>RCNB010000028.1_pt1 | contig 104661 bp, 88 predicted proteins | sample 2041321 | NCBI WGS metagenome assembly RCNB01 (sample SAMN09708232, study PRJNA481090) | Marine sediment metagenome, whole genome shotgun sequencing project. | reverse complement strand
CTAACATTAAGGTTTAAAGGTTTATATAAACTCGAAAGAATGGTACTCTTGAAAATGTTTTGTTGTTATTTGCAGCAATGTCAGGATAAGTTCCTGATATTGCTGAAGTAAAAAAGGCATCGGCATTTTTTATGAATAGTTTAGGTTAATCCTTTCTGCTTTTTATTTTCTTTGCAGGAACACCAGCAACGACCGAATATTCTGGAAAGGATTTGGTCACAACCGCTCCTGCTCCCACAACACATCCTTTACCTAGAGTAACTCCATCCAGGACAACTACCGAGGCTCCAAGCCAACCATCCCCTTCGATCGTTATTCCGCCTTTTATCAAAGAGGGCTGAAACATGATGGGAATATCCGTTCTTGCAATGCTGTGGTTGCCTCCAGCCACCAGATAGCAGTGTCCGGCTAAAAAGGAATAGGTTCCCACAGTGATCTTGGTCTCTGACAAGAGGGAACACCCGGCAGAGATGTTGGCATAATCCCCCAGTTCAATGGAGCCTCCCTTGCAGCTGAGAATGGTGTTTCGACCGATGATGACGTTTTTCCCTATGGTAATCCCCTGATCTTCCTCTCCCTTAGCATCCAACACGGCATAATCATCGATATAGGAGTTTTCTCCGATCGAAATCCTAAAAGGATTCCGGAGAGTGATATGATGGCCAAAAGCAACGCCCTTCCCGACTTTTCCCAGGATCAATGGGTAGAAAAGTCTGCGCAAGAAAAATCCTAGTGCTCCAGGAATCCAAGAAAACAGAAAAATTATGCTTTCATATTTAATGATCTGCCAGAGATTTCTCTTCCCGACAAACAGGTCAAGATACTTCGTGTGTGCAGATTTCTCCTTGTCCAAAAGAACCTTTTGGACGCTTCCTTTTTCTTGTTCTTGGGATTCTGTCATATTTGAGGCTATATTACGCTAAATCTAATAGCGGCGCAAGACTGCCTCTTCTAAATCTTTTTGTTGAGTTTTTTAGTCAATGATACAAATTTGATGTAATCGGTAATCCCTGGCTCGAAATAATGGGGATATTTTTTGGCAAAACCGTATTTATCGAAGTCGAGATGGATTTTTTCGGATTGTTCGACCTTCTCGATAGCACGGGGAATATTCTCATTCACCAAAACAGTGACGGAGAATAACAAATGGGAAAGATCAATTTTTTCGAGTTTGAAAACATCAACATAATCTTGAAGGACCAATTCTCCTCCATCAGCAATTTTTGTCACATAATGGATGCTGATTCCGATAGAATCAAAATTTTTCTCTAAAATCGCCCAAAACCAGCTCATCCATCCCCTGTACCTTGGTATGATTCCCAAATGACTGTTCACTATCGGAACATTCAATTCAAACCATTTTTTTCTCAACAGGGATGTTCCAAAAATTAGAACCAAATCAGGGGAAAATTCTTTAGCTGCTTTCAGTGCCTGGGGGTCGTTTATGTTTTTAAATTTATAATCGGGTTTAAGCGTATCGGAAAAATTAAGTTTCTCCATAAAAAGTTTCTCTGCCTTTTTTCTAAGAAATAAAAAAAAGTAGATGTAGAATAAAACTCTGTTTATCTTGGAAAAAATGCTCTGTTTCTTGCGTCTAAAGGTTCTCTTCAACACTTGAATATAGTTTTGGTCTTCCTGTATGGTCAAAACACTGTCGTACTTCTGGCACAGATTTACAACAACATAATCATTGAATACATTCGGCGAAGACAGAATGAGCAGCCTCATCTATTTCCTCATATTAGCAATGGTATCTGCAATCGGGGCGGCTATCCAAGTAATAGCTATGTGTCCCTGACCAAGGAATCCAAGATATTTTTTTAAAAGAACCTCAAAAAGTCTCGGACTGAACACAGGAGTGCCATGTCTATGCATGACATCGGTGAATATATCATAAAAATCCTTCAAAACAAATTTCCATTTTTCTACAACCTCTGGAGAGAACGTGATGTCGGTGATTTCGCTCATGGAAATTTCTCGATTAGGGCTATTATATCTAAAACCCACGCTTAACCCAAAAAGCATTTTGTTATCGCATATTTCTTGGTATGCAAAAAAACCGGAAGTTTATGCGTTGCCTTGACAAAATGCCATTTTCTATTGACAAAAAGCTTAAATTCCTTTATAAGGAAATACTTATTTTCTCTTGCCGGATTGAATAAAACGATAATCGAGGAGGAAAGGATGCAAAGACTAAAAACAGCAGCTATCCTATTGACATTACTAATTTTTGCCGTCAATCTCACAGCTGTTCAAGCAACACAAGTGGCCAATTTAAAAAACATCAATTTTGAGAAAAAAGATAATCAAATAGAAGTCAAGATCGAATATCCATCCAACATTCCTTATGACAGCTTTTCGCTGATGAATCCTAATCGGTTAGTGTTGGATTTCATGGGCATCCGAGCAGTCTCCTCCATGCCGATGATCGGGATTAACGAGATGGGAATCGTGAGCATTCGTAGCGCTTTAAACAGACCTGGTGTTGCCAGGGTCGTGTTCAACTTCTCAGAGGAAGCTCCCCAATACAGGATTGAGGAATCCGAATCAGGTCTGACCGTCACATTCTGGAAAGAAGCGACGGTTGTGAAGCAAAGAGAACCAGAACCAATAGTTCAAGATCCCGTTAAACCCCCAGTCGAAGAAAAGACCAAAACCACCCCTAAAATCAAAAAACAAGCCCCTGACGAAACAGCGCTTACTCGCTACACAGAGGAAGGCCCAAAGAAAAAAATGATGACTTTAGGATTTTCCTCAGGGTTTCTGACTCTTCAGGACGACATATTCCAGGAAACCTATGGAGGGGGAGGCATTTTTTTCAAAGGAGAGTATTCCTTTTACCTGCCGATAAAGGTAGAAAGCTTTGACATTTGGACAGGAGTAACCTCTTTCCAAATAAACGGCGAGACCTCTCTAACCGAAGAAGAGCTTAAGCTTAGAATAACAACCTTTTCGCTCGCCCTTAGGTATTTGAAAAAACTCTCCCAATTCACTCCTTTCATTGGAGTCGGAATTGACTACCTTGTTTACAAAGAAACATACCCTGAGGATTTCATCGTGCCTTCTGTGGGCGGTTCAGACTTGGGATTTCATGTACAGGCAGGCACATATATTGACATCCTGCCTTTCCTGAGTGTCAAAGTTCACATCAAATACAATTTGGCAGAAACAACCGAGGATTTGGTCACCGTGAACCTTGGAGGAGTAGAATACGGCATCGGGCTCATGTTCAGGTTCAATCTCTAATTTCCCCTACTCATCGTCTTTCAAACTCACAAATTAGACATTCTGAATACAAAAATCAGAGGCAGAATCCATATTTTCTTCCGTCAGAGCCGGGTTCCCTCAAAGAACGACTCGTGAAAGTTCCGCCACAAAAAATGGAAGGGAACCATAATGTTTAAATCAGAAATCAGTGGCGAGTTTGGTGAAATTCAGCAGTCTTTGGATATTTTATCGAATATTATTCTTCTGATTGTTCTTTTTTGTGCCAGTCATTCCGCTTGCTGTAAATGTCGCTGGTTCTACTCCAGTACGACCCTTATCATCCACGGCCCATAATTCATACACATAAGTCTTATCGAGTTTGATATTCCGGCGAGTGTATTCGAGGGTCGATGAGGGCACTTCATCCAGGAATTCATAGTTTTCTCCATCCACAAGATATAGCGTGTAAGATACTATATCCCGGTTTTCAGGATTGGGTTCCCATAAGAGACGATGCATGTATTCCCGGTACAACAAAGCTTTATTTTCCATCACTTCTACCGAAAAATTCAACGGTGGGTAAATCGGCGGCGATAAGACTTCCAGCGTAACACTCACATTGCGCGGGCTGTTGATTGCCTGATCGCTAGAGATCTCTATGTCGGCTAAGTAAGTTCCTTCATCAAGATCCAATGCATCCACTGAACATTGAAGTTCATCCTCTTCACCCTCTGCCAACCTTCCCGAAGTGGGCGCTACGCTCAGCCAACTCTGGTCAACTTTGACATCATAATCTAGGGAATCCACTCCAATATTTTTTAAAACGAGATTGACTGGATCAGGATTAACTCCTTCTATCGTAAAAGTTAAAGACTCCGGAATCACTTGAAGGAAGGGATCGGGGGGAATAACATCAACTTTTTCATAAAAAATATCTGTAGCCCCTGCTCTAGCATCCTGCCAAACGATGTGAGCACCGGCATTATTGTCAATCCAGATTTTAGGATGACGAGCATCCTCTCCCTCAGCAAGCAGAGTCGGAGTGGACCAATTCCCTTGGGGTGTTTTTATACAGTAGTAAGCTTCACGCCTTGTTTCAAACATTTGAACAAAGGCACTCACAAGAACGCCGGCTTTAAATTTAATGTCTCCCATCTGACGAGGTGCATTCAGATTTGAAAGAATTTCTGTAGCCTGCCAGGAATTCCCAACTTTCTGTTTGTAGTAGAAATTATGTTGCCTGCTGCCCCATACAACATGGACATTCCCCTCATGGTCAAGATCAAGTTCTGGGTAATATCCAGGGTCATGAAGCGTAACTTGTGAAACATTCTTCCAATTGGAACCTCTTTTTGCTTCTTTATAACGGAGTCGCCAAGGCCCTTTTTCTCCGATGCCTTCCATATAACAGATGTATATTACATCATCCTTTGCCTTGAAACCCACGTGATTGCAGATATCATTGGCAGAGTAGGAAATTCTTTCGTAATTAGCAGGCCAATTCGCTTCCTCGATTCTTTTGGACATTGCGATGATATCTCCCCCGGTGTACGGAGAACTATGCCGATGCGTCCATGCAATGTGTACTCTATCTCCATCTATATCAATTCTTGGCCAGGCCGAATTGTGAGGACTGAGGTAGATCATCGTCCGCCCTTTCCATCCGGAACCGTGTGTATACATACTATGAAAAACTTCTCTGGATCCACTTGAAAATCCGTCAGCCCACGAGAGATGAAAGTTCCCATCTGCGTCAACAGCCAATAGAGGAGTCCAGGATGCTTTCCACTTGAGTCCTGTATTCAAAGCCTGCTGCCACGTACCCTTTTCGCGTATACGATAATATATGTCTCCATAATCTTTATCCTGCATATTTTCTGCCCAGACAACCATCATAACCCCATCGTTATTCATGGCGACAGAAGGACGCATGGAAAATGCACTCGAATGAGACACATTCTTCAGACCATAGGCATTCAAAGAAAAAAGGAGCAGTGAGGAAAAACAAAATATCATTAATTTTTTCACATCCATTTTAATTGTACTCCTATCAAATTGACTTTAGATATTAACCGAGCAAGCAAAAGTTGTCAACACATTATGGATTTGAACACCTCATCCCTTCGCTTACATCAGTAAATCTTCCCTTTCTCGTCTATATTTGGTCGCAATTGAAGTGAAGCTCCGCGTGTGTTATAAAATAACAAAATGAAACTGCGCAGAAAAATATCCATTTTTGTTTTGTTATTTTCTGTTACATTGTTAATCCTAATCGTTGTTTCTAAATACAAAAAAAAGCCAGATTTTTATCGCGTGCATTTAAACAGTGAACAATGGGACAAGACGAATTTTGAATATGACAAAATCAACAAGTTAATTTTGTTCGGTGATAAAGATGAAAAAGTAAAGATAAAAATACCGAGTCCAGAATGTTATTTTTTCAACTTAAAAGGAAAACAGCTAATACAGATTGAACCCAGAATAAAGGGGAAAGCTGGCTTTTATACTACTCTTTATTTAAGGAGTATGTCAGAAGAAAAAATTCATTGCAGATTGATTCTCCAAAAAGGCGAGGCGAAAAAAGAGATTGCCCACATTCAAAAAATGGACTTTAATTCTTCTTTCATTAGAAATCTCGATATAGGTAAAAAAGAAAAGATTATTCTTTCATTCACGGGTGAGGGAATAGTAGCCTTTTCTGTTCCCATAATATACTCAAAGAACGAATCAAAAGAGAAAAATTATATTTTCATGATCGGGGCCGACACTTTGAGAGCTGATTATGTAGGAAAAAACATCAACGGGAATTCTTTAACTCCTAATATAGATCTTTTTAAAAAAAAATCTGTAGATTTTACGAATGCTTATTCTCAAAGTTCTTGGACACTTCCTGCTTTCATGAGCTTGTTCACATCACTCTATGAATTCAATCACGGAGTCACACGAGGAGCATCGCTCGACCAAGAAAAGCCCTTTCTAGTGCGAGAACTATCAAAGAATTTTTTGACCTTCAGTTATAATGGCGGTGCTTTTGTGGGGAAAAAGTACGGATTTTCGCGCGGATATGACCTTTACACATCCTTAGCTTCTCTTATTCGTTCAGGAAGCGGAAAAATTATGTTTGATACGGCAATAAAGCTTATCGAAAGAACGGATTTTCCAGATCTGTTTTTATTTCTCCACACTTATCAGCTGCACAGCCCTTACGCTCCAGATCTTGAATTTCTGTACAAGATAAACAGTGAACCAGAATTGCTAAAATTCGGTGGCTATCACGCAAAAAAAAAATACAAACGAGTCGATGAGAAAATAGTAAGAGCATCTAGAGAATTATACCAGGCAGAAATCCTCGAATTCGATCACTACTTTGGAGAGTTTATCCGCAAACTCAAGGTTATGGGTCTCTATGACTCCTCCATGATTATATTTATGTCTGACCATGGGGAGGAATTTTACGAACATAATGCATGGACCCATGGCCACAGCCTATATAATGAACTGATCAAAATTCCTCTAATAATTAAGTTTCCTCACAACGAATACAAAGGAGTCGAAATAAGTGAAGACGTCGGAATTATAGATATCTTCCCAACCATCCTTGAGGCCTGTAAAGTTGAATTTAGCTCTAAATCGATAGATGGAGAGAGCCTGCTGCCCCTGCTGAATGGAAAAAAGCTTAATAGGAAAACGCTCTATTCCTCGCTTTCAACAGGTTGGATGATCGATGCAATTCCACCGAAATTTTCAATAATATCGAAGGATTCTAAACTGATATTCAACTATCCATTTATCAGCGAAAAACTCCCATTTTTTAATAAGGATTCAAGACCCCCCCAGATTGACAGAATCGAATTTTTCGATGTAAGAGAAGATAAATTGGAAAAAGACAATATTATCAACCAAAAAGAAATGCCAAAAATTTTCAGGCTGAGAATCGAAGAATTGCGAATGGCAATCAACAAAGCCCTGGCCACAAAAAAGAGAGGAAAAATAATATTGTCGAAAGAAGAATTAGAGAAACTAAAGGCTCTTGGTTACATAAATTGATAAACTTGACCGGTTCTATTCAATATTGAGTGGGTAAGCTCTAAAGGAAAAAGCATTCCTCATAAAATTTTTTTGGACGGATGACCGGAAAAATTATGGGGTCTTTTTAATTTCCTTATTCTTCTGAGTCCTGTCTTTAATCTCCGAAGAAATGGGAACAGACCCAGCTCCGACTCCAAGAATTTCCCCTCTCAGGCTTTCCCTGCCAACACTATCCACGCTGACAACGATATAAAGATACTTATTTCTTTCCTGTACGGAGGAAAATCCGCCATCATAATAGGTGAAAACATTGCTTGCAACTTCATTAACATACACCAACGGAGAGTTGGATTGGTACTGATTCTTCCTGAATATTCTATATTTCACAATATCAAAAAGACCTTGGTTTCTAGGGTTTGCTTTCCATGAAATCTTATTTTTGTATTCCTTTATTATCAAACCTTCATGACTCAATCTATTTATCGTGATATCGGCCGGTGCATATGGTTGGGGAGGCATCACGGCCTCAAATTCAACATTTATATTCTGGGGACTGTTGTCTGCCCCAGAAGCTGTAATCTGTATGTTCCCCTTGTGTTTATACACGCTTAATCCAGAGCTATCAACAGAAACGGTTATTGTATCCCACTCTCCCTTTGATGAACCCTGCGACCGAGATAAATTGATCCATCCTTTATTTGAAGTTATCTTGTAATTAAGGGTTTTTGAGCCTGAGTTTCTTATCTTGAACGTATTCGAAAGAGGGGTATCACCATGCGCATAACCCCAAAAATAAAAATAAGACCTGTTGATTTGAATGTAGGGAGCTTGTTTCTTCTCCACGGTTAAAGTCACAAAAACACTCGTTTTGGCTCTTGAAGCCCCGGGGGTGAATATATCTATTCGTCCATTAAATGTTCCCGCAGCAAGATTTTCGGAACCAACAGATACAGAAATAGACGTCCAGGTTGAACCGGCAGTTCCTTCCGTAGGATATGCAGACAGCCAATCCATGTTTGACACGATCGAGTAACTCAGGGAATTTTCACCAACGGCTCTTATATTAAATGCCTGAGACGGTGGATTGCTTCCCTCTGTTACCGAAATTTCGAGGTTTGCTTTGTCAACTTCGACAGAGGAAGAACCGGATTCTCCGCCACCACCACCGCCACCACCACCGCCGCCGCCGACATCACCAACAGTCAAAGTGACACCAACATCCACGGGATTGTTATAGGCGGTGGGATCTGTTATCGTTATGGTTCCGCTGTAGGCCCCATTATCCAGGCCTGAAACATCGACATTGACGGTATGCGTATTCCACCCACCTGACGATGAACCTTGCATGGGAGAAACACTGAGCCAGCCAGTGCCTTCAGAAATGGTATAATTGATCGAACCGGCTCCAGATGCTCTTACCCTGAACGTTTGAGAACCAGGGCTTGACGTGTTATCATCCGCATGAAAGTTGAGGTAGGAGTTGTCGACTTCAATGAACGTAGCATTTTTAGGGACATCCACACTGTATTTCTCATAAAAGATCTCATCTTGCCCCCCAATTTGTGTATGCCATACAAAATGTGCCGTGTTTGTATTATCGATGGCGACCTGGACATGTTTATTACCAAATTCGCCCCCTGGAGCGTCTGCAATTTTGATAGGAATGTCCCACTTGCCTCCGAGAATTTTTCCAGCAGCCCAGATGGACCAGTTTCCATTAGAGCCCTGGGTCCACGTAGCAATCACTACGTTGCCCTTACACTTAACATCCCCGTGTTGGCGTGGAGCATTGCCGTTCGAGATAATTTCCTTCGACCCCCATCTTCCTCCTATTCTGGATTTATAATAAAAATTTCCTTTCTTCGATCCGGAAACAACATGGATATTTCCCGCATCATCGACATCCATTTCTAAGTAATAGCATGCCAAATCAAGATGTATGGGAGTGCTCCATCTTCCCCCTACTTTTTCGGAAAAATAACACTGTCTAGGTAGACCTTCCATCCAAACGGCATAAATATTTCCGCTTTTCACAGATATTGCCGGGCATATGGAAGGACCTTTTTTACTGCGAGAGATATTTTCATAGGTTGAGGGCCAAACTCCCATTTTCTTTTTGGACATAAGAACAATATCAGATGCTGGATCCGCCTCTCTGCCCACATAAGAATGATGCCAATTGATATAAATATTGTTATTGGAATCGATATCCATTTTGTTCCAGGCGGAATTGAATGCGCTTTGATAAATTTTCTCCGGGCTAGCCCAGCGGCTACCTGTAAAATAGCTGTAGGCGATGTCCCGTGACCCGCTTGCATATCCATCAGCATAAGAAAGGTGAAACATGCCTTGAGAGTCAACCGCCAACTCATTAGTCCAGGCTCTTTGCCTGGCGATTCCACAATTCTTTACACTCGACCACTGGCCATTTTTAAAAATCCTGTAATAATTGTCTCCGCTCCACTCAAGCCAAACCACCATTATCTCACCTGCAGAGTTCACTGCCAGAGCAGGCCAAAGTGAGTCATCCTGGGAATTTGATAGATTTTTTACGCCAAATACGGATAATTGGCTGACAAACAAAAACAGAAAAACGAATAGAAAAATCTTTCCATAAATCAGAAAAGTGTTATTCTTTAATGCCTTCATTTTCCTCATCCTTCTAGCTAATTACCAAAGGAGTCATCGTATCTGCGAAAGATACATCAAACATTTGGCTATTGCCTCCATCTGTATTACTGTACTTATAGCAACTGATACTTAAAGAAACAATCACCTTTAGGGGTGATTTATACGGTGAGTCTTCACCCTTTTTGCTCCCGCAGACATTTCCCATTTAATGACCAATAAGGTTGATGATGAGCTAAATTCAAACCATTTCTCGTTTTATCGGAATGGGAAATGGAAAGCACCTCTATGGGTTCGACATAAAAAACGAGGCTTTCCAACATCGATTATGTACATCCTTTTCGTTCAATGCCAATCAGGAAAAACATCATTTCCTGGAGAATCAAATAAAAGGAGCACCTTTCGACTCTTGACCTCAAGAATGCAGAGTTGCCAGTCACCGTTGTGGTCGCCCTGATGAGAGGAATTGAATGCAACGTATTTGCCGTCAGGAGACCAGCACGGGAAGTAGTCATAGGTTTCTGTTCTCTCTGTTAATCTGGTTTTTTGGGCTCCATCAGGATTCATTACCCAGATTTCGCCTTTTTTGTCGGCTCTTGTTGAAACATACACCAGTTTTTTCCCATCCTTCGAGAACCGAGAGCGGCAGCTCTTCCCTCCCTCATCAAGAAATATCACCTCATTTTCTCTCATGTCATAAACAGCCACCTCCCAGCCGAACATTCTCTTTCCCGTAAAAGTCATAAGAGGAGCAGTAGGCGAGACATGCGGTATCGCGTGGTTTTTAGTATATCGTGGGATGATTTTTTTTGTATTTTTCGTGTTGACATCCACCCGGAATAAGCCCAATTCTTTTCCTAGGAATTTTTTAGTTTTTCTAGTAAAGGCGATGCTTTTTCCGTCTGGAAACCAGCAGTGCGTTTTTTCATCAGAGGAAAAGGAAGTTATAGAAGTTATTTCCGAGCCGTCTGGATTCATGATGAAAATATCGTAGTTGCCTTTCGGATTAGCTATAAAGGCAATTTTGTTTCCATCTGGCGACCACATGGGATATTCATCATCCCATGAGTTGTCAGTCAATTTTTTTATTTTTGTTTCTGATATCAGGTATATCTCGTTGTCTCCATCAAAGTTGGATTGGAATACGATTCTGCCTTCGATGGGGAACTTGGGCTTGAGCCCACCTTCACCTCCCTGCACCTTAAGCAGGAAGATTAATAGGAAAAGGATAGCAACTGTTCTTCCTTTTGTTTTCATCTTCATATCTTTTTTATTTTACAAAAAAATTTGTATTTGTGAAAGGCTCTTCACTCTGAGAAATGCTTCGATTTGGACAATTTCATTCCTCACACTTGCGATCGTCCATGAACATCCTATACCATATCTCGAACGTATACAGGAGATAAATTGCCTCTTCATAATTTTTCCTCCCGCTCATGTGTAAAGCAACGATTTTTCTTATCTCCTCTGTGTTGTAAAGATCTCGCGAGAGCGTCTTTTCATCCAATAATATGCCTTGAATAGATTGTTTAAATTCTTTTCTCGACCACTCATCATAAGGATCATATATGTGGGGAGGCCTGTAAGATTTTCTTCCTTTAGTCGCCACTTCTACAAGTCGCTTAAAAGCATATTGAAAGTAGTAAACTAACTCGGATATTTTTTCTCTTGTTTTACTTGCCTTCAGGTGGGTATGGGTTTTTTGCAGCGATATTTTTGACAAATCGGGGAAGCCATCGATAAACGAGGCCTTTGCCAGTTTTTGTTTCTTTCGATAGGATGTCGGCAGCCTCAAACAAAACTCTACAAGCGACTTATCTGTAAACGGCATTTTATAGTCGAAAACATTTCCCGCCAGTTGGAAAATCTGGGCAATAAATCTCCTCTGTCTTTCGTGTAAATCAAAATAATCTGAGACCTGTAACGGGTGGGACAATCGACTTTGCTCAACGACATTTCTCACGCTGTTCAAAAGTTTTTCTTGCCCGTTTTCTTCATTCAGCAGCTTACAGCCCTTTAATCCGTATTGGCTGTGCTTCTTTACAAGCATTTTTAATAATTTGCTTTCAGTTTTTGCCCTTGATACATCTGGCTCAAGTGGGTTTGAAGGAAACAATCTCTGCCCATGAATGGGATCTCCAAAATAACCGGTGATATGCGTATCCCATTCTTGATATTTCTCTGGAAGGAATGGAAAGTCATGTATGTGTTTAACGCTCAACATTCCATCCATAAGGGATATTATTTCATGGAATGATTTTTTTATTTTTGCAGGATCGAGTTCATGAAAAGTGTTAGGGAGATCTAATTTCTTAGAAACCGCTTTTGCATATTTTTCGTCCAAGCAATTTCTAACGCCAAAGGTAGTCGTAACGATATTTTTCCGATTATGTTTGCCTAAATAAGCAACGATTGTCCTCGAATCCAGTCCCCCGCTAAGGGACACACAAATTGTTTTATTCTTCGGTATTCTTTTGTTAATTGCTGAATCGAGGAGTTGTTGGTGTTCTTTTATCAATTCGTCGAATTTTTTTGTCGTTTTTTTTGCCCCGATGAAATCCTGAATTGCCCAATATTCCTTTTTAGAGACCTTCTTGCCCAACTGTATTATATGTCCCGGTAAAACTAATTTAATATTCTGTATAAACGTATTATCACCCAAACAAAACCCAAAAGTTAGGAATTCCCGTACAGCGTCGAGGTTTAGCGTGTTCTCGTTCATGAGATTCAATATCCTCTTTACTTCGGGAGCAATTATGGTATGGTTTTCGTCGTTGAAATAATATATTGGTTTTGTTCCCAAATGATCTGTTACGATTTTTAGGACTTTTTTGTTTTCATCCCATATAACGATGCAAAATTCACCATTCATCTCATCGAATAATTTATCACCTGACCTTAAATAATGATCTAACAGTTCATTGATGTTATCGGTGAATTCAATTCCGCCAAAGGTGAAAATGTCACCATACAGAATAAACAAAATGCCGTTCTTTTCTGCATTCTGAACAGATGTGTTTCTGGATATAACGCCACCCGAAAAGCTTCCACTCTTGATTTTTTTATCGGAAAAGAACTCTGGGGTTTTTGCCGATTTAGCGATATCCTCATCTGTAATGAATTCTCCGGAATAATTTATTACTCCGTATATTCCTGGCATTCACTTTTTTCCTTTTTTGTCACTTAAATACCATGTGAATGAGCCCCCCCTCAGATATTTTGTAATCGGACTAATCCACCTGGAGAAATATTTTTGGAATGTTGGTGTAATGAGCACATACACCAACGGAGTAGTCATGAGCCATCCTTCAAATTTCGTATAGAATAAACCGCCGGCTTTCTTGAAATTCCAGGCTAAGTCTTTATCTCCAATGACATCAATATTTTTTGTGCTGCCAAGCCCCACGCTCTCTGCCAGAGTGATGTACTGAATATCATCAGGAGCCAAACCAATCATTTTAGCAACCACATAATCTAAAGCCACTAAATCTGTAGACGAGAGAATCAAATTTGTCTTCACTGGAGTGCCGTATACGGGTCCATTTCCCTCCATAGATATGATTCCATCTACTAATGCGATAATTTTTTGACCAAACGCTTGGTTTATATCGACGATAGCTTCATTAAGATGTTTATGGTAAATCACTCTTCGAGGATTAGGAATTACGCCAAACATGTTTTTGAGTGAGCATGTTAACTTTGCATACTTGTGTGTCTTAATTTTCGGGATATTTATAATTAAATCCGCGTTGTAGGCATGAGAAGGCACTGTTATTTTCTTAAAGTACAGGCCCCTTTTTAAAGGCACCTCCACTTTCTTTTCTTCTGTAAAATTTAATATCTCGACCTTAAATTCTTTCACCAATTTATGAAATTCCATGAGTTCATATGTCTTGGAGAGAATTCTTCCTTTGACATTTGTACCGACATCACTCTCTCCGATTATAATCTTAGATGTGGGCCGTACTTCTCGAATTATTCGTAATAGGGCTCTTAAAACGGCCATGCTTGTATTCGCCCCGCTTTTTATATACTCTGGATTATCCGTAATTAAATTGGGTTTGATAACAAAGGAATCAGAAGATTTTATTCGTGCCAAACAACCTGATCTATCTAAACAATTAAATATATCATTCTGCAGGGTTTCAGTGCTTACTTTTCTGATAGCAATTAAACTTTTTTTATATTCCATTTCCGCAACTCCTAAAAAGCCCTGTATGCTTTCTCCATCTACTACTATACCATTCCCGCTGAACTTCTTAAGTGCTTATATCATAGCTTGAAATTGTGGTCAATTTAGAAAAATCAAACGTGTTAGCCTAAAGAAAAGCTTCTGTTTAGTCAGGATGCTTACTATAACAAGCTAGGATTGGACAGAATTGATGTGATATAATAGAAAAGATATTTATTGACTTCCGTATTTTTGGATGGCAAACATAAATCATGAAATTTAAAAAAGCCGCTTATATTACCGGCATTGCGCTTATCACAGTGCTGATCATCTTTTGTGGTACTAAAAAGAAAGAAAAAGCCAGACTATCCAATATAATACTCATTACAGTTGATGCTCTTCGGGCGGATCATCTATCAGCTTATGGATATCCATATCAAACATCCCCTAATATTGATGAATTTGCCAACAAATCTACACTTTTTGAATATGCTTATTGCCCTATTCCTAAAACATCTGCATCTTTTGCATCCCTTATGACAGGGCTTCATCCCTTTATCCACAAGACAAAGCCAAATAGGGGTTTTTTGGATGAAAAATATATAACTCTGGCTGAAGCATTAAAGCTGAAGGGTTACTATAATTTTGCAATAGTCGACAACGCCAACGTATCTAAGAACTTTAACTTCCATCAAGGATTCGACGAATACGCAGAAGTCTGGAATGATATCGAAAAAAAGGTTGAATCAACTGCATGTATAACTGAAAAGGTGGTGGAGTTTTTTAAAAATAACAAAAAGAGCCCATTTTTCCTATGGGTTCATTACATAGAAACGCATTCACCTTATTTGCCACCGGATCAGTTTATCGAAGAGAGGCCCAAGGGAAGAATTATCAATAATGTGCAACATAAAATAATCGCAAGCCAAAGAAAATATTTGGATGAAAATTCAGATGAAGGATATTTTTTGTCTCGCTATGATGGAGCTGTAAAGTATATTGATGACGAATTCAAAAAAATCATCGACCTGATTTTTAAAAAAGGATACCAAAAGAATTCCATCATCATTTTCAGTTCAGATCACGGAGAAGAGCTGGGCGAACATAATTTTTTCTATAACCATGGCCCTTTGACTTTTAACTCTAGTGCAAGAGTTCCTTTGATAATATTTTTCCCAGAGAAAAAAAGTAGAAGGATAAGATACCCGGTAAGTTTGATGGATATTTATCCAACCCTTTTGGACGAAGCAGGTCTCTCCCTTCCATATAAAATCCAAGGAATAAATCTTTTCGAAAAACCCAAACAAAGACTCATTTTTATCAAAGGGCATTTGGGAACAAGGTCTGTGGTATATAATAATTATCACCTGGTAAAAGTATTCCCTAATCTTTCTAAACAATTGGATTTAGAAAACGAATATTTTTTTGATATATACAAAGATCCGCTCGAGAAAAAAAATGCTTCTGCCGATAACAAAGACCTACAAAACTTTATGGATGAAAAATATATGGAATTTTATGACAAACATGGATACCTTAATAAAATAAAAGAGGATAAAAAGCCATCCCTCTCCAAAAAAGAATTGGATAATCTTAAAGCACTGGGATATATTCGCTAAAAAGCCCAGTTTCATTTCACTCCATGTTTCTCCACTTCCTTTGGTCGAAGAACGGAAAGCCAAGTCATAAATGGCAAACTTCTGAATTTCATTCTTTCTTCCTTTACCAAAGAAATAATTTTTTATAAGATTGAAAATGATTAAAGCCAAAAATGAAAATAACAATGTTTTATTTTTGCAGAACGGTATCCCATGCAGATTTTTAAACAAAGCTTATTCATCGAACGGCTCATTAAAACTCTCATCGTCCTTACTCTTCTAGCTTTTACTTTCTCCTTCTTTTCGCCTTCCTTGCCCCGGTTTATGCCTCTTGCTCATCTTAAGGAAGAATTGGCGCTATTTTTGTTTGCGTTGCTTCTAGGTCTCGGGCTTCTGAAAAAGAAAAAATGGATGGCGTTAATTGGCACATCTCAGCTTAAAACCCAAGTATTTTTCTTTTTCGTCACATTCTTCCTCGTCAGTCTTACCCGGCTTCCTTTTCTCATCTACCACCAAACTCTCCTCAATGCAGATAAATCCGTAACTCTTCTTATGATGAAAAATATTGTTGAAGGAACCAGTTTTCCTATTTATTTTTACGGCCAATTTTATTTGGGAGCCTTGCCATCTTATCTGTATTCCCTTCTTTATGCTTTTCTGCCCAACTTGAATCTCTCCGTCCTTTTCATGAATTTGGCTGCTTTTTCTCTCTTTGTTTGTTTTGCCTCCATGTTGATCAATAAGATCACAAACAAAAACTCTTTTTTCTATTCTCTTATCCTCTTATCTTTGCCTCTTAGCGGACTGAATTTCTACTCTAACGACATGGTACGGGGAATGCCTTTCATTATTCTTCTTGAGATTTTATTGATGTATCTCATCTATCAGGTGATTTTTGGAGATAAAAGATATTTTTTCCTGATAGGGCTCATCATGGGCATCCTTTTCTGGCTTTACCAACCATCTTTAACCTTTTTATTTGTAGCAAGTTCGTGGCTGTTTTTATTTTTTATCATCCGCAAAAAAATATTCCTTTTTGTGCAATCCACAATATTTATCATTTTAGGATTTTTTATGGGGAACCTTCCCCATATATTGGCAGAAATCAACAACCGCTTTATAAGCACAAATGTCCTTTTTCTGTCTAAAGGCGCCCTGAAAAACGTAAAGACATTAAACACAGCATCTCTCTGGAACATATTAAAAGCCGCTTTATCCGACTTAGATGCCAATAAAATCGTTGCAATGGCGTTCTTTATATTCTTTGTCTTTGGCTTCTGTTATTCGGTGTTGAGTTTTATCAAAAAAAGAGATTTTAAAAAACTATACCTGCCGATTTTTATCCTAGCGAATTTGATTTTTCTGATTCTCTCAGGCTATCCCCCGACGCCACGCTACATTATACACTACCGGCTGTATTCCATATTTACTGTATTGATTCTGATACAGGCTCTTCAGGAGATTAAAATATTCCAAAAAAGAGGAACAAAAACACTGTTTATTCTTTTGTTCATCAGTCTTTTTGTTTGGAAAACAGCCATCCGTTATCCTGAATTGAAAACATCCCATAAAAAAAACAACCAAGATATCATTGCTCTGGAAAACACAGAAGAGGCCATTATTCTCGGAAATTACTGGGATACAATACGTTTGTCGCCGTTCGTAAAAAAAGAGAAACTTTTAATCACTGCCCCAACAGCAGCCCGGCCAGAAGGCATATTCACTTTTTCCAAGTACTATCCCTCCGCCCTGAGGCTCGGTCAATTATGGAACTCAACCAACAAAGCCTTTCTTGCTCCTCCTTCAAAATCGGCCAGTATTCCCCTGAATGACCTCAACATCTCTTTCGGTACGAGAGAACTTCCTTCAGGAAAATACACTCTTTATACTAATTTTTCGAAAAATCTCTCCCCTGCCTTTTTTGGATTTCTTAATTCAAACTTAAAACAAAGGTACTTGGCAAAAAACAGATCTTCATATTTATTTTTTAAGGAACAACTTTCAGACATCCAGGAGCCCGTTATCCAAGGAGAGCGGATAACCGTAGTAATCCCGTATTCAAACGATCCGGCGGTTCTAGGATTTACGAAACAAGAATTGAGAGATTGGCGGTATGTCTTGCGAAAAGGCAATCGCCAAATAAGTTTTCCCCTGGATTTTTCTCAAAAAAGCTCAACCTTCATCCTCCCGCAATCCATCGGAATTGATCAGGGAACGTATCAGAAATATATTTATTATTTAAACATACCTATTTTTAGTTGCGGCGAAATGGAAATTCCAGATGTTTACCCGAATAAACATTTACTGGTATCGGATTTACAAGATACTCTTGTGTTCACTCCGATGAGAGACAAAACAAGAAAACACGTCAGAGGCCTGCCCGTTGAACGGTTGGAGTTGACAATCTTAGATCCCTCAGTCCATACCCTAGAGTGCGAAGTATACTCTTTCTTTAATTTCGACTCGACAATATGGACAAATCGCTTTAAACAAGTTGTTAATATAAATGCCAAAAAGTTTGTTGTAACGCCAGGAGCTAACAAGATAACGATACATTTAACCGATAAGAGGACCTTGTATTTTGACACAAAATACAAATCATTGCTGCTTGCAAGGGATTCTCAAGGAAACATCATGTTCCCCAATACAGGAGTTGTATTAGAGAAAATTACACTGTTTACAGATGATTCATTTTTTTCAATTGCGCCTTTTTTGAAAAAAGACCATGGTGGCTAATGCACGTATCCTGAGTGTTTATATTTTTCCTCGCCTCTTAGCTACTTAATATAACCTAGGGCTCTCAACTCTTCCAATTCTTTCTCATCCAGTGTCACAGTTGCTCTTTTCTGGCTGAACTTCTTGCAGTTTTTTTCAAATTCTATGAATTCAGACAGCAACATGCCGGCCATCTCAATGTTCTCTTCGTAAACATTGAGTTTCTCCGTCGGATCTTCCTTCAGATTGAAAAGTTCTCTTCCCCCCTCCGTTTGAAAAATCAGCTTCCATTGTTTAAAAATCGTCGCAATGGACTTGAGATCTCCCTTTTGCTGTCTGGTTCTATCCAGGTGAGAGAAGAGGTGTCTTCCAGAATTATATTTTCCTTTACCACGGATGAGAGGCACTAGATCGACTCCTTGTTCAACTTCTTTGCTTTTAATGTCGAGGAAACTCCTTATTGTGGGCAGAATATCCATGTTGCTGACGTTATCCGATATTCTCTTTCGAACATTATCTTCCCCGGGAAACTGGACAATAAAGGGAACGTGAATGACTTCAGAATAAAGTGTGCCGCCATGTCCCTGGGAGTCATGTTCCCAAAATTCTTCTCCGTGATCAGCGGTTATCACGAGAAGAGTGTTCCTGTCCCACTCGAATAATTCATACAATTCTTTGATTTTTTTATCGACATAATTAATTTCACTATCATACCGAGAAACAAGATCATCCCTTGGATTCTCCTTTTTTTCATACCATGGAGATCTTCGATGATAGGGCTTATGGGGATCATTGTAATGGATGTAGAGGAAATATTTGTTCTTGGATTTCATTTCTTCGGACCAATCCATAAGCTGTTGGTTTATCCTGTTTTTCGGATATGGAAATTTTTTAAACCTGTCAAAACCCTGAGTGAAATTCATCTTTTTGCCGATATTGATATTCTCAGCAACGCCATAGGTTGCATAGCCGTTTTCTTTGAGAACTTCAGCAATTGTTTTTATTTCTTCGGGAATACGATTTATTTCAATCTTATGTCCTTTTGATGCGGCCATGCCCATAACAACCCCATGCTGGAAAGGATAAAGTGATGTGAAGATAGAGGATGTAGATGGTGCTGTCCAGGAAGACGCTGAGAAAGCATTTTCAAACACAATGTTCTGGGAGGCGATCTCAGTAAGAAAAGGTGATGTGTTTTTTTCGTAACCGAGAAAAGGAAGATGATCGGCTCTGAGTGTATCGATAACGATCAATACGACATTGGGCTCAAGCTTCTTTGTGCAACCGCCCAAAAAGAAAATCAAGGCTAACACAATTCCGATCGATAAGAACATCCTTTTTTTAAACAATATCATTCTATGCTCCATATGAGTTAAGAAGCGAGTAGGTCTTTGTTATGAAACACTGATTTTGCCCTCAGTCTCCACCAAGCCAGCTCAATTCAATATTATCAATGCTAATCAGTTGATAGTTATTCCAGTAATCTTTTGAAACGGGCGTAAGTTCAACTGATTTATTCTGTTTTTTTGAATAGAAGGAGAGGATCAGAGGTTCTTTCGGATTCGATGAATAAATATATATCGTCTTGGTCTTTCGATCAATTCTTATCCTTTTCTCCTTTTTGTCCTTTTTATATAGAAAGGAATAATTATTTTCATTCAGGATTTTTAAAGTGAGCACATCAACATATTTGGGATTGGTTCTTTTTACTTTAATAACATCCGTGAAGTTTGTCTCTGTTCTGAATACCTTATCCATAACGTTTATCGATCCCCTATAGTAACTGCTGGGACGCAATAATTTATGGATGTAATTATTGTATGTATAAAAAAATATTGCACCCAGACAAATGACGGCAACAATTGAAATCAGGGTAGACAAAATGTTTTTTTGTTTATATTTTGCCATCCCATATCCTGCCAACGGAACCAAAAGGGCAACCTGAGGTAAATTAAATCGAGTATGTCCAAAAGCCACTATATAAGGCAACATTCCGGCAATCACCAGAACAAGAAAAAAAGCTTTCTTTTTTAACTGCAACTCTTGAATGAAAAATGCCTTTAATGCAAATATGAATAAAAAAATGTAGCTCATGGCGAATATAATCGAAATAAACAGAACGAAAAAATCGGACATGGGTGGATAAACCACATTCACAAGATGCCGAATAGGGAAAAAATCAAAGGTCCAGAGCAATAAAGATTTATTGAATGATCTTTCTAAAAATTTCCCAAAATGGGAGGTGATTTCTTTTAACGCAAGCTCTTTAGCAGCTTGTTCTTTTATGATGGAATGCTTTCTAGCATATTCTCGCATAGTATCGCGCGGCTGAGTGCTTTCTTCCCGAGAGTTAAACTGCATGCCCTCTCTCACCCACTGGTTATTCCCAATATACAAATTCCGATAGGAAAAAGTTGAAAACAGAACGAACCGTTTCTCTTTTTTAATTAGCGTGTATTGCCACGGCGATATGATAAAAGAAAATGTGATGACTATAATCATAGGAATAATTATTTTATCCCGCTTATTTTTTATACTGAAAAAAATCCAGGAAGGAATAATAATTAAAAACGGTATTGAAGAGGCTCGGGTCAAGGCCAAAAGACCTAATACGATTCCCAACCAAACTGCATAAAAAATCCTTTTTTTTGTAACCGCATTTTCCGTGATCAAAATGGTTAAATAAGCGCCAAGTATTAGGAAAAAAATAAATGTTGTTTCCGACCAGAGCAGATGCGAAAATGCAAGAAAGCTGGGATAAAAAAGATGAATGAGAGAGGCGAAAATTCCTGCCGTATTATTTGCTAATTTTGTTGTTATAAGAAAAATTAGGGATGTAGTCATAGCCGAAATTATCGCTATAATTACACGAGCGATAAAAACGCTTTTCCCAAAAAATAAAAATCCAATGGCCAACATAAGCGAATGAACTGGTGGCCGAACTCCTCCCCCATACGCTTTTTTTACATCTCTTGGTCGAGGAGACTTAAATTTAGTCAAATCTTTCAATATTGAATAAAATCCATCCGCATTCGAATAATATGCCCTTTCATCAAATTTAATCTCAGTATTGTTTTTGCATACAGGTATCAACAAAGACATACGAATCAGTAAAGAAAAAATAAATATAAATATAACCGCCTGCTTTTTGTGATTCATTAAATAACCAGATACCCTTGCCATCAATATTGCCTCACCCAATAATATTGCAATCGCTTTTTTAAATATTTTAAAACTTGATTATAAGATCCTATGCTGTTCCTTAACAATTTTTTCCAAAGTTACAAAATATGATTGTTTTTAAAAAGCCGATTGAACCTTTTAAAATCTTATAAGGAGAATTTTAATATGCATATTGCGTCTTGCACTGTGTTTAGTGTAAAACTCCAAGGATGTCTTCTACTATATCTCAGAAGTCTTCAATATAACAAGCTATCTCAACCAAATCAAAATAAAAAAAATCGATATTTTGAACCCGCCGTAAGTCTAATCTTTGGACTAACTTCTGAAAATAAATGACAGAGAAATTTATTGGTTTACTTTATATATCCAAGAGCCTTCAAAGCACGGATGGTCTCAGGATCCAATTTTTTGTAATCCACTCCTTCTTCTCTCTCTAATGCTGATCTTTCCATCTTCTCTAAAATGCTATCTATCTTAAACTTTGTGGATTTAGCAAGAAATAAGCTTTTTTCTTTATAAAGGTCATTTAATTCATGGAAATCTTCCTTCATGTTGTATACTTCATGGTTTATTACATGCGAATAATTTATACCATTATATCTGACGATGTTTTTCATTTTATTAGAATTATTGATAAAACCTACAAAATTGTACTCATCTAAATTTTCCTTTATAAAAAGAGTCCTCTCTAATTCGGGATTTTCCAATAAAGATAAAAGACTTATGCCATCCGTCTCTGATGAATTCTTTACTGATAGATAATCAAGAAGGGTAGGCAATATATCAACTTGACTGACAAAAAGTTCAGATCGAAGGCCAGAAAATTCACTATTAGGAAATTTTATTATGAGAGGAACGTGTATCTCCTCATTGTAGATACTGTGACCATGTTTTAAGCCTCCATGTTCATCGAATTGCTCACCATGATCTGCAATAAACACAATGATAGAATTGTCATATAGTTTTTTCTCTTTCAAAAAATCAATAAATTTTCCAAAGTGGTAATCGTTTTGTAAAATTTCGCAATCATATAAGGATACAAGAAAATCAATATCCTCTTTCGTCAGCTTGTTCTGGGTCTTTCTTAAAATTATTTTGTTTAAGGAAAGTTTTTCTCTCTCCCTGTCTTTCTTTTTAAATTTTAAAAAAGTATCTGATGGAGCATAAGGATAATGGGGATCCATTGTATGTAAATATGCAAAAATTGGTCTTTTCACTAAATCCGGATTCTTCTCAATCAAGCGAAAAAAAACAGAATTAACATACTCAGAAGAATTATTCCGAATTGGATTGGCCTTATAAAAATCTACACTTTGAATAAAATTAAATTCCTTTGTTATATGTGGGTTTGTGGCAATATGAATATTATAATAGTCACTAGATTTCAAAATCTCTGAAAGCATCGCTACTTTTTCAGACAACTTATCCTTTCTGTTTTCTGCTCTATGTTTATTGGGATACAGCCCTGTGAGGATGGATCCGACAGCCGGACTTGTCCAGGAAGCATTTGCAAAACAATTCCTGAAAAGAATTCCATCTTTTGAAAACTCATCAATAAAGGGAGTTGTTTTTCTTTTATATCCGTAACAACTTAGATGGTCTGCTCTTAATGTATCGACTAAATAAATAAATACGTTATTTTTTCCCGGCTCCTTCTCTTCCTCTCCAGCGGTCTTTTTTAAGGTTTTCCTCTCTTCCGGTTCCATAAATGAGGATAATTTCTTTCGAAAAGTTGAGTAAATAATTGGATTTATCCAAGAGATCACAAACTTTGGATTATTCTCGATACTGTTCGAAAAAACTAGTTTCACTGTCTCCTCAGCAAACGAACTTAGATCTATTTTAAATTCTTTTTGATTATTTAAATCTGCGCTTATATATTCATGAATGATTCTCTTCCCATCATCTCCATAAAATGCTATGTGTATTTTTGAATCTTTATAGAATTTCCCATTAGTGAGTAGGCCAAAATTTAGGAGTGACTTTTCTGGAAGATCAACATAGTATTCCAACATTCCACCTGGAGGAACCATAACCATGGGCACTTTTTCATTACTAACAGATATCCTATTATCACTTAAATTAATTTTGAATCCCTGAGTTTCATCCATGAATCTCAAAGAACAGAAGCGAACCCCTAGTTCTTTTAAATCTTCCCTATATTCGTATTTCCACCTGAAGGTTATAGAGTTAGACCCATAATTCATAATACTTGATGGAACATGAAGAGAATAATTTCTTCTTTTTACAAAATTTATTTTGTCCAAGTACCTGTCATTAATATAGATATTCCCTATCTGATAGGGTTTGGACACATTACCTCCTGGGGATGAATAATCTTTTGGGCTGAATGGAATACACTCCATCTCAACGACTTTGTCTGTAACAGAAGTGAAATATACATGAATAGTAGATTCAGATCCTACGGCCCATCGAAATGTTTTTTTATTATTACTCCTAGGAACGCCCCAACCTTTAACCAGATATTTTTTGTCACTTTGATCATCTATTCCGAAATCAATAGCAGTTGTTTCATATTCTTTTTCTAAATAGGGGAACATATTGACCAAATCAATATAAACAGATTCGTTCTTAGAGCAGGAAATTAATATAGAAAAAAACAAAAAGAAAAAAAATAACTGAATTTTATTTTTTAGTGGATCCAACATTAAAATTTTCCTCTATTGTCATATTATAACAGGTTGAGAATTTTTGTCGTTTATATCAAAAAAAAATGTGGTGATCAATGGAGAATTTTCCTGTCTCGTTTGCTTTTTGTCGTATGGCTTCTGTTTCATCGCAATAAATCTCAACGTTTTTATTGTGATATTTATATCTCCTGATTTTTAAGGTTCCCGCTTAAATTTTTGTGCATGAATTATCATTGACAAAACAAATAATCTTAGCTACGATAGTTGCTTAATTTTCAGGGAGATAAACATGAAATCACGCAAACTTTTTACGGTTTTCCTCTTATCCATCTGTATGATCTTGTTTGTCCACAGTGAAGAGAATCTTTCAATATCATCTTCTGAATCTGTCCGGCCAGCCGTAGCCGTGAACCAGAATGGGATTATACTCGTCGTTTGGTGTGAGAACAATCTGCAAGGCTCTGAAAGCGGAAATATTTATTACAACGTCAATGAAAACGACCTTTGGTCTGGCCCACAGAATGCAGGACTAACAAAATATGAGACTTCTACTCCAAACCTCGATGTGGACTCAAATGGGAACTTCCATCTCAGTTATGCCGATGGCGATACTGATGCGAATAGAGATATTTACCATGCTGTCTACACACCGGGAGAAGGGTGGTCAACCCCATCAATGATTTGGTTAAGCAATACCAATTCTGCTTGGAATAAGATCGACATCGAAAATGATATGATATATATTGTTTGGCACCATAAAAATGGGGGCAAATACGTCGGATCTGATATCGTCATGCAGTACAAAAATGTCGCAAGCACTTCCTGGCCTAGCATTTACGAACGCATCTCCTGGAATGCTTTTGAGACAAGTATATACCCATCTTTTAAGGTTAAAAACGAACGAGTGTATTGTTCCTATATGCAGGGAAGTCCGATTGGTGAGCCTTGGCAACTTTATTATAAGGAGGGAGACAGAGGGATTAGCTGGAGAGACTTCCAAGAGACTCAACTTGCTCCCTCAGCTTTTTATCCCGAAATAGAGGTTGATGACGAGAGTAATGTGCACATTGTTTGGAGCGCCGATGATGGAAATTTTTATTACAGAAAAAAAGCAGGGACTACGTGGGGAACTGCAGAGATTATCTCTGACAAAAATACTCCTTCACAGTGGGGAGAAATGCGGTATCGCAATCCTGTTTTCGCCGCTGCTTTCATCCAGACAGAGAATGATGTGGGTACTCTTTTTTACGCTCTTAAGAAAATTAACGAGGAATGGGATTTGCCTGTCCAAGTTGCTCCAGGAAATGGAAAAGCCGGCCAGCCAAGAGTTTGGATCGATGGGGACTTTTTGATGCATGTTGTCTGGGAAGACGGAGGAGGAATTGGTTCAAATCGTGAAGTTTGGTATGAGAAGTTCCAGGTTCTTCATCCCATCAAAGCTCCATCAAATTTTGTCGGCCAAGTCCTCGAAAACAGAGCTCTTTTTTACCGGGAGTACTTGCATCAGCTCACCTGGGAAGCAAATGTGGAAAACCAGAACATCGTAAAATACAAACTGTATGAAATCGACGGCAGGAATCGACTTCTTGTAGAAGAATTTGATGCAAACACGTTCGCATACTTAAGACGTTTTGTTTCTCCAGATAAAACATACACGTATGAGCTCGTCCCCGTGGATGACAAGGATTTTGTCGGAGAAGCCGCAACACTCAGTATTCAATAAACACACGCAAACAACAGATGACAATACAAACCAGTTGTTGTCCCGCCATCTTATTGTAATCCCAACATCTTCGTCTTTTTGCCTCTTGTCGAGATAGAATTCCATTCATTATTCTTTTTCGAGATTCTTCAGAAACATTAAGTCGAGGGGAAACATTATTGGTGGCTAATGCACATATCCCAAAGATTTCAATGCTTCCAACAAGTTTTTATCGAATTCCACAGGTTTATCTTTAGTGTTTATGTTTTTCCTTCCCATTTGGACAATCAATTCAAAAAGTTCTCTATATTTTCTAATTTCTGCAATCATCTCCTCCTGGACATTGTTTTTTTCTCTAGGATCTGCCAGCAAATCGTAGTATTCAAACTGGCTGTAGGAAGGAGGTGGCGAATTATAGAAAGCAAGCGTTTCATCCGTATAGGGCAGATTGAATATTATCTTTTGATTATTTTCGATCTTTGAAATTTTAAAGGGCAGGCTAGGAATATAGAAACCGTTCGTCAGGGATGAAATCAAAGTTCGGTCAATCAATTTCCCTTTTACAATGGGCATCAAGTCAGAGCCATCTATTCCTTTTCTGTCAAACGGGATACGATAATAGCTTAGTATCAAGGGCATTATATCTATCAAGCCCACTTCAGTTTTAATATGGGTATCTTTGTATTGATTCTTGGGAAATTTAATAATTAAGGGCACTCGGATAAGCTCATTATACAAAGAATGAGTGTGCCCCCAACCCAAATGATCGTAAAACTCTTCACCATGGTCTGACATGAAGACGATCATTGAGTTGTCATATATGTTCTGCTCCTTTAGATAATCCAGGAATCTGCCAAACCACAGATCAAAGACAAATATTTCTGCGTCATAAAGGTCGATATAGGCATTAACCATTTCTTGCGGCAGTTTTTTATACTGATCCTTGTGGTTGGATCCAACAGTCGGCGCAGAGAGATATGTGTATTCGGGATCTGGATTGAACCTCTTTAGAGAATCTAGCGGCGGATTATAGGGACTATGGGTTTGATAAGTATGCAAAAAATAGAATGCATTTGAAAAGCATCCACTCTCGAGATCATTTTTCGCCAAATCGAATAGCTTTTTAGTTGCCAACGGGGAGATCTGATCTTGAGGAATACTCCTGTAGAAATCGAAGCCACGAAAGAAACCAAAATTCGCAGAGACATAAATTCCTCCATTGTAGCTCCGGGTAGTAAATTTTTGTGATAATTCTTCAACTAAATAATGGATATAAGGTGAGATGGTTGTCCCTCTCTTTATTCCATGATTGAACTCATACAAAGCTGTGAACAGAGACATATGTGAAGGAAGAGTCCAGGGAGACTGGGCATAGGCATTTTCGAACACGACACCATCAAGTGCAAAGGAATTAATATTGGGAGAAGTCTTTTTTTTATACCCATATATGCCTAGATGATCCGCTCTCAGTGTATCGGCACAAATCAAGAAAACATACTTTCTTTCTTCAAGCGGTATTGTTTTGGATATTATCAGATCGCCCACAATCAAAACGCCTTCACCTTTTGCCGAAAGCGTAATCCTGTCATTTTTGGCGAGCTTAACATCAGCCTTCAACGTCACTCGTTTTTCCTTTTGTGGGGAGCTTTCTGCCAGGAGCAGGCTGTTCTGATACAACCGGAGGATTGATTTTGACTTCACTCTGGCAAATAATTCCAAATGGATCCGGAATTCACCCCTTAATTTAGGATAATAACTTGTTTTTTTTATTCCCGATTCAAGGCCTATCACCTGACCTCTGATAGTTGTTGCTCTGGTTGTAAAATAAAGAGATCGGTACATGTCCTGACGTTTGATTTGATTGGCTTTAAGGTAGGAATCATCCGGCTGTTCCTGAACCTGGGCAGGAATACGATGGACTCCATCGATTTTCTGGCATGAGATCACTGTTAGGGAAAGGGACAAAGTTAATCCGATAAGAATAACGGAAAAATCATGCAGAACTTTATTCTTTAGCATAAAAATCTTATAACATACTCTTTGCAAAATTTTAAGAGTGAACAGAAGCGACAGAAAACTCATAATCCTGTTTCACACGTCGTTTCTCAATAATTTTTTTAGGATTGGAAAAATTCAACGCAAATAGCCCAGTGCCTTAAGCTGCTCCAGTAGGTCTTTATCGATGTCTGCTTTTTTTGATTTTCTTTCTTTCATTTTGACGTACATCTCGTTTATCAAACGAACTAACTGGCTGGCAATCTGGGACTTTTCATCAACAATATTATTTTTCTCGATAAGACTTTTGGACAGGTCATAAAGTTCGATTGGAGCCAATTCCGGCGGAGAGGAAGAAAAAAAGTCGAGTTGCTCGGCCGTAAACTTTTTATTGAGGATGAGTTTTACTTTCCCCTCATTTATAGAAATCTTTTGTGGTATGTGTGAGTTGAGAATATTGTCGGCTTTATAGGCTCTAAATGTTCTATCTGCTTTTTCCCTCTCCTTAAGAATAGGCATCAAGCTTTTTCCATCAAGGTTTAGTCCTGATCGTTTGAGCCCCAATTTATCCAAAATTGTCGGCATTACATCAATCAGCCGAACGATTGTATTGATTTTCTTTCCCGCAAATTCCGAATCGGGGAACTTAATTATAAGAGGAACCTTCAGCAGCTCGTTATAAAGCGTATGGCCATGTTCCCACCCTTGGTGGTCATAAAATTCTTCCCCGTGGTCGCTGGTCAAAATAATCGTTGACTGATCATAAAGCCCAGTGTCTTTTAATTTCTTCAACAATGGTTGGATCAGTTTTTCATCAGTATAGCGGATTTCCGCATCGTACAGGCCGATTATATTCTCTCGTTCTCTCTCAGAGAGATTTTTAAAAATCCCTTCCTTGCCTCCGATATATTTTAGAAGATCAATCTCCTTCCATTCGGCAGCATCGTCAAGAAACATCGTATTGAATGGCGGGGGACAAGAAAAAGGATTGTGAGGCTGGTAGGTATGAATAAACAGAAAAAAATCTTTATCTTTATGATTGTCGATCCAATTCAAAACTGATTGACATATCCCTTCGGCCCCATCAATCTGATGTATTCCTCTTGAAGACTGACCATACGAATCAAAGCCTTTGGAAAACCCGTATGCGGCGTTGACAAATCCACCACCCGTGAATGCAGAACAATAAAAGCCTTTTTGTCTCAGCAGATCGGCTAGAGTTACTAGGGAAGAATCCATTTTTTCATCTTCATAATGGACCATATGCTTCATACAGTGAAGCGAGGTTAGGAGAGATACATGGGAAGGTAAAGTCCAAGGAGAAGAGCTGTATGTGTTTAAAAACTGAGCACTATCTTCAGCAAAAGCATCGATGGCAGGACTCGTATCTCTTTTATACCCATAGCATCCCAAATGGTCAGATCTCAGGGTATCTAAAGAAATCAGGATCACATTTTGGCCGTTATTATTCTTCTGATAGAGAATGGGATTAAACCAAAAAGAGAAATTCTGATGTTTTCCTTCGGTCACAAATGAAATTCTCATCTTCCTCAGAGAAGCGGATACATCAATCTTGTGTGTTTGGAAAACCATTCTCTGGTCTTTTCTGAGAAACTTGTGAGTTTTTTTAAAAATATTTTTTTTATGCCCATCGACTTCGAGTAAAACGGTAAAAGTAATCGATAAATCCTCCTGACTTGTAGATTCGAGAATTTCTCCAGAGTTTTTCTCTCTGACGATTCCTGCACCGAATTCCAGGATAGCATCAGCAGGAATATCAACATCAAAAACATATCGGCTTTTTGGCGGTGCAAAAAGGACATTGCTGTCGGCGTTCCTTATATTCAATTTTCTTTTGAGACCATACGGATTAGTCCCTGTGCCCAAATCCTGCACAGGATAGGACTTTGCTGGATAAAATTTTCCCGATTCATCTGTCTTTCCAGCGATTTCTAATAGAGGAGATTCGATAATATCGTCTTTCTTCAAATGGTCAATAAATCGAAATATTTTCTCCTCTGGAACTGATGCTCTTTTACAGACGGGAAGGGTGAGCCCCGTGATTATAAGAAGAGCCAAGATTCCTCTCAGGTTCATTAGAGTTGAATTCTACACAATCAAAAATATAACTTCAACTCTGTATTTTTAAGGAGTTACTCCCAATAAACTCTGAGTTGGAGCTTTGGTATTTGAAGTATTTTGGAATTTGTGATTCTCAGGCTATGCGTCTTTCCCTTTTCAGAGGTTTCTGGTATAGTTTTTCAGGAATAGTGAAAAAGAGCAAAAGAAAAGCCCTCGGCCAGCACTTTCTTAATAATAGAGACGTCCTCCAACGCATAGTCAAAGTCATCGATCCGCAGCCAGAAGATGTCATCATCGAAATCGGTGCGGGAAAGGGGGCTTTGACGTTTTGTCTGGCAAAAAAAGAGGCCAAAATTATCGCCCTCGAGAAGGATAAAACCTTGATCCCTTATCTCAAAAAACAGGAATTCCCTAATCTCTCTGTGCTCGAAGAGGATGCGCTTAGGATCAAATTCGGGGACCTTTTGCAGAGAAAAGCAGGAAAAATTGTCGGCAACCTTCCGTATGCCATTTCCACCCCCATAATGTTTAAAGTATTGGAAGAAAAAGAGTTCATAACATCTTGTGTTTTTCTCCTTCAAAAGGAAGTCGCCCAGAGGGTGTGCGCCCTTCCCGGCACGAAAAAATATGCTCCTCTTTCCATCCTCTTCCAAAATGATTTTGAAGCTCATCTGCACTTCCGAGTCCCGGCCTCCTCTTTTTCACCACCTCCCCGAGTCGAGTCGGCTCTGCTCTCCCTCATAAAGCGTCCGGAGCCACTCTCCTTGATCCCTTATCAGGAAGGTTTTACCAAATTTCTTAAAGGTACCTTCCAGAGTCGCAGAAAAAAACTCTCGAATAACCTAAAGGCCTTCGATATTCCCCCATCCCGAATAAAAGAAGCCTATCTCAAATGTGGCATCGAAGAAAATTGGCGCCCCGAACAGGTATCCCTCTCTCGATTCGTGGCCCTGTATACATACTTATTCGACAATCATTCAATGCCATAACCTGAACTATTCAGACCACCTCCACTCCTCTTCAATTTGGACGGCGGTCAAACATCCTGATTCCTGAATCATCTCAGAGTCGACAATTCTTGCAATTTTCAAACGGAACCAGATAATACGCCTGCAAAATGTGTTATAATCTTGGGGATGCCGAAAAGGAAAACAAGAAAAAAGGCCCTGACTTCACGCAAATCCAAGCAAAAAAAAAGAGTCAAGATCCCAGAATTGAGCGGGTTAATCCTGATACTAGTTTCGCTCTTCCTGGTGATCAGTATGATCAGTTACAATTCCCAAGATCCCTCATGGGCGAGCACAACTTCCCCAGGGGCAAAAGTGAACAATTACGGCGGTAAAGCAGGGGCATCTACCGCGGAAGCCCTGCTCCAAGTTTTTGGTTTAACTTCCTTCCTAATCCCTCTGGCACTCATTTACCTCGGATTGCAGATTATTCTTCCTAAAGAAGATAAGCGCCTCCTTTCCAGGACCCTGGGAATTGTTTTTCTTGTATTTATCCTCTGCACTCTCCTGTACACACTTTTCCAAAATGTGAATTGGCGAGGAGCCCGTTTGGCAGCCGGGGGTTTCATCGGGAATGTTTTATCATCCTTTTTTGTCCAATATTTTAACCACGTGGGGACGATCCTCATCCTGATCGGTCTGCTTATTTTGTTTTTTTTCTTCTCAACTAAACTTTCTATCGGCAAGATGGCCCAATTCTTCTCAAAAATGCTTCAGTTTATTTTTAAAGAGGTCCGCATTCGGATCACTCGCTACCAGAAAGCCAAGCTCAAGGAAAAAATGAAACGGAAAGTCATCGAAAAGTATTCGGCCCCTAAACCCGAACAGGAAAAGGAACTGGCAAAAAAGACCAAAGAGAAGAAAAAAACTTCTAAAAAGGACGCCTCCGTACAATCCTCTCCTCCTTCACCTCCGAAAGAAAGGCCTCTTTTCCCTGAGATGGAAAAAAAGGGGGATTACAATTTTCCTCCGTTTAACCTTCTCGATCCCGGAAAAGAATCGGAACAAATCGATAAAAACGAGCTTTACGAAAAAAAACAAACTATCGAACAGAAGCTACGAGAATTCCGGATAGAAGGAGAAGTAAAAGAATACCACCCCGGCCCTGTCATCACCACATATGAATTCTTCCCCCAACCCGGGGTCAAAGTCAGCCAGGTGGCAAGCTATGCTGAAGACCTTTCACTGGCCCTTAAAGCCGAAGCGGTACGGATACAAAGAACACCGGGGAAATCTTCCCTCGGAGTAGAAGTTCCCAACAACAGGAGAGAGATCATCAAAGTCCGGGATCTGATCGAAACAGAAAATTTCATGAGATCAAAGACAAAACTGGCCATCGCCTTAGGAAAATCCGTGCATGGTGAACCATATATCACAGACCTCTCTATCATGCCTCATCTCTTGATTGCCGGCGCCACGGGATCTGGAAAGAGCGTTGCTCTCAACACGATCATAACCAGCATCCTGTATAAAGCCAGTCCAGAAGAGGTCAAACTCATCCTTATCGATCCCAAACGGCTGGAATTTTCCATCTATGATGGCATTCCCCACCTTCTGTGTCCTGTGGTCAGAAACCCCAGAAAAGCAGAAGCTGTCCTTCTGGACGTCATAAAAAAAATGGAGGCCCGTTACATCAAGCTGGGATTGCTCCGTGTACGAAACATCGAACAGTACAACAAACAGGTCCACAGCCTTTTGAAAGAAAAAAAAGGGAAGCTGGAAGAGGAGGGGATGGAAGACCTCAAGCCCTTGCCGTATATCTTGGTCATCATCGACGAGCTGGCAGAGCTGATGATGATCGGCGTACAAGAAGTGGAGTACTGCATTGCCCGGCTTGCTCAATTGGCCAGAGCTGTCGGAATCCATCTTGTTATGGCTACGCAACGGCCGTCGATCGATGTGATAACCGGCACGATCAAGAATAATTTTGCTTGTCGCATCGCATTCCGCGTTCCCTCCAAAATCGACTCCCGGATCATCCTCGACACCGCAGGAGCGGAAAAACTCTTAGGCATGGGAGACATGTTGTTTATGCCTCCTAACAATCCCCGGGTCATCCGGCTCCATTGCTCCTTTGTGTCCCTTCCAGAAATCAACCGTTTGGTCAAATATGTGAAAGACCAGGGCAAACCCACGTATGACCAAGAAATCATACAAGTTCTCAAACGTCCGGCCTCCTATGTTGCGGAAAAACCCGATGAAAAAGACCCGATATTCGAAAAAGCTGTGGAACTGGTGCTTTACACTGGGCAGGCCTCTGCCTCCTACCTGCAAAGAAAACTCAAGCTGGGTTATGCCCGGGCGGCCCGCATTATCGATCAAATGGAATTGGAGGGGATCGTAGGCCCCTCCGAAGGAAGTAAGCCACGGGAAATCCTGGTCAGCCGGGAAGCCTATATGAGGAAGCAAAGCGAGGAGGTATGATTGTTCCTCCGAATACGTAAGAAAAAACGGGTAAAAAAAGCCCTGGCAGATGAGAACCTCCAAACAGCTCTCCACAGAGCCTCTTCCCAGCATTTTCAAAAATTTGATGCCATCACCAAAGATGTTCCTTGGGATCAGATAAAAGAAAAAGCCAAAGCGATCAGGGAGGACTGTATCAAGCGCCTTCCCGAACTCATCCAACAGTTCACTAGGGAAGCTCAAAAAGTCGGCTCCCATGTCTATCGAGCCGCAACCCCCTCAGAAGCACTTTCAGCAATAGAAAAAATACTCCAGGAAAAAAAGGCAAAAAATATCGTTAAATCCAAATCAATGGTCAGCGAAGAGATCGATCTCAACCACTTTCTGGAAAAAAAGGGGTACAGGGTCGTCGAAACAGATTTGGGCGAATGGATCATTCAACTGGCCGGAGAAAGACCTTCCCACATCACCGCTCCAGCCCTTCATAAAACAAAAGAAGAAATCGCAAAACTCCTCAGTGAGCGCCTTCAATTGGAGGTTCCTCCTGACCCAAAAGAAATCGTGAAGCTGGCCAGGGCAAAGCTCAGGAAGGAGTTTATTCAGGCGGATGTGGGCATTTCTGGAGCCAACCTGGCCGTGGCTGAATCAGGAACTCTCGTGATCGTGAGCAACGAGGGCAACGCCAGGCTGGTCACCTCCCTGCCATCCATTCATATCGCCGTTATTACAGCAGAAAAATTTGTCGAAACCCTCGAACAGGCCACATCGTTGGTGAAGGCTCTGGTTCTGGCATCATCAGGCCTCAAATTGACAGCTTACGTATCTTTCATTACGGGAACAAGCCGGACGACCGACATTGAAAAACAGCTCGTCATCGGAGTGCATGGTCCAGAAGAACTTCATATCATAATCCTGGATAACGGAAGACTGGAGGCAAGCAAGGATCAAGATTTTGATAAAATCCTTTCCTGTCTCAAATGTGGAGGGTGTATGCTCGTCTGTCCGATTTTCCAATCCCTGGGCGGACATGTCTATGGTGGGCCGGTTTATCCGGGTGGGGTCGGGCTTCTTCTTACAGCCTTGACTCATTCCATAAAAAAATCCGCGGAAGGCTGGGATTTCTGTTCCGATTGCAAAAAATGTGAGGAATTTTGTCCTGTGGGTCTCCCCACGGGTGAACTCCTCCTGAAGCTAAAGGGAAAAAAGGGCCCAAAATTGTGGGAATGGGCTCTTTCAACGCTCCTCCGGAAAAAAAATTTAGCCGACCCAGGTATCAAGCTCCTTTCCATTCTCCAAAAGCCGTGGTACAAGGACGGATCTCTCAAAAACCTGCCTTTTTCTTGGGCAAAAGGAAAGTCCCTCCCTGCTTTGAAACAAAAGAAACATCCTGCTCGAGAGAAAAACAACGAAGGTAAAACGGTCTATTTCTTCGAGGGATGTCTGGCGGCTCTTTTTTTCCCAGGTATCCAGGAGGCCGTTTTTGCAAGCCTTACCCAACTTGGGTTTCAGGTGATTTCGCCAGAAGACCGTGCTTGCTGTGGTGCACCCAGTCTACACCTCGGACATGAAAAAGACGTCATAAGACTGGCAAAAAAAAACCTGGACACCTTCACCAGAGAGAATCCGGACTATATTATCACCATTTGCCCAACGGGAAATGCCATGCTGAAAAATACTTATCCCCATCTCATTCCTGAATCGGAAACATGGGCAGAAAAGACCTATGATTTCACGGAATTTGTGGTCAAAAAGGACCTGATTCCTGATGGACACCCAGCTCAAAGGATAAAAGATGTTTTTTATCATTACCCTTGTCACTATGTGAACGAACTGGGATTACGAGAGGAACCTCTGAAACTTCTGCAATCACTCGGCTACAATCCTGTTATAGAAGAAGAACCTTTTGCATGCTGTGGTTTCAGCGGAATTTTTTCGTTTAAAAATCCTGAATTAGCAGCCCACCTTTGGCAAAAAAAAGAAAATAAAATAAAAAAACAGGAAACGACTATAATAGCCACCGATTGCCCCGGATGTCTTTTTCAATTCAAGTCATACTTGGGAAAAGAAACGGACTCCTATGAAGTCTTTCACACGGCAGAGCTTTTTGCGCTACACTTGAGGATCACGGACATTTTGCATCCCGCGCACAAATAAACAACAAAATGCCAATATGAAAATATAGACGGATTTTAAGGTTAATTTTTTAGTTTCTCTTCCATATTGTGTAGGCATTACTTTCAAGGTATTTCTTTGCCATCAGGCATGTCCTCCGCTCTAGTGCAGATCTTTAACGCCATTCCCTCATCGCCCTTTTCGGCGGCTCTGAACTGCGCACATTAACACCCAATCTCTTTCACTCTATCTTCTGTTCCAGCGCTTGCCTGCATCTCTAATCCTTTAGCAAAGTCGTGCTCAATACAACATAGCCGTCTGACTCCGTCAGATTCCCTCGAAGAACGATTCATGAAGGCTAGATCCTCAATGGCGCTGCGGATATACCTGATATCTTTTTACATCCAAATTTTCTCGTAAAATAAGAACCAATAAAATGGAATGAAAGGAAGGAAATCTAGAAAGGTGGGCTGCGGGCGCTGGAGAAATTGTGGAGATGAATGGAATTGACTGGGATAAGAGGAAAGAATTGCCTAAAGAAGTAGATCAAGAGAAAGTAAAACAGAATCGGGAGAATGAAAAGCAGCGGAGGAAGGAAAAATCCCAGTATGAAAAAAAACGAAAGTAGGAACAATTTGTTCATTTCCTCAAATATCCCTGATCCAAGATATTAATATAAGCCTCACTCTCCTTTCTGTCAAATCGTTAGGGACGTTACACTCCAAATCCCTCATCATTTTCCGTAATTTCAATCCCCTGACTTCCTGAAATGAGGGTATCACAGTAAAAAGGAGCTAGCCGCCATGGCAGCAGAGATGATTCAAGAAGCGGAGCAGAAAAGGCTCCAAGTTTAAAGAAGAGCCTTTAAGCTTTTTTGATCAATGTTTCCCCCGCTTAAAACACAGAGCACTTGAGCCCCCTTATCTATGCTGACTTTGCTTGTTAGTAAGGGAGCCAAGGTGGAGGCGGCAGCAGGTTCAGCAGTAACCTTGCACCTTTCTAAGATCAACTTCATGGCCTCTATAATCTCCTGATCCGAGACAATGACGAGGTCATCGACATAGGCCTGCACATGAGCTAGTGTGTACTCACCAGCAAAAGGTGCTGACAAACCGTCAGCGATTGTATCAACTCGATCTAAGTGCACTGGTTCACCGCGCTTTAAACTCTGACTCATTGCTGAAGCACCTTCCGGCTCGACACCGATAACTTTAATCTCTGGCTTTTGTTCTTTTAGAGCCATCGCAATTCCAGATATTAGTCCTCCCCCTCCAATACCAACAATAACGATGTCTACTTCGGGTAAATCTTCTAGGATCTCTATACCGATTGTTCCTTGCCCAGCTATGATTTTGGGATCATCAAAAGGATGGATTAGTATCAAATCCCGCTCTTTTTGGACTTCCAAGCATGTTCCCAGCAAATTGTCTTCTGTCAGTATTACTTCACCGCCATAACTTTGGGTTGCTTCGATTTTGCTGCGCAGACTGCCTGAAGGCATGACAATAGTTGATGGAATATCTAATTGCGTTGCTACCCATGCTAACGCTTGGGCATGGTTTCCTGCAGAAATCGAGATTACACCTTTTTTCCTGTTCTCTGAATCCAGATGATGCAGCTTATTAAGGACGCCGCGGGGCTTGAAAGACCCCGTTTTTTGGAATAACTCAAGCTTTAAATACAGCTTCGTGTGAGTGAGATTGCCTAGATAAGATGAGCGGACAACTGGAGTGCGATGCACTTTACCAGCAATAACCTTTTGTGCTGCAATGACCTCTTGATAGGGAACGATTTTCTTATAGCTATTCATTTGAACATCCTGTTTGGCTTTATATTGTGCAACAAATATTAAAAATATCCAACATATCTTTCCTAGCCTGAACTATTCATAAAAAACGTCGATGTTTTTCTTACTCCAGCAAAGTCAGGAACTTATCCTGACATTGCTGGAAAATCTTTTCAAGAAGTATCTTTTTATATTCATCGACGTTTTTTACCCTTTGGGCGAGCCTATCTTAATGCATCTGCTTTGTTATAGGGCATTTGCAGTGGATAACCACAGCTGCATACCCTGTGCCTCGCACCCATTAATGCTAGGGTGGGGTGGAGGGTCTCGACTCGTGAATAATCCTGGCTAGACAAATAAAGAAAACGGATTAAAATCATGGTAAGCAATATGATTTTAAAAAGTTTTTATTTGTCGTCATATTTATTACCACTAAAAAAATTATATCAATTAAGGTTGTTGTTTTGAATGCGGCGATTTTTGCAGAAGTAAATGATATTTTATATCACTATCCTGTGAAACTTTCTCCTTACTTTTTTTTCATATCTTACTTTGTAGTAAGGCAAGATAAATTAAAAATCAATCCTTTATGATATAACATCTAGCCTGAGTGGACTGCGATAGCGGGTATGCTCCAGGTTCTGGTTGTGTCTTGTCGTTTCTACTTCTTCCTTCGAGTCGAATTGAACCTATCAAGGGCCTTGCCGACATTGTTCCTGAGATCAAGTAGGCGTCTTCTCACTTCTTGGCAGAAAGAACTTGATATTCGGTCTAAATATGGTATCATAAAAAGACCGGAGGATGTGGCATGAATATTTCAGAAGATATAAAGTCTATCACTTACCTTAAATCTAAAGCCGCTGATCTATTGAAACAGATTAACGATACGCACAGACCTGTGATTATTACCCAAAACGGTGAGCCTAAAGCAGTTTTGCAAGATCCTAAGAGTTATGAGAATATGAGAAATGCATTAAGCCTACTTAAATTGATAGCTCAAAGCGAAGAGGAAATAAAAAAAGATAAAACAAAACCCCAAGCAGAAGTATTCGCAAACCTCAAGAAGAAATTGAAGAAAAGTGAATAAACAATATGAAGTTATTTGGGCCAGCGTTGCAGAAGATGATCTTGCTAGAATAATTGAATACATAGCCATTGACAATCCTGCAAATGCGTTGAAAGTACTAAATAAATTAAAGGAAAAAGCCTCATATCTTCATCATTCGCCTAAACGTGGACGGATCATTCCTGAGTTGCAGGAATACGGAATTTATCAGTATCGTGAATTAATTGTAGCCCCATGGAGAATGATGTATAGGGTACAAGAGGACAAAGTATATGTTTTAGCTGTTCTTGATTCTAGGCAAAATATTGAAGATATTCTTCTGAAAAGAGTTCTAGATGCTAAATTATAAGCCAGCTAACAGGCAATTGTACCCGACAATAAACCAAAAGGCTTATGGTGCAGGTGAATTCAATCGTTTGACTGAAAAAGATTAAGGAATCCATGGAAGAGTTCATCCCTCCGTTCCCTCAGTTATTGTATTTCTGTTTGGTGTCGTCTGTTTCGATTTTTGTGAGTGGAATCTTGGCCGGGGCCTTGAAAAGATACGCGGGCTGGAAGACCGGATACACACGGAAAACGCTTCACTTCCTGATTTTTTTTACCGCTGTCGGACTCCACATTTGGGGAGGAATGCCGGCCGTGAATATTCTGGGATTGGGGATGGGCATCTTTGTGTTCTTTTCGGTTAGGGCAGGGGATGGCAACTTGTTTTTCGAATCTATGGCTCGAGAAAAGGACCATCCTCGTCGAGGTTATTTTATCGTCGTTCCTTATCTGACCACAGCTGCAGGAGGCTTGGTCTCCAACCTTCTTTTTGGAGGGTGCGCCATCATGGGATATGCCCTTTGTGGAGCAGCCGACGCCATCGCCGAACCTGTCGGCGTCCGGTTCGGAAAGCACAAATACAAAGTCCCGAGCTTAAGAAAAGTTACCGTGGCAGAAAGATCGTTAGAGGGAAGCTTTTCAATTCTTGTTGTCTCATTGGCTCTTTCTTTGTTGTTCTTTGTTTATCTTTACCAGTTTCCATTTGCAAAAGCTGTGATTGCTTCGACAGTCTTATCTCTTGTTATAGTTTTTGTCGAAGCCATTTCTTTCCACGGAGCGGACAATCTCACCATCCAAGTGGCGGCTAGCGGGCTAACATATCTTTTTCTGAAGATCTGGTCATAAAGATTTATTTATTCGGGATAGAAGATGTTGCCCTCACGTCTGAACGATTGCGGCGAGGCGTCAGAAACATCTCTTTGGCTGATCAGACCGAAGAGTTTTTCCGAAGATTCTTTGCTTAAGGTTGTTCTGTTCTCTTTGTCGCCCAGATCTGCAAGCCTCCATTCTTTGTATTCCTTGCAATACCCGCTGTCGTAAGCGAGGAGAAAGGCATCCATGCCGCATATGAAGAGGGATGGAATGATCGCTTGGACAGAATAAGGACAGAGGAGGAGAATCGATATCGGAAATAATCCCTTGTTGATTTGAGGGAAAAGGAAATCTATGGCGATGTCTTTGGCCGATGTCATTATGTAGACGCTGCATCCAGATTCCATGCCTTTTTTGGCGATTCTGTAGATGGCACATCCCTGGCAGACATTTTGCGTTTCTCCATTTTCGAGATACAGGCAGTCGTGGTTCGCCCGGCCCGAGGGACATGACCGGGTGTTGTCTTGTGGATCGTATGGTTTGAGGCAGAATCCCAGGCCAAGCATGGGCCTTGTCTTTTGTTGCCCGATTTGATCTTCAAATGTCTCCTCATTCGGAATAGCCAAAAATTTCTTGTACTGAGGGAAGAGATTTTCCTTCGACTTGATGAAACGGTGATAATCCTTCAACCCCGCTGCCGTTTTTGACGGGTGTTTGAGCATGGCTTTGAGGAAAAAAAGGCGGGCATATTCCTTGAAAAAACTCCGATAGACGAATTTCCAGATGTGGACATGGAGGAATGATTTTCTGTCGAGCTTTTCGAATAAACGATCTAACATGGTCAGCGATTCATACTTCGAATTAAAAAATTAGAAAATATTATTTTACATGAGAAGGATACGAGTTGCGAGTCGTTATTTGAAGTAGATCTAGCCTCGGCTCAAACCTCATCAATTGACAAGTGTGAAAAATGTAGTAAAATGTAATACAGGAGAAGCAGATGAGAATCGTAATTTCCGTTAGTTTTTCAGAAGAGATGGCTGATGAGCTCGAGAAAATAGCAAGAGCAAAGGGGCGCACGAAAAGCTCCCTTATAAAGGAAGCCTTAAGAGCCTACCTTTGGGAGGAAAAGTTTAAGGAAGTTAAAAGGAAAATCGTACCAAAAGCAAAATCAAAGGGACTCGTTACTGACGATGATGTTTTTAGGGCTGTTTCTTGAGAGCTGTTTTTGACACGAATGTTTTTGTCGCGGCATTTGCATCAGAGGGGCTCTGTTCAAAACTTCTCCACAGAGCAAACCTCAGGAATCTTGAATTGTTCCTCTCTCCGTTTATCCTTCAAGAATTCACAGAGGCATTGGAAAAAAAGATAGGTCTGCCTCACAAAGAAATTGAAGGGGCAAAGAAACTTCTCATGGAGGTTGCAAAATCCATCGATCCAAAAAGTTGCGGGATTGAGGTCTCAGGAGTTTGTAGGGATAAAGATGACAACCAGGTGCTTGCCTGTGCCATTGCGTGCAAGGCCGAGTACATCGTAACCGGAGATAAGGATCTACTGACTTTAAAAATTTATAATAAAATTAAAATCGTTTCTCCCCGCGAGTTCGAATTGTTATTTGACTGAATGATGCATTGACTTTTTTTAGCACTTTTGTAAACTAATGGTAAGAAATATTCTGACATTTAGTTCATGAAATGAAAAAAAGCGATTTCAAATTGACATTATACAGGGCAAAAAGTACGGTTTTCACCTTAAATGAAATCGCCCTCCTTACTCAGGAAACAAACAGGAATACCCTGAAATCTAAAATTCATTACTACGTAAAAAAAGGAGTCATCGAGCAGGCCAGGCGTGGCATATACGTCAAACCCGACTATGATAAATTCGAACTTGCCACAAAGATCTACACACCTTCTTACATAAGCCTGGAGACCGTTCTCCAACAATCAGGAGTGATATTTCAGCTCTACGAGAAAATATTTTCAGTGAGCTATCTCTCCCGAGCAATTAGTGTGGACGGACATGAGCTGGTGTATAAAAAAATTCAATCGGGAATCCTCCTCAATCACTCAGGCATCATCCAAAAGGAAAATTGTGCCATAGCGACAACAGAAAGGGCCATATGCGACTGCCTTTATCTCTACGGAGATTATCATTTTGACAATCTGGACAATGTAAAAAAAGAGAATGCCTTTAATATTGCTTTAATTTATGGGAACAGAGAGCTTATAAGAAGAATAAAGAAAATATTTGGATCATAAAGACATGATAGATATCTCCCGTCACAAATTCGGCCTCGTTCAAATCCTCAAAGATATTTATTCAGACATTTCTATAGCCTCCCTTCTTGGATTCAAAGGGGGGACAGCGGCTTATCTTTTCTACGACCTTCCCCGCTTCTCGGTCGATTTGGAATTTAACCTCCTCGACCCAGAAAAAAAGAATATCCTTCTGGAAACCATCCCCTCTATCCTGGGCAGGATCGGCAGAATCAAACAACAGAGAGAGAAGAGATTCACTCTTTTTTTTCTGCTTTCCTACGGAGAAAAAGAGCAGAACATCAAAGTGGAGATATCCAAACGCATCTTCCCGGACCACTATAAAGTTATGTCCTACTTGGGGATCCCCATGCTGGTCATGACCCAGGATGATCTGTTTGCCCACAAGCTCATCGCTCTTTTAGATCGGAAATCTCCGGCAAACAGGGACTATTTCGATCTGTGGTTCTTTATGCAGAACCATTGGGATATCAACAAAGAGATCGTCGAATTGAGGACGGGCCTCTCTCTGAAGGAATACTTGAAAAAATGTGCAAGAATAGTGGAAGCTATCAACGAAAAATACATCCTTCAGGGACTCGGAGAGGTGCTGGACACCAAGCTTAAAAACTGGACCAGAGAAAACCTTAAAAAAGAATTGCTCTTTCTGATACGTTTTTACCTGGAGAATGTTTAGGCGACAGCCTTATCAGCTCATTCCTCTGAGAAGGCGGGCAATATACATGACGTATGTGGCGGCCTTTTTGGACTCCCTTTGAAACAGAGGATGGTCACGGTTGACGTATACCACGTTGCCCTCGGAGAAGCACTCAGGGCCGGTCGCTGGTTATGGGGAGAAAATCGGTGTTTATCTCGCCACTGTGTAACCCATGATAAGACTCTTTCAGCTCATTTTTCAAGGTTTTCTTTCGATCCGAACTTTAGAAAAATATAGAGAAATATGATTCAGGGGAGAGGAATACCGAGGTCCTGCTCGAAGAAATTCACATCCATGTTTGTGAAGACGCATAAAAAAACTCAATATATCTCATAAAAATTATAACTTTTCGCTTGACAAACGTTTCCAATGTGCTTATTTTATTTATGGTGAACAAAATGGTGAACAAACTTAGGAAGAAACTGACAGAAAAACAGGAAAAGATTCTGGAGGCTCTCGAAGATTTTATTCTCGAGCATGGATATTCGCCCACAATCCGCCAACTGGGAAAGCTGGTGAAGATCGCCAGCCCGTCGGCCGTGTACAAGCACACCCTGAGCCTGGAGAAAAAGGGTTACCTGAAGAGAGAAGGAGGAGAGGTGCAGCTCGCAGGCTCTCCGTCTCTGACAGAAGCTCTGACCAAGGTGCCGCTTGTGGGATTGGTTCCGGCCGGTGATCCGAGGGAAGTGTTCGATGTCTCCGGAGGGGCGGTGGATGTTCCCGACTGGATGGTCGGCCGCCGCAAGGGCAACATCTTTTGTGTCTCGGTCGACGGGAAGAGCATGGTAGATGCCTACATCGACGACGGAGACCGGGTGCTGGTGGAACGGACCAACACGGCCAGTTCGGGCGAGATGGTGGTGGCCCTCCTGGATGACGGTTCGGTAACGCTCAAACGGCTGAGAGTGAATAACGGCGACATCTCCCTCGTTCCTGAGAACCCGGAGTTTCATCCGATTCAGGTCAAAGAACTCAAGGTCTTAGGCCGGGTGATCGGGGTGCTCCGGAAGTACTGACCAACCTAAACAACTTAAAAGGTGAGAGAAAATGAGACGTAGGTGTATTGTCCACATCGATATCGATGCTTTTTTTGCGGCGGTCGAGGTGCTCCTCAACCCTTCACTCGAGGGAAAACCCGTGATCGTGGGCGGGCTTCCCCATGAGAGAGGAGTGGCGTCCACGGCCTCTTATGAAGCGCGAAAGTACGGTGTCCACTCGGGCATGCCCTTGAGGAAGGCTTACCAGCTCTGCCCTCAGGGGATATTTGTCAGGGGGAACTACCAGATCTACAGTGCCTTTTCCAAGAGGTTGTTCCGGGTTCTCCACCAGTACACCCCGGATGTGGAGGAAGCCTCCCTGGACGAGGCCTATCTCGACTTGACCCGGTGCCGCCCTCTGTATCCTTCGTTTTCCCGCACCATCTGGGAGATCAAGAACCGGGCGGAAAAGGAGCTGGGAATCGCTGTTTCGGTCGGGGTAGGACCGAACAAGCTCATGGCCAAGCTGGCCACCAACAAGGCCAAGCCAGGAGGCCTGTTCGAGGTCAAGGAAGGCCAGGACGGGGAATTCCTGAAGAGCCTGGACATATCGTCACTGCCCGGGATAGGACCAAAAACCCAGGTTGTCCTCCGGATGCTCAACATCCACAAGATCGGCGATCTGTGGGGACTCCCGAGGGCCACCCTGCACTCGCTTTTCGGCCTGAACGGCGACAATCTCTATCTCCAGTCGCGGGGAATGGACAGCCGTCCCCTTGCCCGGGCCGCCATCCCCAAATCCGTGTCCCGGGAGACAACTTTTTTGGAAGACATCTGGGACAAACGCCTCCTTCTGGCCCACCTGGCCTATCTCTGCGACCGGTTGACACTTCCTTTGCGCAAAGACCGTCTTTATGCCCATATCATCGAGGTCAAGGTCCGGTACTCGGACTTTAAAACCGAGGCAAAAAGACGCCTCCTGATTTCCCCCCTCCAGGAGATGGGCCGGGTCTTCCCGATCGCCAAAGAGCTCTTCCTCGGGCTTTTTGCCGGCTCCCGTCTCTCCCTGCGGCTGGTCGGGGTAAAGGCCTCTGACCTTGTCCGGGCCAGGCCCCTTTCGCTTTTCGAACCCTATTCAGAGCGGTATGTGCGGTTGGGTCAGGCCGTGGACCAGGTGCGGGAAAAATACGGGTTCGGTTCGCTGCTCACGGTCCGGGAGCAGATGCTGGGAAGCCTGTACAATTTCGAGAGGGACCGGGGTTTTGTCCTGAAAACTGCCTCCTTAACCAAATAAGATGTTTGTGCCGCTGAGGGTGCATTCGGTTTACAGTAAAGGACGAAGCGGGATCACGCTGAAGGAACTGGGCTCCTGGGTTGCGCAGAAAAAGCTTCCTGCCGCCGCCCTCACCGACATCGCAAACATCTACGGGTGGGCCAAGTGGAAAAGGATGGCCCTGCATTCCGGAATTTCCCCCTTGTTTGGCTGTGAGGTAGAGATCGCAGGGAGACAGTTTCTCTTTTTGGTCAAGACCAGGGAGGGATATTGGAACCTGATGGAAACCCTCAATCACAAGGAGATAAAGGAAACAGAGGGGCTGGTTGTCATCCTACTTCCCCAGCCCAAGGAGGACGACCCTCTGGAGAAGGCCGGGCCTCTTGAGGGGTTTCTCGGTAGAGAAGACCTATACATCGGGGCCGATTTTTTTAATCTCCCAAAAGCCTGCGAGTGGGCCAAGAGGCATGATCTTCCGCTGGTGTGGGCCAACCCCCTGAAGTTCGTCAAAAATCCCGAAAAACTCATCCTCCTCCATGCCATCCAGAAAAAGATCCCCTTCCCACCGGAAAGGGACAAATGGGGAGACAGGGTGCGCCTTTTCGGTCCGGAGCAGGAGTCTTTTGCCCTCAAGAAGTTCGGTCAAGAGGTGAAGCCCCTTTTCGGAAGGACATTCAAGGTGGCAGAAAAGTGTGCGTTTTCTTTTACAGATATCATCCCATCACTTCCCGACGATCTTTTTTCCACTCCTTTGAGAGAGGTGGTGATGGAGAAACTGAGGCAGTCGGAAAACCTGAGTTGGAAGGAACGGCAGCGGGTTCAGATGGAGCTCGGCATTGTCGAACAGTCAGGTTTTGCTCCTTACTTTCTCGTGGTCTACGATGTGGTGCAGTTTGCCCAGCGCAACGGGATCCTCCACAATCTCAAGGGCTCGGGGGCTTCGTCGTTTCTGGCCTATTTGCTGGGAATTTCCCACATCAGCCCGATCACCTTTGACCTTTATTTTGCGCGGTTCCTGAACAGCGGACGGCCGGACCCCCCGGACTTTGATCTGGACTTTGACTCCCGCCGCAGGGACGAGGTATTGACCTATGTCCTGGAAAAGTACGGCAAGGGCCGCACCGGAGCGGCCTTTGTGTGCAGTGTCAAAAATTTCCGGGCCCGCTCGGCCCTGTACGAAACGGCCCGGGCCTTCGGCCTTCCTCCTGAAGAGTCCCGGTCCTTGAGCAAAAAGGCGCCCTATTTTGCCGAGCCTGATTTTCTGAAAAAAGAAAGGCCTCTTCCCGAATACAGAGAAATATGGCAGGCGGCTTCGCAGTTGACCTCGGTCTACAGCGAGAATTCCCTCCATGTGGGCGGCGTCATCCTCACGCCGGCACCCGTAGAGCGGTATCTGTTGCTCGAGAAGTCGGCCAAAGGGTACACGATGGCCCAGTATGACCGGGATGCGGTGGAGGATCTCAAGCTCATCAAACTGGACCTCCTTTCGGTCAGAGGGCTGGCCGCCATCTCCGAGACCAAAAAAAGGTTCAACATAAAAAACATCCCTCCCAAAGATGCCAGGACCTACAGCGTCCTCCAAAAGGCTCAGACCATCGGGTGTTTCCAGGTGGAAAGCCCGGCCATGATGAACCTCTTGCGGCGAATGAGGCCGGAAAATGTCTATGAGCTGACACAGGCACTGGCCCTTATCCGGCCCGGTCCGACAGAAAGCGGAATGAAGGAGACCCTCCTACGCCAACGGGAAGGCAGGTCGGTGAGGCATGATTCTTTCCTGGCGAAGATCCTGCCCGAGACAGGTGGACTTTTCTTGTATGAAGAGCAGGTGATGCAGGTTGCCGAGCGGGTGGCCGGGATGCCGCCTGAGGAGGGTGACCTTTTGCGGAGGAGCTTGAAGAAACGAAAGGAAGACGGGGCGCTCAAGAAGAAGTTTTTCCAGGAGTCAGGCGAGAGGGGCTATACGAAAAGCGAGATCGAAAAACTCTGGAAGGTCATGGAGGCCTTTTCCTCCTACTCTTTCAACAAGGCCCACAGCGCCTCGTATGCCCACATGGCCTACCAGGCCGTTTACCTGAAGGTACACCATCCGGTTGTTTATCTCACGTCTGTGCTCAATGCCGGGGGCGGTTACTACCACCTGGTCGAATACGTGGAGGAAGCCAAAAGAAAGGGGATCCGGATTCTGGGGCCGGATGTGAACCGGAGTCTTTACCGGTTCGAGGTGGAGGGAGAGGGCATCCGTGTGGGCTTGCTGTCCATCAAAGGCCTGGCTATGAAGACCGCTGAAAAGATCATCGAGGAGCGGGAGTACGAGCCCTATCTTTCGATAGAGAATTTTCTCGCCCGGGTGTCGCTGACGAGGACAGAGCTTTTTGCCCTGATCAAGGCCGGTGTTTTTGATTCTCTCGAACCCAAAAGGACCAAGCAAATCCTGGGGTATTTCCAGGGGATCGAGGATGTGGAGGATATCTCTGACCTAGGCCGGAAGCAAAAACAGCGGATGGTGGTCGAGTCGCTCGGTTTTTTCCCAGAGGGAGATTCCCTCTCCCTCGTTGTCGGCAAACGGTCTCCTCTCCGGATAAAGGATTTGAAGGACTATGCGGGACAGGTGGTGGAGCTTCTGGTACGTGTTGTGGATGCCCGGAGGAAAAGGGTCAGCAGCGGGGAGAAGTATTTTTATCTTTTCGAGGATGAGACTGGCCTTTTGGAAGGGGTGGGAGAGAGAAGGTGTGTGACGATGGGCATACCGCCTGCCTGCTACCTGAGAGGAGAGGTGCGGAACGACGGCAACGGCCGCCCCAAAATCTTCGACTGCTCCTTCGCCACCAAACCTTAAAAAATAGAAAAAAGTAGAAAAAAGGGGACGGTTCTATTTTTTCTGATTGAGGTCAAGATGGAAGTCTTTTAGATAGTAAAAAAATAGAACCGTCCCCTTTTTTCTTTCCCCTTTTTTCTTCGTTTGGCTAAAATTTAGTTGGAAATGTCTTAGAAAATCTATAAAATTTCTAGTGGAGGGATAACATGAGTCAAATACGAAATTATCAAGGACGGATTTTTTCAGGGTTGTTGATCATCGCTGCCGGTGTCATTTTCCTGCTTGCCAACATGGACAAGCTGGATTTCGGGGATTTCATTTCTACTTACTGGCCGATGATCTTGATCTTGATAGGTTTATCTCATTTGTTGACCAGCGGTTTTCGAAACGCAGGGGTAGCTTTGTTCCTGATTGCGATCGGGGCATTTTTCCAGTTGAACAATTGGGGTGTTTTAGGTGGAAGAGTTTGGGCTTATTTCTGGCCTTTGCTGATCATTGCAGCTGGACTGTGGATCATTTTTAAACCAAGACCCAAGGGTTTCGGCGAAAACGCACCGGAGATCCAAGATGACGATCTCGGAGCCTTTGTCATTTTTTCCGGTCTGAAGCGGCGTTTCGAATCGGATAAATTCCGGGGAGGAAAAGCGACCGCTATTCTGGGGGGGTTAGAGCTGGACCTCACCAAGACAAAATTGAAAGATAACCAGGCCACCGTCGAATTGACAGCCATTCTGGGGGGGATCGACCTTTTTGTCCCGCGTGAGTGGAAAGTTGTCGTTGACAGCAGTGCTATTTTAGGGGGAGTGGATGATAAACACAGTCCTGTCCCATCCAGCACAATCCAAATGACTCTGTATGTGAAAGCAACGGCAATTCTGGGCGGGATCGATATCAAAAATTAGCGGGCACAAGAAAAGAAGCGATTTTATCCAAAGGAGAAAGGAATGGACGTCAGTCAAGCAATTAAGGAAAGAAGAGCGTATCGGTCTCTCATTTCAGTGAGAATTCCTGATGATTTGATCGAAGATTTGGCCAGAAGCGCCCAGTTGGCTCCATCTTGTTTCAACAACCAGCCCTGGCGATTTGTTTTTGTCCGGAGGCCTGAAATGCTCGAGAGAATGCACGAAGCTCTGTCCTCTGGGAATGTTTGGGCTCATGCGGCCTCGATGATCATCGCCGTTCTCAGCAAAAAAGAAGATGACTGCATCATCGGAGACAGAATTTATTACCAGTTCGATTGTGGTTTGGCGGCAGGATTCCTAATATTGAGAGCGACAGAGTTGGGGCTTGTGGCCCATCCCATCGCGGGTTACAGCCCAAAAAAAACGAAAGAGATCCTTGGCATTTCTGAAGAGTATCAGGTAATAACTCTGATAATCGTGGGAAAACATGCCGAACAAATCAGCCCGGTTCTGTCTGACAACCAAAAGGCCGCAGAAAAAAAGAGGCCAGAGAGGAAAAAGATTTCGGAGTTTGTCTCTTTTGACCGAATTGAAGGCTAGTTTTCTTCGAAAAGATCCATCTGTCCCGATTTTATTTTTTTGATGATTTCTTTAAGGGCTGGATACTGCTTGAGCAGATCAAAAGGAATGTCGAGTTTTTCTTGTGTGATCATGTTTTTGATCTGGAATGCATTGGCCAGTGCTTGTCCGCGGTAATGGTTATTCGTGATGACAACCACCTTTTTGCTCTTTTTCCCTAAATTTTTGATTTTTTCGATCCAGTCTTCCAACTCATCATGGGAATAAAGGTAGTTGTACCGTTCGTCCCGCCCTGCTTTTTCGTTGAACCAGCTCTTGTAATTTCGTCCGTGAAGCCTGACATAGGAAAGCTCAGGATTGGTGCAGACGGCACTGGGTTTGATGGAGTTTCCAAAAAGGGGCTGGTCGATGTTGCAGAAACTCACATTGTGTTCGGTTAAAAGTTCATATAATTCTGTGTTGTTCCAACTTCCATGCCGAATTTCCAAAGCCAGAGGAAAATCCTCGAATAGATTGAAAAGGTTGGTTAAATAGTCAACATGGAGAGTGTTCCGGGCAAATGACCAGGGAAATTGGATGAGAATAGCAGCAAGCCGGTTATGGGCTTTTAAGGGCTCGATACCTGCCTTAAATTCGTTCACATCCTTTTGTGAAAATCCTTTTCTTTGGTGTGTGAAAATCTGATGAAGTTTGACAGTGAACAAAAAATCAGGATAACCGTCCACTCGCTTTATCCAGGACCAGGCCATCCGGTTGGCGGGTGGCCTGTAATAGGTGCTGTTTATTTCGACAATGTTGATGTATTTTGCCAGAAAGATAAGGGCATGAAAGTCGGGCCCCTTTTTTGTGGGATAGACGATCCCTTCCCAATCCTTGTAACTCCATCCCGCCGTTCCTATATAAAAATTGGGGTCGAGTCTCAACATTTGACATTTTTCAAGTTAGATCAATCCAAGATAAAAATCAAATCTTTTTTGAGATTAGAAAAAGTGAAAGGAACAAAATGTCAAATGTTGAGACTCGACCCCAAAATAACAAAAAAAATTTGCTCCTTGTGGGTTTTTTGATTATGATGTTTAAGAAATCTGAGAGTCAGTTCATGAGAAAATATTGGATTTTTCTTGTTGCCATTCTTTTCCTATTCCCAGCCTGCCAAAAGGAAGACAAAGATCTCTTCACCATCGGCTTGTTTCAAGTCGACGACGCTCCCACCTTGAATTCTGTCCGGAAAGGTTTCCTTAGCGCACTGGAAGAGGCGAAGTTGCTGGATGGAGTGAATATTCGGATGGTGATTCGCAACGGGATGGGGAGCATTCCCGAAGTCCAGCGCATCGCTCAGGAATTTGTGTCGTCGCATGTGAATTTGATCGTTCCCCTTTCCACTCCCTGTCTACAGGCAGCCCTCCACGCTTCTTCGGAGATTCCGATCGTGTTCTCTTCCGTTGCCAATCCCTTCCTGGCTGGGGCCGGGAGGTCTGTAGATGATCATCTACCCAATGTCACCGGCATTTCTTCCAGAGGACCCATTAAAGAAAGCCTGGCTTTTATCAAGAAGATCCTTCCCGAAACGAAAAGAGTCGGAACCCTCTGGACTCCCTCGGAGTTGAATTCAAAATACTATCTGGACTTGGCCAGAGAGGGAGCGAAGGAAATGGGGCTTGAGATTATTGCCGTCGCTGTCAACAACAAAAGCGAGGTTCTGTTGGCTGCCCAAGTATTGATGAATAAAAAAATCGATGTCATCTATCAGATTTCCGATAACACCATCAATGCATCATTCGAAGCAGTCAGTCGTATGGCCGATGAGAATGCGGTTCCCCTGTTCGGAGGAGCTCTGTTTTCTACGAACCTCGGAGCCTGTGCAGCCATGGGATGGGATTTTTTTGAGATGGGCCATAGAGCTGGGCAGGTCGCCATCCGTGTTAAAAACGGGGAAAGTCCGGCTGGCATAACTATCCAGTACATGAATGAAGTTAAGCTCCACCTCAACTTGAACGCTGCCACGAAACAAGGCGTCGAATTTTCCGGAGACATTCTGACCCAAGCCGATGAAATACTTAGGATCGAAGGAAAATCCCGCAAGGATTCCGCAACTTCATGAAATCTTTTTTAAAAAAAGTTGTTCTGGTCATCCTGTTGATCATTCTGGGATTCTTGTTATTTTTTCCCGGTTATTTCTTCTTTTCCAAGCCTAAATACAAAGGAAACGTTTCTGTTCAAGGACTGAAAGAGGAAGTGAAAATCCTAACCGATACTTGGGGAGTTCCCCATATTTATGCCGACACGGAAAAAGATCTTTTCTTTGCATGCGGTTACATCCATGCGAATGAACGCATGTGGCAGATGGACATCACCAGGAGAACAGGTTACGGGAGGCTTTCTGAATTGTTCGGAGAAGCTCTTTTAGAAAGAGACATATACGTAAGAGTGATGGGCCTTAAAGAAGCCGCATTGAAGGACTATGAGCAGCTTCCCCCAGAAGTTAAGGATATGTTAACCGCCTACAGTCAGGGCATCAATGCCTGGCTCAATTCCCGGAAATGGAAATGGCCCCCCGAATTTTCTGTATTGCGCTATCAGCCAGAGCCATGGAATCCGATTGATTCCCTGATTATCAAACAGGTCATGGCCATGCTTTTATGCGCGGATTTCCCGAGCGAAGTGGTTCGTTCGAATCTGATTTATAGAATGGGCCAGGAGAGGGCCCTTCAGGTTCTTGAAGAAGGAGTAAAACCGCCTTCATTTGAAACAGAAAAGATATCCCTATCCAGACTTTTGGAATTGGCCTATCCCCAACAGAGCAACAATTGGATTCTCTCTGGCGATCGGACGATCTCTGGGAAACCCCTTTTGGCGAACGATCCTCATCTCGAAATCAACCTGCCGCCTGTATGGTACGAAATGCATCTTCACTGCCCATCCCTTAACGTCATTGGCGTTACCATTCCCGGTCTTCCTTGGGTGATCATCGGGCATAACGAAGATATAGCTTGGGGATTGTCGAATTCCACGGTTGATTCGCAGGATCTGTACGTCGAAAAATTTAACGAAACACAGGACATGTACTGGGAAAAGGATGGATGGGTACCATTGATGAGGAAGGAAGAGGTCATCTGGATCAAAGGGAGAAAGGAGCCGGAAAAGCTGGAGGTTATGTGGACGACTCGTGGCCCCGTCATTTCTCCCCATATTGTCGAGAGCCAAAATCCCATATCTCTCAAATGGACCATTCATCAAGGGGATAGAGTTTTCAAAGCTGGTTATCTCCTCAATAAAGCACAAAACTGGGATGATTTTACGGCCGCATTGAGCCTGTTCGATTCTCCGTCACAGATTTTTGGATACGCCGACAAGAACAATAACATAGGCTATTATTTGGGCGGCAAGATTCCGCTTCGTACCGAAGAAGCAGCACTTTTTCCTTTTCCCAGTTGGAGGGAAGGAGGGGAGTGGCAGGGATATCTTGAGGAGGATCAAAAACCCAATCTGTACAATCCTGAGGCAGGATTGATCGTCATGGCAAACCAAAATATTCTGCCAGAAGATTATCCGTTTTACGTGAGTTATGACTGGGATGCGCCGTTTAGAGCGAATAGAGTAAAGGAACTTCTTCTGCAAACAGAAAAGCACTCTGTGTCCTCTCTCCAGTCTCTCCAAGGAGATATCTATTCCCAAAAAGGAGAACTCTTTTATCCGTTCATCCGGCAAATAGCCGGAGCCCAAGGAAAGCTGAAGCAAGCTCTCGACATCCTCCAAAATTGGGATTTGCAGATGGATTCCGGGAATGCTCCAGCTTTATACGCCACATTCATGAACTTTTTCCCAGAAGAAATTTTTCAAGATGAACTCAAGGAAGATTTTCGAAGCTTCGACTTTTTTTTCAGGAGGAAGATGGCCGGTGCCCTCCGAATCCTCTCTGAACCGGACTCTTTTTGGTTCGATAATAAGGAGACTCCCGAGATTGAAAAGAGGGAGAATGTGATTAAAAACGCCCTTCTCAGGGCTTATAACCGACTGGACTGGTTGTACGGTTCTCCCGAAAATTGGGATTGGAGCAAGATGAATGCTATCCGGTACCAACATCCTTTGGGCCGTCTTTTTCTTTTCCGCTTTTTTAATCTGGGCTCTCGCCCTTCCAATGGAAATGCCTTCACTGTCAAAGTGAATTATTTGACTCCACACAAAACCAGTTGGTCTGCAAGCTATCGCCAGATCATCGATTTATCCGATTGGGACAAATCCGTTTGTGTGCTTTCTTCGGGACAGAGCGGACACTTCATGAGCCGTTTTTATGATAATCAAGTCCCCTTATGGATCGGAGGAGAATTCCATCCGATGATTTTTTCCCGAGATGAGGTGGAAAAGAATGCGTCGGCAACGCTTTATCTAAAACCGCCAAATAAAAAATAACCTTAGTTATTCATAAAAAATGCCGATGAAAATATAAGGATACTATCTTGAAAATGTTTTTGTTGTCATTTGCAGCAATATCAGGATAATATTCTGATATTGCTGGAATAATAAGAAGTTTCGGCTTCCTTCAAAACCAATCAGAGTTCCTGTTTCTCTAAAAAAGCGATTGCTTGCTTTAAGAGGATAGGAGTGACAATCACAGTTACTGCAACCATTGCTACTATAGCCGTAAAGATTTTCTGATCGATGATTCCGGCGCTTAAAGCTATGGAGATAACAACCAATTCCACTCCTGTTCGGGGAATAAGCCCTACTCCGATGGCTAAAGATTTTCTTGAGCTGTACTTAACCATTTTACCGCCCACGAATCCTGCCAGCATTTTTCCCGAGATGGCAACGAAAATAATCACAACAGCCAACATTCCCCCTTGTAAAAGTGCCCCAAGATCTATCATGGTTCCGAGGACTGCGAAAAATAATGGGATGAATAAACCGTAAGCAATACCATTCACTTTGTACTCTATGTCCCTAGTCTTGAATTCAGGTTGAAGAGAAAGAATTACTCCCGCGGTGAAAGCACCAATGATCATATGTAATCCTGCGGCTTTGGCTATATAAGAAAAGATGAAGATGACGCTAAACATAATGCCAAGCCGGGCCTCTGCAACAATAAACTTGATGCTGAATTTGGCTAACGGTTTGAGAAAAAAAGCAGCAAAGAGCGCGGAGCCGCCAAAAAAGGCTATGATTTTAAAGGCAATAATACTAGTACCCGCAATGGTTAAAGTAGTATCTGGCTGAGCGATAGGCACAAGTATAGCCAAAATAAAGAGGCTCAAAATATCATCGATTATAGCTGTTCCCAAGATGATCATTCCATAATCAGTCTGCAGCTTTCCCAAATCCATCAGGGTTCGTACAGTAACTCCGATGCTGGTAATGGAAAGGGCTAATCCAAGAAACAGGCTGCCGATTAATCCATAATTAAACATTTTTCCGACAGCAAATCCGGCAACAAATGTTACGGTTACACCAGATATGGCGACTATGAAAGACTTTTTTCCCATTTGCTTAAGTCTCTTCAAGTCCACTTCCAAATAGCCGGCAGAAAAAAGGAGAAAGATTGCTCCTACTTCTGCCAGGAATTCCAGTGATTCGATTTTGTATAACGGTGTATGAAAAAGCAGAGGTCCCAATAAATGAGAACCTAGAATAATTCCGGCTGCTAGCTCGCCTAATATGGCAGGCTGCCCCAATCTCTCCATGGCTTCCCCGAGCAGTTTGGCAAGCACCAAGAGCAGAGTGAAAGCAAGAAATATTTCCTCTATGTGAAGACCTGTCCCTTCCATGGAATTTTAATCCTCTTTGACTATGGCTCCGTAAAGCAAAGGGATCATATCATCTAGGGTGACAGTCCCAATAAATTCTCTCTTGGCTTTGGGGGAATCCCGTTTTTTTTCTTCGATCACAGGGAATATAAAGATATCATTTTTTAGCATTCGCTGGGCCAAGCGATAGGCCTTGACTGTTGGAGTAACCGCGATAGGCTGAGGATCCATAAATTCCTTTACTGGCCTCGAAGGATCTATAAGCGATGCTAACCGGAGTAATTTTTCCGTGTCATCTATCTCATGGTGAGGAATAAAATAGAGCTCCAAGAGATCTAATTTCATGGCCATTCCTTTTAGAATGTTCCTGTCAACAATAGGAATCCCTTCTAGGTTATGATCTCTAAAAATTCGAACAATCTCGATCATGGGAGTATCTGAGGTTGCTTTGATCGGATCGGTGTTCAAAATGTCAGCAACCACTAAATCCCCAAAAGTTTTAATAATATCTATATCTGCCATCTCCCCATCCCTCCTTTTCCCAGCTCTTCAATGATCTGGTATCTTTCTGCAAAAGTGGAGCCAGGAATAAGCTCTTCTTTAGCTGTTTCATATGTTTTGGTGGGGGAAACAGATATATCTTCAGAGGTTGGGAGCTGTGTTCCCCACTCCTCGCAAAATTTTACATTTCAGGATTATCTGTTTTGCATTTAGGACACTTACTAGCCATTTTCTCTCTGCTAATGCGGTATTAAGATATAAATTTGTGCGGTGAGTGTCAAATGCAATAAAAATGAATTAAATGCAATGAAAATATTATACATAGTTGAGAGCGGGTTATGTTGTATTGCTGGCCCATTGGGGGGTAACGGGTGGGAGCCCTACCCAAAAACTGGTCCAGTCAAAAATATAGTTTTTTGGCCTAGATCAGCGACTACAACCTCCCAACTATCTTTGGATTGGCTTAGCACTCTTGCCCTTGGAATTCTTTTACCTCCAGGGAAGTGAAGGGTGTAGAGTTTCCATACTTTCTCCCTCTGTTGCTTTTTTTGACTTTGAACTGCCATTTTTTATCCTCCACATTCAAGATTTTTTGCAAAAACACCCAACTCCGAAGAGTCGGGTGCTAATGCTTTTTACTCCGATTTTTATTCGGTTTTGGACGTACTTCCGCCTTTAAGGGCAGGTTTTAGCTTGTTAGATCCCTTGCGAAATTCCAGGGGTAGTGGTAAGTTACAGATTAGGCCAAAAGATTGGCTACGAGAATGAATAATTCAGGTTAAAGAGGTTAGAATTAACCGATACAATTTGTGTGAAAATGATATAATGCAGATAAATAGGGGAATGATATGAAAATTTGCAGCCTTTTAAAGGAAGACCATATTTTTCTTAGCCTTAGACCTGGAGATAAACGGCAGGTACTCGAGGAATTTGTAGCCGCTGCTAAAAAGAGAGACCTGATCTCCGATGACAAGCTTGTCCTGGATGAACTGTTGAAAAGGGAAAGCCTGGGAAGCACAGGTCTGGAGAAAGGCATCGCCATTCCCCATGCGTTGATCGATGAGGTCAAAGAACCATTCTTGGCGCTGGCCGTTTTTAAACAGGGAATCGACTTCGAGGCAGTTGACCAGATGCCGACTTACGTCCTTATGTTGCTACTCGGGAGCAAAAATAATCCGGGTGCTCAGTTAAAGATCCTTGCCCATGTGTGTCGACTTGTGAAGGGGACGAATTTCGTCGAACAAATCAAGAAAATAGAGGATCCAGGCGATATCTGCGCCCTCCTCGAGGAAGAAGAAGGGAAGATTGTATGAAACTTCTGGTTTTTAGGACTTTCTTTAGGCCGCAGTGGATTGGATATCCCCGATAATCAGCTGGCCTTTGCCGATCTGTGCTGCCTTTTTTATGGCTTCATGTGTAGCTTTTATAGCCAGAGAAGCAGCTTGATCCAGAGGCGATCCATTGGCCAGATGACACAGGATCGATGAGGAGAGGAAACATCCTGTGCCATGGACAGTCTTTTTTAATTTTTTGTTTTTGAAGCGGATATAAGTCTTCCCATCGAAAAGGATATCTACGTTCTGATCACGCAGGTGCCCTCCCTTTATCAAACAGGGAGTCGAGGTCAGAGCATAAATTTTTTCGGCTGATGTGCGCATCTCTGCCACATTCCTCACTTTTATTCCTGAAATCCATTCAGCTTCTGCCAAATTCGGTGTGAGCAGCGAAGCTTTTGCCCTGATTTTAGCCATGTATGCCGGTATTGATTTTTTATCGTACAGCCAGTTCCCCCCGCTCGATTTGAAAACCGGATCGATGACAATGGGAATTTTGGGATTATCTGTTAAGATTTTTGCGATTACGGTGATATTTTCTGCACAGCCGATCATCCCCACTTTGATGCCTGAAAATTCCACATCAGCGCGCAGATGTCTGTACTGCTCAAAGACGAATCGAGAGGTAGGGCAATGAACTTTTTTTACGGTTTGTGTATTCTGCGATGTCAAAGAAGTGAGAACTCCCATTCCATAATACCCGTATTTCTGAAAGACTCTTAAATCTAGGACTATCCCTGCACCCGAAGTTGGATCATATCCTGCTACAGAAAGAAGAATTTTTTTTAAGTTCAATTGAGGTCAAACCTTGATATTGAACATTTTCTCAAACACCTATATTAACATAGACTTGTAACCTAAACCATTCATCGGCTTTTTTTACCCTTCGCGGGAACCAATCTTACCGCATCTGCTTCGTTGTGACCCATTTGCGGTGGACAACCACAGCTAGCATAGGTCACGCCTCTCATCCTATGATACTAGGGTAGGGCGGAGGATTTCGGCTCGTAAATAATCCAGGTTAATCAACTTAAAATGTCCTGAGTCAAGGTTTGACTCCATAATGCTCATAATCGGGCTTGACTGTGATGCGGAGGAGTGTGTTATAAATATACAGGGTTTAAGATGAACGCAAGAGCACGATTTTGGATATCGGGAAGGGTGCAAGGTGTTTTCTACAGGGATCAAACACAGAGATGGGCCTCCTCGATGGATCTTTCGGGCTGGGTGAGAAACTTGCCTGATGGCCGCGTCGAAGCTTTGGTCGAAGGGGAGAAGGGAAACATCCGGAGCCTGGAGAGGAGACTGAGGGAAGGGCCTCCGTTGTCACGAGTCGAGAGTGTTCAAACAGAGTGGGAGGACTACAAAGGAGAGTTTTTAGATTTTCGCATAATCTGATTACTCATATTGGTAGCTTCATCTGACTAAATATACGGCACAAGCCGAATGATTGTACCTGGATTGTAACAAGCCTTAAAAGGAGGCGGAATGATCAAAATTGAAGAAAAAGACCAGCATGTTGTGGAAGTATTCGAAGGAGTCGTTCGACGGACTCTTGCATGCGGTAGAGATGTGTTGATGGCAAAATTCGAATACAAAAAAGGATCTCACGTACCGCCTCACACCCATTTCTATGAACAAGTCACTACTGTCCTCAAAGGCGAACAAAAGGTCATCATAAAAACAGAGGAAAAAGTAAAAACCATTGTATTAAAGGAAGACGAATCTTGTATTATCCCCCCTAATCATGAGCATGAACAGTTTAATCTGGAAGATTCGGTGACTATAGACGCCTGGAGCCTAACCCCTTAATTTACCTGAATTATTTATAAAAACTGTCGATTTCATCATTCCTACGGACAAAAACCAATGTTCATATTTATCAATCTTATTCATCGACAATTTTTACCCTACGGGCGAGCCAATCTCACTACATCGGCTTCGTTGCAGCCCACTTGCGGTAGTACACTACAGCTGCGTGAGCTACTGCCTTGCATCCTTTAATGCTAGGGTGGGGTGGAGGGTCTTGGCTCGTGAATAATCCAGGTGGCAATATTCAGGTAGGCTATTTTTTAGATTCTAGGAATTTTTGGCGGCATTCCTTAGAGCAGAAAAAATATTCTTTTCCTCCAATTATTTCTTTTATAGCGTCTTCCTGAGGAAGATAGGTATTACATATGGTATCTTTCACCATTTGCCCTGAGATCTGTTTGGATTTAGGGGGAGAATTGCTTTTTTGGCTGAGCTTTAGGTAGAAACGGATGGATTTGTAAACAATATAGGCAAACAGCGCGTATGAAATGATCCTCAGAAATCCTACCATAATAATTTTAAAGTAGATGATTTATCCGGTTAAGTCAATTTCTTCTTGATAAATGTCAACCGTGAAAGTAATATGAAGAGGAAAATCATGGGATTAAGAAATAAGGAGAGAGTATGGATTTTTTGCTGACAGAAGAGCAAGAGATATTGAAGGATTCCATCAGAAAGTTTGCAGAAAAAGAGATACGACCCCTGATCAAGGAAAGCGATAAGATAGGAAAATGGCCGGAAATTCTGACTCAAAAATTGGGTGAGATGGGCCTTTTGGGAATTGTCATTCCGACTGAATATTCAGGTGTGGGCTACACGAATTGCGATTATGTTATCATCCTTGAAGAAATTTCCAAGGTCGATCCTTCGGTTGGTTTGGTCGTCGCCGCGCACAATTCCCTGTGTTCCAATCATCTCAATCTTTTTGCCTCTGAAGAACAAAAAAGAAAATATTTAACCAGATTAGCTACCGGAGAGACATTGGGAGCTTGGGGACTGACCGAAGCAGGGGCTGGATCGGATGCGGCCGCCATGAAGACTAAGGCTGTAAAAGAGGGAAATCATTGGATTCTTAACGGATCCAAACTCTTCATCACCAACGGATCTTTGGCAGAAATCCATGTGGTCCTGGCGATCACTAATCCCGAGGACAAAAGGAACGGGATATCGGCATTTATCCTGGAAAAGGGGATGGAAGGGTTTCAAGTGGGCAAAAAAGAAGACAAATTGGGAATAAGATCGGCTGACACGTCTGAGCTTATTTTCGAGGATGTCAAGGTACCTGCCGAGAATATAATCGGTGAGGAGGGAAAAGGATATCGGCAGGCTATGGCTGTTTTAGATGGAGGCCGCGTGAGCATTGCCGGTTTCTCCTTGGGTATTGCGGCAGGGGCCTTAGAATCGGCCTTGAAGTACGCCAAAGAAAGAGTCCAATTTGACCAACCCATCGCCGATTTTCAAGCCATCCAGTGGATGCTTGCTGATGGCTTTACAGAATTGGATGCGGCGCGACTCCTTACCTATCGGGCCGCCTTTCTTGAGGATCAAGGGAAGAAGATCCCAAAAGAGTCTGCCATGGCGAAACTCTTTGCCAGCGAATTGGCGGTGAAATCCTCCTCGATGGCCGTTCAAATTCATGGAGGATATGGATTTACAAAGGATTATCCTGTTGAAAAATTCTACAGGGATTCAAAATTGGCAACCATCGGCGAAGGAACCTCGGAAGTCCAGCGGTGGATCATAGCCCAGAAGGTCTTATCAGAATATTAGCGTAAATAATTCAGGCTAATTGGATCTAAATGAAATTAGCACAGCAGATCCTCAATGGGAAACCCATGGCTATTGCTAGGGGGATTTCCATGGTCGAGAATAACAGCCGCGAGGCCCAAAACCTGTTAAAGGAACTATTCCCCCACACAGGAAAATCCACCATTATCGGCATTACTGGCTCACCGGGATCGGGTAAAAGCACATTGGTCGACAAGCTGATTGGGTATGTGAGAAAAGACAACAAGGAACTGGGGATCATAGCTGTGGATCCTTCTAGTCCTTTCAGTGGAGGAGCTATCCTCGGCGACCGAATCAGAATGATGAGACACAGCACGGACCCGGGGATATTCATAAGGAGCATGGCAACCAGGGGCCATCTTGGGGGTTTAACTAAAGCCTCGGGCGAAGCCATAGCCATCCTGGAAGCCTCTGGTAAAGACATTGTTCTTGTGGAGACAGTGGGTGTGGGACAGGATGAGGTGGAAGTAGTTAAATTCGCCGACATTATTCTTGTTGTCCTGATCCCCGGTGCCGGAGATGAGATCCAGGCTTTTAAAGCAGGCCTTATGGAGATCGCTGATATTTTTGTTCTCAATAAGGCAGATTCTCCGGAGGCAGATAAAACAGAAAAACAGATACGGGCAATGCTGGAATTGGGATTGAAGGATAAGCCGATTCCTCCTGTGGTGAAAACTGTGGCCACCGATGGGAAAGGGATCCAGACTCTTTCTGAAGAAATCGAAAGGGTTCTGTCAGCCAGGGATCATGAATTGCAAGCTTCTCGGAAGAAGAAATTGATTTCCTGGATGTTGAAAGACATCATAAGTAATAAGTTATATAGGGACGTATCCGACAATATCCGCGACTCTGAGTTCGAAGATTTGATCGCTAGAATTTACCGGCGAGAGGTAGATCCCTACACTGCAGCAGATCAGATTATCGCAAAATCCAAAAAAAACTAATGGGTCTCTCCCATTTTGTGTGGGTATTATTTTCAGTGTGTTCCAAATCCATCAGGCATGTTTGGAGCGCCCTTCTCGGCGGCTGCGGAACTGCGCGCGTTAACTCCCAATCTCTTCCACTCTAGCCTCTGTTCCAGTGCTTGTCCTGATCTTTTATTCTTAAGCAAAGTCGTGCTCAATACAGCCTCACCGAAAATTTGGGGATGTCCCCAAATTGTTTCCCTCGAAGAACGGTTCGTGAAGGCTAGATCCTCAATGGCGCTGCGGACATACCCGATGTCTTTTTCCATTAGAGCTTACCCATACGAAATGGAGGAGAACCAGCCAAATCAGCTCTGGCGGCTCAAAGTCGTGATCCATTTGGCAAACGATCGAGCATCATCCAGGTCATGTTTATCTGGATGAGTCTGGGCTGAAGCCGCCATCTCTGCCCAAGCCTTATGTTCGGGGGATTTGCTCAACACTTCTAAGGCCTGTAGGGAAACTTTACCTCGGCATGTGAATGTTCCCAGTATCTTGGAATTGGATGCAAGGATGGAAGCATGTTCCAAGGCTTCCCGGGAAAGTCGGCTTCCAGTGAGAGATCCGTGCGTGGAGAACAGGGCAATTTTTTTTCCAGGAGGAATGCGTTTTATCATCTCCTCTGTTTTGAAAGGGACACTGTGGGAGTGGACAGGGAAGCCTAGGAATATGAGATTGTATTCATCAAGAATTTGTACCTCGTCCATAGTCTTGATTGTTTTGTCTCCCTCCAGGACTTCAAAGATGGCGTCTGCAACTTTTTTTGTATTCCCAGTCCAGCTGATGTAGGCGACCAATATCTTTGACATGTTGGTTGAATCTTTTAGAATTTAAACCGGATTCCTATTTTAAAGGACAAACTGCTTAGATCAAATTCTCCTTGACGGATGTTCGTTATGTCCACTGCCCCCACAGGATAATCTTCATCTTCAGGGTCTTCAGGCCTCTTATTATGGCCTGAAAGGGAGGAATAATATGTATTGCTCCACCATTGCTTATTTTCATAGAAATACAGGGAAGCTTTTCCTTGTTTTGTTTGGGTGCCTTCAAAGGGATCTATAAGTACACTTTCATATGGTCCTTTGAAGCCATCAGCCTTGGACCATACTTTTTCTGCCTCGATCACAATGGCAATGTGTTTAATCAAGTCATACTCTAATCCGAGAGAGGCATACACACCCAATGCTTCAGAATTATAGGTATAATCATTTTTTAAGTTGTAGGAATATTCTCCTATTCTCAACGTATAATCTTGAAGATATCTGTATTTGAGAAAAGTAATATGTCTCCCAACACCAGCAAAAATGTAAAGGTTTTCCAAGAAAGGAAGGGATTGGGAATAGCTAAATCCGATTTTTATCGGGTAGCCCTTAATCTCATTCTCGATGGAATCCGTTTCGGATTGGTTCTGTGTTTCATGAACAAAATCAAAAGCTCCCCCACTTGCATTGTTGAAATGGCTTCCACTCAGGTTGAGCGCCAGCCCAAAAATAATAGGAATCCGCAGTTCCACCTCGTACTTCGATCCATAGTTAAGGGGATCGATCTGGCCATTCAATTGGCCATTATTGACTGCTTGCCAGTCTTTCCAGAAGGTGTTGTAAGAATCGATCCATGTATTCATGTCTCCCTTACTTACCGAAGCGGTGTTATAGCTGATTTTGAGGCTGACTTTTTCTCCTGCTAAGGGGGAAGAAACAACCAAAAAAACGGCTATCCATAATATGAAGTTTATTCTTGATTTACTCATTTTAAAATTATTCTTCCATAAATAAAAAAAAATTACTAGTTATTTAGTCGGTCCAACCTCTCTTTCTTCGAGTGATTATTTTTCCGCTGGCAGGAAGATCGTGATTTTTGTTCCTGCATTTATATTGCTTGACACTGCAATTTTCCCTGTATGATCCTCGATGATCTTTTTTGCGATGGAAAGCCCTAATCCTGTCCCAACCTCTTTTGTAGAGAAATAGGGTTCAAAGATCCGATCGAGCGTTTCTCGATCCATGCCAATACCAGAATCACTGATTTCAATGGTCAAACCAGGTTTTTCGCATGCAAGTTTGACCTGTATTTTCCCCTGTTTTCCGATGGCCTCGATAGCGTTGGTGAAGATGTTGCGAAGTGCAATTTGTATTTTGGATTTGTCTCCGTTGTAGGTGAAATCCTCGCCTTTGTAGCTCTCAACCAACGTGATGCGTTCAGCAAATGCATTTTTATATGGAGAAATCGTGTTTTGGACAACATCCTTAAGATCAAAAAGTTCTTTTTGGAGAGCCGATTCTTTAGAGATTTCGAGGAATTCCTTCGCGATTCGTCGTAGATTATCGACTTCCTTTATGATGTACGAGGTTGATTCGTTGAGGGTGTCCTCAAAATCTTCCTTTTTGTCCTGGTAGACTCTTAGCAAATGTTCTGCTGAGAGTTGAATGGGAGTGAGAGGATTTTTAATCTCATGAGCCACTTTGCGGGCCATCTCAGCCCAAGCGACTTTTTTGCTCATCTCAGCCATTTCCTGCTGGTGTTTTTTCAAGCTTTCTACCATGGAGTTAAAGCCATCGATAAGAGTCTTCATCTCATCTTCATGTTTATGGGGGATAGAGACTTCAAGGTTGCCTAATCCGACCTCTCTTGTACCGACAAGAAGTTTCTTGATCGGTGTTATGATCATGCTGCCTATTCCTCTGGCGAAAAGAAGAACGATAAAAATAAAAAATGAAGAGATAAAGAAGAAAAATTCAAGAAGCTCCCCGGTTGCTTTGGAAATTTCCTGCTGCTCCAAGGGAAAAGGGAGGGAGATGAGCAACAATGAATCTTGGAAAGGATACGGGATGGTGAGGGTGTGGAAGAAATAATCCCCGATTTTTTGGCTTTGAGAGTAAAAGGGATTATTTTCATACAGGATTTTATAAAAGACCTCCCCGTCGATCATTTCGGGGAGAATGCCGTAGTCGAAAAACTCTCGTCGGCTCGATGAAATGAGCACTCCATCTTGATATAGATTCACGTCGTTCGAAATGGTGGAGCTTATCACAAGCATCACGTTATCCGGAGGAAGAGCTAATGATAGATGTTCTTCTTGTTGCAGAATGAAATATTCTTCCACAACTCTCCGTGCAAAATTGGCGTGTATCTCTGCTTTTTCAGTGATTTGCTGGGAGAACATCTGTCTGACAAAATTTCTGGATGAATAAGTAAACAGAAGAAGAGGTATGAGGGCGATAGCGATGAAGGAAAAGTAAACTCGATTGGAGAAAGACCAGAGCGGATTTTTGATTTTTTTCCTGCTGAATGCATTCGAGTAGGCAAGCAGGAAGATCAAAAAAAAGAAGAGGTAGAGAAAAAATGTCCTGAGAAAGCCCACCGAATGGTCTAGAGCGTTTTTTTTAGGAAGAAACAGGGAATAGATCTTGTTGTTATGTGTGAAGAACAAACTGTTGAATTGTTTCTGTTTGTCCACAAATGGCGCCCACACGGCCTCAGTTGAAGAATGAATTTGTTGGAGAGTTGATTGTGAAATACCGGTAGAAATGTTGTCCGGATTGAAGAGCAATTCGCCATCAAGGTTGAAGATCGCGAAACCCAGATCATGTTGATTGAGGGAAGGGATAGATGTGGTACGCAAGAGTTCAAAATAAGGATTGGCAGAGTACAGAAAAGGTAGCATATCATAGTCAACCGATAGATATATGATCATCCTTCCGATATACTCTTCTTCGATAAACCAATCTCTGTAACCGATCAGGAAATCTTTTTCGATCCCCATGAAAAAGAGACTGTGGCGGGAGATAACCCAATCTCTACTCTGAGGCAGCTCGAAATCGAGCTGAAAAAGTTCCGGAACATTTAAAGAAAAACGTGATAGGATGCTGCCCTCAGGGCTGAGTAATTCAAGACTCGAATACCAATTGAATTTGGCAATCAGTGTTTCTTCCCATAGGGTTTGAGCCAGATCATAGGGTTCGGGATTCTGAAAAAAAGCAGTGATAGGTTCGGCTTTTTTTTCGATTTCTGGAAATGATTGGTCGATGAGGTAAGCTCCCCATGTTTCCTGGGATCTTATGATGTTTTGGAGAAAATTCTGGGTAATATGCCTGCTCTTTTGAGTGAATGTTTGATGGAGAGTGGGATATATAAGGAAAATGGCTAACAAAAAGGTTGAGAATAGGATTTCTTTTTTCTGAAGTAAAGAAGGATTGGTGGCAAACAAAAATAGGGAAAAGAGAATGATCCCCTGAATCAAGAAAAACAAAGGGTGAATTTTGTTCCTTAGAATGAAGATAAACAGGGCAAATCCGCCTGATAAAATGGACAAAGTGAGGACAAAATGGGAAGAAAAACTGAGCGCCCATCGAAACAGGCTGAAGCTAACCAACACAAAGATCAGGAAGATAAGGAAAATGCTGAGATGGAGGAGAAAAAAACACGGCTTGAATGAAAAACCGAGAATGTTCAGGCTTGAGTGATAGGCAACACGTGCCATGAAAGCCTGAAACATGTAGAGAAGGACAAGGGAAACAGTCACCGATGAAATGTTCGATATTAGTGGCAAAAACAGGGTGTTTTTGGCCTTGTCCTTAAGGATATATTTTTGGGCATAAAACAAGACACAACCGAAAGTCAAAAAAAGAAATAACGCAGTCAAAAAAATATCCGCCGGAGATCGAGTGAAATTGCCAACGGATAGGAAACCCGCTGAAGAAGGAGAGAAAATCGGCAGAGATTGGATTTTTTCTAAATTACTTAGAAGAAAAAAAATCAGCCTCAGCCCCCCTAATGTCAGGATGATCAACAGTACAGGCAGAAATTTTCGTTCGCTGGTAAAAGAGGGAGATTTAATCAAGTAGATGAATAATAAAACAAGAGATAATCCTAGAAGGATGTAGGAGAACAGGAGTATCCGTTCTCTCAGACCAGCGATCTTTGATGTTCGAGACGGGGAACTGAGGTTGACGGTGGCGACAATTTTGTTGCCCTCGTTTCTCAACGGAAAGATGATTGTATGGATTTCGCCCTGGAGACCAGGTTCTCCGACGTATTCATCTTTATGTCTGGAAAATATTCTCTCTAGTCCAGATACATCGTCCCGGAAATCATAATATTCAATATCGCTGTTTTGCAGTAGCTTGTGGTTTAGAAAATGGTATTCTTGGAGGTAGGGTGTTTTGAATTGAGGGAGGAATGCGACCAACTTAAAAAAAACGATGTACTCCCTTTTGGGAATTTGTTTAACAAGAACGAGATAGACCGAGGCTTTGTTTCGGACGAGAAGGGAGGCTTCTTCTTGCTTGAAGGAATAGCCCCTTCCGTCGCGGAGATCGATGCTGGTCAAATCGATAATATTGCCCATCCAGAGAATGGGATACCCCATCTCATCGCAGTAGCTGATTCCCTCAATCTCGGAGTTGAGGTTAAGTCGTTTGAAAAGAGAAAACAAGTCTTCGCCCGTGTCTGGGAGGGGGGATTCCATTAAGCGGTTTTTTGTGCCGCTGAGTTTCTCCAAAACATGCGTGAAATCCCTCTTTATCGACTCTGCGGTGTTTTTTAGTTGATTGAGACTTCGATCATAATAATGGGATGAGAGTAGTGTGGGGAGAAAAAAAGAAAGCAAGTACAGGAATACAGAGAGGGCGGTGCCCAATGCAAAGGCAATAAAAAATTTCTTTCTCAAATCTTTTTTGCCTTGATTTCCGTGATTTTCCAACTTGTTTTTGATGGCTTGTTTTCCCCAGATGTTTCATTTATCAGATAAAAAAAGATATAGAAAAGGTATTGATCGTTATTTTTTTTATCTCGAAAGGACCATCTGGCCTGGTAGATATGGTTTTCCCTGTCAGAGGACGGAGATTTTCTTTCGGAATAAAATTCAAACGTGGAGTAAGATGAAAAAATGTTTTGGAAAACAAAATAAGCTTGTTGATTAGAAAGCTGATCAGAAAAATAAATCGGTTCAGGAAGAGAAATATTGATCGGATTTTGAGCGGAAAAGATTTCAAAAAGCAGCGCGGAGTTGTTTTGAAGAAATGCTTTTTCTATGTTCTGTGTGGTTGCCGATAGGGTGAAAGAAAGAATCGTTAATGCTGCAACGATAAAGGATGTCACGTAAAAATGATATCATATTCAAAAAACGGCGTAAACAAGGCTATTTTTTCTTTTTTGGCTCCACTGCCGATTTGCTTTCGACTTCTTTGGACACGATGTCTTTGAGTTCGTCTCGGATTTTTTCCATTTTTTTGAGTTTGTCGGTTATCTTTGAAAACAATATTCCTTGGCTTTTAATGCCCTCCTCGATCAAAAAAGCCGCACTTTCCGAGCGGCTTTTAAACAGGCCGGCTTCAACAAGCATGTTGAGCTTTTTGTTGCTTCCATCGTTTACCCGGATCGTTAAAACCGTGTTTCTTGAAGCAAGAGCTCTGTCAATCACCTTTCTGATGGAGTCTGCCGTTTTAACAGCGAATTTTTCGATTTGATTCCCAAACTCGTCAAACGGTCCTGGGTGTTTCTCTTTTTTTGTTGTTTCTTTCGTTTCTTTTTTGGCCTCTTTTTTTGTATCTTTGTCTGTCATAATCTTGGCTCCTGTAATTTGTAATTAAATTACATATAACACAGATACATTGAGCATGTCAAGTTTTTTTTGAAGTCCGTTCCTGGTTATAGGCTGAGATACCAGAGTGGGACTAAGCGCGTGAAAACTCGAGTTATTCTTCTGTCTTTGCTTCTGGAGTTTCTTCCTCTAGGTTTTTTATTCTCTTTTTGTCTTTTCTGCTGCTGATTCCTGCGATGAGTGCGATAAGACCCAAGAGGAAAAGTAAGGGGGGGATGCAACCGAACACGAGTTCATAGAATTCACGCCACCATACGAAAATGGCAAGATAGATTCCCCCAGACAATGCGATTAATCCTCCGATGATGACAACGAATTTTCCCATGAAGTTATCTCCCTTTTTTTTAATGAAAGAATATTTTCAAGAAATGAATTATATCAAAACAAAAATCCAGAATCAATTCCTGAATTATTTATAAAAATTGTCGATACTCTTCTTCAATAAAAGAAATCAAATCTAAAAATCTCATAATCGACAATTTTTACCCTTCGGGCGAGCCGATCTCACCACATCGACTTCGTTGCAGCCCAATCGTAGTATACAAATACAACTCATGGGCTACTGCCTTGCATCCTTTAATGCTAGGGTGGGGTGGAGGGTCTCAACTCGTAAATAATCCAGGGACCTGAATTATTTATAAAAACGCAGGAGAAATTTGAGCATGATTGGCAAAAGCGGTAGAATAGGGCAGAATCAATACAAAACAGGAGGAGGCATACCAATGAAACGCTCAGATCCTAGAAGAGTTCTCTTCTTTCTTTTTGCCGTTTTGGTTATCCATTCATTCCTCTGTGGAGAAGAGGAGAATGTACGGTTTGTTGTCGGCGATATTGTGGCCGAGCCAGGAGAAACGAGATCAGGATATCTCCCTGTTCCGGAGAAAAATGGGATCGAAACACGTATCCCTTTAACGGTAATAAACGGTTCCAAGCCAGGAAAAGTGCTGGCGCTGGTAGCGGGAGTGCATGGATATGAATATCCACCGATTTTAGCCCTATACCGCCTTAAAAATACCATCGATCCATCATTATTATCAGGTACTCTCATCCTTGTTCATATCGCCAATCTTCAGTCGTTCCAGAAAAGAATCATTTACTACAATCCCAATGACTGGAAGAATCTTAACAGGGTGTTTCCCGGCGATCCAGAGGGCACGATCAGCCAGCGAGTGGCCTATGTTCTCAAGAAGGAGGTCGTAGATGAATGCGATTATTTGATCGATATGCACTGTGGGGACGGGAATGAGGCCTTGATCCCATACACGTACTGGATGATATCCGGAAACAAAGAACTGGATGAACTTTCCAAAAAAATGGCTCTGGCCTTCGGGATAAAATACATCATCATCGACCAGTCCCGAACAAAAGATTTATCCGACTCCAAGTATCTTGGGAATACAGCCGTGCTATTAAAAAAACCCGCTATCACCACTGAATCGGGATATTTGGGCAAAACTGATGAAGAATCTATCGTGCGAAACACGAGAGGGATTCTGAGTGTCATGCGGCTTCTTGGGATGATTCAGGGAGAGCCGGATATGGTATCAGATCCGATATGGATCGACAAATACGAGGTGGTTTATTCAGAGGCAGATGGCCTTTTTTATCCGTTGACCGAGATGGGATATTTTGCTCAAAAAGGAGAAAAACTGGGTTATTTGACAGACTATTTGGGAAATGTAATTCAAGAACTTCGTGCTCCGTTCACAGGAATTGTCCTGTACATCATCGACACCCCTCCAGCCAGCAAAGGAGAGCCTCTTTTCGAGGTCGGATCGGTTTTGAATAAGTAACATAGCCGACACACCCCACTCTTGCATTGAGGTAGCAATAAGGAAGCGACAAAAAAAATGATAAAAGGAATAATATTCGATTTGGATGGAACAGTTGTGAATGTTCTGTATGATTGGAAAAGGATTAAACAGGAATTACAGACTCAAGGGGAACCTATCCTTTCTCACATTCAAAGCCTCCAGGAGCCAGAGAGATCCAAGAAGTGGGCGATACTGGAAAGGTTTGAAGAGGAGGCGACAGCTCAGGCCACTTTGAAGGAAGGAATGGAAAAGTTCTTGGCTTTTTTAAAGAAGAAGAAAATAAAAACAGCTCTTGTCACGAACAATTCTCGAAAGAATCTCGATTTTCTCCTTAACAAATTCCAATTGAGTTTCGATTTTCTGCTTTCCCGAGAGGCAGGTCTTTGGAAACCGTCGGGAGCTCCCTTTTTATTTGTCATGCAGAATCTTGGGATTGGGAAAATGGAATGCTGTGTCATCGGGGATTCCCATTTCGATGTCAAGGCAGCGGAAGAGGCCGGGATAAAAAGGATTTTTGTGCTGACTCAAGAAAAGGGAAAAAAGTTTTCTCGCGGAGTGGAAACGGCTAACACGGTCAAAGAACTAGAGGAAAAAATTTCCGCTATCCTCTGAAATCTGAGCTATGTCCTTTCAAAAGAGTTTTATCAACTGATAACTGCGAAGCCTGGAATTGCCAAATATCTCTCCGTTGCCAGGGATCTGATCATAACAGCATTCCTCCCTCTCCCCCCCCATATTAACAAACTTTTAACAAACTCTTAACAACTTTTTGACAACCTTCATTTGGAAGAAGTTTAAATTATCAACAGAATGAAAAACAGAACACACGTTATTATCAATCCTGCCTCTGCGGGGGGCAAAACGGGGAAAGAACAAATTCACATCCTTCGCGTTGTTGAAAAAAACTTGGGCCACGCCTATTCGCTCTGCGTAACGCAAAAACCTCGGGAAGCCAGTATTTCTACAAAAAAAGCCATAATCGAAGGGAGTGAACTTATCATAACGATCGGCGGAGATGGAACTATTCAAGAAACCGTGAATGGTTTTTTTTCGAACGGGAGCCTGATAAATCCGTCCTGTCAGCTTGGCATTGTCGACAGCGGCACGGGCAGTGGATTTGCTCAGAGCCTTGGTTTACCGCCATCGATCGATGAGCAGATGAAAGCGATTTGTAGCTTACAAACGCGTTCCATAGACGTGGGGAAGGTGATCTTCTCGGACAAAAAAGGATCTCATGTTGAGCGTTATTTTGTGAACGAGTGTCAAGCGGGGATCGGAGGGGCGGTGGTAGAGAAGGTTCAGTCTGCGCATAAGAAACTTGGCGGTAGGCTTGCATTCGGCTCGAGCACACTGGGCTTGGTCTTTTGCTACCCAAACCTACCCATGAGTGTGTCCATAGATGGTGGCCCAGAAATACGGAAGCGTTATATCGGCATTGTGGTAGCCAATGGTAGCTTTATGGCCGGCGGGATGAACCTCACTCCTGATGCGGAGGTCGATGATGGCCTTTTCGATATCCTTTTGATGCATGAACAGTCGCTGCCTCAGCGTCTCTGGAATTTCCCGAAGATTTATTCTGGCCGTCATATAAATTCCCCAAAATTTAGTCATTGCAGGGGGAAAAGTGTGCATATCGCATCGAGTGAGCACGTGCTTTTTGAAGCAGATGGCGAGCTTCTCGGCAATCTGCCGTGTGCACTCGAAATTGTGCCTTCGGCACTGCAGGTGAGAACCAAGTTTCCAGTGAAACAGGAAAAACGATGAAATCGATAGCCACAAAAATTCAAAAAATCGAGTTTGAAGGACGGATTTTCGTCTCCTTCAGTATTGTCATTTTTGTCAGTGTTGTCTGTTTTTCTGTGTACGCAAATTCGTCAACAAACGGAATCCTTATAGGAAGAGCAGCGGGACTTAACCGAGATATATCCTTATCCATCGGCTTTGTGAACGCTGCTTTTTTGGCAACACTCGCCTCATTTTTAAGGATGTGGTCAGGGAGTGTGTTGACGTCGCGCCGTATGATGGCATTCCGTGTGCAGGATGACACGCTCCTGGTCAAAGGGCCTTATCTTCTTGTCCGAAACCCGATTTATCTTGCGGATCTTATTGCTTTTGTCGGATTTGCCCTCTGCCTACCTCCTTTCGGGTTGCTCCTTCCTGGACTTCTGTATCTGCACTACACGCAACTCATCAAATATGAAGAGATCTCTCTCGAGAAACAGTTTGGCGAAAAGTACAGAAATTATAAAAAGTTAATCCCGCAATTGATACCGAATCATAAAAGCTTCCGAAATATTGCAAATGCCTTTCGAGATCTAGAATTGAATAGGGATGGAGTCAGGCATAATGCAGTTTATTCGGGACTCATCTTAGGTTTTTTGATCGCATCGTTCACTCACAATATTTTCCATGCGATTCTTGTGGGATTGCCAGCCATCTTGGATTGGGCTGTCGTGCACACAAAAATAGGTACAAAAAAAGATCCACCGCAACCTAACCTCAGTCAACCACGGATATTTCAAGATATTCTGTATGCTCAGTGCTGGGAAGATCCTCAGGTTGACAGGAAGGCTTTCTGTATCAAACCGAGCGATGTGGTTTTTACTATTACTTCGGGCGGATGCAATGCCCTGACATTCTTAATCGATAATCCGAACAAGGTGATCGCTCTGGATATCAATCCTTACCAGAATCATCTTTTAAAGTTGAAGATTTCAGCATTCAAAAAGCTCTCTTATCAAGAGCTGCTGGAATTTTTCGGCGTGAGAGAATCCACGGAACGCCTCGAATTATACAAGAAAATACGTCCTTTATTGGATAAAGAGAGTGCCACTTACTGGGACGAACAGAGCGCTAAAATGGAATCGGGGATTATCCATTGTGGACGGTATGAGCGATATATGCAGTTGTTGAAAAAAATAATTGTCAAACCACTCATGAGGAATGGGTTGATTCAGGAATTTTTTGAAACAGATGATAAAGCGAAGAGAGAGGAGTTGTTTCACCGAAAACTCAAAAATTTCAGGTGGTGGCTGTTCACTAAAATCATGCTCAGCCGCAGGATGAACACCCTGTTTTTTGACAAAGCCTTCTTTCAACATCTCGAAGAGAAGTTTTCCTTCGGAAAACATTTTGCGAAAAAAGCGGAACTGGCCCTCACACGATTGCCAATGAAAGAAAACTATTTCCTTTCTTATATTTTACTGGGGAAATTCTACAGTGAAGAATATCTCCCCCCTTATCTGAAGCGGTCAAATTTTGACACCATCCGTAGTCGTGTCCATCGGATTGAGGTAGTCTCGGATAGCTGCGAAAATTTCTTTTCCACCCTGCCTGAATCGTGTATATCCAAATTCAATTTCACGAACATTTTCGAATGGATGTCAGAAGAAGGCTTTATAGATTTACTGAAAGAGACCATTCGCGTCGCACGAGACAGGGCGATCCTAACCTATCGAAATCTTCTCGTTTTCAGAGAGAGGCCGGCTTCTCTAGGAGGGCATATCCAGTCTCTCGGAGAAATAGCGAAAACTCTCCACAAAAAAGACCTTTCGTTTATTTACAACAATTATGTGGTCGAACAAATTCTAAAAGGAGCGACCCAATGACTTACCGTGTCATTCCTGTTTCCAGCTCCAGGCAGATGAAGGATTTCTTAAGGCTTCCGTTTATCATTTATCGGGATGACCAGAATTGGGTGGCTCCGATCGTGTCGGAAGTGCGTCGGGTTCTCGACAAAAAGAAAAATCCCTATTTTGCTCAAGCCCGATTAAAGCTCTTTATTTGCTACAAAGAAAAGATTCCTGTCTCGAGGGTGGCCATCATAATCAATCGTATCTATCAGGAAAAGTATGGTGCTAGGTCGGCATTTTTCGGCTTTTTTGAATCTAAAAACGATCTGGATGCAGTCCGTTTTTTATTCGATGCCATTGACATATATTGTCGAAATCAAAGGATTGAATCGATCGAAGGCCCGTTCAATCCCAACCATTACTCCGAGATCGGATTGCAAGCGAATCAATATGGGACCGTTCCAACTTTTTTCCAACCATACAATCCGGAATATTATCACAAACTTCTAGAAAATATCGGGTATCGAATTTCAGCTAAGTTCTACACACTGAGGAATGGATATATTGCCGACTATGTCCTCCACCGGTATGGAGTTCCAAACAAAATGGACAAAATAGGCGAGTATACGATCAGGTCTCTTTCGAATAAGAATCTTGAAGCGGAACTCGAACGCTTCCGTGATGTGAATAATGATGCCTTTTCCTCCAACTGGTATTTTATCCCTTTGAGCAAGGAAGAATATCTTTTTTCGGCAAAGTTTTTAAATCTGGTAACACGTCCGGGACTTATTCAAATTGTCGAGCACAAAGGGAAGCCAGTGGGAGTGTTTCATTGTGTGTTGGACATCAATCCATTGTTGAAAATGTTGAACGGAGTGGTCGGTCCATTGAAGTACATCAGATTCATGATAGGTCGAAGGAAGATCCGGAAACTTGTTATTTTTTCGCTGGGTATCAAAAAAGCCTATCGGAATACCATTGTTTATAAACTTCTCCTGTCCGCATTTTGCCATATTTCCCAGGAGTACGAGGAGGTGGAGACAACCTGGATGTCAAACGAAAACACTCCTGTGGTGAGAGCATCCGAACACTTGGGTTTGAAACCTGATAAAGAATTCGTGATGTACAAAAAAGAATTAACATGAGAAAAACCTTAGCACCTCAAGATTGGGATCTCCGCGTGAGTTCGAGCGGAGAACTGATGGTAGGGGACCTCCGTGCTGTTGATCTCGCCAAAGAATACGGAACACCTCTCCATGTGGTTAATGAAAACCGTTTGAAGGACACAGCCATCCATTTCCGGAAAACAGTGAAGTCTCTTTATCCAGGAAAGACAGAGGTCTATTTTGCATACAAGTGTAATTCTGTGCCGGGAATCGTTCAAATAATCCAGGACGCTGGCCTCAAAGCAGAGGTTATGAGCGAGTTCGAGCTGGATCTGGCTCTGCATCTAGGTCAGAGAGGAGAAGATATTATTGTCAACGGCCCCTGTAAGACTCGTGTATTGTTACGCAAATGTCTGGAGAAAAAGGTTCGTCTTATCATCATCGATTCGCTCGAGGAATTGAAAATCCTCGACCAAATCTGCAGGGCAGTCGATGTGAAGGCAAATATCCTACTTCGTGTCAATCCTGATTACACTCCTAAGGGGATGAACCAGGGAGCTGCAACCGGTAGCCGGAAAGGGTGTGCCTTCGGACTCGACCTAAAAGGGGGAGAGGTCTCTGCGGGATTGGCTCTTCTCAAAGGAATGAACAAAGTGAAATTTTCTGGATATCATTTTCACATCGGTACGGGTATAAGGGACCCAAAAGACTATTCGAAAGCATTGCATCGCCTGGCCTCGCTTTTTGGGTCAACCCGTTCTGCAGGATTTGATATCGAGATTGTGGATGTAGGAGGGGGATTTGCGTCGATGACTTCCCGAGAACTGACCTCCCGGGAGCTTCTGGTCTATCAGGGATTTGAGCGTTTACCCTCCGGCCCTAGTTTAAAAAAATCTGTTTCTTTCAGAGATTTTTCCAAAGAGATCTCCCAAACCCTATTGAGGTATTTTCCAGCAGATAAAATGCCGGAGCTTTTGTTCGAACCGGGCCGAAGTATTGTCAGTTCGAACCAGTTTCTCCTCCTCACGGTTCATCGTGTGAAGGAGCGTTTGGGCCTAAAAAAGTGGCTTATCACCGATGGCGGCCTGGGAACGGTAACGATGCCCACTTTTTATGAGTATCACGAGGTTTTTTTGTGCAACGATGTCAGGCGTCCGCGCATTGAGAAAGTGACCATTTCTGGGCCTGTCTGTTTTGCCTCCGACATTGTGTACCGGAACAAAACCATGCCAAAGGTTTATCCGGATGAAGTCCTTGCGATCATGGACAGCGGGGCCTATTTTACAGCTTTGGAATCATCTTTTGGCTTTCCCAGACCGGCGATTGTCTCCGTCGATCGGACGACCTGCCGGTTAATCAGGAGAGCGGAAACATTTGAGGATATGGTATCCCGCGACCTGTTTTTAAATTCAATTCTACCCAGGGAGGGAAAAAATGAAATTTGCTGTGGTTAAAAATGGGAAAAATCCGTTGAGAGACAGAATTGCCGATGCAATAATTCAAAAATGTCTCCAACACGGCCATGAAATATCGTCTCCAGAAAACGACATCCAATTCGTTTTTAACCTTACGGATGTCAGATCTCCACAATTTTTTCGCCGTCGTTCGCAAGCCATTTTCGTATTTTCGATCGTCACTCTGGACAGCCCGGATGAAGACCTCCACTCCCTCTGTTACACAACCCTTGTGCACACCCTTTCCAACGTTGTGCTGTGTGCTGTGAATTCAAAAATCTATTTCACGACACCAGAATCAGGCTTCTATCATATGCCGTTCGACCCAGAAGGTGTTTATCAGCAGATCATTCCGATCGCCGGAGCTCATTTTGCCATGAAAAACAAACTGATAACAGACTTGCCCCCTCGGTACTGGAAGACTTCTCCGGTCGTCGAGAAGATCAAGAGTTTCGGAAAAGAGCTTGATAGCCTTGGAGTGCTACCTGCGCCGTTTCCACTCAAAGAAATCCTCTCTGAAGAATCCATCAAGCATATTTACGACCTGTATGAAATGAAAGGATTGAGTTACGGAAACCTAAGTGCTCGGGAGAGCATTCCTGAGCTGGGAGAAACGACATTCTGGATGACCGCCAGGGGAGTGGACAAGGGAAATCTTACCGCTGTCGGTAAGGATATCTTATTAGTCAAAGGATTTGATTTTAGTCGGGGGGAGGCCCTGGTGAGTGTTCCGTCTGACTTTGATCCCAAAGCGAGAGCTTCGGTTGATGCTGTGGAGCATGAGCTAATCTATCGGACATTTCCTGCTGTGGGGGCGATAGTCCATGTGCATGCGTGGATGAAAGATGTTCTTTGCACTCGTCAAAACTATCCCTGCGGAACACGGGAGCTTGCTGAGGGGGTAGTCCGACTCCTAGAACAAACCGATAATCCATCACAAACGGCGGTCGGACTCAAGAATCACGGGCTGACAATAACAGGCCCGACTCTTGAAGACATCTTCATGCGAATACGCGGCAACCTTCTTCTTCAGGTGCCCATGTTCACATGAGGGAAGAGGAAAAATGTACGCGATAAGGACACTAAAAAGTCAGCCTTTGCGGTTGGCACTCACCATCGGCGGAGTTTCCCTCTGTGTTATCCTGATGTTTTTCCTGATTTCCGTCTATCGTGGGGTCGCCGATGGCTCGGTCGAGTACATCCGCAAAAACACCACAGATCTCTGGATGCTTCAATGCAACGCGACAAACATACTTCGCGGCACATCTCTTCTTTCTGCTGGTCAAGGAGAGAGAGTCCGCGCGATTGCAGGAGTTGAATCCGTTTCTCCCGTTTTGTTTGTGCTGGCTGCCATCCACAATGGGGAAAAACACAGAACGGTGTTTCTCACAGGATATCAGCCCGAAAATGACATGGGAGGTCCTCCACATCTTGTGGAAGGACGTTCGATTCAAAGCGACAACGAAATTGTTTTGGATAAATCTTTAGCGGCGAAATTTAAATTAAACGTGGGCGACCGGGTCGATATACAGGAGCATTCACTTGAAATTGTGGGAATCAGCGGCGGCACCAATGCCTTTGTCATTCAGTATGCTTTTGTTTCCCTACGTTTGGCTCGGGAAATAATAGGATTTCCTGGGATTGTAACATGCTACATGATTAAGCTGGAGACTGGGTATTCGCTCAGGGAAGTTGCAGATGAAATACGGAGTCATCTGTCGGGAGTGGAAGTTTACGATCATGAAACATTTCTCAAGAACAATATTTATGAGATGGAATCGGGATTTCTTCCTCTTCTTTACACGGTGGCTGTGATCGGAGCGGTGGTACTGACGCTTATTTTGAGCCTTCTTCTTTCCGTCAACATACTTGAAAAGAGGAAAGATTTTGTCGTATTCAAGACTCTCGGTTCTCCGAAAGGATTTCTTGGACGCCTTATAATCGCACAAGCAATGTTGATTTCAACCTCAGCGTGTATTATCGGCTTGATTGTCTTTTTTTGTCTTGTTCGGCTGATAGAAAAAATCTCACCTGAAGTGAGCACAAAATCAACGGTTGGTCAGATTATTGTAGTCGTTGCTGTAGCTGAAATTATGAGTCTGATCAGTTCCTTTCTTTCGATGCGAAAATTGCGTCGCATTTATCTGATGGAGGCATTCCTATGAGTTCATGCATTGTCGGGATTGAGGATGTATCGAAAATATTCGGCAGCAATGAACATTTGACGCCGGTCTTGAAGCATGTCTCTTTCCGTGCTTTTTTGGGCGAGCTCTTGCTTCTATTGGGTCCGAGCGGAAGTGGAAAAACGACCTTGCTCACATTGATCGCAGGTTTGCTCAAGCCTACTTCTGGAGTTATATCACTGTTTGGCCGGGACATCACATCCTACTCTCCAAGAGAATTGCAGCACATGAGGGCCTCTAGAATAGGCTTCATTTTCCAGACTTTTCTGCTGATCGATTCCCTGACAGTTTTAGAAAATGTAGGCGTGGTTCTTCGTTTTAACGGGAAATCAAAAAAGGAGTCATATCTTCAATCCCGTCAACTGCTCACGAAATTTGGGATTGAACATCTTGCCCAAAAATTTCCACCGACATTGAGTCAAGGAGAAAAGCAACGAGTTGCTGTCGCTCGAGCTGTTGCCCACGATGCTCAACTTATTATTGCTGACGAGCCAACTGGAAGCCTGGAATCGAAACAAGGCTTTGATATCATCCGGCTTCTCAGAAAATATTCAAGAGATCAGAACAGATGTGTGATTGTTGCCAGCCATGATCTTCGCATCGTTGAGTATGCTGACCGCATAATCCAGTTGGAAGATGGAAAAATTCTGCCGGACAGGAATAACATGAACAAAAAATTGTGAAATTATCTTGATTTATTGGTAGCTATTGCTGAAAATGAAGGGTAACTTTCTGATGGAGAGGGACAATGAATCAAGAAAAACTGCTACTTATCCCGGGACCCACTCCTGTTCATCCCCGGATCCTGAATGCGCTTTCCCAGCCCACGGTATCCCATGTTAGCCCCGTGTTTATCGCTGAATTGAAGGAAGCGCTTGCAAATTTGAAAAAAATTGTTTTTTGCGAAAGAGGGGAATCCTTCATTGTTGCCGGTGCGGGGAGCTTAGCCATGGAAATGGCCTTGCTAAACGCGATTGCCAAACGGGAGAGAGTGTTAGTGCTCTCTCAAGGTTTTTTTGGCCAGAGAATGCAAAAAATTGCTCAAAGCTTTGGACTCAACTGTGATATTCTCCAGAGCGATGAGGGAAAAGCTGTGGAACCCGAACTGCTCGGTGATCGAATATCCCAAAAAGCTTATACCGCGGTGGTGGCTACCCATGTGGATACGGCTACTGGAGTTAGTGCCCCGGTTGGTGAATATGCCCGGATCATTCAAGAAAAGGAGGCTTTTTTTATCGTTGATGGCGTGTGCGCCACAGGAGGAATCGAGGAGAGAATGGATGATTGGGGAGTGGATATTATTTTGACCGCTGCCCAAAAGTGCTTTGGTGTGCCTCCCGGATTGGCCGTGTTGGTCGTCTCGGAGAGAGTTATAAAAAAAAGAGAGCGCATGAAGAGGATTCCTGCCTTTTATTCGGACCTTCTCAACTGGCTTCCGATCATGAAGGATCCTTCAAAGTATTTTTCCACCCCTTGTGTGAATGAAATAAGAGCATTCCTTGAAGGAACAAAAATAATGCTAGAGGAGGGGATGGAAAACCGATTCGTCCGGCATACCCGAGTAGCTCAGACCATCCGGGCAGAGTTGCTCGAACTGGGTTTTTCCTTTGTCCCGGAGAACCCATACTTGGCCGATACCTTGAGCGTTGTGCGTTATCCCGATGGAGTTGAGGATGGGATTTTTCGCAAGACATATGCCGAAAACGGAGTCATTGTGGCTGGTGGGTTGGGGGATTTTGCCGGGAAGGTTTTTCGAATGGGACATATGGGAAATTTGTCCTTTTCCCAGGTCTATTTTGCACTTGAGGCTTTGAAAAAAACGCTGGCATCCATTGGATATTTTGGCAAATTGAAATCGGATGTCCATACGACAGAATCTAAGTTCGATGCCGTAAAAAACAAGATGGCAAAAGAAAAATAATGCCCAGCAAAGTGTTCTTTTTAACTGCTTCTGAAAAAGAGGGTTACGAAATCCTGGCTGAGAAAACCAAAAGAATTTTTGATGCACTTGGGTTAGAGGATAGCATAAAAAAAGATTCCTTCGTGGGAATCAAAATACACTTCGGAGAAAAAGGAAATACCGGATTCCTCAAACCTCCGTGGTTGAAACATTTAATCGACGGGCTGAAAAAGCAGAAAGCCAAAATATTCTTGACGGATACGAATACCTTGTATCTCGGCAACAGATCCAATTCTGTCGAGCATCTCCATCTGGCAGCGCAACACGGATTTTCTTTGGAAGCTTTAGGCGTTCCTGTCATCATCGCCGATGGTCTTATCGGCAAAGAAAGCGGTGAAGTGGAGGTGAACCTGAGGCATATCAAATCGGCAAAAATTGCCAGCGCTTTTTTCCATACCGATGTGCTCTTGTGCCTAAGCCACTTTACCGGTCACATCCTTTCGGGTTTTGGCGCGACTATCAAAAATTTAGGGATGGGATGTGCTTCTCGGGCGGGAAAGCTCGAACAGCATTCGGATGTTCATCCTTGGGTAAAAGCAAAAGTTTGTACGAACTGTTCGGTATGTTTGGAATATTGCCCGGCCGATGCCATAGAGCAGGTTGACGGCAGTGCACGCATCATCGACGAGAGATGCATTGGATGTGGAGAGTGCCTAGTGGTGTGTAATGCTGGAGCTATTAAGATGCGTTGGGATGGAGATACATTGCGTGTTCAAGAAAAAATGGCAGAATATGCCTTTGCAGTCCTGAAAAGCATGAAGAATAGAGCAGGTTTCATAAACTACCTGGTTAAGATCACCAAGGATTGTGACTGCATGTCCATAAATGGGAAGGTGCTCGTTCCTGATTTGGGTATTGTTGCTTCCCTTGATCCGGTTGCTGTGGATAAAGCCTCTGTTGACTTGCTGTTAGAAGCCAATAAAAAAGATTTTTTAAGAGATGCGATCGATGTGGACTGGTCTGCACAACTCCGACATGGGGAAAAGATTGGTTTAGGTTCGATGGAATATGAGCTCGAACATTTACTTTAATGGTTCTCTTCCTTTTTGTGCGGGCATAATTTTTAGTGTGTTCCAAATCCATCAGGTATGTCCTCCGCTCTAGTGAGGATCTTTAACGCCATTCCCTCATCGCCCTTCTCGGCGGCTTTGAACTGCGCGCGTTAACACCCAATCTCTTCCACTCTAGCCTCTGTTCCCGTGCTTGCCCGCATCCCGGCTCCTTTGGTAAAGTCGTGCTCAATACAACATCGCCGACAATATAGGGATATCCCCATATTGTTACCCTCGAAGAACGATTCGTGAAGGCTAGATCCTCAATGTCGCGTTGAACATACCTGATGGCTTTTTGCATACTTGCCCCTTACAATGAGGAAAAGAACCGTTTATTATTGAGATATTAACGGGATAAACCTTAGAAAAAGTGGTCGGGGCGATGGGATTCGAACCCATGACCCCAGCGTCCCGAACGCTGTGCGCTGACCAGACTGCGCCACGCCCCGATGTAATAGTCCATTATAATCAGTTAACCAAAATCAGTAAAGCCTGAAGTTAGAGGTGGAGCTCGATGATGTCTTCATCCTCGAGCATATAGCTCCGGTTGACTTTTTGTCCTTGATATTTGTTCTTTCCCCAAATCCTCGCATACTTCAATTTCTGAGAAAAATCTTTGTGGACAGCCTTTGCCATATCCATCAGTGAGCTTCCCTTTTTAAAAACATAGGGATCGTTGTGATTCACTTTTTTTCCTGGGATCTTGCTGTAAACACGTATGACATCGAGAAGGATGTAAATCTGTTCTTTAAGATCCTCCAGAGTATTTTCCTTAAAGATAGAGATGGGAATGGGCGTGAATCCCGGATCGATGAAACTTTTTATCTCTTCGATATTTTCTGCGGCCCGAGGATGGTCGCATTTATTGGCGATGATCATAGTTTTTTTCATGAATTGTTGTTTTTCCGGGGGGATAGGGTATTCCTGGGGAAAAAGTCCGATCCTTTTTTCCTCGAGTTTGGCCAACAGTGTCAGGAAATCTTCAGCAGGATCAGGAAGGGATAAGTCAAGAACGAGCAAAACCGCATCGGCTCCTTTGATCAATTCAGCCTGCCAGAATTCGAAATAATCCTGGGTAATCGGAGGCATGTCCACAATCTGGATCTGGATGTTCTCGTACGGCATCATAGCTGGAGAAGGGAGACGTGTTGTAAAAGGATAGTCCCCGATATCGGGATTGGCATTGGTTAAGGCCTTGATAATAGAGGACTTTCCTGTGTTCGGGCTTCCGATAACGATCACCTGTCCTGCGCCTGTTTTTTCGACCTGAAACGTTGCTGTGTGCCTGGCTCCTGCCGGGCTCTTCTGGCCTTGGATTTTGAGCTTGGCAATCTTTGTCTTTAAAAGAGCTTGGAGTTTTTCCGTTCCTTTGTGTTTGGGAACAATGGCTAACAATTCCTCGAGAATAGCGATTCTCTCCTGGGGAGTGTTTGCTTTTTTTAATTCCTTCTCTTTTTCGAAATACTGAGGAGGTAGATTCGTCGGCATTTTAACCTCTCCTTTAGTATAAATGAAAAAAGGGAACTGAAAAAAGGGGACGGTTCTATTTTTTTTATAAAAAATAGAACCGTCCCCTTTTTATACAAGTGGGTTACAACGCAGCCGATGCAGTGAGATCGGTTCGCCTGCAGGGTAAAAACTGCTGATTAAATTATAAGGGGTTTGAAAATTTCGTTTTATTGAAAATGGCTGAAAGTATCAGCAGTTTTTATAAATAATTCAGGTCAAAAGAATGAGAGAAATTTGGAGGTTCTTTCGTTATAATTGTGTATGCTTTTTTGAGCTTTTATTTGAAGGGCAAAAAAAAGAAAAAATAAGGTCAATGTTCCCTGTTATTAAGGGAATATTTCCTTTACTAAATCACGATTTTGAGGTACAATTAACTGTGCTAAAAATGCCCATCGGGTTATATAAAATTCCTCCCTGTATAGCCCTTCTTTTTTCCAAAAAAGAGAGAACATGAAACAAAAAACTTATACTGCAGAAAGCATCAAAGTTCTGAAGGGGTTGGAGGCTGTTCGCAAGCGTCCAGCCATGTATATCGGCAGCACAGGTCCTGAGGGGCTTCATCATTTGGTCTACGAAGTTGTGGACAACAGCATAGATGAAGCGTTGGCAGGACATTGCAGCAAGATCGAGGTAACCATCCATGTGGATTGCAGCGTCACTGTCGTCGACGACGGACGAGGCATTCCGGTCGGGATGCACAAGAAAGAGAAAAAACCTGCTGCGGAAGTCGTTATGACGACCCTCCATGCCGGTGGCAAGTTCGACGCAAAGTCCTACCAAGTTTCCGGCGGTCTTCATGGGGTGGGAGTCTCTGTCGTCAATGCGCTGGCTGAAAAGCTCGATTTGGAAATCAAGAGGGAAGGTGGGGTATACACACAAAGCTATCAGAGAGGAAAACCCAGCAGCAAGCTTAAAAAGATCGGGAAAACTAAAAACACAGGAACAAAAGTCACATTCAGACCCGATTCCGATGTTTTTGATTCATTAGATTTCAATTTCGATATTCTGAGCCAGCGGTTGAGGGAGCTTTCCTACCTGAATAAAGGCCTGACGATCAGCATCGTCGACGAACGATCCGACAAGCGCCATGATTTTCAATACAAAGGGGGAATAAAGGAATTTGTTCAATACCTCAACCAGAACAAATCCGTTTTGAATCCAAAACCTATCACCTTCGAAAGCCAGAAGGAAGATGTGATCGTAGAGATGGCCCTCCAGTACAATACGAGCTACTCAGAGAACATCTTCACCTTTGTGAACAACATCAATACGACTGAGGGAGGAACGCATCTGATCGGCTTTAAGGCGGCCTTGACAAGGTCCATCAACAATTATGCCAACACTTACAACTTGATAAAGGATTTGAAACAAAATGTGTCGGGTGATGACACAAGAGAGGGTCTTTGCGCGGTTTTAAGCTTGAAGATGAAAAATCCTCAGTTCGAAGGGCAAACAAAAACAAAACTTGGAAACAGCGAGATCAAAGGCCTCGTCGAATCCATGCTGAACGAACAGCTTTCCATATATTTTGAGGAAAATCCTGCCATATCGAAGAAAATCATCACAAAAATTCTTGACGCAGCAATAGCTCGTGAAGCCGCTCGCAAAGCTCGAGAGTTAGCCCGACGCAAAGGCGTACTTGAATCGACCTCCCTTCCAGGAAAACTCGCCGATTGTCAAGAGAGAGATCCTGCTGAAAGTGAAATATTCATCGTGGAGGGAGATTCTGCCGGCGGCTCCGCCAAACAAGCTCGCGATCGCCGCAACCAGGCCATCCTGCCCTTAAAAGGCAAAATTCTCAATGTGGAAAAAGCTAGATTTGATAAAATTCTTCAGAGCGAAGAGATTGGCGTCATCATTTCGGCACTGGGGACAGGAGTTGAACAGGCGGATTTCAATCTGGACAAGCTCCGCTATCATAAGGTCATCATCATGACCGATGCCGATGTGGACGGCTCTCACATACGTACCCTTTTGATGACGTTTTTCTACCGACAGATGCCCCAATTGATCGAAAAAGGGCATCTCTACATCGCCCAACCCCCTCTTTACAAGATTTCTAAAGGAAGATCCTTCCAGTATCTTAGAGACGAAAGGGAGTTCGAGAAGTATATAATCCGGAAGATATCCGAAGAATTCCAGATCAAGGTCAGTCGACGAAAGGATCCGATAAAAGGGGATAAATTCCGCAAATTTTTCCAGAAGATTATTGCCAAAAAGAACTTCATCCAGATTCTCGAAAGAAAAAATTTTCCGTTTTTCCTGATCCAATTACTTCTTGAAAATGGTGCCGGGAGCACGGATTTTTTGCGAAAGCAGAAAAATGTGGAAAACATCCAGAATCTTCTAAACGAAAAAGGAATCATCTCTGTGATGAACAAAGATGAAGAGCATGGATTGTACGAGCTTTCTGTCAATTTCCAAATTAACGGGATGAGTGTATCGTGCAAGGTGAACAAGACTCTCCTCACCTCTGCCGAATACCAGAATCTTCACAAGATCCACGATGACTTGGAGGGGATCAAAGCTCCCTTCCACGTTTTGGGCAACAGCGACAAGGTGAAGATCGATAATGAGTCCAAACTCCTCGAATACCTGTTTAAGCATGGGAAGAAAGGAATCGTCATCCAGAGATACAAAGGACTGGGAGAGATGGCGCCTAAGCAGCTATGGGAGACAACGATGGATCCGGAAGTCCGGTATCTCCTTAAGGTGTCGATCCTGGATGCTGTCGAAGCCGATAAAATATTCACCATTTTGATGGGAGGAGAAGTCGAGCCACGGCGCAATTTTATCGAGAGCAATGCTCTCGAAGCTCAAAACCTTGACATTTGATGTATATAGATCAAGTACCCTGAATTATTTACGAGTCAAGATTGCTACAGCGGCAAGGCAGTGGCCCATGAGTTGTATTTGTATACTACGATTGGGTAGCAACGAAGCCGATGCAGTAAGATCAGCGTGCCCGTAGGGTAAATGATGCCGATGGTGACTTTAGAGGAATATGAAATTTTCTTCAGGAATTGAAGAATGGCATCGGCATTATTTATAAATAATTCAGGGTAAAGGAGTATTGATGAGCAGCAAACTGTCTGTTGTAAGCCTAGAAAAGGAAATGCGGCAGTCTTACCTGGATTACGCCATGAGCGTGATCATAGGCCGTGCCATTCCTGATATAAAAGACGGATTGAAACCGGTCCATCGGCGAACTCTGTTTGCCATGTATGACATGGGCAATATTTGGAATAAACCATACAAAAAGTCTGCCCGTATCGTCGGAGATGTTATCGGTAAATATCATCCCCATGGAGACATGGCTGTCTACGATACTTTGGTACGGATGGCTCAGGATTTCAGTCTTCGGTATCCCCTAGTGGATGGACAGGGCAACTTTGGCTCCATCGATGGAGATCCTCCTGCAGCCATGCGTTATACCGAAGTCAGGATGAAAAAAATCACCAAAGAGATGCTCGATGATCTCGAGAAAGATACGGTAAACTTTATTCCCAATTATGACGAAAGCCTCCAAATGCCCGAGGTCATGCCTGCAAAAATCCCGAATCTGCTGGTGAACGGAAGTTCTGGCATAGCTGTTGGCATGGCGACAAATATCCCTCCTCATAACATAGGAGAGGTCATCGACGGCATCGTATACCTTATCAAGCACCCTAAGGCTACAATGGAAAAAATCATGCAGTTTGTGTCTGGTCCTGATTTTCCCACAGGGGGATATATTTTTGGCGTGGAGGGAATAAAGAGCGCCTATAAAACGGGAAAAGGCATCATCCGTCTTAGAGCACGGGCCATGATCGAAAGAGGCCGGAAGAACGAACGAGACCGGATTGTCATCACAGAGATCCCATACCAGGTTAACAAAGGGAAACTTTTAGAGAATATCGCTCAGCTTGTCAACAGCAAAAAAATAGAAGGAATCGCAGATATCAGGGATGAGTCGGATAGAGAAGGGATGAGAATCGTTATCGAGATAAGAAAAGGAGAGTTCCCGGAGGTTATCCTCAACAACCTGTACAAGCACACCGCACTTCAGACTTCGTTCGGCATCCATATGCTGGCCATCGTCGAGAAACAGCCCAAGGTTTTGAGCCTCATAGATATGATGCGATATTTCATATCTCATCGACAGGACGTCGTGAGACGCCGCACGCGGTTCGATCTGAAAAAAGCTGAACGCAGGGCTCATATATTGGAGGGACTGAATATCGCTCTAGATCATTTGGATGAGGTGATAGCACTCATTCGCGCGTCCCGGACGGTGGAGCAAGCAAGAAAAGGACTGATCACCAATTTCAACCTCACAAAGATCCAGGCCCAGGCCATTCTGGAAATGCAGCTACAGAAATTGACCGGATTGGAGCGGGATAAGATCCTGAAAGAGTACAAAGAGTTGAAAAAACTCATCGCCCATTTAAGGAAGATTCTCGGAAGTGAAGAGCTCATCTATGGCATCATCATGGATGAACTCAAAGAGATAAGGCAAGCCTATCAGGATGATCGGCGGACCGAAATCATTCAGGAAGAAATCGTTGACCTCAAACCAGAAGATTTGATCAAAGAGGAGGATGTTGTTTTGACTTATACATCTTCTGGTTATGTCAAGCGAACATCCCTGAGTTATTATCACTTCCAGAGCCGCGGCGGGAAGGGCCGGAGAGGCATCAGCATGAAGCCGGAAGATGTTGTGCAGGATCTGTTCATCAGCTCGACCCATAGCTATCTCCTCATTTTCACCGACCGAGGGCGTCTTTACTGGCTAAAGGCCCTGCTCATTCCGGATCTGGGGGTTGCGAGCCGGGGAAAATCCATAAAAAATCTTGTGGAGATGGAACCTGGCGAAAAGGCTAACTCCGTGGTTGCGGTGAAGGAATTTGCAAAAGACAAATATATCGTGATGTTGTGTTCTGATGGCAGGATAAAAAAGACAAGGTTGAGTGATTTCCGTCACATACGAAAGGGCGGTATTATCGCCATGGGCATGACTCCCAAGTCGGAATTGTTGGCGGCAAAGCTGACGGATGGAAACAACGATATCATCATAGGAACCAAACTAGGGAAAGGAATACGATTTAAAGAGAGTGATGTCAGGGCTATGGGACGGCAGGCTGCCGGGGTGAAGGCCATGACCTTAAGCAAAAAGGATAAAATAATAGGCATAGTGATTGCAGGGAAAAAAGAAAAGTTTATCTTTACAGTGGGTGAAAAAGGTCAGGGCAAGAAAACCGCGGTCAAACTTTATCCGAGGCATCGAAGAGGGGGGAAAGGTGTCATCAGCCTTAAGATCAGCTCCAAAACCGGCAAAGCTATCGGAATTGTGGGTGTATCTGATGAGGAAGTCATACTTATCACTGAGGAAGGGAAAGTTATCCGAATCAAGACCGAACAGGTCAGGCCACTTAGCCGAGCCACTCAAGGAGTGAAGCTGATCAATCTTAAAAAAGGGGATAAAGTCGTCTCGATAGCCAAAGTCCGCGAAAGCTAATAAAATGGGGACCGATACTTGACAGCCATTCCTAAACTTCATTAAAATTGGCCCAACCATCCTGGATTATTCAAGGACCGAGGTTGCTGCAGACGAGAGCCGTGACCCATGCAGATGCAGTAAGATCGGTTCGCCCAGAGGGTAAAAAAAGCCTCGACGTTTTTTATGAATAGCCCAGGTTATGCAAGGAGGGCGTTATGGTCGAGACGATTTGTCAACTCTTTTCCAATACCATCCAATCGTATCCTAGAGAAAATTTGATGCTTTATAAAAAGGAAGGGCAGTATGTCCCGATATCCACGGAAGAATTTGGAATTAAAGTCAGACATTTTTCTCTTGGACTGAAAGAATTGGGATTGAATCCTGAGGATAAATTGGTCATTCTATCCGAAACTAGGCCTGAATGGGTGATGACAGACATCGCGAACCTGTGTGCGGGAGGCATCACGGTGCCCATCTACCCGTCGTTGATTGCTGAACAAATCAAGTACATCGTGGAAAACTCGGATGCTAAGATCGTGGTGTACTCTGATTCAGAGCAAGGGGATAAAGTGGCAGAAATAAGGGCGGATTTCAGCAACGTGACACATTATGTTACCTTTGAATCCGAAGCTCCCGATGGCGTTTTGACCTTTGATCAAGTTTTGGAAAAAGGGAAGGAGATCTTTGAAGAGAGCCCGGATCTTTTCGATAAAGCAGCATCCCTTGCAAAGCCTGACACACTGGCCTCCATCTTATACACATCGGGAACGACTGGTGTTCCGAAGGGAGTTATGCTTACTCATAACAATTTTATCAGCAATGTCAAAGGAGTTACGGACGTCATTGAGTTTTCCAATAAAGATATGGTGTTGTCTTGGTTGCCTTTGTCCCACAGTTTCGAAAGAATTGCCACCTACACCTATCTTTATAAAGGATGTTCGATAGCCTATGCCGAGGATATGCTGACTGTGGGGCAGAATATGCTCGAAGTTCAACCTACTGTTGTGATCGGCGTTCCCCGGCTGTTCGAAAAAGTCTATTCGGCTGTCATGGATAATGTGTTGGCGAGCCCTCCGCTGAAGAGAAAAATTTTCTTTTGGGCAACAAAGGTGGGAAGAGAATTTGGTCAAAAAACCCTCCGCGGGGAGCCCATTCCAAAATTCCTTGAATTAAAAAGGAAAATAGCTCACAAACTTGTATTCTCCAAAATCATCGCCAAAACCGGAGGAAGAATCAGGTTTTTTGTTTCGGGAGCTGCACCCCTTTCCAAAGATATAGCCGAGTTGTTTTATGCTATGGGGCTCATCGTGCTGGAGGGATACGGGCTGACCGAAACATCCCCCATTATCTCTGCGAATAGGCTAGAAAAGATTAAATTTGGAAGTGTCGGCCCTCCAATCCCCGATGTTGAGGTGAAAATTGCCGAAGATGGAGAAATCCTAGCCAGAGGTCCCAACATCATGAGGGGCTACTACAAGATGGAGGAAGAGACAAGGGAAGCCATCAAGGATGGATGGTTTTATACGGGAGATATCGGCCATCAGGATGAAGACGGATTCATATTCATAACTGACAGGAAAAAAGACATCATCGTTACGGCCGGAGGCAAAAATGTCGCTCCTCAGCCCATCGAAAATGTCCTCAAAACCAACACTTATGTGACCGACGTTTTGGTTATCGGTGACAGGCGCAAATTTATGTCGGCTCTTGTTGTCCCCAATTTTGAAAAGTTGGAAGAGTATGCCAAATTCAACAATATTCCGTACAAAGACAAGCAAGACCTGATGAAAAATGAAGATATTGTCAAATTTCTTGAGGCGGAGATCGATCGAGCAACACCTAATCTTGCCTCTTATGAAAAAGTTAAAAAAATTGCGCTCTTGGATAGAGAATTCACGATCGCCGATGGAGAGATCACGCCCACGTTCAAGATAAAAAGAAATATTGTTGAGAAAAAGTACAAAGATCTCATCGATGCTCTTTATGTTGAAGGAAAATCAGTCTGACTTTTTGACGTAGTATAAAATTCTGCCGCAGTTCTCACACGTGATGATTTGAGTCCCGGCGATGAGTTCATTCACCATCTGGGGGCGAACACGCATGTGGCACATGGTACAGAATTCCTCTGTAACCGGAGAGAGGACAATTCCATTTTTGATTCTGGATATCTGTTTATACAATTTCATCTGATCGGAAGGAATTTTTGGGAGGAGTTCTTCCCTTTCTGCTTCTAAATCTTTCAGTTTTTCTTCAGCCTTGTCCTTCTCTTGAAAAATTACCTCTTTTTTCCTGGATAGTTCTGCCTGGACTTCCTCTGCTTTTTTGCTGGCAGCTTTGATTTCCTTTTCGATATCGTCGGCTGAGAGCATTTCTCCGATTATTTTCTCTTCTAGAAAGTCGATTTTTGCGTTTGTCTCATCGATTTCTTTAAGAAGAGAGCTGTATTCTTTGTTTGTTTTGACCCCGTTGAGCTGCCGTTTGTATTTTTCAATTATTTCTTTCTTGTCCTGGAGCTCAGACTCCTGGCCGCGACGCTTTTTCTGATTCTGGACGAAATTATCCTTGGCTGCTTGCACGATTTTTAGGCTTTCCTCGGATTTTTTGTCGATTTCTTCGATCTGGTAGGGAATGTCGTCAAGAAGGACAGATGTATTCCTTATCTCGATATCGAGTTTTTGGAGCTTAATTAAATTCTCGAATTCAGTTTCCACATCTTATCCTCAAAGGGAAAATGGGCCTACCAGGATTCGAACCTGGGACCTGCCGGTTATGAGCCGGTGGCTCTGCCGCTGAGCTATAGGCCCTCCGCTTCTTTATATAGCAAATCTCAATTCTCAAGTCAATTATCCTGACTTATTTTGTCAAGGCAACGCATAAACTTCCGGTTTTGATTTCAACTAAATCCTCTTTAAATACCAGTTATGATGGAGAGATGGGTTATGCCTTTTCCATGGATGATCTGGTGGAGGGCACGAGGGTGGGGTGGAGGATCTCGACTCGTGATTAATCCAGGTTATATTGGTCTTCGCCATTTGTAAATGATTTCAACTTTTGGCTTCGGCTGGGATGCTTTAATTTGCGCAGGGCTTTTGCTTCGATCTGCCGGATCCTTTCACGCGTAACCTTGAACTGCTGGCCAACTTCCTCCAGGGTGTGTTCGTTCCCGTCTCCCAGTCCGAATCTCATCTTAAGGACTTTTGCCTCTCTCTCTGTGAGTGTTTTTAGCGCATTCTCTATCTGCTCTCTTAGGTTGATGTGAATGACGGCATCCGGAGGGGATGGAATAAATTTATCTTCTATGAAATCACCCAGGTGACTGTCTTCCTCTTCTCCGATGGGTGTCTCAAGAGATATGGGTTCCTGGGCGATCTTGATGATTTTCCGCACCTTGATGATCGGCAGGTCCATTTTTTTTGCGATTTCTTCACACTTCGGCTCCCTCCCGATCTCTTGCACAAGACTTCGGGAAATGCGGATCAATTTATTGATGGTCTCGATCATGTGAACGGGTATCCGGATCGTCCTTGCTTGGTCGGCGATAGCGCGTGTTATAGCCTGTCTGATCCACCATGTGGCATAAGTCGAAAATTTGTAGCCTCTTCTATATTCAAACTTATCCACGGCCTTCATCAAACCCATGTTGCCTTCTTGGATCAAGTCAAGGAATTGAAGCCCACGATTGCTGTATTTTTTTGCGATCGAAACGACCAGTCGCAAATTCGCCGCGACTAATTCTTTTTTTGCCTGGTCGCTGATTTTTCTTCCGGTCGTGATGGCCCTGAGCGTTTTTCGCAAAGCCTGGGAGTCTAATCCTACCTCTTTTTGGTAGGTTCGCAGCAGTTTATTGACATCTTTTATTTTCAGTTTCAGGTCCGCTTCTTTTTTCTTGGCTCTATTCGTGTTGGCTTGTTTAAGGGCGATATTCAGTTCTTCTTTTGTTTCTTCCAGCTCGTTTATCACCTTCAGTTTTTCTCTTAATTTTTCGATGATCTCTTCACGCAAGCTGGGGCGGATATTAAGGTCTCTGATGGAGCGGCTCATTTGAAAGATCAGACGGCCTCTGGTAAAGCTGTTTTTTTTGCGTGGGGGAATGGCATCGTGCTGTTGGCTCATTTCCCGGATTTTTCCGATCTTTTTCAAGATCTGCTTCTTTTTTTCCTCGATCTTTCCTTCTCCAATATCATCCTCGCTGATCTCAAACATATCGTGAAGAATGTCGGGGAACTTGTCGAATTCGTCTTCGATGGTAAGGACCTCGTTGAGGACCAGCCTTGTTTTCGAAAGAGCTTTAATTATGGTTTTTTCGCCGCGCTCTATCTCCTGTGCGATGGCGATTTCCCCTTCTCTTGTGAGAAGTGAAATGTTTCCCATTTCTCTTAGGTAGAGTTTCACAGGATCTGTCGTTCTTTCCAGGCCCTCTAAAGAAACGATATCGCTTTTTTTTCTTTTGGGAAGGTTCCCTCTCAGCTTATATCGGATATTTATCCCATAGTCGTCCATCAAACTGATGAATTCGTCGAAGTCCGCGTCGGAGTCGAATTCGTTTTGGAAAGTCTTATCGATTTCTTCGAAGAGAAGATATCCTTGTTTCCTTCCCTTGGAAATCAGGTCATGAATTTCTTCTCTATCGTATTTGCTGTCAGAAGGCAATTTTATCTCCTATCACTCATTGGTTTCGTTCTGACAATATTGATTGTTGTTTTTTGATCTCAAATTTTTGGCTTAACAGCTCATTGCTCTTTTCATAATCTCCATTTCTTTGCAATTTTCTTATTTGAGCGTCCAATTCTGCACATTTCATCTCAAGAGACCTATCTTTCAGAGTATCGATGCAATCCTGTGCCTCTTCAAATGTGTGAGGCATATTCTCTCCAAATTGTATTTCTGATAATGCACTATATATAGAGTTGTCTAATTTTTCCTTAAATTCGTGAAAATCTGGAATTTTTTTATTTTTTGTATAAGCTTTTTTTATTTCCTTGAAAATTGGCTCTCCTTTTAATCCTTTAAAATAATCTTCTTTAAAAAAACTGATAATACGTGATGTTATACCTTTATCTTTAACTAATATTTCAAGTAGGATTTTCTCAGCAGGAAGAAATATCACTTTCTCTTTTTTTTCGGATTTGGATGTATCTCTTTTAATCATTGATCGTAATTCATTTTCATGAATATTTAGATTTTCACATGTATGTTTGATATATTCGCTTCGTCTTATAGGATTTGAAATATTCTTCAACACATCCGCAATATTCATTGCTACCCTTGATTTTTCCTCAGGAACGTCTAAATTAATTCCCTGGGAGAAATGTTCTATTAAAAATTCTAATCCGGATATGCTTGTTTTTATTAGATTATTGAATGCATCTACGCCATTTTTTTTTATAAAACTATCAGGATCTAATCCTGTTGGAATTTTCATCACTTTTGTTTGAACTTCTTTTTGAATTCCTAACGCTGCGCCTCGGCTTGCTGCTTTTACGCCAGCAGTATCACCGTCAAAGCATATTATTATTCTTTTTCTTGCAAATCGTTTGGCGAAATCTATTTGCTCAGGTGTCAAACTTGTACCTAGTGATGCGGCTAAATTCTTGATTCCTGCTTGGAAGAGGGATGCAAAATCCGTATATCCTTCCACAAGGATAACCTCTTCTTTCTCTTGAATCGATTCTTTGCAGAAGTTAAGACCATAAAGGAGTTTCCCTTTTGAATATAATCTTGTATCAGGTGAATTAAGATATTTCGGTTCTGCATTAATTAGGCTTCTTCCTCCAAAAGCTACTACTTTTCCATATTCAGTGAAGATTGGGAAAATAATTCTTCCTCTGAAACGGTCATAAAAACTATTTTTCTTTTGGTGATAAATTGTTAATCCTGCATTCTCAAGCTTTTTGGAAGGGATTCCTTTTCTTTGAAAAAATGAGAGAAGATCATCCCATGAATTTAAAGCATATCCAATCTTTAATTTATTAATAGTCTCTTCTGAGATCTTGCGCTTTTGGAGGTAGGAGAGAGCTTCTTTCCCTTCATTTGTGGTAAACAAATTTTTTCGAAAATGTGCAAGGGCTTGTTCAGTTATATTTTTTAATTCTTCGCCCAGTTTTTTAGTTTGAGATGTAATTCTTTTTTGTTCCGGAAGGGGAATATTGTATTTTTCGGCAAGATAACGCACCGCTTCAGGGAAACTGAGGTTTTCTTTTTCCATGATGAGGGTAAAAACGTCGCCACCTGTTCCGCAGCCAAAACAGTGAAAAAGCTGTTTTTCATCATCCAGAGTGAATGAGGGAGTTTTTTCCGAGTGAAAAGGACACAGTCCGATATGCCGATGGCCAGCTCTTTTTAAAGTTGTGTACTGAGAGGCCAGTTCGACTATGTTGGCGGCTTGTCTTAGTTGATCAATAATTTCCATTATTTCCTGAATTATTTATAAAATCTGCCGATGTATCTATTCATTTTATAAAGAAAATTTCATATCCATCTAAAATCAACATCGTTAGCTTTTACCCTCCGGGCGAACCAATCTCACTGCATCGGCTTCGTTGTAACCCAATCGCAGTATACAAATACAGCTTCATGGGCCACTTCCTTGCCGCTACAGTAATCTTGGCCCGTAAATACTCCAGGCTCCTGAATTATTTATAAAATCTGCCAAGGCCATCATTTTTTTTCGAGAAAATCTATGCTAACCCAAATTATTCTTACAGGTTAAAAAGGATAGAGGTTAACTAGTAAAATATAGGATTGAAAGGCCGAATTGTCAAGCGCCTAAGTCCTTTATAATATGCAGATACGGCAACAATATAAGAAAATGGTTCTTTTCCATTTTGTGTGGGCATAATTTTCAGTGTGTTCAAAATCCATCAGATGAGTTATGCAAAATTAAGATTAAAGAGTTCTTGTGATTTGAGTGTGAAATGGTATCGGCTTTTCTTATGAATAGATTAGGCTAGAGATGATTGATCAAACTTGCAAGGTAAGCAGCTCCGAATCCGTTATCGATGTTTACCACTGCAACACCGCCTGAGCAAGAATTCAGCATTGCCAACAATGCAGCCAGCCCCTTCATGCTCGCTCCGTATCCCACGCTCGTCGGAACTGCAATGATTGGCTTATCCGTGATTCCTGCAATAACACTGGGAAGAGCTCCTTCCATCCCGGCAACTGTGATTATCACTCTTGCTTCGGTGATTTTGTCATATTCCCCGAAGAGTCGGTGAAGGCCAGCCACCCCAACGTCATAAACTCGGTCCACATCATTGCCGAAGACTTCGCATGTGACAACCGCTTCCTCGGCAACCGGGATGTCGGATGTTCCGGCCGTGATCACGATTATTTTCCCTTTTCCTGCGACCCCCTTTTTTTGTTTACAAAAGATCGCTTTGGCTTGAGAATTATACTGGACTTTGGGCAGCTTCGCTTTGACCTTTTTGTACACGGAAGAATCGACTTTGGTGATCAGCAGATTGTTCCCCTTTTTTAAAATTTCTCGGGAAATCTTGATGATCTGATCAGCTGTTTTTCCCAAGCCGAATATGATCTCTGGGATACCCCGCCGGAGTTCTCTGTGGTGGTCGATTTTAGCAAAAGCCAAATCCTGGTACGGGTAATCCCGCAGACGTTTGAGCGCTTCTTTTGGACTAAGTTTTCCTTTATGGACCTGATTGAGGATGTCTTCAAGCTGTGATTTCATTATCCTGATTCTAACATATTTGACCCCAAATTGTTATTCAGCTAACATAATTGGAGCATGGCAGCAAAAAAAACGATAAAAAAAGAGGTGGCATTTTTTGGCTTCGGTATCCATTCGGGAAAGCCTGTCGATCTTCGATTGATTCCTTCAGATTCGGGTGAGATTGTGTTCAGGCGCTCGGATCTCAAAAATTTGGAATTTCGTCTTTCTCCTGAGAACATCAAAACCAAAAATTGCACCACACTGGTTACAGATAAGGGAAAAATACAGACATTGGAACATCTTTTAGCTGTTCTCTGGGTTAATGGTATAGATAGCCTGACGATAGAGCTCAACCAAGAGGAGATCCCGTCTATGGATGGCAGCGCCCTTCATTTTGCCCGTGCTGTCCAAAGGGTAGGACTCAGGGAGCTTTCCGGGAAGAAGAGCCCTCAAAAAATCACGAAATCGCTTTTCATTCAGGAGGAGGATGCTTCTATTTCTGTCGTCCCGGATAACGAACTCAGAATCACTTATCAAATTGAATATGAACATCCCAGCATCAAAAAACAGGATCTGTCGATCGTAGTAAATCCTGAGAATTTTGAGATGGAAATCGCCCCTGCCCGCACGTTCGGATTTTTAGAGGAAGTTCCAGCCCTGCAAAAACAGGGATTGGCTCTTGGGGGATCTTACAATAATACCGTTGTTTTGGATGAAACGAATGTGATCAATGGCCCACTCCGTTATCCCGATGAGTTTGTCAGGCACAAGATTTTGGATTTTATCGGGGATCTCTCTCTTATAGGCGAGCCGATGATCGGTCATTTTAACGTAAAAAAAGGTGGGCATGCTCTTCATCTGAGGGTCGTTCGTTTTCTGTTGGAGAATCCGGAATATCTTTCTCCCGATCGATAATAGATCTTAGGAGAAGCATCCTCATTTCAGTGATATCAAAAGGTTTTATATAGGCTTTTAGGAATGGTCGCTTCAACCATCCCCAAAAGCCCAATTTATCACGGAAGTAGAGATGCTTACGGTCTTAAGCCTCCTCTTGTCAAACATAACATTCTGATATAAAATGACAAACTGTGATATTCGGAAAAATTTTTATTCTAGAATCAACCTGGAGTATTCGTGGCCGACCCACTCCACCCCAACATTAAGGTGGCGGCAAGGAAGTGGCTACAGGTTGAAAGTGGAGAGAAGAATTGCCAGAAACTAAAGAAAAATTGAAAAAAGACCTGTATGAAAAAACCTTGGTTGCGTATAGTCAGGCCATGAAGGTCGTTCGTAAAGGAGATTATGCCAAAGCAAAGGAGTTATTCCAGGCCTTTCTTGAAAAGCATAACACAGAAAAAGAGTTCGTTGACCGAGCTAAAATGTATCTTGCAATTTGTGAAAATCGCGAGAAAAAAGAACCTATTTCTTTAAAAACCTTTGAAGATCATTATCAGTATGCTGTGTACAAACTTAATCAACGGAATCACGGCGAGGCGATCAAGTTGTTGGAGAAGGCCAAAACGCAAAAACCGAAAGAGGGAAAAGTATCTTACTTAATGGCGCTCACGTATTGCCAGATGGAAGACACCGAAAAATGCCTGGAGAACCTGAAGGCTGCCGTTCACAAGGACAAGCTCTTTGGTACATTGGCTCAGAATGAATCAGGATTCGAGCCCCTTTGGGAAGACAAAAAATTTAAAATCATCACAAAAACGGGATGAAAAGAAAACTTCTTACTCTTGTTCTAGCCGCGGGTAAGGGAACCAGATTCAAATCCGATAAGATCAAAGTTCTTCACCCCATGCTCGGAAAACCTATGATTCAGCTGGTGGTGGATTGCATGTTTGCTTTGAGGCCTGAGGCTGTCTATGTGGTTGTGGGGCATCAGAAGGATGATATCATGCAGGTGGAGTATTCCAAACCTGTCGGATTCATTCACCAGAAAAAACAGCTTGGAACGGCCCATGCTGTCCTGGCGGCAAAAAAAATTCTTCAATCCAATAGAGAGAAGAATCTTCTTGTTATTAACGGAGATTTGACCCTGATTCGCCCGGAGACGCTGAGGCCTATGTTAAAACAGCACCGCAAGGAAGGAAATGCCTTGACATTTTTAAGTGCAGAAATGGCTGATCCTACAGGATTTGGGCGGGTGAGCTGCCAAGAGAACAATGTGATCAGGATCTTCGAAGAAAAAGATGCCACTCCTGCTCAACTGAGGATAAAAGAAGCCAATGTCGGAATCTATCTGTTCAAGATCGAAAATCTCCTTGGAGCACTCCCCAAGATTTCGAATAAAAACATCAAAGAAGAGTTTTACCTCACAGATATCATAGAAATCATGTCTCGAGGTGAGGGGAGAGTCGGTGTTCACAAAGCCCCCGTGGAACAGGAAATTGTCGGTATCAACGACCGTTATGAACTGGCCAAAGCTGTGGAGATCTTGCGGCAAAGGAAAATCATCTCCCTGGCCGAAAGCGGCGTCACAATCTATGATCCTTCGACCACATGGATCGACCTCGATGTGAAAATCGGCCGGGACACAACGGTATATTCATCCGTTGTTCTCGAGGGAAAAACTGTGATCGGACAGGGATGCAAACTTTATCCCTTTATTCATGTAAGGGATTCCCGAATTGGCCATGAAGTGAAGATTCTAACGTCGACCATGATCGAAGAAAGCACGATCGAGAGAGGGGCCCAAGTTGGCCCGTTTACCCATTTGAGGCCGAAGAGTTTTGTCAGAGCCGGTGCAAAAGTCGGGAATTTTGTGGAGATGAAAAATACGGTTTTTGGCAGGGGATCCAAAGCCGGCCACTTCTCCTATCTGGGAGATACCGAGGTCAAGGATAATGTCAACATCGGTGCGGGTACGATCACTTGTAACTATGACGGGGAGAAGAAGCACAAAACCCTTATCGAAGAGGGGGCTTTCATCGGGTCTGGCACAGAACTCGTTGCTCCAGTCAAAATAGGAAAAGATTCTTATGTGGGGGCGGGATCCACGATTACCAACAATGTGTCTTCAGGCGCCTTGGCCATTTCGCGGAGCAAGCAGGTTGAAAAACCTGGGTGGAGAAGAAAAAAGAGGAAAAAATAATGTGTGGAATTATCGGGTATGTGGGATCTAAAGAGGTTGTTCCGATCATCTTGGACGGCTTAAAAAAACTGGAATACCGCGGGTATGATTCGGCAGGCATTGCTGTTTTTAAGGAAGGGAAGATAAACCGGAGACGGGTCAAGGGAAAAATTGCGGAGCTGGAAAAAAGCCTGAACGAAGAGCCTTTAAAGGGGCATTACGGTGTCGGGCATACACGCTGGGCTACTCATGGGCGGCCTTCCGAAGAAAACGCCCACCCTCACCAGGACTGTTCGGGATCGTTGGTTGTCGTTCACAACGGCATCATCGAGAACTATCTCCAGTTGAAAAACAGACTTCAACAGGAAGGCCATACATTTCAAACCGAGACCGATACAGAAGTCATCGCCCACCTTATCGAGAAGTATTTCGAAAATTCGTTAGAGCAAGCTGTCCAGCAAGCTCTTGCAGAGCTGGAAGGGGATTTTGCGATTGCGGCTGTTTCTGTGAAAGATCCTGAGAAGATTGTCGCTGCCAAGATGGGCCCCCCCCTGGTGGTTGGAATAGGGGAGAATGAGTATTTTGTTTGCTCCGATATCAATCCCTTGATCAGTCACACAAGAGAGATCGTCTTTCTCGAAGATGGGGAAATGGTGGTTGTGGAGCCCAGTGGAGCTAGGTTCAGCGATTTTTCCGGAAACGAGGTGGCAAAAACGCCTGAGCACATCACATGGAATCCGATGATGATCGAAAAAAGGGGATTCAAACATTTTATGCTCAAAGAGATATTCGAACAACCGCAGGTGATCAGAGATACGCTTCAGGGGCGGATTTCTCTAGATACAGGGAAGGTGTTTTTTGATGAGGTGGAATTGCCTTCCAACCGTATGGAAGAGATCAAAAAGGTCGTTATCATCGCCTGTGGAACCTCTTATCATGCTGGCCTTCTCGGAAAATATTTTATAGAAAATTTAGCGGGGATTCCCGTGGATGTGGAATATGCCTCTGAATACCGTTACAGTGATTTTATCCTGGACAGGGAAGCCCTCGTCGTTGTGATATCCCAATCCGGAGAGACCGCCGATTCGCTGGCAGCTTTGAGGGCGATCAGGGAAAAGGAGGCGCTTTCTTTGGCCATCTGTAATGTGGTGACTTCTTCGATTGCCCGAGAAGCCGGTGGTGTTCTTTACACCCATGCGGGACCGGAGATCGGGGTTGCGGCCACAAAGACTTTTTCTGCTCAGATGGCGGCTTTAGCCTTGTTGGCCATCCATCTTGGCCAAGTGAGAGAAAAGTTGGATCAGAAGGAAAGCCTCTCTCTTATCCAAGAATTGCAGCGTATTCCGCACAAGATGGAAATAATTCTGGATAGAGCCAAGTCTATCGAAGAGTTAGCCGTGCGTTTTGTTCCGTTTTCCCATTTTCTCTATTTGGGTCGCTGGGTAAGCTTCCCTGTTGCTCTGGAAGGCGCATTGAAACTGAAAGAAATTTCCTACATCCATGCCGAAGGTTATCCGGGCGGCGAAATGAAACATGGCCCTATCGCTTTAATCGATGACTTGATGCCAACCATGGTCGTTGTTCCCAAAGATAGGGTGTATGACAAAACACTGAGCAATATATCAGAAGTGAAGACAAGAATCGGTTATGTCATCGCAGTGGCTTTCGAAGAGGATGAAGATATCAAGGACAAAGTGGAAGATGTGATCCCCATCCCCTCTGTCCATCCGTTGTTTACTCCGTTTTTAACGACACTCCCTCTTCAGCTTTTTGCCTACTACATCGCAGCGCACAGAGGTGCGGATGTGGACCAGCCCCGAAATCTCGCCAAAAGCGTTACAGTCGAATAGAGCTTTCTACCTCCTCAACCTGACCACCACTCGCGCTTGTTGCGGCTGTTGACAACCCCAGACCTGCCCGAAAATCGGTATGTCCTCCTTGACGTCTTCCAAACCGGGCAGGGCAGGCACATAGATGTGGTTGCTGAAAAGCCCGAGAAAATTAGTGCTCCCTTCCTCTTGAGTCCAGGATCCTGTGTCCACCTTGCGAAGATCTAGCCTGGATAATTCATGAATAATTCAAGCTAACTGCTGGTTATAAAAAAACCGGAAAATGCTAATCTTATTACTGTAGGTTAAGTTCCCAATTATTGCGCAATTTTAATATTCGTATTTGACGTTTTCAAATTTTCCATTTTTTTCACATAGAATATTCTTTGAAAAGCGGTAAAATTAGAAATCACGGCTATAGCTATTAATACGGCTATCATCACAGAATCGAAAACAACAAAAACGGAACCAAACAGAGCCCCTAGGGCAAGAAAACCTAGTCTTTCTGCTCTCTGCATGATACCGATTTGACATTCCATGCCCAAACCTTCGGCCCTGGCTCGAGTATAACTGACCATACTGGACCCGAAAAAGGTGAAAAAACACAACCACAGTGTCCATTGATCCCGAAAATAGTAAGAGAGTCCCAAATAAATAAAAAACTCGGCATATCTGTCTAATGTGGAATCAAAGATAGCCCCGAACAAGCTTTTTTTGTCTGTTTTGATTGCCACTTGTCCATCCAGAAGATCGAAAAATCCGCAAATAATAATAACGACTCCGGCCCATAAAGGTTGGGCAAAGGCGAAAAGAACCCCGGCTATTAAGCCCAACATGAGGGCGATAAAACTGAGGGAATTTGGTGTGAATTTGAGACTGATAAAGAGATTGGCAATGCTGTTGGAGCTGTAATCTGCGAAAGTGATCAGTTGTTTAGGCAATATGCGTGCTGGCCGACGTATCAGGTTGCCTGACTGTTTCTTTATCACGGTTTTGAGGATGCTTACATTCTACCACCAATCGAAGACAAGTCAATAATGATATGTTATAATCCTTCCGATTACCATGCCGGGGTGGCGGAATTGGTAGACGCAAGGGACTTAAAATCCCTCGGAGGTTATCCTCTGTGCGGGTTCGAGTCCCGCCCCCGGCACTCCTGTTACCCATGTAGATTCCCTGGTTTTGAGATGTTTTGGGTCTTTTTGAGCTAAACTTCCTTCCCGAAGTTTTAATGCAGAATAATGTAATTTAAGAATTTTTGTTCCACATTTGTTCCAAAAATGGAGAGGCAAATTTGGTGTCATTATCAGTTTAAGAATAAGCTAATTATATTTAATCAATCTAGTCAAGCCAACACTTGATTTGACATTCGTTGTCGGATTAAGTAATTATTAGACACATTTTTCAGATTTTCATAAAAAACAAAATGGAGGTAAGGGATGAAAAAACTACTTTTGATTTTGCCTTTGGTCTTTCTGCTTTGTTTTTCTTTTAGCTGCCAAAAGGGTGAAGAGGTAGCTGAAGAGTCTGTAGTAGATGTTGAGGCTGAAAAAGCAAATATTCAATCGGTATTCGACCAATACGCTAAGGCATGGAAAACGAAAAATATCGACTTGTTTGCTGAAATTTTTTCTCATGATGCCGACATGGTTATTTTTGATACTCAAACGAGATATGATGGAGGGGAAGCCTGGCAAGAAAGGCTTCAGAATTCATTCGCGTTAATAGAAGATGTGAATGTGACTTTCAGGGAATATTCAATCAAAATCCATCCTTCAGGGACAATTGCATGGCTTTCAGCTTTTCAAGATGCAACTTGGACCTCAGAAGGTCAATCTGGTGAAGTCACGGGAATGCGGATAACATGGGTATTGGAAAAGATAGAAGGGAAATGGATTATCGTGGAAGGTCACTGGTCTGTTTCTGAGCCAGAAGAAGGGGAATAACAGGCAAAACTAACCTGTAAACATCAATTCTCACTTTGAAGAGGATTAAATGAAAAAACTATGCATTATTCTACCGTTGGCAATAATTATATGCTTTATGGTCGGCTGTCAGGACAAGGAAGCAATGGCAGAGCTTGAAGCGTTCAGAGCCCAGGCAGCTCTTGTGGAGCAGAATAAGGAATTGGCACGTAAATGGCTTGAAGCATGGAACAAAGGAGATTTTGAGACCTTTAAGGAGTTACTAGCTCCTGACTTTGTTTTATATTATCCATCAAGAAGTACCAAACCCATATCCCAAGAAGAAACACTTGAAATTGGAAAGATGCTTCAGAAAGCTTTCCCTGACATTAAATGGAGTATGGAAGAATTAATTGCTACAGAGGACAAAACTATAATCAGAGTTATCGAAAGAGGCACTCATGAAGGAGAATTTATGGGTATTCCTGCAACTGGTAATAAGTATGAAATGAGTGCAATTTGGATAAGCCGAATTGAAAAAGGAAAAATTGTCGAGCAAAGGGAAGACTTTGATATGCTGGGTCTCTATCAGCAACTCGGCATGGAGCTAAAGCCGAAGGAGGAAGAGAAATAGATTATTAATCAGAAGCTCATATTAATTAAATGTAGATGTTAGCATTAGAATAGAGGATTACATGAGAAAACCGCTCAAGGTTATCCTCTGTGCGGGTTCGAATCCCGCTGTCCAAACAAACGAAAACAAGCAGAACTAGACAGTTTTGGGATTAAGAATTTGTGTCAGATATAACCTCAAAGGTCAGAGAAGTCCAATAGCTTTCCCATTCATGTGTCGGTTTTTTGACCCATTCCATATGAGTTAGCCTGATGACGTATGGCCCGGCTTTTATCAGCGGGATAGAGGCTTGCCCTAATTCATCTGTCTTTATTGAGCCGGCAAACTCTTCCCCTCGTCCTGGGTAACTCCAGGCAATTTCTATGTTCTGAAGCGGCTTCCCTTGGAAGAGTACTGCAACTTCCAGTTCATCTCCTTTTTTCAACTCATATGGATTGACTTTTGGGACGATTTCGATTGGAAGACCTATAGGCCTGGTTGGGGAATCGTCTATTTTATTTCCGACTTGAATAATTGTTTTTGGGTATTTTGAATAATACTCAACAGCGTCTTTATCGAGAATTCCCTCTTTTTTCCTCAGTTCATAAATGTTAGGAAGGCCATCCGCAAGCAGGTACTCGTTGAATTCTTTTCCCGTTAATTTTATCTCCTTGGACTTTAGAGCCGCAGCAAAAACATATGTTCCAGGTATTTCGAATAAATAATTTGCTGTCAAAGATGTTTCCTGCACGGTAAATTCTGTAATATTCTCTTTTTTTGATTCTCCTACAAGTATAAATTGATCAATTCTATCCGGAGTTACAGCACTAAGACTGTTGGGGAAATCCATCCCTGTATTTGCAGAAATGGTCAAAGAATCGCCAGGATTAATCCTGAATATTTTAGGAACAAGCCAAAAATCATGGGCCGACACCCTGATAGAGACAACGGCAAAACCAACAATGATCAGGAATGTCAATGCTGTCTTTCTCATACTTCCCTCCAAGAATTTGATAATCTTCAGACCGGTTTAATATTCTTGGTGAACTTCTCTTACACTCTAACACATCTCTTTTGCTGCTACAAACCGCTTGTCTTATTAATAGCCGATGTGCGCTCCGGAGGGGGAAATTCAATGCATAGAGAAGTCCGTAGAATATGAACAATATTTTTAGTCGAGTCAGCATCATTTAACGATGGACACTCATTCATTGTTTCCTTCAAGTGGCTGGCCGATAGATTTTTCCAAAGCAGCGATAGCGAGGCGGTAGTTGAATAGCGCATCAACATAGGAGGTTTGGGATTCGATCAAGGTTCTGCGGGCATCGATCAGTTCGAGGCTACTGATATCCCCTTCCTTATAACTGTACGAAAACATATTGTAGACCTCTTCGGCTTGTCTCAGAATCTCTTCCTCGAACATCTCGATCTGGCTAGTGGCAGCTACCGCATTAAGATAGGCGTCTTCAACCTCCAAGGCAATGGCGTTTTCCAGGTGTTCGAGATCCTTGTGGAGAGCCTTAATATTGGCGTTGGCTTCTGCGATCTCTCCCTTGGCAGGCTGCCAGAAAAAAAGTTGTTTCGTTTCAACTAAATTCGGACCACTCATGATTTTTCTTAAGCGATGGTTTGCATATAATGAAACCATTAGAGGAGAAATGCATGAGTACCAAGAAAAAGTCGTCGCCTGAATCCATTGTAA
>RCNB010000029.1_pt1 | contig 105280 bp, 89 predicted proteins | sample 2041321 | NCBI WGS metagenome assembly RCNB01 (sample SAMN09708232, study PRJNA481090) | Marine sediment metagenome, whole genome shotgun sequencing project. | reverse complement strand
TCCCCTTTAGCTCCTATCGTCCTAATGTACTTACCATCAGAGCCAAAAACCTTGATTACCTGATCTTGCCATTCACTGATGTAAATATTCTTATTGTCATCGGCAAGGAACCACAAAGGCTCAAAAAGAATGATATCTCCTTCTTGATTTTCTCCGCCTATAGATAGCTCTTCTATAAAGGTGACTGTTTTATCCGGGTAAAGCGGAGTCTCAGTGTTGTGGATGTACTCTATGCCATCAATAACTTCAACAGTGGCATTTGATTCTGGTTTCTGACTTTTGTTCCCAGTCGACCAAAAAATAACAAACGATATAGCCATTGCAGAAAATAGTCTTTTCATCATTATCCCCTCTTACATAATATCAAATCTATTCCCTCAGAATAAGCCCATAAGGTTTAGCCATCATTAAGTCAAACATAGGAATTCTGAAAATCGTTGCTTGATCGGCTTTCATTTAACTAATTTATTTTCAGATAGTTATCCAACATCTCCGAGTAACAGGAAACATGCTTTGATCTGCATAATAAGTGCCAAAAAGTGACTCAAGATCAAAAGTTTATTAGGGTAGTAGAAAGCTTAAGTTATTAATTTTATTGTTTTTAAGGGGAGATTTGCTTGATGGCACGCCCGGAGGGATTCGAACCCCCGACCTATGGATTCGAAGTCCACCGCTCTATCCGCTGAGCTACGGGCGCACCTGGTTCGATCAGAACATTATAGCCCAGTTGATTCCATGAAATAAAGGACCAACCATTCAAAGTGGATTTCCGGTTAAATTGAGTTCTGCTAAATAAGTGGGATACTTATCCACCATGCCCTCGTTCGCTGACCACCTCTCGATTTCTTTCAGATCAACAGCTTGAGCCCTGCTCACGATTACGGCTTGTTCTAGAGAGGGCTTGTCATTCCAATGATAGAAGGCTGCGAGCCGATCTTTGACACAATCCGTGGGAGATAGCAGGTTCAGTTTCCGATCGTTCTTTTCTATGGTCTGTATTTCCTTGACAGGCTCTTCCCCCACGGCCAATGGAGGTGACAGGAATTCCACAATAAAGGGTGTATCGCCATGGCGGAAGTGCCTCCCCTCCGGCTGGAATCCAATTTTCCCGAGGACCCTTCCGATTTCCTTTTTTTTAGATAAGTCTAGAAGAACGAAATCAAGGTCAAAGGAGAGGAACTCATTGTGTGTGTAAATGAAAACACAAGCTCCTCCAGAAAGCACAGTTTCGATCCCGGCTTGGGCCAACTGATGGCACACATAAATGGCCAGATCTTGAATTGAGACCTCTTTGAGATTCATTTTCTAGAGAGGTTTCCCAGTTCTGCGGGGCCTTAGGCGCGGCCAATAGTATTTTCTCATTTCCTCTTCCGGAAGGAACATCATGGCTTTCTTCAGGAGTGCCTCCAGCTCCTTCCTGAAAGGATAACGTGGATTGAAACCGAATAATCTCACTTTCCCCTTTAACTTACTGTACAGGATCCCATGGCTTTCCAGGTTCGACAGCTGATTCTGGACCGTGTTGAGATTGAACTGGAAGGTCCGCGTGATCTCCCGCGCATAGCCTTCCCCGTGGGCATAGAGAAAAAAGAGTATTTTTTCCTTCTTTTCTGACTCAAACAGTGCTTCCAGCATTGTCTCCCCCACAAAATGTCGGCTTATCGACCTATGCCATTGGTCATATGACCAACGGTATCAGTATATTAGAGCACACGGACGGATATGTCAAGACGATGTCGCGGCCCATTCAAACTGAGGAGAAAGGTCCTACTTAAAGATGAGGAGGAGAGAACCCAGGATCATTCGTGACGAAGCGAATCCGAGGATCGTTTTATTTCCGCAGTTTTTTGAGCATCTCCCGGGCGTTTTCGTTATCCGGATCGAGCTCGAGGGATTTCTCGTAGTGTTTAATGGCCAGGTCATTCTGGCCGTTCTTCAAGTAGGCCTCGGCTAAGCTGTCGAAGGCATTGCCAGACTGGGGATTAAGCTCGACATTTATTTTAAAAATCTCGATGGCATATTCGGCCTGCCCTCTGCCCAACAGGCGGTATCCCAGTTCATTGAATTCCCGCTCCTCAAAATAGGCTTGGTTCTCGGGTTCAGATCGGAGTGCCCGGAACCTTTCCTTCCCGGCTGCGATGCCGGCCTGATGGATCTCCTTTTCCACAACATAGGCCGCCGAATAGGCGATGCGCCGCTCCAGCATGTCAATCCGGCTCTGGATCCCGCCCACATCGCCGGGCAGGATCTCGATCATTTTTTTCAGTGCATCGCGCGCCTTCTCCAGTTCCCCGTCCTGCATGTAGAGGTTGGAGAATATCATATACGCATTGGCAGAGCGGGGATAATTCGCCTGCAGATAGTTCAGGACTTCGACCGCCTCCGTACGCCTTCCCCGGCCCAGAAGACCGTAGGTTTGCATGCTGAGAATGTGCTCCGGTGGATCCACGGTAAAGCCATAGGCCTTCGAAAGGCCAGTGTAGAATTCCTTGATATCGCTCAGTCTGTTGACTTCCCTATCCTCAGGGAAGGGATAGTCCTGGAACATGGCTTTAAGTCCCGAACGCAGCCCCATGGGCTGTATGAACTCATCATTATCCGGGATAAAGTTCAGGTGGAGCCGGAAACCCGGGATTTGGAGATCTTTCACCAGATCGGCGAATCGATCGATGTAGGCCGCGCCTTCCCTGGCCAGCTCGTCGCTGTCTTCGTAGGTGATGGACATGAACCTGGGGAAAGTCGTTTGGCCCTTCAGAAAGTCGCCGGCGCTTTGGAGGACCAGGTCTCGCCCGCCCTGCCAGCGAAAGGGATTGTTGATGATGGCAGCCTGGAAGAGCTCGGGGTGTTCGAACAGCGTATACATCGCAAAATTGGCTCCCGCCTGCGGTCCCATCACCGCCCTGAAGTCTTTGGCCCTGTAGTGTGTCTCCACATAGGGGACGAGTTCCTTCTCAAAGAAGCGCACAAAGTTCTCGATCCCGGTGGGACTGCCGTCCGGCTGTTGGGGCAGGAGGTCCCGGTAGCGGTCGGTGTTGGTGATCGCCACGAGCAGCATCTCCGGCATGCTTCCGGTGGGCCCCAGACGGTCCAGGACAGAGACCGCCTGAGCAAAATAGGTGGTGACTTGGTTGCCGTAGAGCAGGAAGAGCACGGGATAATCCAGGGACGTGCTGGTATAGCTGCGCGGAAGATGCACGAGCAGTGTGCGCTCTTCGTTGAGGATCTTCGAAGAAATCTTGTGGTAGGTGCCGATCACCACATCGTCCCCTTCGTTCTGAAACGGAGCGGAGAAAGCAATGGAATAAATGACAACCAGGCCGACTACCAGTAAAGCGGCCCGCTTCTTTTTATCAGACATGGTTCCCTCGCTGAAAAGCATGGCAGTAGTGTTCCTGCCTATTTAAACGGATTTTTCAGATCGAAGTTTTAGGAATTAGCGCTTGACCCTGCGGGCTTTTGGCGGCACCCAGTTTTCGATGAACCTGTTTCCACCCTGCTGTTCCTCTATCAGGGCCAGAAAGATCTCGCGCATGTGCTCGTCGGGCAGCGTGCCGATCACCATGCGGCCGTTGATGATCATGGTGGGCGTGGAGCGGATGCCGTAGGTGTATTGGTCTGAGGTCTGGTCATACTCGGTCCCGGTATTGATGATGGTCTGGACCAGGTCCTTTGTGTAGGGATCCTCGAGCGCGGCCTCGATTCCGTGTCTTCGGGCGAACTCTTCCCGCCACTCCGGCTGTCGGGCCTGGTTGAAATTGGCGAAGATCTCGTCATGCAGGACCATGAACTGGGCTGGGTCGTAGGCGGCCAGGTAGGTCAGATCACAGGCCCCGGGGTGCAGGTCCTTTTCCTCGACCACGGAGTTGCACTTGGCTTCCAGCGGGAAAAACTGGAAGGCGACGTTCATCATCCCAGGGAACTCCTCGCTGAACCGCTTGAGCTGGTCTTCGAGGAATAGACAGTCCGGGCACAGGAAGTCCACGAACTCGACGATACGGATGGGGGCTGCGTAGAAATCTTCAGTTGAGCGGATGGTCCAGTAGGGAGAGATGAAAGTGGGATCGCCGACCTCGGGAAGCTCGTAGAACTGTTTGACGATGCGCATGGATACGGCCTGCTTGGCATCCACCTTGGCTGCGTGGAACGCCATCATTCCGTAGCCCCCCAGCGCCGCGATGACGGCGAAGGTAACGAGCATCTTGAAGGAGGGCCGGATGTCCGGCATCAGGATGCGGTTCTTTTCGCGCCCCAGGCCATACTTCCAGAAGAGAAAGAAGCTCAGGATCGAGAACAGGTAGTACCCGGAGCAGAGGAAGCACAGGCTGCCCAGGACGAACACCGTGTACAGGAAGAGCGAGACGACTCCCAACACATTGAACAGTGCTATGAAGCCATTGGTGCGCTCGAAAGTTTCTGAGGGGAAGAGGGCGCCCAGGGCTACTAGGGCCCCCACGATCAATCCAAAATAACCCAGGGGGATACCCAGTACGGCCGAGATTGAGGAGAAGGCCGAGCTGTCGCAGTTGAAAAAGGCGCTGATGTCGCAGAACGATCCCTCGAATATGGATTCAGGGAAATTGGCTGCAAAATAGTGACGGATAGTCAGCAGAGAGGCGGCCACCATCCCGATGCCGCTCAGGAAGCTTAAGATGCGGGGCCCGCGCACTCCGTTCAGGGTCAGGCTGCTCTCCATAAAACACTCCTCCGATAGGTCCTGTCGAATTTGTTTCTACAGAGTACAGATATTGCTGAGTGAAATCAAGGAAAAGGAGACGCCGAAGGTTTAATGAAGCGCCCGCCCGCAGCCGGAGAGCGTCTGTTCGTTCAGGATTACGGTCACTGCGGACTCGAACTCCTCCCCGCTCATTGTATCCTGGCAGGGTCGGCCTTCGATGAGGATGGTCAGGTCATGCTCTCCGTCCTGGACCCGGTAGGTAGTGGTGCGCGCCCGCTGATCCGTTTCGGGCTCGGGGACGGCGAACTCCAGGCGGGATTCTCCGTAGTCCGTCACCAGGACGATCCGCTCCTGCATGGTGATCTCGAGGTGCCAGCCGGGCTCGTTGCCAACAGCCCGGAAACTCACACCGTTGAGCTTGGCGTGTTCCCAAATGGCCCGGGCACGGTTGTTGCGGCAGTTGTACCGTTCCTGCTCGCCCAAAAGGATCAGTGCCTCTTCTCCCCTGCTCCAGAACGTGACCTTTCCATTGCTGTATTTTGCGCCGGATCCGGAGGGCACTTGAGGAAGGGGCACGGTCCGGCCCGGGAGGAACAGCCAGGATTTTTCTCCCTCGATCCGGGCCACAAATTCATAGTCTTCGCCGCATTCAAAGACAAAAGTCTGGGCTTCGGGACTTTGCTGCAGCGTAGCAACGTCGACGGCCTCGACTTCCTCAGAGGGCTGGGGGGCACAGGAAGAGAAGAATAGTAGGCAGCACAGGACAAGGCCGCCGCATGCGGGAGCTCCGATCGCCGATGCTGTCCTCCCCATCTCGCTGAATATTGGACCACAATCGTAGATGAAAATAAAGGACAGCGTATCGGGTGAACATTTGTTCCTCCCAATACGTATGTATAACTGAATCGCACTGGTGTACATTATTTGTGCTTGAACCCAGGGCGTTTAGGTACGATAATGGAATAAAAGGAGGGCCATCATGGCTGTCATCCGTAAAATACTCGGCGCTATAATTATACTCTGTTTTGCGCTGCCCACACTGTTCGGCATCATCTGGGCCGTGGGACTGACCAAGGCTGCTGTGGATCCGCAGTTCGTATCCGACATCCCCAAACGGGTCATCGAGGAAACCCCGGTCCTCCTGGAAGAGATCTTCGAGGATGCCCAGGACAGGGATTTTGTTTCCAACGAGAACACGCGGAGGTGGTTCCGAACTGCCGCCGAGGTCGGGATCTCTCCCAGAAGTCTCATGGAGGAGATCGGGCTGCTCGACTGGATGGAGAACGAGCTCTCGGCTTCCCTGACCAAGGTAGGCGACATCCTGAGGGGGGACCGCAGGGCGAGAACCATCGCCATCGACCTCCTGCCTCTAAAAGCCGCCCTAAGGCACGAGGCTCTTGATACCTATCTGGAAGAGATTTTGGAGAAGCTCCCTCCCTGCAGCGATCACGAGATGGATCAGTGGATGGATGCCTATGACAACGATGTCAACTGGTTCGAACTCCCGGCATGCCGCCCCGACACGGAGCTCGCACTGAGCGTTTTTCGTGCGGAACGCCTGCGCATGCTGGAGGAGATGGACGACGAGATCGAGCTCTTCGAGGGTGTGCGCTACCCCTCGCTCGGAATCTCGCGATCGGTCACACTATTTTCATACGGGATGTTTCTCATCCCCGCGTTGTTCCTTTTTGCCGGTGCCATCATCGCGGCCACCTCTCCTGCCAGTTTTTGCCGCTGGTTCGGCGTGTCCACCATCGTGGCAGCTCTGCCGGTGCTGGGCCTGGCCTTCCTCATCCGAAGCGTGACCGCCTGGGGCCTCAAGATCTCTCCGTTCTGGGAATCCGGCATCAGCGACCTGGAGGAACTGATCCTCGAAAAGGTCGTCTGGATCCCGGACCTGGTGATCGGCCACCTCTTCGGCGAGGTTATTTCCCTGGCCGGGACAGTATGTGTCGTCGGCCTTGTGATCTTCGCCCTGTCATTCGTGGTCAGGAGCGAGCGCCGCATCAAGCCCAAACACCGGGTAAAAACGGCCGCAGCAGCAGCCATCCCTGTCGCTCCTGAACCGGCAGCGCCAGAAACTACGGAAGAGAAAGACAGCGGATCCGGTGTGAAGGAACCAAAAACAGAAGAAAAAAGCGAAGAAAAGAAAATTGACGGCGATGATGTGGAGGATGAGGTCGTCGAAAAAGAAAAAGTACCGCTGCCCCCTCCAGACAGCATGGATGACGAGGAATGATCAACCGCCCGAATCCACTCTTGTTACGGAAAGGATCTTGACGGGCTTGGGGAGATACTGACGCTCCTCGGGCTGCTGCTGGATCTTCCGGACCACATCCATTCCCTCGACGACCCTGCCAAAGGCGGCGAAACCCATGCCGTCGCGGTTGCGCATGCCCAAGTAATCTAGGGAGGGCTGGTTTCCGACGCAGATGAAGAAATCAGAGGAGGCGCTGCCCGGCATAAGGCGGGCCATGGAGATGACCCCGTCCTTGTGAAGGATACCGGTCACGTCCGTAGTCTCGTGCTCGATCGGCGGCAGGGCCTTGGCGTCAGGAGTGCTGCCCAGGCCGCCCTGGATCACCTCGATCTTGATGTCGTTGTTGGGCTGATTGTCCTTGGTCACAACACGGTAGAACACGGCTCCCTCGAACCGGCTCTCGTCCACATAGCGCAGGAAATTGGCGACGGTGATCGGGGCCTTTTCGGGAAACACCTCGATGAGGATATCCCCGAGTTCGGTCTTCATCAACACACGGGGATTCTCAGCGCTCCAGAGTGTCCCTAAAAAGCATCCGAACAAAAATCCCAAAAACAGGCCGCGTCCGATTTTCATTTTGCCCCTCCCACATGAATTAACGAAAACATATTCCCGATAAATCCAACATAATACACGCCCGCTTGGCTGTCAACTCTCCCCGATGACAAACCAGGTGACACCGGACGGGGGCACCTGAACCTCGGCCGGAAAGCCTGGATCAGATATAAGCCGATCATAGGAAAATTCGGTTCGCCTGCCTGACGACAGCCTGGGCCCGCCTGACTCAGGACTACAAGATAAAGCAGGATAAGAAGTTTAGCCCACATAATTTACTCCCTGTCTGGCTTCAGCCCAGATTATGACATAAAATGAGGAAGAAAAGTAAACGTCACCGAGGAGCATAATCATGAATCGAAGACATTCTCGGCCTTGCATGAAACATCCCAGAGCGCTGTCGCTTTACTGCGCATTGGCGCTCCTCTTGGTCTGTTTGGGTGCTGCAGGATGCGCATCCGGCGAAATAGACCTCGAAGCCCGGATTTCTCGCATCGAGTCGGGCCTCCTTCCCGGGCCAGGGATCATCATCCAGGGCCGGCCCTGTCCCAAGGCCGCACTCTTTGACCGGATGGAAGCCCACCGGGTCCCCGGGATCAGTATCGCCGTCTTCAGAGACTTCAAGGTGGAGTGGGCCAAGGGATACGGCATGCTGAGTGTGGAGGGCGAGGAACCGGTGATACCCACAACCCTCTTCCAGGCGGCCTCGATCAGCAAACCGGTGGCGGCAGCGGCCGCCCTGAGCCTGGTGCAGGAGGGCCTCCTCGACCTGGATGAGGACATCAACAGCAAGCTCACGAGCTGGGGGATCCCCGAGAATGAATTCACGATCGATGAGAAGGTCACGCTGCGCAGGATCCTGAGCCATACGGCGGGCCTCACGGTCCACGGCTTCCCCGGATACGCCCGGGACAAAGACATCCCGTCCCTGGTCCAGATCCTGGACGGGGAGAAGCCCGCCAATACGGCTCCCATCCGTGTCGATGTCGCTCCCGGCTCCCTTTGGCGCTATTCGGGGGGCGGCTACACCATCATGCAGCAGCTGCTGATCGATGTGCTGGGCCGGCCCTTTCCCGATATTTTGCAGGAGAGGGTGCTTCTGCCTGCCGGCATGACCGAGAGCACCTATGCGCAGCCCCTGCCAGAAGCGCGCCATGCACAGGCATCTCGAGCCCACTTCCCCAACGGAAAGCTGATAAAAGGAGAATGGCACAACTATCCCGAGATGGCGGCAGCCGGGCTCTGGACCACGCCCACCGACCTCTGCCGGTTCGCCCTGGCCTTGATCGAGGCGTTTCATGGGCGCTCAGACTCTCCCCTGTCGCAGGACACGGTGAAGGAGATGCTCACCGAGGTGGACGACGGCTATGGCCTGGGCTTGAGCGTGGCGGGAGAGGGAGAAGCGCTGAGGTTCAGCCACGGCGGCAGCAACGCCGGCTTCAAGTGTTTTCTCGTGGCCTGGCCGCATTCCGGCTCCGGCGCGGCCATCATGACCAACGGGGACCTGGGTGGATCGCTCTACACGGAGGTGCTGTACAGCCTGGCCCAGGAGTACGGCTGGCCAGCCTTTAAGCCGGCAGAAAAGCGGCTCATAGACCTTCCCGCCGAAAAGCTCGCTGAATACGCCGGCACCTACGAGTGGCCGCGGTCCGGGGGCCTGGAGATCGTATGGGAGGAGGGGCGGTTGTTCGCGGATCGCCTGTATGTTGCCCCACAGGGCAGGCAGCGGGTCGAGATCTTCCCGGAATCAGAGACGCGGTTCTTTACAGTCGACACCAACGCCAGCCTGACGTTCGAGAAGGACTCCGGAGGAGACATCATCGGATTGACTCTGAAGCAGGGCAGCATGGAGCGTAAGGGCACCAAGATCAAAGAGGAGGCAGAAGAACACCGCCTCAGTGAGGTTATCGAGGGATTCCACCTCTATTCATACTATGCCGGCTCCGCCTTCACGGCGGCCGAATTCGTGGCGTCGGACTGCAAGCAGCTGGCGCTCTCCGCTGCCTATACAGAGACAGAGCTCGAGGCCATGCTGGACTTGACCAGGATGGCGGCCGAGGAGTACGGCCTGCCTATCTACGTGGAGAAGGATTTTCTTACAACCCCTCTCTTCTCCCCTGCCCTGACCGAGGGAAAAGCCGTGATCTTCACGGCACGGAACCAGGGCGTGATCGACGCCTACCTGGCCCTCAAGGAGAGGAAGGAGGAGGCGGTCCGGCAGGGGAGCCTCTCCGAGGTCGAAGAGGAACTGGCCTGGGGATTCGGGCGGCTCCTGTCCTACAGCGACGATGTCATCCGCCGCCTTCTGGCCGAGTCGAAATGAGGCGGAAGCTCTTGGCCGAGTAGAATCCGTCCTCCGGGTACACCAGTCCGTAGGCCCGGCCGTGCTTGAAAACATAGATGCTGTACGGAACCACGGCCTGCTTCAGGTAGATCCCCTCGGAGGTGAACACATCGTAGAGGAATCCATGTCTGAATGCACCTGTCCCCTTCAATAACTCCGTGCCTCTGTTCTCCGTATTACTTTTGTGCTTGGAAGGAGATCGAAATGAAGAAACTGATAAGTGTGGGAGTGATGCTGTTTATTCTTGGTGTGTCGCTGAACGCTCAGCAGGACATCATCGAGTTCGACAAGGAAAAGTGGCACCTCCAGGGCCAGGTGGTAGACCATCTCGGGCAGAAAAGCTTGAGGGGACGGGCCATCCTCAAGGACATGGAATTCGAAAACGGAGTCATCGAGGTGGACATGGCCTTTGACGGCGCCCGCTGCTTCGCCATGATCATGTTCCGCATCCAGCAGGGCACCAGCTACGAGAACTTCTACATCCGGCCCCACAAGAGCGGCCAGTATGACGCGCTCCAGTACCAGCCGGTCTACGGCGGTCTGGGAGGATGGCAGCTCTACAGCGGCGAGGGCAGCACGGCAGCGGCCGAGATCGCCCACAAGCGCTGGGTGCATGTCAAGCTCGAGGTATCTGGGACACAGGCCCGGGTCTACCTCGACCGCGCCGAAACACCGGCCCTCCTCATCCACGAGCTGAGGCGGGGCCCCGGCAAAGGGGGCATAGGGATCAGTGGCCCTCCGAACGAGCTGGCCCAGTTCGCCAACTTCAGCTTTCGCAGCGATGACAACCTGGTTTTCGATCCTCCCCCGCCTCCCATTCTGCATGCGGGGATGATGACAGAATGGGAACTGTCTCCGCCCCTCAAGGTCACGGAGATCGACCGGGAGACACACCCCGGACCCCAGGTCCTGGCCGAGACCGAATGGAAGAGTGTCACGGCCGATGCCTCCGGTCTGGTGGACCTCGCACCGCACGTGCGAAAAACGGGGAGCGCTCCGGAATGCGTCCTGGCCAGGTCCTTCATCGAGGCCGAGACAGAGGGCCTACAGAAGCTGACCTTTGGATACAGTGACGAGATCAGCATCTTCCTGAACGGAAAGGTCCTTTTCCGTGGAAACAGCGAGTTCCGGCGCCGGGACCCGGGATTTCACGGCATCGTGGGCCTGCACGACGCGGTCTTCCTCCCCCTTCAGAAAGGGAAAAACGAGCTCCTGCTCATGGTGACCGAGATCTTCGGCGGCTGGGGATTCATGTGCCAGCTGGGACCCATGCGGGGAGGGGCAGTCCATCTCCACGGTTCTGTCGAGTTTGGCTGGGAAGCCTCCTCGCGCCTGGCGGCCCCGGAATCTGCCTGCTATGATCCAGGATCCGACTCCATATTCATCTCCAATTTCGGCGCGGGCTACATCTCCAAGCTCAGCCTGGACGGGACGGTCCAAGAGCGGAAATGGGTCGCGGATATCGACAGGCCAACCGGCCTGGAAAGGGTCGGACCAAACCTGTACGCAGTGGAACGGCAGAACCTGGTCGAGATCGATATCACCACAGGGACTGTGACCAGCCGCTATCCCATTCCCGGTGCCGTCTTCCCCAACGATGTGGCTGCGGGGCGTTCCGGTGATCTCTTTATCTCCGATTCACAGAGGAGCGTTATCTACCGTTACCAGGACGGTACGATCGCGGTCTGGCTGGAGGACCACAGGCTGCCCAATCCCAACGGCCTGGCCTGGGACGGCAGCCGCCTGATCGTGGGCACCTCGGGAGACGGGAGCGTAAAGGCCGTCGACCTGGAGGATGGGAACATCAGCACCCTGCTGCGGTTGGGGAGCGGGGCGGTCATGGATGGCATCCAGGCCCTGGAAGACGGAAGCTACCTGATGGGAGACTGGAACGGCCGCATCTTCCGTGTTTCGGCCAACGGCGAACAGCTCGAGCTCATCAACACTCTGGATGCCAAGCTCACGCTGGCGGATTTTGAATACATCCCGGAAAAGGGCCTTCTGGTGATCCCGACCCTGTACGGGAACCGGGTTTTGGCCTACAAGCTGCAGGTCCCCTGAGCGAAACCGCTGCAGCTGCGCAGGAACGTCAGTCCTTCTTGATCGGCCATGCGCCGATCCGTACCGCCTCGGCTCGGATGGCGGGGATGTCAATGATCTCTTCCAGGAGGGCATCCGAGACCAGCTTCCATATCTCATCGGTTGTCAGGTCGTCGATCTTCGCCTTGCCCGCTGGGTCCGTTCCCGCGTCTCCGTCCGCATCCCGGAGCAGGTACAGGATCCGCGTGCGCCCCTTTCCCTCGCCTGGCGGACCCTTGACCCATCCGTCGCCGTCATGGTCGACATAGGGATCATTTTTCATGATGGTGGCCAGGTCGTGGAGCGGAGCCTTGATCTTCAGCTTCTGGTTCATGCGCTTGAGGATGAGGTTTGCTATGTGAGCATGCACGGTGTGTCCGGGATGCACACCATCGATGGAGAAGGAGCCTCCCCTCCCCCAGCTCCGGAAAAATTTGGTTCCCTCCACATTCAATCCCCTGTTGAAGAGATTGTTGAGCTTCTTCCCTGTCTTGATGAAGTGGACTCCGGGTTGGGTCTTGGCGATGCGGTTGAAGGCATCGATCCGGGCCCTTATCGCCTTGTATTCCCGGGAATCGGTCAGGGACAGCACGAGGTCATCTTCCTGCTGAAGGATCTGATCCATGGCCGAGGTTTCTCCGGTCTTTTGGAGGGCATACATGCAGAAGAACGTCAGGAGAGACACACGGCCCCCGAATTCCGGGACCTGATATCCGCCCCCGCTCAGGTAGTAGGCCAGGTCTGCGCGGTCGAACAGGTAGCCCACATCGCAGTAGTAGGGAAACGTGCAGAGGAAAATATCCGTGTTCGTCAGGTCCGCCTCGCTGTTCAGGCGGAGCATGACGTGGTCATACTGCGCGATGAAGTCCGCCTCATCGGTGAGGTTGCGCGAGATGTTGTCCGGTGAAAAAGGGGAGAACGAGACATCCCCATTGTTCCGGCCGTAGTCGAGCAGGAACTGCAGGCTGTAGTCGAGCTTGGATTTGATCTGAGTATAGGGGATCGGGAGGAACTCCGGGTTCCTGCCTCCCAGCCCCAATGCTGCCAGCCCCGAATCATTGTTACCCACCCAGAAACAGACGATGGCGGGCACGCCTGCGGCGCGGTTGTTGAGGTGCCAGATGAGGGCATCCAGCTGCGTCACGTCCTCACCTGCCCTCAGGTTGATGGGATAGAGCACCCTGTCGTGCATGTCCGTGAAAAGAGATGGCTCGGCCTTGTCGCACCGAAAATGAGACACCGGATCATTCGTTGCCGATCCGACACGCTTCCCATATTCCAGGCCTACCAGGGAGAACATGTCCTCCCCGTCCACGCCCAGGTTGGTGGGGACCTTGTTCGGATTCATGCGGACGCCCGTCTCAGACAGGAAGGGCTGCGCAAAGATGACCTTCCGGCCGGCCTTGCGGAGCTTGCTCCAGACCTGGTGCATGAAGCCCTTCTGGGTGTTGGCCTTGTGGTTGACCGCATCCATAGTCCCCTGCGACAGGCTGTCTCCGACGCCCAGAAACAGGACCTTGGCCCGAGCGGCCGCCTCCATGAGGACCTGGTCGTCGATGCCGCTCTCCTGCTCGTCCTGGGCCAGCCCCGCTCCTTGGCTCCCGAGTCCGAGGCATATGCAGCAGCAAAGGACGACGATCCGGACTGCTTTTCCTGGAAATGGGAAGGGCAATTGGCGCATGCGTGCCTCCTAGAACAGTATTCCACCGCAACACCTCTAATGTATGGGGAGGTCCAGTCAGTGTCAAGCGGCTGGGAGGCCGTTGGCAACGGGGCGCGGCCCGATGAGATCGGAGCCTTCCCCCGCTGGCGATGGCCAGCGCCGACCATCCCCTCCGGCGTGTGATCAGAGAGGCCACCCTAGGGCTCGTCCTTCAGAGGAGACATGAAACCCATATACCTTTCTGCGAGTGTCTTCATGTGGGGGCAGGTTACGATGCGCGCGTCCTTTCCGGAGAGAAAGCTGCCCCTGTCCTGCGCAATGTCTTCGGCCCGCTTGCGGACGGCAGCCGAGGGCTTTTCAAACCAGTGGAGCTTGATCTCCTGGCCTTTCATCAGCTTGTAGTCCCAGACGCCCTGGACCTGCCCGTCCACCAGGATCACGGATGTGGCGTTCCCGGTGCGGTCGATGACAAAGGGCTTTCGAGCAGGATCCAGCATGCGGCCCCGTTCCATGTATCCCATGAGCAGAGGATCCAGCAGCGGGAGGAGGTTGACCACCGGCCCCTCGAAGGGGGAGAGCGCAGCGATCTCCTCGCCCTGAGCTGTCAGGACCAGCAGGCCGCTCCCCAAGCCTTGAACCTCACATTCACAGAGCTCTGGAGCGATGTCTTTCAGAATCCCGTTGATGTCTCTACTAGGGAATCTAGTCCACCAGACGATATCCTTTTTCGTCACAGGGCCGAAGACCTCGAGATAGCGGCGGACCACCCAGGCCCGCGCCTCAGATTCAGTCACGCTGTGGAGATCGATATCCGGGAAATACGATGCCCAGGGATGGTAGACATGGAGGTTGCTCTTCCACCCCTTCCGCGGCAGGCCCCGCACGATGCGGCCCTCGTCACACATCATGTTGAGCACAGGAGATACGGGAAGACCCGGCTCCATCTCCTTCTTGACCTCCTGAGTGGTCATCCCGCCCCCAGCCAGAAGGGCCTCGATCCGGCCGCTCAACCGGGCATACTCCTTCGCGGTCAGGCCAAGGTACTCCAGCCAGACTTCCGCGCGCGGGAGCAAAAGGTTTTCCAGCGCGGCAAAAGCCAGGGGGAGGTGGGGCCTGGGAAGCACGTGTACGGTCTTGCGCACGAAGCGGACCTTGCCCAGGAGCCTGTCTTTTTCCAGGAGGTCTTCCAGCTCCTGCCTCTCGAAGGATGGCATGCGCTCCCGCAGGGACAGATACGGGCTGAGAGATTCTGTGGCGTGCAGCGCCACGATATCCTCCGTGACCGAGAGGACATCTTCCCCCCGGGAATCCGGCCGCAGCCGCTGCTTGTGCAGGAGCCAGCCCCTCAACTGTTCGAGGTCGAAGGACAAGTCCATAATCAAGCCTTTGTAGCCTTGAGGGCGGCCGAGATCAACGCGTTCCACACCGGAGCAAAAGGCGGAGCATAGGCGGAATCGAACCAGCCCAGGTCTTTGATGTCCATGCCCATGAACACGGCTACAGCCGCGGCATCGATGAACTGGGCGGCGTTTACCTCGCTGACGGCCGCGGCACCCAGCATGATCCCGGATTCGTCTTCACACACGACCTGGACCTTGGCCTGTTCGGCCCCCGGGTAGTAGCCGGCCTTGTCCAGCCGGGATGCGGAATAGCTGCGCGCTTGAAATCCCTCTTTTTCTGCCTCGCCCTGGCTCAGCCCGGTCTTGGCCAGAGAGAGTTCGAAGAACTTGAGGATCTGGGTGCCGACGATCCCGGGGAACTCGATGCTGCCGCCGGTCATGTTGATGCCCGCGATCCTCCCCATCTTGTTGGCCGTGGAGCCCAGAGGGAAATAGACGTTTCGGTCCAGGATGCGGTGAAAAACCGAAGCGCAGTCACCCGCAGCATAGATGTCCGGATCGCCCGTGCGGCCGTGCCGGTCCGTGATGATGGCCCCGTTCTTTTTCACGTTGAGGACCTCCCGGCAGAATCCTGTGGCCGGGGCAGTTCCCACCACCGAGAAGACCACATCCGCCTCGAACTCGGTGCCTTCTCCTGCGGACAGCACCAATTTTCCGCCGCGGCGCTCCAGCGCCTGGATCGTGGTCTCGCCAAAAAACTCGATCTCCTTCTCGCGGAGCTTGGCGGTCACGGCCTTATGGATCATGGGCGGCCACAGGAAGGCGGGCTCGGGCATGTTGTCGAACAATCGGACCCGGAGCCCCTTGCGGGACAGGGCCTCGGCCAGCTCCAATCCGACGTTGCCGGCGCCGATGATGGCGGCCGTCTTCGGCTTGTTCTCTTCCAGGAACTTGAGAACGCGCTCCAGATCTTCCACGGTGTGCAGGTTGAAGACTCCCTCGAGAGAATAATCGATGAAGGGAAGAAGGACAGGCTGTGCTCCCGTACCGATCATGAGCTTCCCATATGTCTCATGGTAGGCCTCGCCGGCTTCCAGGTCCTTGATCTCCACTCGGTGTTCCTTGGGGTATACAGCCGTCGCTTCTTGCCGGATGCGCACGGGAATCCCGCGAGTTTGAGAAAAACTCTCGGGCGTGTTGTGTATGAGCTTCCGAGGCGCGGGGATGTCTCCCGAGATCACATAAGGGATCCCGCAGGCGCTGTAGGAGATATACCTGCCTTTGCTTATAACCTTGATCTCCGCATCCGGTTTCCGGCGCTTGATCTGGACGGCGGCGGATAACCCCGCGGCATCCGCTCCCAGGATTAAAAAATCGACCATCGTCTCTCTCCTTTCTGTCGGATCCATGGCTGCGAAAATGGTGCCCCCCTACTGTAAGAAATGTCCTGCAACTTTGCAACTCCCCCCAGGAAATCATAGAGGGCAGCGGATACCGCCGACTCTTCCTAAATCCCCGGGAATAGGATATAGTAAAAAAACCATCGAGTCTTTTGAGGCTCTCCGGACAAGATCCGGCAGTGGGGAGAATGACATGCTCGATAAACTGGACCTCAGCAAAAAACTGACAAAAGCTGCGTACAAGGAGGCCATGGATCAGCTCGAGATCCAGGCCGGGCAGCTGCAGCGCGAGGTGCAGCGGCTGGGCATACCCGTAATCATCCTGTGCGAAGGTTGGGATGCAGCCGGCAAGGGCACCATGATCAACCGCCTGGCCCTTACCCTGGATTCGCGGGGATTTGTGGTCCTCCCCATCATGCCACCCAACCAGGAAGAACGCTTCCGCCCCTTCCTGTGGCGGTTCTGGACCAAGATCCCCCCTCGAGGGAGGATCACGATCTTCGACCGGAGCTGGTGTGGGCGCGTGCTGGAAGACCGCATCAACAAGACCGTAAAGAAGGCGGTATGGTCCAAGGCCTATGATGAGATTCTCTCCTTCGAACGCCAGCTCAGCAGCGACGGCTATCTGATCATCAAGTTCTTCTTCCACATCGATAAAAAGGTCCAAAAACGACGCTTTAAGGAACTGGAGGACAACCAGGCCACGCGCTGGAGAGTAACCAAGAGTGACTGGAAACACCACAATCAGTATGAGGAATACATCACGGCCTACGAAGACATGCTGACCAGGACCCACACCGAAGCCGCTCCCTGGACCATCGTGGAATCTCATGACCGCCGCTACGCCACGGTCAAGGTGTTCGAGACCTTTGTCCAGGAAGTTTCACAGAAAGTGAAGATATTGCAGCAGGACCAAGCCGGCACGAAATCTACGGAGGCCTCCACTCCGCAAGTCAAGCCATCTCCCGTATCCATCCTGGACAACGTGGAGCTCTCCGTCGCGCTGGATCGGGAGAAATACAACAAGAAACTCCGCCCTCTCCAGGAACGGATGCGGGAACTGGAACACGACATCTACCGGAAGCGCATCCCGGTGGTCGTGGTGTACCAGGGATGGGATGCGGCCGGCAAAGGCGGCAACATACGCCGTCTGGTGCAGCGCCTGGATCCCCGGGGTTATGAGGTCGTATCGATCGCGGCCCCCAACGAGATCGAGAAACAGCATCACTATCTCTGGAGGTTCTGGACAAGGTTTCCCAAGGCAGGTCATTTTGTGCTCTTCGACCGGTCCTGGTACGGGCGTGTCTTGGTCGAGCGCATCGAGGGCTTTTGCACCGAGGCGGAGTGGCGCAGGGCCTATTTCGAGATCAACGAGATGGAGGAACAGTGGGCGAATTTCGGTGCCGTGATCGTCAAATTCTGGCTTCACATAAGTGCCGAGGAGCAGCTTCGCCGCTTCGAAGCCCGTCAAGGGACGGCCCACAAACAGTGGAAGATCAACGAGGAAGACTGGCGCAACCGGGAAAAATGGGACCGCTACAAGGAGGCCGTGGATGAGATGCTCTACCGCACCAGCACGCACTTCGCCCCCTGGACCATCATCGCCGCCGAATCCAAGCTCAACGCCCGCATCCAGGCGATCCAGACCGTGGTCGACACCCTGGAATCCCGACTCTCCTGAGTTGCCATGAAAGATATCCGCATCCTGTACATCGAACACGATCCCGTTCAACGGAAGGACCTGACCGGGATTCTGAAGGGGAAGGGCTACAAGGTGACGGTTGCCGCATCCGGGCGGACAGGGCTCCGTCAGATCGAACGCAGGCGTTTCGACGTCGTGCTCTGCGACCTCGACATGCCTGATGTGGATGGGATCCGGGTGCTGGAGAAAACCAATAAGCTCCGGCCCAACCTCCCCTTTATCATGCTCTCTTCGAGCGCCTCTGTCCCGCAGGCGGTCCGCGCGATCCGCAAGGGAGCGGCCGATTTTGTGCTTGAGCCGCCCCACCCGGACAAGCTGGAGACCACCATCGACAACGCCGTCGAAAGATCCCAGCTACAGGCCAGGCTTAAGAGATCCGAGCAGGACCTCAAGGCGTTCGTGGAGAATGTCCCGGATATCCTGTATGAGCTCGGCCCCGGGGGGAAGTTTCAGAGCGTCAGCCCCTCGCTCGAAGCGAGCCTCGGGTACAAGCCGGAGGAACTACTGGGGCGGACCATACTCGAGATCATCCATCCCGAAGACCGGGACCGCGTCTCGCAGATCTTGCGAGAAAGCTTGAGGTCGAGCAAGGCGCTGCTGCGGATCATAGAATTCCGCATGCTTACAAAATCCGGAGAGGTCCGCCATTTCGAGATCCGCGGCCGAACCATCGTGGAAGGCGGGCATTTTGTGAGGGGCTATGGGATTGCCCGCGACATCACGGAACGCATCTCTTTTGAAAAGAAGCTGGAGCAAAGCCGCGACGAACTCCAGTCCATCATGGACTGTTCCCCCAACGGGATGCTCCTGGTCGATCCCAGCAACCGAGTGCTGACTGCCAACCATGCCATCGAGACCCTTTTCGGCATCCGGACCGAAGAAATCCTCGAGCGCTCCTATGACGTTTTTCTTAAAGCCATTCGACACTGTTTCGAGAACTTCGCTGATTTCATCAGGACCGGCGAAGAGGTCAAAGGATTGTATGAAAAGAGCCGCTATGAGTTCGATCTGTCCTGGACTGTGCAATTCGGGACCAAGCAGATCAAGCCCATGGAACGGATCCTCATCCCCTTTTCCGTCCCAGTCAAGGGCAGGGACGGGGAAAATCTGGGTATACTCTGGATCTACACCGACGTCACGAAGTTCAGGCACTCGATCGAGCAGCTCCACACCATCGTCAGCGCCTCTCCCCTGCCTGTCATAGTCAGCCGCATCCGCGATGGCAAGATCCTCTTTGTGAACGACCACCTCGTCTCACTGCTCGGTTATACGCGAAAGGACGTGGAGGAAAAATACACGGAAGACTTCCTCTTTCATCCCCAGGAGCGCCTCAGCCTGATCAAAAAGCTGAGGGAAGTGGGGCATTTTCACGACCGCGAAATCCAGGTCACCCGAAAGGACGGCACGACCACGTGGGTGCTGCTTTCCGCCGAGCTCACTCGGTTGGGGGAGGAAGAGGTCGCCATCACGGGGCTCTATGACATCAATGAGCGCCGGCAGATGGAGGAGGCCCTTCTATTCAACGAGCGCAAATATCGGGAGCTGGTGGAATATGCCCACAGCATCATCATGCGCTGGAATCCGGACGGCACCATCACTTTTTTCAATGAATTCGCCCAGTCTTTTTTCGGATACACGGAAAAGGAGATATTGGGCCGAAACGTGATGGAGACCATCGTCCCGGAAACGGACTCCACCGGACGCAACCTCCGGGAGATGATCGAAGACCTCGAGCGGCATCCGGAAAAATACATCAGCAACGAGAACGAGAACATCAAACGTGACGGAGACCGTGTCTGGATCTCCTGGACCAACAGGCCCATCTATGATGAGAGCGGTGCGCTCAAGGAGATCCTGAGCATCGGGAAGGACGAGACCGAGCGCAAGGCCGTGGAACATGCTCTCAACGAAACACAGAGTCAGCTCATCCAGGCTGACAAGATGGCCTCCCTGGGTCAGCTGGTGGCAGGAGTGGCTCATGAGATCAACACACCTATCGGAGCAGTCCACAGCATGCAGGACACCCTGTTCCGGACTCTCAGGCGGATGGAGGAAATGTGCGGGCAGTGTGAAGGAGGCGACGACCAGTACACAGAAAAAATGAAATCTTCCTTCAAGATAATTTCGGATGCCGAGCATGTCATCAATTCGGGGACGGAACGGGTCATCGATATCATAACCCGCCTTCGCAGCTTCGCCCGCCTGGATGAAGCAGAACTCAAGACGGTGGACATCCACAAGGGGATGGAAGATACTCTGGTGCTCATCCACAACGAGATCAAGCACCACATAATTCTGGTGAAAGACTACGGCCAGGTCCCTGCGGTCACCTGCTACCCCGGCCAGCTCAATCAGGTCTTCCTCAACCTCCTGATCAACGGGAAGCAGGCCATCCTGGCCCACAAGGAGAGAGGGACCATCACCATCAAGACCTCCAGCCGAAAGGACCGGGCCGTTATACAGTTCACCGATGACGGAGTTGGGATCCCCGAGGAAAACCTGCACAAGATCTTCGATCCCGGCTTCACGACCAAGGGTGTCGGTGTAGGCACCGGTTTGGGACTCTCCATCTGCTATCAGATCGTCAAAAATCACCGAGGAGAGATCCGGGCTGAAAGCTCTCCCGGCAAGGGATCGAGGTTCACCATCGAGATCCCTACCGATCTGGAAGATATCCTGGAGAGGGAGCGGGCAGAGAATTAAGACCCGACGCAGGATGCGATCATGATCCGATTCTTCAGGCGTCTCTTCGATCTGAACGAGGGGGAAGGTCTCAAGGCCTCCCTGATGTTCGGATATGGGATGCTGCTCATATCCGCAGTGATCATCCTGAAATCCGTGAGCAATTCCCTCTTCATCGACAGCCAGGGGGCCGAAAAACTCCCGTATGTCTTCATGGTCGTGGCCCTGCTCTCCGCGCTCGTCGCCTCCCTCTACAGCCGATACTCCGCTCGGATGCGTCTCGGCCGCCTGATCATGCTGAGCTTCGCCGTTTCGATCGCGTTCCTTGTCATATTCTGGCAGCTGCTCGGAGGGCAGCCCCCCCGGAGCTGGATCTTCTACGCCTTCTACACCTGGGTCGTGATCTTCAGCGTGATCACGGGGAGTCAGTTCTGGTTCCTGGCAAACGCGATCTATGACGCGCGGCAGGCCAAGCGGATCTTCGGCTTTATCGGGGCCGGATCCATAGTGGGAGGAATAGGCGGCGGGATCCTCACAAACCTGCTGGCTCCCCTCCTCGGAACACGGAACCTTCTCGTCATCGCCGCGGGGATCCTCTGTGCCTGCCTGCTGCTGGTGGCGTGGATACAAAACATGAGGGCACACGATCCGCATAAAAAGCGGAGGCGGTACAGGACCAGGGCGGCGGGGCCCAAGACCACGGACAACCCTCTGAAGCTCATTCTGAGCTCCAGGCACCTGACCTACCTGGCAGGCATCATCTGTGTCGGGGTCGTCGTGGCCAATCTGGCAGACTATCAGTTCCGGATCCTGGCCGAGCGGACCTTCGTGGAAAGCGATGCCCTGACGGGATTCTTCGGATTGATGCAGTCTATCGTCAATTTCGCGGCACTCGCCATCCAGTTCCTCCTCACCAGCCGTGTAATGAAACGTTTGGGAGTGACCGCGTCGCTGTTCTTCCTGCCCCTCGGGCTATTGGCCGGGGCAATCGGGGTTCTGATCTCGCCGGCACTCTGGTCCGCCATCCTCATCAAGCTCAGCGACGGCAGCTTCAAACATTCCATAAACCGGTCCGGCCTGGAACTGCTCTACCTGCCGATCCCGACCGAAATCAAGAAGCGGGCCAAAACGACTATCGATGTGGTCCTTAAAAACCTGGCCAAAGGCGCGGCCGGCTTCGCTCTGATCGGGCTGACCGTGTGGCTGGGGCTGAGCCTGCAGCACATCAGCCTGGTGCTGATCTTCCTGATCTTAGTATGGTGCACCCTGCTCCTCAGAATCAAACGTGAGTATGTCGACTCATTCCGTCACGCCATTGAAAAGCGCACCATCGATCTGGATGAGCAGCCCCTGAACCTGGAAGATGCCTCGCTTTTCTCAGGATTCGCCAAGGTCTTGGAGGGCTCCAGCGAGAGGCAGATCCTATACATCTTGGGCCTGCTGGAGAACGTGAAGAACAAGGAGCTGCTGCCCCACCTGGAGCGTTTGATCGGCCATCCCTCCTCCGAAGTGCGTGCCGCAGTACTTCGCATGTCCCTCAAGTATCCAGAAATCGATATCACAGCTGAATCCAGGAACCTGGTGGAAGATGAACGCATCGATGTACAGCGGGGGGCGATCTCTTATCTTTTCAAGACTTCAGATGACAAATTGGCAGCATTGAAGGGATTTCTGGCGCATCCCAATCCACGTGTCCGCGCAGCAGCCGTCCTGTGTGCCGCTCGTGAATGGAGAGAGAGCAAGGAATTTCGTAGGGAATTCGCTCTCAAGGAGACTGTGATCTCCCTGCTTCAGGGCGCAGGGGAAGGAACTGAGGGCTCTGAGCAGAAGACGTTCATCAAGGTCCAGGCTGCCCATGCGATCGGCCTGACCGGTGACAGGGAATTGAACGGGCTCCTCCACGGGCTCCTGCAGGATGAGGATCCGCGCGTCATAAAGGCTGCAGTGGACAGCATCGGACTCTCCCCTGATCCGGAGTTCCTGCCGTTCCTGTTCGAGAACCTGGACACGAGACACCTCCGCATGAGCATCCGGGAATGCCTGTCCGGCTATGGGCAAGACGTCATCGAGCCTCTTGCCGAGCTGCTCGGAGATGAGCAGCTGGACAGGAGGACGCGCCGGGCCATCCCCCCGGTCCTGGCGCTGATCGGATCGCAGAGATCCGTGGACCACCTGTGGGAGCAGCTGGAGAAGTGGGACCTCGCATTCCGCTATCATAACATCCGCGCCCTGAACAAGCTCCGCGTCGGTTTCCCCGACCTCAGGTTCGACCCCAATCTGATCAAGGCCCGCATCGTCGAAGAGATCGACCTCTACAGCCTGATGCTCAGTTCCTGGATGAGGCAGAACCTGATCCTGAGTCGGGAACAGACAGGCGCCCAAGAGGAAAATGATCCCCCCTTTAAGTCCCGACGGCTGCTGGTCCTGGCTTTGGAAGAAAGGCTGGCGGACTGCCTGGACCGTATCTTCCGCCTGCTTGGGCTCCGCTATCCACCCAAGGATATGCAGCACGCCTATCTGGGCCTCATGAGCAGCGTTTCCCGGTTCCGCGCCAATGCCATAGAATTCCTGGACAATGTGCTCGATTCCGATCTGAAGAGATCCCTGATCCCCATCGTGGAGAGCGCGCGGCCCGGGCTCCTGATAAATAGTGGGCAGCCGCTGCCCGCGCAGCTGCCCGAGGCTGAAGAATCCATCACAAACGTCCTTCAGGGAGATGATATCTGGCTGATCGCCTGCGCCATCTACTTGATCGCTGTGCACAGATACCGGAAGTTCGAGGAAAGCATCAGGCCGCTGCTCGAGGCGAAACATCCCCTGGTCCGAGAGACCGCTCGGCTTTGTATCCAGCACCTGGAGGCCTCGGGCGAGATTGACGCAAGGTAATTTTATGTGGTAATTTCAAAAGAGGGCGACACACATAAGGCAGGATAAACATGCTGACAACTGTAGAGAAGGTCCTGTTCCTGCAGGAGATCGACATCTTCGAATACACCTCGACCGAGGATCTTTCTCACATCGCTGCCATCACGGAAGAGAGCGAACTCCAAAAGGATGAGACCATCTTTCAGGAGGGGGACCTGCCGGACGCCATGTACATGGTCATCAGCGGACAGGTCCGGATGACCCGGGCCGGAGAGGAAGTGATGGTGGCCGGGTCCAAGGACGTCTTCGGCACCTGGGCCCTGTTCGACGACGAACCGCGCGTCGCAACGGCCACAACCCTCGAGGGCACGCGCATCCTCAGGATCGACAAGGAGGACTTCATAGATCTCCTGGCCGACTACGTCGCGATAACGCAGAGCATCCTAAAAACCATGGTAAAAAGACTGCGGAGACTGATGACCCGGATCAGCCGCTGAGCTTAGGAGCAAATATGACCGAATTAGAAAAGAACTCCACCATCGTCATCGTCGATGACGAGGAGATGGTGCTGACCAGCATCAACTCATTTCTGTCGCTTGAGACCACGTATACGGTCAAGACCTTCACCTCCGCCAAGGAAGCCTTGGTTTACATCGAAAAAGGGCCCGTCGACCTGGTCGTTTCAGACTACCTGATGCCGGAAATGGACGGGATCAGTTTCCTCGCCGCGGTAAGGGATCTCCGGCCTGAGGTCCCGCGGATCATACTCACGGGTTACGCGGACAAGGAAAATGCCATCAAGGCCATAAACAGCGTGGGACTGTTCCAGTACATCGAAAAACCCTGGGATAACGACGACATCCTGATCATATTCCGCAACGGACTGGAAAAACAGAAACTCATGAAGCGCCTGAACAATAAGATCCAAGAGATCAACCTGGCCTATGGCGAGCTGCAGGATCTGCAGCGGGAGATCGTAAAGACGTTCGTCTAGAACCTGACGGTCACGCCCGCGGTCGCGTTCAGGCCTGAGATCGTGGGCTGACTGCCGGATTTGGGGATGTTTACGTATCGTGCATCCAGACGCAGTCCCACCGTACGGCCCAGCACAAATTCGACTCCCCCGCCCAGGTTCCAAACGAAGTGAGTATTCTTATCCGGAGGCGCGAGCTCGAAGTCATAGCCCAGCTCCGTCTTGTAGAACTTCGAATCCACATCGACCAGGGTGTCGAATCCGGCGCCTCCAACCAGGTAAGGCCGCACGCTTCCCCGCAGGATCTGGTAGAGGATGTTGAAGGTGATGGAGTAGTGTCGGGAAGAGTCGATCTTGACCGTGTCCAAATCGGAGGGATCGGTAAGGGTGACCTCGGTGCTGCCGTAGTAGCGTGCATCCAGCTCCAGTCCGAAGCCCTTTCCCAGCAGATATCCGACACCTGCGCCAAAAACGGAGGTCGAATGGGCGGGGGTCAGGGGGAAGTCATTGGCACCCTGCTCATAATCGCATTCACAGCCATACTCCAAGATGCGGTTCAGGCTGCCGAACAGGTGAAAAGATATCCGGGCGGGATCCTGCTGCCCCGACAACAGCCCCGGGAGGCTGAGGACAAGCAGCAGTACCAGTGACAGAATGATGCTTTTATGTGTTTTCATAGGGCCTCCTTTTCCATTCCAATTGTCGGGCCTGGCCCGCTAGTTGTCAATCCCTAATTTCCCGATTCCCCCTGGTTTACTCCCCCTTGGCTGCTGCACCGTAGAAGACGGCATTGAAGAGAAACCGGAAAGATCCATGGGACTGTGAGCGGTACTGGGCCGGGAATCCGATGAGGATCACACGCCCCTTTCCGAACGGGACATCCAGCAGGGCGCTCCGGTTGAAAAGGAGTTCCTCCCCCGTCACCCAACCGCTCTCTAGCGTATGGGCTGGATAGCGGAGCACACTGTGTCCCTCTCCCGCGGCAAACACAGGGCTGCGCCGGAAAAAGATGGAGGCGCCACGGCCGTAGCCGAACGCGATGGGATGGGTCGTATCGGGGATGACACTGAGCAGGGATCCCGGGATGAAAAATTCCTGGCGCGGCTTCCCGGCAGCCACATTCTCCACTCCCAGGTTCAGGCTCCTCAGTGCAAAATCTGCGGCGGAGTTGAGTGTGATGAGCGCTCCACCTCCCTGGATGAAGGACCGGATGTTCTTGATCCCCACGTCACCGATCCCCCCCGTGTATTCCTCCGGCAGGGAACCCTCTCGGAGGCCGTTCACGATCGCGCTGTTGGACATATCGGGCAGGATGATCACATCGAAATCCTTGTCCAGCCCGCCTTTCCGGATCTCTCTGTTGGTGATGCTCTGAAAGGGAAACTCGAACTGTTCCAGGACAAACCGGGTCCAGCCCTCATCCATGGATGCGGTCCAGCTCTTGTAGACTCCCAGTCGGGGGGGATGGATCCTGTAGGAGGGCACTCCGGGTTGGGCAGCGAGGGCCGTGAAGTTGACATACAGGTCCTGACTGATGGCGTTCAGCTCCACCAGAATCCTGGGCTCATTCCGCACCAGCATGGTACCCGCCGGCCAAGTGCGGCCGGCTGCTTCGAACTCTTCCGCGCTCCAATGGACCGTCTTCCCAGACTTCAGGAGCCGGTTGAGCGCCACGATGTCGTCATTGGAGGCGTGTCCCCAGGCATATCCATAGGCATCGGTCGTGGTAGTTACCCGGCCCTTGGGTTTGGGGATGGACCGGAGCAGGCGCGTGTCTGCCTGGAAGGCCTTGTCCACCTTGACGGCATCCACACCCATGAGGAGGGGCAGCGTGTGCCCCACGACATCGTAGGGTGTTTTCAGGGGGCCGCCCGGCGTATCCCGGATCTCGGGATAGACCTGCCGCTCTAGAAGGGTCTTGGCAAAGCCGCCGAAGGGTTGAGCCAAAAACACGACATAGGTTCCCGTGGGATACCCATGCCCGCCCGCGGTGAACGCGGCTTCTGCCTGATGGACTTCCACATCGCCCATCTTCAGGATGTTCAGCATCTTTATCGCGGTCGCGAGGTCCCGCTGCTCCTGCGGGATCACGTACGCATAGGGAAGGTCCGTCCGGTCGACCGCCTTGACAAAGATGCGGGAATAGTTGCGGACCCAGCTCTCGCGCAGCCCGGCCGCATTGGTCAGGGCCGCCTTGGCCGCGGCATAGTCATAGGCTACGATGTCGCCCAAGGTCCACCGACCCCCCATCCAGGGCATGGGCATGCGGACCGACTCCTGTTTGACATCGGCACGCAGACTGTCGGGGGAGACCGTGATGGGTGTCGCGACGCGGACGCTGGCGGCCTCGGTCAGGATCCGGATCCCTCCGTGGTAGTGATGATAGGCGCGTGCGGGAGTCCAGGCGTCAAAACCGGTGCTGTGCATCACTCCGGCCTTGCCCTGGGCCGTGAGCTCGCTGGCCATGAAGGTCCCCATCATGCCCACCTGCTGGCGCAGGATGGGATCGATGTTGGGCTCGTAGGGATCGACGAAGGGGGGGACGAAAAGCCTGGCTCCTGTGCTCCCCATCTGGTGCATGTCCACGATGACATGGGGGTGCCAGGTGTTGTGCACCTGGATGGTGAGCTGGGTTTCCACCTGGGTAAACATGAACCAGTCCCGGTTGTTATCGTGCCCCACATATTTGTGGTAGAGCCAGGGCATGCGGCTCCCTTCGAACTCGGTGCCCAGATGCTTCCGGTACCAGTCTACCACCATTTTGATCCCATCCGGATTGTGCATGGGAGTCAGGAGGAGGACGACATTGTCCAGAATGCGGAGCACATCCGGCTCGTTTCCGGAGGCCAGGTCATAGGCCAGCTGCATGGACATCTGGCTGGCCCCGACCTCGGTGGCATGGATCGAACAGTTGATCATCACGACCGCACGGCCCTCCCGGATCAAGCCCTCAGCCTCATCCCGGCCCAGGCTGCGCGGATCGGCCAGCCTCTGCTGGATCCCGCTGTATTTATCGAGATCCCGGTGATTCGCCTCAGACGTGATGATGGCCACGATGAAGGGATTCCCTTCCGTGGTTTTACCCACTTCGTCAACCACGACACGCCCGCTGGCCCGGCCGAGTCTCTGAAAATATTCGATGATCTGATCCATGTCCGCCAGCTTACGGTCCGTCCCGGGTGCGAAGCCCAGGAATTCCTCCGGCGATGCTACCTGGGCCTCCAGGGCCCCGGCCAGCAGGAATATGACCGCTCCAAGGACACACAACAACAATCGGCTGATTCTGTTCACGTCTCCTCCTCTCCCTCGCTATTTCCCTCTATACTCTACACCTTTGGTGATCCAATCCGGGCCGGGTTCTCCCTTGAGATAGTGATCGAAGTACTCCTTCATTTTCTTGAACCAGTCGAGCTTGTTGGGATACTTCTGCGGGTGGTGCGGCTCCCCCCTGTACTGCAGGAATATGCAGTCCTTGCCGAATCGGCGCAGGGCCAGATAGAGCTCGATCGACTGGTACCAGGGAACGGCTCCATCCTCGTCACCGTGTATGATCAGGAGGGGCGTATTGATCCGGTCGGCAAAAAACACGGGCGAGTTGTCGATGTAGAGGTCGCGGCGCTCCCAGAGGGTCGCCCCGATCCGGCTCTGGGACTGCTCGTACTGGAACTGCCGGGCCATCCCTGAGGCCCAGCGGATCCCGCTGTAGGCGCTGGTCATGTTGGAGACCGGCGCGCCTGCGACGGCACACTTGAATATATCAGTCTGCGTGATCACGAAGGCGGTCTGGTATCCGCTCCAGGAGTGCCCGTGAAGACCGATCGCATCGGGATCGGCGATACCCATATCGACAAGTTTCTGTACACCCGGCACCAGGCACTTGGTGGCGGAAAATCCGGGAAGCCCCACGGCAAACCGGATGTCAGGAAGAAAGACCGCATAGCCGTTGCTGGCATAGAAGGGGAAGTTCGGCCTGTGGTTGATGACGGTCTGGTTGAATTCATAGACCCGCTGCGAGAAGAAGCGGTAATAGTAGACGACTACGGGGTATCTCTTTCCGGCTTCATAGTTGCCGGGTTTGATCAATACACCCTGCAGCGGGATCCCGTCCACGCTCTCCCACTCCACGAGTTCAGCGCTACCCCAGGCGAACTCTTCCATCTGCGGATTTGCGTCAGAGACCTTGTGCGCGTCTGCAAAGTCGAGGCCGCTCACCCAGAGATCCGGGAACTCTTCGTAGCTCTCACGAGTGTACAGCATTGCATCCGCTCCCTTGGCCTTGGCCAGGAAACGGAACTTTTTTTTCTCCTCCAGGAGAGGCTTCGGATCTGCTCCCGCTGTTGAACCGGAATAGAAACCCCAGTGTTTGTCATGGTTGTGGAAGGCGGACAGCAGGAGCTTCTCCCCTGCTTCGAAATGGTCCTTCTCGCGGTCAGTCTGGATGATGCGGAACGTGGTATTCCCCTGCCGGCCGCTGCCGGCGGTGATGTTTACGGGATCTCCTCCCCGGGTCGAAAAACTCCAGACATCATACTTGTCATAGATCAGAACCGCGCTGTCGTCCTGCATCCAGCCGGCCGCTCCATAGGAAGGCACGCTGGAGGGATAGTCATGATCTTCATTCTGGAACGGGATGTCTAGATCCTCAGTCAGAGAACGTGTCTTTTTCGAACGGCGGTCATAGAGGTACCAATGCTCCGCCCGATAATAAGCAACGAAGCGTCCCTGCGGGGAGAGCGAGCTGCGGTCTTCGAGCTCGGCGGCAACCAGGGTGCGTGTTCCCTTCTTCAAGTCGACCAGATAGAGGTCGTTGACGCTTCCATACCAGGTGACCATCTTGCGGTAGGGCGCGTCCAGGAAGCCGAGAGCCACGTCAGGATTCTCCCCTGGCTGAACCCGGGGCATGTCCTCATCCGCCAGGGCCACTATCTTGCGAGAATCCGTGTGGTACACCGCGGGATAGGTCCGGTCCTTGACCTGGCGCCACCTGACCTTCTGCTGAGGATTGATCTGGGGATCGTTCCAGTGCCAGACATCCACTTCGCTCTGGGAGAGAATCAGGTCTTCGGCAAACAGATCCCCCTCTTCCTCGATCTCTCTCTCCGGCTCCTTGGCTTTTTCCCGCAGTGCCGAGGGCTTGAACCCAAAAAACAGCCGGCGGCCGTCTTTGCTCCAGCTCAGGCGATTCGTTTCCGGAAGATACCAGCCTTCAGGGGCGTGATTATCGAAGACGGCCTGCGCCAGTTTGTCGGCAGCGCCGTCCCAGATCCAAATGGAAGCGTCCTGATCGGCGAGGCCATCGAGAGGAAGAGTAGCCGCCATGAATGCCAGCCGGCTTCCGGTCTTCGCCCATGTGATCTGGGAGATGTGCGCCATCTCCTTTTGTAGTATGGAATGCCGAGACCAGCCTTCCTCACCCAGCCTGATGTGGTAGAGGCCGTTGCCCTGTCCCTCGAGATCCGCGACAGCAAAGGCCAGGAAGCGGGACGAATTGTCGAAGGCGAAGTGGAGGACGTGCGGGATCTGGATCTCCTCACCTGTGGTCAGTTCGATGAGGATCAGGTGGCTGCCCACAACCTTGGGCTGAGGCTTTTTCTCTTCCGGTTTCTCTTCTTTTTCATCGGGTGCGGGCTTCTTTTCCGCTGGTTTTTTATCGTCCGCCTTAAAATGATGGAAGGCCAGCCAGCGAGAATCATCCGAGAACGCGAAGGCCTGCACCTTGGCAAACTCTTGGATCTCACCCGAACTCAAGTCCAGAAGCGCCAATCCCGATTGGGGCTTGTCTTTCTTCGCCTTGGCCGACTCCAGGGCACCGGGACGGACGATCGCCGCGGCCCAGCCTGCTCCCTTGTCAAATATCGGCCGTGTTCCCCTGGGGATGCTGTATTGTGTGCCGTCCTTCACATGCCTGACGATCACCTCCCCATCTCCCCGATCAGACTGCAGGGCGTAGGCCACCCAGAGGCCGTCCTCCGAGATCACCGGGGTCCGGATCTCCCGGAACCGCATGAGGTCCTGGTAGGTGAGTGCCTTTTCTCCGGCACCCCAGGCCCCAGAAACCAGGCCCACTGACAGCAATACGAGGGTAATCAGGGTAAACCTCAGGTATGATCTCTTTCTCATTGGATCCCTCCCGATCGATAGATCACCGCCGGCTCACGCGAGGCAGAGCGGCAGGTGCTTTTGGAATGTCTGTTTCGTCTCAAGCCCATGGAAATGTAGAGAAGGTGTTTATATCACAGACCCTCGTGCATAGGCAACAGCGCGAGGACTGTGTCAGGTACAGCGATCATTCGAAGATTCCCTGGGGCAGCCTCCCGACGATTTTCCTTCCGTCTGAGCCCATGGGGTGGTTGGGTGGGTCCCCGGCGAAAACAGATAGAAGTAAGCCCCCATTGCGCTCTTCCTTCAATTTCTCTATCATGAACCCGACCCAATGAACGTGAATAATCCAGGCGGATAAGCAGTAATCCAAGTGAGTGAAATGAAGCGGCCGGCTCGGGATTTTTATGAAGTACAGCGCACGCAGTGGCGCAAGAGCCTGTTTCTGTTTCTGGTCCTGGTCGTTTTCTACTGCGCTGCGGTCGCGATCGTGGCCGTCGTCGTTCTCGTATGCCTTGGGCTTTTTTTCCCCTCAGCCTCGTTTCCCCTGGCCAACCGCCTTACCACGCTCCTTTGGATCGTCCTCCTGGCCGCCGTGGCGATCGCGGGCTTTCACATTTGGGACGCGCGCCGTTTCGGCGCTTCGTTCATACGGAAGCGGCTCCAGGCCCACGAACCCGATCCCCAGGACCGGTATCACAAGCAGTACGCCAACACCGTGGAGGAGATCCGGATCGCCAGCGGGCTGCCAAAGGTAAATCCCTATATCATTCCGGTATTCGCCATCAACTCCATGGCCCTGATCGAGAGGGATAACACGCCCAGTATAATCGTGACCGAGGGGATGCTGGCGGAATTCACCCGGGACGAGCTCCAGGCCGTCGTGGCCCACGAACTGGCCCACATCATCCGCGGCGACACCTTCTACGTCACTCTGGTCTGTTCGCTGGCCAATTTCTTCGAGAGGCTGCGCCAGGCCATGGAGCCGGAACATACTCCCCACCCAATCGGGGCCAGGGCCGGACCCGGCTACCAGGGGGGGCAGATACTGGTCCTCCTGGCCGCCTCGTTTTCCGGCCTGCTCATGCACTTCCTGAGCACCCTGATCAGCCGGCAGAGGGAGATCCTGGCCGATGCTGCTGCGGTGGAGTTCAGCCGCAATCCGGCTGCGCTGGCCAGGGCCATCTACAAGGCCCATCTCAAAAACTCCTTCGTGGGAGATTTCAACCTGACCTATGCCCCCCTGTTCATCGTCCCCCCGGAATCGAAGGAACTCGCGGAAGGATTTCTTGGCCGCATCTTCAGCTCCCATCCTCCGCTGCTCAAGCGGATCCGGCTGCTGGCGGAGATGATCCCGACGTCGCCCGGCAAGATAATGCGCGATGTACACGCAGGCCGGAAACAGAGGGAAAAAGCCCGCATGATGCTCCTGGCCCAGGAGGAAACCGATCCGGCGGAAGCTGATGCTGGCCGGGAAACGATGGAAGAATCCCCGGCTCAAGGTCAGATCTGGTCGATCCGGGACGCCAAGGGCGACTGGCAGGGACCCTTCGCACTGGAAGAGGTCGTCAACCTCCCCTATTTTTCCCTCGGCATCTGGATGAAGAACCTGCAGGAAAAGGTCCAAGCCCCGGCGCGGGAGTTCCCGCAGCTGCGGCTGGGGCTTCGCAGTCTGTACCAGAAGAAGCACACGAACCCGAAGCGCCAGAACCGGTGTCCCCGCTGCCGGGTTCTCCTGCGGGATGGTTTCTACGAAGGCGTTGCCATCAAGGACTGCCCGGACTGTGGAGGGAAGCTGGTCGACGCCGCCCTGACCGACCGCATCGTCGCCCGCAAGGAAGTGTCCTTCTCCGACCGACTGATCCAAAAGGCCCGTGTCTTCGAAGACGAATTCATGCAGAGCCCCTCCCGGACGCGCAAGCTCACCATGGAAACGCCCTCCAAGCTCTTTTGCCCGGAGTGCGGGCACAAGCTGCTGCCGCGGCCGTACAACTATCAGTACGTGGTGCCGGTGGACAAGTGCCTCTCCTGCTATAAGATCTGGTTCGATCCCGACGAGCTCGAGATCCTGCAGATCCTCATCGAAAAGCTCTGATCAGTCCCCCTCCGAATGCGCATGGATCAGGATATTCAGGTAGTCGTCCCTGCCTGCTTCCCTGGCATTGGAGGAATTGGAATTGTTGGTGAAGGATTTCTCCGCGATCTCGGGGAAGCGATCTTCGGGGACACCGAGGTCCCGGAACCGGGGGATCCCGATTTCAGCGGACAGCTGCCTGACCTCCTGGATCAAGAGCCGAGCCATGTCCTCCGGACTCCCCTCTTCCAGGCCGACCGCGCGGGCCAATTCCGCATACCGTTCGGCGGCGGCCGGAAGATTGAACTCCATGACATAGGGGAGGAGCACGGCATTGGCCACACCGTGCGGGGTGTCCAGGAGTGCGCCCACGGACTCGGAGAGGCAGTGGACCCCGCCCACATCGCTGTTGCCGAAAGCGAGGCCTGCCAGGAGACTGGCCTTCATCGCGCCATCGCGGGCCTCTCCATCCTGTCGGATATCCGCGCAGGCACGCTTGAGATAGCGGAAGCTCATCTGTACGGCTTGTACGGCAAACACATCCGTCACAAAGGTAGCGGGCTTGACCGTATAGGCCTCGATGGCATGCACCAGGGCATCCATACCGGTAGAGGCGACCAGAGCGGCGGGCAGTGAAGACAGGAGGTCCGGGTCGACCAGGGCCACAGCCGGGAACATGGCCGGGCCTTTGATGCTCATCTTGAAGCGGCGGCCGGTGTGCGTGATGACCGCCACCCAGGTGACCTCCGATCCGGTCCCGCAGGTCGTGGGGATGGCGATGACCGGGAGCGGCGGGACCATGTACAGTCCCCGTCCCTCGTAATCTTCGATGCGGCCCGGATTCGTGGCCAGGAGCGCGATCGCCTTGGCCGCGTCCAGGGCGCTCCCCCCTCCCAGCCCCACAACCAGTTTGGCCTCCATATCTCGGGCCAGAGCACCGGCCCGATCCACCGTGGAATGGCGCGGGTTCGGTTCGATCTCTTCGAAGACGGTCGCTCCGGGCAGCAGATCTTCAATTCGCTGAGTGATCCCGGCCGCACGAATACCCGCATCACTGATCAGGAGGACCTTTTCCGGAGGGACTGCCGCAGGCAGGTGATCCGGCAGCAGGCGCAGGGCATCCGGGCCGTAAACGATCCGGGTTGGGTTGAAGAAGCGGGAGATCATAATGCCCACCACAGGGATTTTGTATTCATATCCGTCTCCACTCACTCAAGGTCGTGCCTGCGGCCGCATTGCAGGCGGCCCACTTTATGTTAGAATATGGATATAAAAAGTAAAGGAATATTTGGTATTGCGATCGATTCGGAGCGCCAGGATGAGTACCCAGGCTCTGCTGCTCTGGCTGGTCCTGGTTCCCGGCCTGGCCCAGCAGAACACTCGGGACCTTCAGATATCCCCTTCCACCCCGGCCGAGATCGCAGGAGAGATCCTGTCCCTCATGAATCACACTCGATCCGAACACGGGCTCACTCCGCTCCTCAGAGAATCGGTTCTCGAGGAGATAGCAAAGGGACACAGGAATAACATCCTGAACGGCGAATTCGACAGGGTGGGGGTCGCTGTCGTGCTGGTGGAGGGGGACGGGTACTATGTCACCCAGGATTTCATTCGCTCCCGGGGACCTGGGCTGGGAGTCGAAAAGCTGGAAGAGCACGTGCTGGAGTTCGAAGAGCAAACCCGGGAGAGGATCGACCTGCTCAGGCAGGGGAAGGGGCTCGCCCCCTTCGTCTATCTGAAGGAAGCGGACGCCCTGGCTAGAGAGCATCTCGAACGGCGCGCCGCGGGCCTCCCTCCCCCCGTCCTTCCCCTCGCCTACCGCGGGATACACATCCTCTATGTCTTTATCAACTCCCCTTCGCTGGAAAAGGCAGAAACAGAGTTCGAACAGATGACACAGCCCCATACCCACTCGGGAGGCATGGGGGTCCGATTCTCCCGCAGCGACGTGGCTCCGGGGGGATCCTATGACTTCGCTTTCATCCTCTTCCTGGAACAGAACTATGCTGCGATGAGCACCCAGGAGCACACCGCCCTCATCGGGGATCAGATCACGCTCCTTCGCACAGACCGAGGCTTGGGAGCGATCCCGCTCGATCGCGAGCTGTCCGAAGGTGCCCTTCAGATATCCCGCAGCATGCGAGATCGGGAGGGAGAAACGGCGGTCATCCCGGGACAACTCGCTGGCTATCGGATCGAGTCCTATATCACATCCAATCCGCTCGATATTCCGGCCGAGATCGCCTCGCAGATCACGGTTCCCGGGATCCGCAGGCTGGGCCTGGGGGTTGTGTTCCATCCCGACGGCGACCTGCCCACCAGCCGCTTCTGGGTCACCCTGGTGTTCCGGTAAGATTGCTATTGGCGGGATTATCTGCTACATTGTTTTTTCGGTTTCCTGTCAAGAATTAGGAGGTCACGATGCTGAAAAATCTGATATCCGGCGCCCTCGCGGCGGCCTTGATCCTGGCCCTTCCCCTGGGTGCTTCCGCACAGGGGGATACCATCGAAGTCATCATGAAGACTTCGCTGGGCGACCTGGTGATCGAGCTCTACCCCGACAAGGCTCCCATCTCCGTCAAGAACTTCCTCACCTACGTGGATGAGGAATTCTATGACGGCACCATATTCCATCGGGTCATGAAGGACTTCATGATCCAGGGAGGCGGCTGGACACCTGAGTTCACGCAGAAGCCCGTGTACGATACGATCCGGAACGAGGCGGACAACGGCTTAAAAAACGTGCAATACACCATAGCCATGGGACGCAGGACGGAACCCCACAGTGCCAGCGCCCAGTTCTACATCAACCACATCGACAACCCCGGCCTCGACCATACGGCCAAGACCGAGGACGGCTGGGGCTACTGTGTGTTCGGCAAGGTGATACAGGGCACAGACGTCGTGGAAGCCATCGCCAAGGCAAAGGTCCAGACAAAGAACAACATGCAGAACGTACCCCGCCAGACCATCAATATCGTCTCCATCCGGCGGAAATAGCAGCCCCCCGCATACGTGCAGTCACGTGGCCGACTGGATATTCGCGTTTTTCCATCTCTTCCTGCTGATCGGTGTGATCGGCTATGCATTCTACTCACTCATTGTCTACGGGAATTTTGACCGTTTTGCCCTGATCATGGGCTGCCTCGCGATCTATTATTTCTTCGTTCTGCACAAGCCGGTCCTGCGCGAGATCGAGCGGCGAAAAAAACTCAAAGGGAACGGGGGGGATAACCCATCGACTTGATCGAGCGGTCCATCCGGTTCCTGGCGGATCTCGTCTGGGGACCCCAGACCACGATCCTCATTCTGGGAGCGGGGCTTTTCCTGTCCATCCGCCTGCGCTTCGTCCACCTGCGCAGGCTCGGCCTCCAGTTCCGCCTGTTCGCCAGCCGCAAGGACTACGGGGAAGGCGGTGCTCCCAGCACCGGCGATATCTCTCCCTTCCAGGCACTTACCACTTCCCTGGCCACGGTGGTGGGCAACGGCAACATCGCCGGGGTCTGCACCTCCATCGCGATGGGAGGGCCGGGCGCGGTGTTCTGGATGTGGATCCTCGCCGCCCTGGGCATGGCCACCAAGATGGTCGAGGCCATACTGGGCCACAGGTTCCGCACGATCCTGCCCGATGGAACGGTCGCCGGCGGGCCCATGTACTACCTGCGGGACGGGCTGCACCTGCCCTGGCTGGCCGGGGCCTACGCGCTGTTCATGGCCGGCAAGGCCACTTTCGCCACCACCATCATCCAGTCCAATTCCATTGCCGTGGCCCTGAAGTCCGAGCTGAACCTCCAGCCCTGGCTGGCCGGACTGGGGCTGGCCATCCTCACCTGGATGGTCATCGTGGGCGGGATCCGGTCCATCGGGAAGGTGACCGAATACCTGAGCCCCATCATGGTCGTCTTCTACATCTTCGGGGGGCTTTTCACCATCATCTACTTCGCAGACCGTATACCGGACGCGCTGCACCTGATCTTTATCGGAGCCTTCAAGCCTTCAGCACTGGGCGGAGGCATGGTGGGCGTGACCGTGGCCCGGGCCATCCGATACGGCATGGCGCGCGGCACCTATTCCAACGAGGCTGGCACCGGAACGGCCGCAGTCCTGCACGCCCCCTCCCGCACAGCAGAACCGGCCCGGCAGGGTTTCCTGGGGGCCCTGGATGTCTTCATCGACACCATGGTCATCTGCACCATCACGGCCCTGGCGGTGCTGACCTCGGGTGCCTGGACCCACGGCACCAGCACGGAGATGACGGCCAACGCCTTCAACCTCGCCCTCCCCACGGTGGGGGGGATCATCGTAGCGGCCAGCTCCTTCCTCTTCGGCTACTCCAGCCTGATCGCCGTGTCCTATTACGGCAAGATCGCACTGAGCTTCCTCCTGGGGCCCTGGATCCGCAAACCCTACGACTGGATCTACTGCCTGTTCATCGTCCTCGGCTCCGTCCTTGAAGTGGAGGTGGCCTGGTCCGTGGGTGACATGGCCAACGGCCTCATGGCCCTCACCAACTTGGTGGGTGTCGTGGGGCTCTCCGGCCTGGCCGCTCGGTCGGTGCACCTCTATTTGCAAAAACTCAAGAGTCCGGATACACTCGTCCCTTCATAAGGAGGCCCACAGTGAATAAGATCTCATCTCGAACCGGAATCATCCTGGCCCTCGCCGCCGCCAGTGTCCTGCTGGCCGGAGCGCAGCTGAAGGACACGGACCTCTCTCGCGGATACGACTCCATCCGGGAGGCAGAGGTCTACGACTATGTGAAGACCATGGCCCTGCCCCGATTCGCCGGGCGCCACACGGGCCATGAGGGGTATACAGAGGCCGCCAAGTGGGCGGCCGGCAAGTTCAAGGAATGGGGGCTCAAGCCCCTGAGCCAGGAGGAAGGCTATCTGCAGGCCTACCCCTCCCCCTATGTCATCGTTGACAAGGCGTCCATGGCCCTGCTCGTGCCGGATAGCAAGGAACCTCTGGAGCTCAAACCGGAGACGGATTTCCTCCCCATGCTGGCCAGCGATTCGGGTGACAACACCGCGGGCTGTGTCTTCGCCGGCTGGGGCATCCACGCACCGGACCTGGGCTATGACGACTACGCCGGCATCGATGTCACGGGCAAGTTCGTCCTCTGCTTCCGCGGAGTCCCGGACCGGGCGGACAGCCGCCTCACTCCCCATGATCACCACCGCCACCGCATGCAGACCGCCAAGGACAAGGGAGCCCTGGGTTTGTTCTACATCTACGCCAGTCCCCTGGCCAACCCTAACATGGACCTGATCGAGGGATTTACTCCCGCCATCATCAGCGAGAAGGTGGCCGACAAGATCCTGGCCGAAAAAGACCTCAAGTCCGCCGACCTGCGTCGGGACCTGCAGAGCAGCAAGCGGCCCAACTCCTTCCCCCTCTCGGCCAAGATCCAATTCCGAGTGCAGTCGCGCAACTTCCCCGAGGGCATCGGCTACAACGTTGTCGGATATGTGGAGGGCTCGGATCCAGAGCTCAGGAAAGAATGCCTGGTCTACGGGGGGCACTTCGACCACTGCGGTCAGCACATGGGACTGCTCTTCCCGGGTGCCAACGACAATGCCAGCGGAAGCGCCGTGGTCATGGAGGTCGCCGAGGCCTTTTCCAGGCTCAAGAAGCAGCCCAAGCGCTCGGTGGCATTCGTACTCTTCGGGGGCGAAGAGATGGGCCTCCAGGGTTCCACCTATTTCGTGGGACACATCCCCGCCGCATTTACGCGCGTGGATTCCATGTTCAACTTCGACATGGTGGGCGAGGGGGACGGCGTGGGCTGCAGCCTGAGTCCAGAGCCCGAGGCCCTGAAGCTGGCCCTGGACAAGGCCGATGAGCGAGTGGACATATTGAGCCGAACGAGGTTCTTCCGCGGTGTGGGGGTCAGGGGATCGGACTTCGCGCCTTTCTATCAGGAAGGCATTCCCTGCATCTCCTTCGCCTCAAACGGGCCACACCTGGCCTACCACCTGAGCGGCGACACCATCTACCGCGTGAATCCCGACATCATGGCCGACACGGCTCGGCTGGCATTCCTGGCCGGGGCCTATCTGGCCGACCGCTGATCCGGTTGAGTTGGCCGGCGCGAGCCGGGCTCGATAAACTCGTCAAAAAAAAGGCCCGGCTCACGGCCGGGCCTCACTGTCTCGATTGTTGCGGATCGGTATCAGCTCCGCTTGGTCAAGCTAACAAATCACTTGATGATCTTGCCCTCGATGACCAGGATGAGGGCCGTGTCGCCTCCGTTGAGCTTGGAGACGCCCACCACCGATCGCTCCCCGTCCTTGAGGGTGAGCGAAGTCGACAGGAGGGACATGGATTTTTCCAGGGGAGAACCGAAATACTCGATTTTTCCCTCCGCGTCTTTCCGCTCATGGCGCCTGGTGGTCTGGCGCAGCCTGAGCTCCACCTGGAATCCGTCCTGGCCCCCGTCCCTCACATGGCGGGGATAGAGTTCGAGCAGCAGGCCTATGCCCTCCCCCCCCATCCTCTGGGAGGTGTTGCCGTTGTCCTGGACCTTGACGAGGCTGGTGTCGAGGCGCGTGAAATGCTTGTACTTGAGGAGACTCTTCAGTTCTTTGAGCAGCCGGTCGGAGCCCGGGATCGGCTCCCCCCCCTCCTCCTCCATGCTGCCCAGGATCACACTCACAGTAAACATCAGATCGAGGGGTTTTACGTCGAGTTCCTTTAGAATGGAGAGGAGCTTGTCTACGAATTCTGGCGTGTCTTCGATGATCAGGACATTGCGGTTCCGCTGCACCTGGATGCGGCCCCGAGGGCTCTTGTAGGATGACAGAATCGACTGCGCTTCCTGTGCCTCGATGTAGTTGACCTTGATCACCTGTTTCCGCAGCTCAACTTGCTGGGGAGACGGGGCAGCCTGCTGTGGCACCGGAGGGGCGGGCATTGCGACGGAAGAGGGCGCCGGTGTATCAGCCACGGGTGGCAGAGCCGGAGCTTGGGCCATGGGTGCCGGAGCCAGGGCTGGGGGCTGCTGATCGGGCATGGGGAACGGATCGGCCGCGGGCGGGGCCTGTTGAACAGCGGGAGCAGGAACAACCGGCTGTCCCACAGGCTTCGGTGCCTGAGGTGCCGGCTGCGGGACGGGCGGATTCGCCGGTTCAAGCAGAATCTGCTTGGCCGGGTTTTTTTTGGGTTTAGTAGTCTGGGAAGCGGACTGCTGGCTGAAGGCCGGCACTACCATTCCCAGGCAAAGTACGATCACTATGCTGACAAATGCTGTTTTTTTCATTCACTTTCCTCCTTGAGTTTGAAGTTTCGGTTTAAAAACCACTGTACCTTGAGCCCGGATTCCTGGGACACCAAGGTCAGTGAGACGATATCTTGGGATGGGGATGCGGAAGCTGCAGCCGCCAGCGGTCCGCGCTCTGGGCGGGACTCGGGAAGGGGCCTGACAACCAGGAATGTGAGGGTTGCCGCCATGAGGGCCACAGCCGCATAGGCCCAGGCCGGGCGGTAAGAGCGGGGTTGGGCTTCCCGTACCGGTCGCGGCTGTGAGGACACAGCCCGGCCTATAGCCCGCCGCCAGGAATCTTCTGCCCAAGGCTGCTCAGTTTGGTCAAACCACTCCCGTGCCTGCCTGAGGCTCTGTTCATGGGACGCAAGCTCCCGCCGGCAGGCCCCACAGACCTGGAGGTGTCTCTCTACGCTGTGTGCCTTCGAGGGAGACAGGTCTCCGCCCGCGTGGAGGGCCAGAAGTTTCCGGATTTTCCGGCAGTTCATGCGCCCTCCTCGCTGTCAACTTGAGCCGGGGCGTGCGGAAAACGCATCCGCAGCTTGGCCCGGGCACGTGACAGATGGGTGCGGACGGCCATGGACGAACTTCGCAGCAGGCCTGCTGTTTCACTAACAGAAAAGCCCTCGGCGTCACGCAGAAGAAATACCATCCGTTCCTTGGGCGTCAGATACTCCAGACAGGCCTGCAGGCGGCGGGCGATCTCACGGTCCAGCACGCTCTTTTCAGGGGACGGCGCGGTATGGGCCCCACTGTGCTTTCGTGTTTCGATGATCCCTTCCTCCCGCTTCTCTTTCCTCAGATAATCCAAAGCGGAATTGGCAGTGATCTTGAAGGCCCAGTTACGGAAGCTCCTCCCGGCCTGGAACTTCGGCAGATATTTGAACACCTTGATCATCGCCTCCTGGCAGATCTCCTCAGCGGCCTCGGTATTGCCCGTCATGCGGAATGCGAGGTTCATCATGCCCTGCCTGTGAGGCCGCAGGAGCAGCTCAAAAGCGTGTTCATCGCCTGTAAGCGCTCCTGAAACCCATTGTTTTTCATCCTTCATCCACTCTACTATACCGCGCCTGCTCCCATTATGTTAAGCCCATCCGACCTCCCGCCATCTCTCCACCCCAACCTCCCGCACATTCTCCCACTCACGTTAGAGATATGAAACGATGTGATATTTGAGTACCTCCCGCTAAGTGGATTGGGGAATGGATTACAGTATACGAATGACGACTAGTCCTGCTGTATTCAGTCCGAGCGCATGGGGAGGTGGGTGGGTTTTCCGCTCGGACTGAATACAGCAGGACTAGTGCCCCCATTGACAAATCGTGTGAAATCAACTATTTTGCAGTAAAATAGGGTACACATGCAGGTCAACCTCCACATACGCAGGACCAGGAGCAATCCCAGCCGCTTCGTGTTCCTCATCTTCTTCCTCCTGATGCTGATCCTGTATTTTGTGCTCAATTTTCTTCCCAAGCAGGGATATTCCCAGGTCAGCCTCCCGCAGGTCAGCGCCACGGAACAGGATGTCGTCAAGCTCCCTCCCTTGGACGAACATCGGGAGATCATCCCCTCAGGAAAGAGCCTGTCCGACCTTTTGGAGATGCATCGGTTCTCGGCCGCTCAGATCTACAGGATGCGCGAGGAAGTCAAGCCGGTCTATGACCTGGCCCGGATCAAGGCCGGTCAGGAGCTCCGAATCTACTCCTTCGAAGACGGGACCGTGGTCGCTCTAGAATATGACATCGACCGCATGCGGTTCCTGCGCATAGACAAGCATGACAAGGGATACCGTTCCAGGATCCAGCAGCGGGAAATCGAGATCCAGACGACACTCGTATGGGGAACTATCGAAGACTTCCCCATCAACGCACTGGCCCGGCAGGGAGAGACGGCCCTTCTGGCTATCCTCCTGGAGGAGATCTTCGCGTGGGATGTGGACTTCCGTACCGAGATCCAGCCCGGTGACAGCTTCCGGATCCTGTTCGAAAAGAAATTCATCGAGGGTGAGTTTTCGGGCTATCGTGCCATCCTGGCCGCAGAGTTCGTCAACCGGGGCGAGACCTTCCAGGCCTACCGCTACACCTTCCCGGACGGAGAGAAGACCGACTATTTCTCATACGCGGGCAACTCCCTCCGCAAGGCATTCCTCAAATCCCCTCTCAAATCGCCGCGGATCACATCCCGCTTCAGCTCCAACCGCCTCCACCCGGTATGGAGGACCTACCGCCCACACTACGGAGTGGATTACGGGGCGCCGGTCGGCACGCCGGTGTATGCGACTGGAGACGGCGTGGTCACTTTCGCGGGATGGAGCGGGGCATCGGGCCGCATGCTCCGCATCAAGCACAACAAGGGCTACGAGACCATGTATCTGCACCTGCGGCGGTTCGCGCCGGGGATCAAGAAGGGCGTCCGGGTCACAGGCAAACAGTACATCGCGCAGGTGGGGGCCTCGGGAGCTGTGAGTGGGCCTCACCTGGATTACCGCATCCGTCATCACGGGAAGTACATCAATCCTCTGGCGGCCCGGTTCGAGCCAGTGGAACCGCTGGCTTCGGAGTTCCTGGTCGATTTCCAGGAACAGGCGGATTCTTATCGTGTGACACTCGATGCGCCCTGGCTGGCTTTTCAGGCTCTTTCCGGGGCAAGGATCTTCGCTGTGCCGATCTCGAGCGCAGACTGAGGATCCCCGCTCGATCTATCCAATCAAGGCTCGATCGAACGGGGTATCATTCGCCTATTTGATTTCCTTTTTCTCGGTTGTGCTCGTACTGCGGCCCGTTTCCTCTGTACGCGAACCCGTGCCAGAGCCCGAACCGCTGCCGGATGAACCTCCGCTGCCGCTGCTGATGCTCTGACCACCGCCGCTTGCTGCATAGCTGCCCCCGGCCCTGTTGAAGGCGCGCTGAGCGCTCCGGGGTGCGGCCCGGGAAACCAGCTGGCGGCTGGAGACGCGGTTCTCTCTCGAGATGTACCGGATATCCGTCACGCCGACTTTCCTGCCCAGGCTCACGTCGGGATTCCAGTCCAGCTGCCGCATGGCGGTCCGGGCCGGCGCCTTGATGGCGGGCACGGTCCTTGGGGGAGTAACCGGCCGCATCCGGCCGCCACCCTGGTCCAGCTTTTCGAAGCTGCGCCTGCCCTCGAAAGAGTAGGTCTCCAGCTCCGCGGGCTGCAGAGACTCCAGGGTGATCCGGAAAGACCTGTCGCTGCGGCGCGTACCCTCGATGCGGTCGCGGACCTGATCCTGGAGGCGGTTGACCCAGTGGCTCTTTTCCGCGGCACGGGCTGCATTGTCGGTATTGCGGTATATCCCCTTTCCATCATTCTGAAATGATTGGATCTCTCTGGTATCGATCAGCTTGTCCTGTATCCTCGGGGAGTCGAGATCCGCGCGGCGCACCACTCTCAAGGAGGCAGGCGTTAAACGGGCAGACTCCACCACCGCAGGGTCCTTCTTTTCCAGGGCCTTCTGCATGTTCTTGAAGGCTTTCTTCATGCTCTTGGGCAGCGGATACCGGGGCTGTGTGGGGGTCACGGACATGTTGCCCGTTGCCCACCCTCCAGGTCTCCCCTTTGCGGTCTCGTCGGAATCGGAGATCGGCGGATTCATGGGATCATAGAAATAGCCACACGACGCATACATCAGCTGACGGGGGAACCAGTGGTAGAGCGAGAGCGGATGCCATGCGAAGAGCGACCCACCGTAAAAGAAGCTCCACTGGGCCCAGGCTGGGGCAAAGGCGCTTCCCGGGATCCACAGCCACCCCTTGCTCTTGTTCCAGTGCCAGACACCCAAGTGGTAGGGAACCCAGCCCCAGGGTTCGTCGGGAACCCAGAAGAGCTGACCGCCCACCTCGCTCCAGTATCCGAAAACCAGGGGACGCCAGGGCGAGTACGGATAGTGGTTGTTCATGTGGGGCTGCCACACATAACCCAGGAGGTCATCGTAGTGCCACTCGCCGTAGGCCATGGAATATTTCTGGGCGAAATAGGTGATTGCCTTGGAGTAGCGCAGGACGGGCTTGGGCAGCATGGCCTGGTAGCGGTGGGTGGCGATGAAATCCTCGTTCATCTTCTGGTTCCACTGGGGGAAGCGACCCTCTTGGGCCTCGTCCAGCGTAGCCAGGGACTTGCCTCGGGTGATGCGTATCTGCTGGGATTTCTTGAGTTTGTGATCGTCGATGTTCTCATCGGGGCCATAGAGGATATGGACAATGCCCTGATCCACCCGGATATCCGAGGGAAGATCCGGGCCGGCCTTGATGGTCGTGACAGAATTGTGTTCCAGCTTGAAGGCCGCCAGGTCCGTGATCACCTGGAAGAGCTCGGGCCGGTTGTACCTCTTGTACATGACATATATCTGTCCCTTTTCCAGGACGATATTGCTGAGCTTCTTCTTGGAGCTGAGGCTGTGGGCCAGGATGGTCTCGATCTTGATCCTCGTGTTGTAGTCCAAGCGGATGAGGGTTCCGGAATCGAACTGAATCTCACACCGGCGCTCGGGAGAGGTCTGGATAACATCTCCGGGAGCCAGCGGCAGGTTCAGGACCGCTTTTTCCGGGCTGGTCTGGCCGGGCCTGTAGACCAGAGGATCATAGGTGTCCTCGGCGATCTCAGTGTAGCTGATGTGCCCAAAATAGACCTCCCTGCCAGGATCCGGAGCATACGTATAGTTCTTCTCTGCCCGAGTCAGGCCAGGCTGCAGAAGCACACTCGCGAGCCCGAGGCACAGAACCAGAATTCTTCGATTTTTCATGATCCCCTCCTCACGCCCTCTGGGGGCTACTGACTATTCAGACACCCAAACGAACAGACTGGGTGACTATTTCTTTTTCACTCGGGAACCGCCCGAACTCCGTCCGGCGCTGGAAGAACGCCCGGCAGATGAACGACCTGCGGAAGAACGACCCGCTGAACTGGAGCGTCCCGCTGAAGATCGGCCGGCGGAAGAACGACCTGCAGAACTGGTGCGTCCGCTCGAAGAGACACGGGCCCCGCTGGAACGCCGCGTTGACGTCGTCCTGACGGTGCGCCCGGAGCTGGACCTCACGCGCGATGACGAGCTCCTCGAAGGGGAGTCCGTCCGGATGGCGCGTGCGGTCGTGCCGGCTCTGCTGGAGCCGCTCTGCACACGGCCGGTCGACGTTTCGCTCGTTGTTCCCGATCCCCGGGTCTGCCGGGTTGCGACATCCCTGCCGGCCAGGGACTGCTTGGTCACAGAGTAGCGCTCCGCATAGCTGGGATAGACAGGATAGCCGCCACCCCAGTAGCCGCCACCCCAGTAGCCGCCACCCCAGTAGCCGCCACCCCAGCCCCAGCCCCAACCGGAGTAGGGATACCCCCACCAGCCGCCGCAGCAACCCCAATACCAGTCCCAGCACCCGTAGAACCAGGCAGGGCCCCAGCCCCAACCCAGCCCGACGTACACAGAGGGATAATAGGGGGAATAATACCCCTCAGCAGGATAATAGTCGTAATAGTAGGCATCGGCGGGCGCCACAGCCACGCTCGGGCCCGTCAAGGGCTCGTGGATGACCGCGCAGCCGGCGAAGAGCACCAGCAACGGAATTAGTATGGCAAGTTTTTTCATCCTAGCACTCCTTTCTCTCATACCATTACTTAAGCAAGATTCATGCCATCTCTCTCGCCTGGGGACCGCCGCCTTTCGGCGCCTCGCCCTGTCCCCAAATCATAGCATGTGTACTCAAATGAGACAAGCGCGCGCGAGTTGCATTTTAGGGGGATTGTCTTTAGAATGGGAACCTCCGGACACGAGGAAACGAGACAATCCATGCCTGAATACAAGAATCCCTCCCCCACCGTCGACATCATCATCGAGACGGAAGGACCGGACGGGAATCCCGGGATAGTCCTGATCGAGCGGAAGTTCCCTCCTCCTGGCTGGGCCCTGCCGGGCGGATTCGTCGACTACGGAGAATCCCTGGAGGACGCGGCTGTCCGGGAGGCCAAGGAAGAGACCTCCCTGGACATCACTCTCAAATACCAGCTGCACACCTACTCCGATCCCAGCAGGGATCCGCGCAAACATACCATAACCACAGTCTATGTGGCCACCGCAGAGGGGACACCGAAAGCGCAGGACGATGCCCAGGATCTGGTGATCCTCGATCCGACAGGGATCGATCGGCCGCTGGCTTTCGACCACCGGAGGATCATAGACGACTACCTGGAGCATAGAAATGGATGACTCGAATCCCAAAAAACTGAAGGAGGCCATGGCCCTGGAACTCAAGGAGGTGGCCACGGCCCAGGGGCCGGTGGAGGCGGAAGTGATCAAGGGCCTCCTTACCTCCCAAAACATCCCGTGCCTCATGAAAGGACTCGTCGTGCAGTCAGTGCACGCCTTTTCTGCCGACGGCCTGGGGAAGATCAGGATCATGGTGACTCAGAGGGACTATGAGGCCGCCAAACAGCTGATCGAAGAGAGGCGCGGAGCCTAGATCCTCTCCCGTTCTGTCCCGCCGCGGCTGCCCCAGCCGCACCCACCCCGTTTCCCCCCGTAAAAAAGCGGGAAAAAACCCAAAATAAACCCGGTTTTTTCTTGACAAGGTAGGGGTATCATATATATTATCCTATAAGAATGGGATGAAACGGGACAAATTGGGAAACTATCTGATCGGAAGCTACTCAGCGCGCTTCGATAAAAGCGGCCGCTTCAAGATCCCGGAGAAATTCCGGGCCGCCATCGAAGAGCAGTTCGGGAAGGAAGTGTTCATCACCTCCTTAACCGACCAGGCTGTACAGATCTATCCCCTGCCCGTTTGGGAAAAACTCGCAGGACTGACGGACGAAGGACTGCTCCACCTGAGGCCCGAAGTCCGCAGTTTCATGCGCCGGGTTAATCTCAAGGGCACACACTACGAGATCGACTCCAAGGGCCGCGTCCTGATCAATCAGACACTGAAGGAGAGGGCCGGCCTGGAGGAGGAAGTCGAGGTCATCGGGATGAACAATCATCTCGAGGTGTGGTGCAGGTCCAGGATCGATGAACTCATAGAAGAGCACCCGCTCTCAGACGAGGACTTTCAACGCATAGCAGAACTTCAACCCAAAGGTAACCGGGAATGATCCGGCAGGGCCACATCCCAGTCCTCCTTGAGGAGGTCCTGCGGTACCTGAGTTGCGAAAGAGAGGGTATCTATATCGACGGCACGCTGGGACTGGGCGGCCACGCCTCCGCGCTGCTCCAGCAAAATCCCGGAGCGGAACTCATCGGCACGGACCGCGATGAGCACTCCCTGCAGGCAGCAGAAGCCAATCTCCGGGACTTTGCCGACCGGACTCAAATCTTCCATTCCGACTTCCGTTTTCTCCCGGATCTGGACGTGGATTTTTCCCGGGTCCGGGGAGTGCTGCTGGACCTGGGGATCTCGTCCTTCCAACTGGACAACCCGGACCGGGGCTTCAGCTACAACCAGGAAGGGCCGCTGGACATGCGCATGGACCAGCGAAACAAGAACACGGCGGCCCGCATCCTGGAAAAATACTCGGAACCGCACCTGGCCCAGGTCCTCTTCGAATACGGCGAACTGCGGCAGTCCCGCAAGCTGGCCCGGGCCATCGTCTCCAAGCGCAAGATCCGTAAGATCGAATCCACCACACAGCTCTTTCAGATCGTGGAGGAGGTCTGCCGCTGGAGGGCCCAGAAAGGCAAGAGCCATCCCGCGGCCAGGGTATTCCAGGCCCTCCGCATCGAGGTCAACCAGGAGCTTCAGGAGCTCGAAGTACTCCTGAAGAAGACCGTGGCCCTCCTGTCTCCCGGGGCCCGCATCGTAGTCATCTCCTTCCACTCCCTGGAGGACCGGATCGTCAAACATACCTTTGCCGAGCTGGCTTTGGAGGAGAAGGGGGGGCAGGAGTGCTCCCCAGAACTCAAGATCTTGACCAAAAAACCCGTCACCGCCTCAGAAGTCGAGGTCGAGGCCAATTTTAGGTCCCGCTCCGCAAAACTGAGGGCCGCGGAGAGGCTCTAGATGGTAAGGCACAAGTTCAAGGCTCGTGACATCGCCCTGGGTCTTCTGGCCGCTGTGGTGGTCGTCACGATCCTGATGTTCTACATCTGGCATCAGGTCGAATCCATCCGCCTGGGCTACCTGATCCTCGAGCTGGATTCGGAACTGAACCAGTTGACAGAGGAGATCAGCGCATTGGAGGCCCAGAGGGCAGCACTGCTCTCCCCGGAATTGGTTGAGAAGATCGCCAAGGAGAAGCTGGGATACATCCGGGTCAAGGACGAACAGATCAGGGCGCAGGATGAAAAGTCCACGAGGATCGACACACCATGAAACAGAAAGCCAGGGACAGGACACGCAGGCGGTCCCTCATCCTGGGATTTTTGTGTCTGCTCTGGTTCGCCTTGATCACACTCCGCCTGGTCCAGCTCCAGGTGCTGGAACACGCCCAGCACAAGGAGATCGTGCTCAACCAGAACCAGGACATCGTCGAGATCCTCCCCAAACGCGGCTCCATCTACGACCGCAACGGGCTCCTGCTGGCCAGGAGCACGCCGGCAAAGCACATCGGCTATCGATCGCAGGAGGATGACACCCGGCAGAGCGTCCGTTCCGCCATGGACAGGCTGCGCTCCCTGCTTCCGCCCGCCTACAGGGTCACTCCCGCAGAGGAAGAAGATGTCTGGACCCGGGTCCGGGACGGAAAGCCCTTCAGCCGCGTCAAACAGCAGGTCCCCTGGGACGCGGCCCGAGTCGTGGCAGAGGCGAACATCCCGGGCATCGAATTCGAGGATTCTCCCAAACGTGTCTATCCCAAGAACTCCCTGGCGGGCCACCTCCTGGGCCGCATCGGGCTGGACGGCCGGGGGCAGGCCGGTATAGAGCTGAGCTACAATTCCGTCCTCGGCGGAAAGCCAGGTAAGAGCCTCGACCTGCAGGACGGGATCCAGCGCAGCTTCGGAGTACAGGTCCTGGAGCCGCCGGTGCCGGGCAAGGACCTGTACCTGACCATAGACGAGACCATCCAGTACCACGCCTCGCGCAGGCTCAAACAGGCGTTTGCAGAGACCCGTGCCGAACGGGCCAGCTTGATCATCTCTGATCCCGCGACCGGGGAGATACTGGCCATGGTCAACTACCCCCCCTGCGATCCCAACCGGAAGCTCCGGAACGACTGGGAGCGACAGCAGGCCGACCGCAACGGGGCCATCCGCGACGTCTTCGAGCACGGCTCGACCATGAAGATCGCCACCTTTGCCGCGGCCCTCGAGTCGGACGGCTTTCGCATGGAACAGACCATCGACTGCAGCGATGGAGTACGCTACTTCGGACGTGCTAACATCACAGATCACAAGAAACTGGGGATATTGACCCTTGACCAGGTGTTCATCCACTCCTCCAACGTGGGCACGACCTTTATCGCCGACGAGGTGGGGGGGCATGCCATCTATGACATGCTCATCAGGATGGGTTTTAGTCAGCGCACCGGGATCGCCCTCCCCGGTGAGGAAGACGGTTCTATACAACATCCAGATGAGTGGGAGGGAAGGTATCAGCACGCGTGGTGTTCCATCGGCTATGGATTCGGTGCCACGTCACTCCAGGTCCTGCAGATGGCCAACCTCGTGGCCAACGGGGGGATGCACATCCCCTTCCGCATCGTGAAGGACATCCCGGAAGATCCTCTGGCACTGCCCGAACGTTCCTCTCCCTACGAGAGGGTCCTGAGCCAGTACACCGCGGACCAGCTCCGCTGGCTGATGACGGAGACGGTGAAACAGGGGACCGGCGTGCCGGCCGGGATCCTCGGTTATCAGGCTGCCGGAAAGACCGGCACCGCCCAGAAACACATCCCGGGAATTGGATACTCGAATGATAAACACATCGGGTCCTTCGTGGGCTTTGTCCCGGCCGACAACCCTGTGATCTCCATGATCGTGGTGATCGACGATCCCCGTGAGGGGTACTACGGGGGGGACGTGGCCGCCCCCGTGTTCCGTGACATCGCGGAACAGGTGCTGCGCTACCTGCGCATCCCCAAGGATCCCCTACAGAAACGCTCGCTGCTGACAGCCGATTCCCGGGGGACGGGCCGATGAGGCTCAAGCACCTGCTGGAGGAGGTTCCCTCGATCCGGCTGTTCGGCGACGAGGAAAAGGAGATCCGAGACATAACCTATACATCCCAAGCCGTCGTCCCCGACGGGCTCTTCGCCGCCCTCAGGGGGGTCAAGGCCGACGGCTTCGATTTCATCCCCGATGCCCTGGCGAGAGGCGCCGCGGCCGTGCTCAGCGAGCGCGAAAAACCCGAAGCCGTCGACTGCAGCTGGATCCAGGCAGCGGACGCGCGTGAGGCCCTTGCCTTGTGTTCAGCCAATTATTTCGGCCATCCCTCCCGGGAACTCAAGGTGGTCGGCATCACCGGGACCAAGGGCAAGACCACCATCACATACATCCTGGAATCCATCCTCCGCGCGGCCGGCCATTCCGCCGGCCTGTTCGGCACCATCCGCTACCGCGGCCCCGGCCTGGAAGAGGCAGCCTCTCGCACCACCCCCGAGGCTCCGGATCTGCAGAGGATGATGCGTACTCTGGTGGAACAGGGAGCCTCCCACTGCGTGATGGAGGTCTCCTCCCATGCTCTTGACCTGAAACGGCCGGTAGGAGTGGACTTCGATGTGGCGGTCTTCACCAACCTCAGTGGTGATCACCTCGACTATCACCGCACCATGGATGACTATTTCCGCGCCAAGCTGCGCCTCTTTTCGCTGGGGCGCCGCAGCATGGCCGTGGTGAACACCGATGACGAGTGGGGAAAGAAGCTCATGACCCATCTCGCCATGGGCGGTATCACCTATGGGCTGGCCCCCTCTGCCATGGTGCGGGCCGAATCATACACCTTCCGCAACGACGGCCTCCGTATGCGCGTCAAGTTCCCGGCAGGGCGGCTCGATCTGGAGTCTCCACTCCTTGGGAAACCCAATCTCTACAACATCCTGGCCGCTGTGGCCGCGGCCTTGACCCTGAACATCCCCGCACCGGCCGTACAGAAGGGGATCCGGGCCCTGGAAGGGGTACCGGGTCGGTTCGAGAGGGTCGAGAACGGGCGGGGATTGAGCATCTTCGTCGATTACGCCCACACCGACGACGCACTGCGCAACCTCCTGGAGACAGCGCGCGACCTGGCTCGAGGCCGAGTCATTCTGGTCTTCGGGGCGGGCGGCGACCGGGATCGCAGCAAGCGCGCCCGCATGGGCGAGGCAGCCGGATCGCTGGCGGACTGGAGCGTCATCACCTCCGACAATCCCCGCTCGGAGGATCCTATGGCCATCATCCGGGATATCAAAGAAGGCATCCACAAAAACGGCGAGGTCTCGTTTGAGGTCGAGCCCGACCGGAGATCGGCAATCCGCAAGGCCCTGCAGCGTGGGCAGGAGGGTGACACCATCCTCATCGCCGGCAAGGGGCATGAGGATTACCAGATCATCGGAGACCGCGTGAGCCACTTCGACGATGTGGAGGTCGTGCGGGAACTCCTACAGGAGATGGACGGGAGCTGATGGTGGAAATGGCGCTCAGCGAACTGTGCGAACAGATGGAAGGGAAGATCCTGCAGGGATCCCCGGATCTCCGCTTCCGCCGCTTCAACATCGACTCCCGCACGACTCAGCCCGGCGAACTCTTCTTCGCGATCCAGGCAGAGAGGGACGGCCATGAGTTCGTGCCGGATGCCTTGCGGCAGGGCGCCTGCGGTGCCGTGATCTCCCACGGAATGCGGGACCTGGGGCTGGAGGCAGCTCTGGTACAGGTCCCGGATACGCTCCTGGCCCTGCAGAAACTGGCCCGGAGCGTGGTCTCCGCGCTGAGGCCTCGGGTAGTGGGCATAACCGGCAGCGTGGGAAAGACCACGACCAAAGAATTCACAGCTCAGCTCCTCACCGGGTCCTACGGGATACTCAAGTCGGAAGGCAACTTCAACAACCATCTGGGACTGCCCCTCTCCCTCCTGCAGCTCGAGGCACACCATGATGTGGCCGTGCTGGAATACGGCATGAGCGCACCGGGAGAGATCGCCGCCCTTACCGGGATCGTCCCTCCCGACATCGCATTGATCACCAATGTGAGGCCGGTGCATCTGGAGTTTTTTTCCGATCTCCGGGGCATTGCCCGCGCCAAACAGGAGCTGCTGGAAGGGGCAACTCCCGGGGGTGTGGCCGTCCTCAACCACGACGATCCGTTGGTTGCCGAGATGGCCGGCGCCTGGGGAGGAGAGACCGTGTTCTTTGGCCTGTCCGAAGCCTGCACGGTCCGGGCCCTGAATATCAGGTCCCGAGGCTGGGATGGGATCTCGTTCGACCTCGCCCTGGGAGGAGAGACCAGAGCCGCGTCGCTGCCCTTCTTCAACCGAGGCCAGCTGTACAATTTTCTGGGTGCGGCCGCCACGGCTTGGGTTTTGGGCATCCCACTCGCCCACATCACGGAGACCGCGGCGCAATTCAAGGCCTTTGACAAGAGAGGCGAGTCCTACCGGCTGGACCGGGACATCCGCCTTATCGACGACTCCTACAACTCGAATCCCTCGGCCCTGGAGGAGGCACTCCAGGCCCTGGCGGAGCTCCCGGGGGGACGGAAGATCGCGGTCCTGGGCGACATGCTGGAACTGGGAAAGGCAGAGGCGGACTTCCACCGGCAAGCGGGTAATCAGGTCTCAAGCCTGGAGCTCGACATGCTGATCCTGGTGGGTCCCCTGGGACAACATACTGCAGAGGCGGCAGAGGCAGCGGGCATGGATCCTGAGCAGATCCTTGTTTTCGCAGATTCCTCAGCGGCAGCCGAGGCCCTCCCCGCCCTCCTGGCATCAGAGGACGTGATACTGGTCAAGGGATCGCGGGGGATCCGGATGGAAGTGATCGTTCAAAAACTCATCAGGGAGAGAGGTTAAGGGATGCTGTACTGGCTGCTCGTCCCTCTAAGGGAATATGTCAGTTTCTTCAACGTCTTCCGCTACATCACCGTCCGGAGTTTTCTGGCCGGGAGCACGGCGCTCCTCCTCGCCCTGATCCTGGGTCCTTTGCTCATCCGGTTACTAAAGAAGCTCCAGATCGGGGAGGAGATCCGGGATGCGGGTCCGAAGTCTCACCTCTCGAAGAAGGGAACCCCGACCATGGGTGGTTTCCTCATCCTGGCCTGCACACTGGTCACCACCCTGCTCTGGGCCGACCTGACCAACACCTACGTGTGGCTGGCGATGATCACCATGCTCCTCTTCGGAGCCCTCGGATTCTGGGACGACTACCTCCAGGTCAAGAAGAACAAGCCCGCAGGGCTGATCGCACGCAAGAAATTCATCTTTCAGATCATCCTGGCGGGTGTGGCCGGCATCGTCCTGCTCTATCTGGGCTCCAGGGGCGAGTTCGATCTGCGCCTGTCCCTCCCCTTCTTCAAGAATTTCACTCCCTATCTGGGATTTTTCTACTTTCCCTGGATCATGTTCATCATCACCGCGTCCTCCAACGCCGTGAACCTGGCGGACGGCCTGGACGGGCTGGCCATCGGTCTCTCCCTGATCAGCGTGGCCTCATTCACGGCCATCTGCTACATCGCAGGTGATGCGCGCTGGTCCACCTATCTCGATATACCCAGGGTGGAGCTGGCCTCGGAACTGACGATCTTCCTGGGCGCCATGGCCGGGGCCTGCCTGGGATTCCTGTGGTACAACTGTCACCCGGCCGAAATCTTCATGGGAGACACGGGCGCCCTCTCGCTGGGGGCCACCGTGGGGCTGGTGGCCATCATGATCAAACAGGAATTCCTGCTCTTCATGGTGGCCGGCGTCTTCATCCTGGAAGAACTCTCGGTCCTGCTCCAGGTGGGATATTTCAAATTCAGCGGAGGCAAACGGATATTCAAGATGGCGCCCCTGCACCATCATTTCGAGCTCATGGGATGGTCTGAATCCAAGATCGTGGTGCGCTTTTGGATCGCGGCCATCATATTCGCTCTCTTCAGCCTGACAACTTTGAAGATCAGATAGAAGAAAATGGAACTTAAGGACAAGGAACTGCTGATCGTCGGCTTCGGCCGGACAGGGGAAGCCGTCTGCCGCTTCGCGCTGAGCCGCGGGGCGAGGATCACGATCAGCGAGAGGCGAACAGCCGCAGAACTGGGAGAGGCCATGGCGCGCTGGGACTCCCCGAATATTCGCTTCGAGACCGGAGGACACGACCGAGCTTCCTTTCTGACCTCTGACCTGATCGTTCCCAGCCCCGGAGTCCCTCCCCTCCCCGCCCTGAATGAGGCGAGAGAGAGGGGGATCGCGGTTTTTTCTGAGGTGGAGCTGGCCGCCAGGTATCTCAAGGGCCGGATAGTGGGCATCACCGGCTCCAACGGAAAGTCCACAGTCACGACTCTGACATTTCGGATCCTGGAGGAGGCAGGCCTGCCTGCCTTCCTGGCCGGGAACATCGGCAGCCCCTTGATCGGCTTTGTTGAGGACAGCTGCGAGGATCACATCTATGTGACAGAGCTGTCCAGTTTCCAGCTGGCTTTCACACACACATTCCGGCCCGATGTGGCGGTGTTCCTCAACCTCTCGCCCGACCACCTGGACTGGCACACGGACTTCGACCATTACTTTGCCTCCAAGAAAAGGATCCTCACCTGCTTGACCCAGGATGATACGGCCGTGCTGAACCGGGATGATCCACTGGTATGGGGACTGAGGGACAGCGGCCCCTTCCAGACCTTGGGCTTCAGCCTCCAGAACTCGGTGGTGCCGGGCTGCTATGCCGCAAAAGGGGGGAAGATCATGCTGGCGGAGGGTGCACGGACAGACGAGCTGCTGACCGTGGATGACATCCCGCTTCTCGGGAAACACAACCAGGAGAACGTCATGGCAGCGGCCCTGGCCGGCCAATCCCTGGGTGTCCCGCTGCTGCGGCTCAAGTCGGGGATCCGGGGATTCCGGGCTCTGGAACACAGGCTGGAAAAGGTGATCGATCTGGGAGGGGTGGAATTCTACAATGACTCCAAGGCCACCAACGTGGATGCCACCCTCAAGTCCCTGGACAGCTTTTCCCGTCCCATCGTGCTGATCCTGGGAGGCCGGGACAAAGGAGGCAATTTCGAGATGCTCCGCGAACCGGTCCGGTCACGGGCGAAGGGGATCGTTATCATGGGAGAGGCGGCGCCCCTCATTTTTTCGGCCCTGCAGGGCACGGTTCCCATGGAGAGGGTCAAGACCATGCGGGATGCGGTACGCACAGCGCACCAAGCGGCCGCCCCCGGCGACATTGTGCTGCTGGCTCCGGCCTGCACGAGTTTCGACATGTTTCGCAGCTTCGAGCATCGCGGTGAGGTGTTCAAGCAGGAGGTCCTGGAGCTTCAGGAGGAAAAGAACGAGGTAGCGGAGTGAGCAAAGAGATCTACCGCAAGTACGGCTTCGACAAACTGCTTTTCCTGGTGGTCATCGGGATGATCGCTTTCGGGCTGGTGATGGTGTTCAGCTCGTCTGCGCCTCGCGGGATCGAAGAACGGGGAAACTCGTTCTACTACCTCCTCCACCAGGTTGTCGGGGCAGCGATGGGACTCGTCCTGCTCTTCTGCATCATGGCCTGGTCACGGCCGTTCTATCAGAATCCCGTCTTCGTGTACGGTCTTCTGACCCTCACCATCGGCATGCTGGCCCTGGCCCTGGTCATGCCTGCGATCCGGAATGCCAACCGCTGGATCCACATCGCCGGCTTCCGTTTCCAGCCCTCTGAGCTGATCAAGATCAGCCTGGTTATTTTCCTGGCCTATTACCTGGACAAGAAGAGAGAATCCCTGAATGACATCCGAATCCTGGCGCTGCCTCTGGGGGTGATCGGTGTTGTGCTCCTCCTGGTCTTCAAGGAGCCGGATGTCAGTACTGCCCTCCTGATCGGTGTGATCTGTGCTGTGATGCTCTTCCTGGGCGGCGTACGGCTGTCGCATCTGTTCGCGTTGGGTGTGGGAGCATCTGCCCTGGTGGGAGTCATTCTCCTCCAGGCGCCCGCATATGTCCGCGAGCGGATCGTTTCGTTCCTATCACCGGGGTCCAACCTGCACGATGCCGGGTATCAAGCCTATCAGTCTAAGCTCGCACTCGGATCGGGCGGGATATTCGGCTCGAGCATCGGCCAGAGTTCCCGCAAGCTCTATTTCCTGCCGGATGCCCATACCGATTATATCTATTCGATCGTGGGCGAGGAACTGGGATTCATCGGAGCGATGGGAGTGCTCTTCCTGTTCGGCATCTTCATCTGGCGGGGGCTGGTGATCTCCCGTCGAGCACCGGATCCGTTCAGCCGGACCCTGGCCGCCGGCCTGACCCTGACGATCGGCATCCAGGCTCTCCTCAACATCAGCATCGCATTGGGGCTGGCGCCGACCACGGGTCTGCCCCTCCCCCTCTTCAGCTACGGCCGCTCATCCCTGATATGCACGCTGTTTGCCATGGGCATACTCCTGCACATCTCACAGCGGAAAACCACACAGAGGAGAAAATGAGCGCGGCACAGATCATCATCAGCGGCGGCGGAACGGCCGGGCACCTCTACCCTGCTCTGGCCCTGGGCGGCAGTCTGCAGCAGAAGTCGCCGGATCTGAAGGTCACCTATGTGGGGAGCAGCCGGGCGCTGGAACAGAAGATCATGCAGCATCACAATGCTCACTTCATCCCACTGAGGATCGAAGGCCTGAAAGGCCGCGGCTGGAAGACTCTCAGGGCTCTCCTCCTCCTGCCGCGGGCGTTCTGGCAGTCCTATCGTCTTCTGCGCCGCCTGAAACCCGGCCTGGTCGTCGGAGTCGGCGGCTACAGTGCCGGACCGGTGGTCCTGCTGGCATCCCGCATGCGGATCCCGACAGTGATCCTGGAGCAGAACCGGCATCCGGGATTCACGAACCGGAGGCTCCTGCCCTTTGTCGACAAGGCCGTGGCCGCCTTCGAGAGCTCGCTCCCCGACTTCAAGGACAAGGGGGTATTCCTGGGCAATCCGGTAAGGGAAGAATTCTACGGACTCCCGGCCAAGGAGAGGGACGGGCGGCTGACGATCCTCGTCTTCGGGGGCAGCCAGGGCTCCACGTTCCTCAATCGACAGATGATCGATTCCCTGCCTCTACTGAGAGGCTCCGAAGACCGACTCCGCTTCCTTCACCAGACCGGCGAGAGGGACCGTGCCTGGGTGGAAGAGGGCTACAGAGAGCTGGGCTTCGAGGATGTGACCGTGGATTCATTTTTTTTCGACATGCCATCCTGTTTCCGGGAATCCGACCTGGTGATAAGCCGCTCCGGCGCCTCCACCATCGCCGAGCTGATCGCCTCGCGCAAGGCTTCGCTGCTGGTGCCCTTCTCCCGGGCCACCGATGACCATCAGACTCTCAATGCGAAGGAACTGGAGCAGATCGGGGGAGCCCTGCTGCTTGCGGAGAGGGAATTCACCCCCGAGGTGCTGTCCCGGCACATCAAGGAGCTCCTGGCAGACATGGGCATGATCTCGCGCATGGAGGACAACCTCACCAAGCTCCAGGTCCCTCCGGATGTGGCAGACAGGATCGCAGACCTCTGTCTGGATCTAATGGAAAGGAGGCCATGACGTGGTCAAACCCAGCAAGAAACTCAAGCACATCCACATGGTCGGCATCGGGGGGACCGGCATGAACGGCATCGCCGAGGTGCTCTTGAACCTTGGCTACCGGGTCTCAGGATCGGACATGGCCGAGAATCAATCCACCCTCAGGCTCACGGGATTGGGGGCTTTCATCAGCGTGGGCCATAAGGCCGGGCTGGTAGAGGGATCGGATGTTGTCGTCATCTCTTCCGCCATCAATGAGGACAACATCGAGGTCCAGGAGGCCCGCCGCCTGAAGATTCCTGTCATTCCCCGGGCAGAGATGCTGGCGGAACTCATGAGGCTCAAGGACGGGATCGCGGTCGCCGGATCTCACGGGAAGACCTCCACGACATCCATGATCGCCCAGGTGCTGGAGACGGCAGGGAAGGATCCCACGATCATCGTGGGAGGGCGCCTCAACACGCTCGGAGCCCATGGCAAGCTGGGAGAGGGAGACTATATCGTGGCGGAAGCGGATGAGAGCGACCGTTCCTTCCTCTATCTGTCGCCCTACATCGCCGTACTCACCAATCTGGACGCCGAACACCTGGACCAGTACCACACCGTAGACGAGATCAAGAAGACCTTCGTCAACTTCGCCAACAAGGTCCCCTTCTACTGTCCCATCATACTCTGTCTGGACGACGCCAACCTCCAGAGCTTGATCCCCGATCTGGAACGCAAGATCATCACCTACGGATTCTCCCCACAAGCCGACATCTATGCCAGCGATCCCTCATTCGAACACTTTTCGAGCACATCACAGGTACACCACCAGGGAGAACCGCTGGGCATCCTCAAGCTCAACGTTCCGGGGATGCACAGCATCTACAACGCCATGGCCGCCATGGCCGTTTGCTTGGACCTCGAGATTCCCGTGCCCAGCATCCTGGAGGGCCTGGAGAGCTACAGCGGTATCGGCCGGCGTTTCGAGCTGAAAAAAGAGGTGAACGACATCCTCATCATCGAGGATTATGCGCATCATCCCACAGAGATCAGCGCAACGCTGGAAGCGGCCAGGAAGGGGTGGAAGCGGCGTGTGGTCGGTGTATTTCAGCCCCACCGCTATTCCAGGATGTCGCTCCTGATGGATGAATTCGCCACCAGCTTCAACCAGGCGGATATCCTGATCAGCACCGAGATCTATCCGGCCGGGGAACAGCCCATCCCGGGCATCACCGGAGAAGCACTCTGTACCGAGATCCAGAAATTCGGGCACAAGGGTGTGTTTTTTGAGCCGGACCTGAAAGGGGTGGTCGAACGGGTCGCCGCACTGGCACAACCCGGGGATATCATCATCGTCATGGGAGCGGGGAGCATCTACAGGGTCATCCCCGATATCATCGAGAGACTGGAGGCGAACTAGGAACCATGGCCGTCAACCTCCATCCCCCGTTCAAGATCCGCATCGAGCCGCTCCTCGGCGAGCCCGCCCGATACCGCCGCCGCGATACCGAGATCAAGACCAAAAAGATCCAGAGGAAGTTTCGAGTGAAGATGCGGCACGCAGGATTCAGTCTGATCCTGATCGCAGGGCTCTTCCTGGGAGCCCAGCAGGGATGGCTTTTCCTGATGGGATGGGATCGCCTGAACATCGAACGCATCGAGATCCGCTGCAGCAAGCCGGGGCTCCGATCTGCGGCGGCCCGCTGGCTGGAGCAGCACGTTTCAGGGAATCTGCTGCTCCTGGATATCCGCCGGCTTCGGGGTGCGCTGGAAGCGAATTCCTGGATCCTGTCCGTCCGGGTCCGGAAGCATTTCCCCTCGATCCTCAGTGTCGAGATCCGCGAAAGGGTCCCTGCGGCGCTGTTGGGATTGCATTCCCCGATGCTCATCGACCGGGAAGGGACGGAACTGGCTCCCTCGGATCCGGACGCCGACTGGGGCCTGCCCCTGTTTATCGACAAGGACCGATTCCGGGAAGACAGGGAAGAAAAATTAGCCCGTGCCTGGTTTTTCCTGGACGCACTTTCTCCGGAAGACCGGGCAAGGATTGAGATCATCGATATCGGACATTTCACCGACACAAAGGTCATGAGGGATGATTTTCCCGCCTGGCTGCATTTCGGGAGAGGCCGATTTTCGGCCAAAATGAAGAACTTCCATGCGGAACGAGCCTATCTGGAAGGCGAGGCACCGCTGGAATACGTGGACCTGAGCCTGGTCGACAGGGTGGTGAGCAAGCCCCGAGTCGGGATCCCGGGACAGAGTCCTGCTCCGGGAAGGAGATAAAATATGCCCAAGAACGGATACATCGTCGGGATCGACATCGGCACCAAATCGGTGACCTCCATCATCGGAGAGATCACAGAAGACCGGAAGGTCGAGATCATCGGGATCGGAGTGGCCGAATCCCGGGGGCTGCGCAAGGGCGTGGTCGTCAACCTGGAAGCCACTGTAGATGCCATCAAGAAGTCCCAGGAAGAGGCGGAGCTCATGGCCGGCGTAGAGATCGACTCCGGATTCATCGGGATCTCCGGGGCCCACATCAAGAGTTTTAACAGCCGCGGAGTCATCGCCGTTTCCGGAAAAAACCGTGAGATCAGCCGAGAAGACATCAAGCGAGTGATCGACCAGTCCAAGGCCGTTTCCATTCCGCCGGACCGGGAGATCATACACATCATCCCCCAAGAGTTTGTGGTGGATGAACAGGACGGGATCAAAGATCCTTTGGGCATGAGCGGTATTAAGCTCGAGGTGAACGTACACATCGTCACGGGCGCCGTAACTTCTGTTCAGAACCTGAAAACCTGCATTGCCCGGGCCGGGATCGAGATAGAACAGATCGTCCTCAGCCAGATCGCCACATCTCACTCCATCCTGACACACGATGAGATGGAACTCGGGGTGGGCCTCATCGACATCGGCGGAGGCACCACCGAGGTGGCGATCTTCGAGCGGGGCAGCCTGTGGTACACATCCGTCATCCCCATCGGCGGCGACAACTTCACCAACGACATCGCCGTCGGGCTGAGGACGCCCATCCCGGATGCGGAGAAGATCAAGAAGAAATTCGGATGCGCGGCCGCATCGTTGATGGAAGACCAGGAGACCATCGAGGTCCCCTCCGTGGGGAGGGGGAAGAAGGCGCGAGTGCTGTCCAGGCAGCTGCTGGCGGACATCATACAACCCCGCGCTGAAGAGATCTTCCGGCTGGTGGACAACGATATCAAGCGGATGGGGTATGAGAAATCCCTCAACTCGGGGATCGTCTTCACCGGCGGCACAGCGCTGCTGGACGGACTGGAAGAGGTGGCGGAGAGTGTCTTCGATCTGCCTGTCCGGCGGGGTGATCCCGCTGGGATAGGAGGCCTTGTGGATCGTGTGAACACACCGGATTATGCCACGGCCGTGGGATTGATCGTATACGGATTCAGTCAGTGGAAGAGCAAAGGAGTATCCAAGGACAATAAGAAGACCTTTTGGTCGAAGATGAAGGATTGGCTGAAAGAAACATAATGCAAAATAACCATATCAGGAGGAAAGCATGAGTGAGGATTCACGCAGCAAACTCAAGTTTCATCTAGTGGAAGAGAAGCAGGGGGCCAAGATCAAGGTCATCGGCCTGGGGGGGGGCGGCGGCAATGCCGTGAACCGCATGATCGATGCCCAGATCGCAGGAGTGGAGTTCATCGCCGTAAACACGGATCTCCAGGCCCTGAACTCCAACAAGGCGGGGACTAAGCTCCAGATCGGGAGCCAGCTCTCCAAAGGGCTGGGCTCAGGTGGACGCCCGGACATCGGGCGGCAGGGGGCCATGGAGGACACGGAGAAACTGCTCGACCTGGTCGAGGGGGCCGACATGGTTTTCCTCACGGCCGGGCTGGGAGGCGGGACCGGGACGGGAGCGACCCCGGTGCTGGCTAACCTGGCATCAGAGCTGGATATTCTGGCCATCGCCATCGTAACGCTCCCCTTCGGTTTCGAGGGGAAGATCCGCATGAAACAGGCACTCGAGGGCCTCGATGAGCTGAAAGGGGCTGTCGACACCGTCATCTCCATACCCAACGAGAGGCTCCTGGAGACGGTGAACCTGGACACATCGATCCAGGACGCATTCCGCATGGCGGACGACATTCTGCGTCAGGCGGTCCAGGGGATCTCAGACCTCATCACGCGCCCTGGGCTCATCAACCTGGATTTTGCCGATGTTAAATCCATCATGAAGGGCATGGGAATGGCCTTCATGGGGACCGGCATCGCCTCGGGCGAGAACCGGGCTGTCGATGCCGCCCAGAAGGCGATCTCTTCACCCCTGCTGGTGGACACTTCCATCGCCGGCGCCCATGGCGTCCTGATCAACATCACCGGAAGCAAGGACATCCGGCTGCACGAGGTCTCGAAGGCCTCAGAGCTCATCCACAGTCAGGCCCACCCAGAGGCCAACATCATCTTCGGCACGGTCATCGACGAATCGCTCAAGGAGGTGGTCAAGGTCACAGTCATCGCCACCGGATTCGACAGAGTCGGCATGCAGGAGACGATCACGCCTCAGGACGTGCTGTCCCACCCGCGCCATGAGTCTCCTCCCCCGTTCCAGGTCCCTCAGAAAACTCCGCCCTATGTGTTCGAACCCAAAGGGAACGAGCCCATGTGGGACAAGATGGAGCGGCCCTCCTGGGAAAAACAGTGGGATTCGTATGAGACGCCCTCCTTCATCCGCAGGAATAAGAGTGCCGCTATGAGGAAAACCCCCCGTGGTATCGGCTGATCTGATCGTTTCCGGGTGCGGCCAGCTCATCACCTGCCGCGGTCCGGCGCCCAAGCGCAAGCAGGCGCTCCAGGACCTGGGCGTGATCGAGAGGGGCTGCATCGCTTCCCACTCGGGAGAGATCGTCTTCGTAGGCTCAGAGGAGGACCTTGAACAGAGTGTCCGCCTCGATCCGGACGGCGTCGCATTAGACGCCGGGGGCCTGCTTGGCCTACCCGGCCTTGTCGACCCACACACGCACCTCCCCTTCGGAGGGAGCCGAGAGAACGAGTTCCAGCTCCGCATTCAAGGTGCGACCTATCGTGAGCTGGCGGCCCAGGGCATGGGCATCCAGAGCACGGTGGACGCCACCCGCGGCATATCTTTAGCGGAACTCGTGGAACTCTGTTTGCAGCGGCTGGACAGCATGCTCGCACACGGCACCACCACGGTGGAAGCCAAGAGCGGCTACGGACTGAACCTGGAGGACGAGATCAAACAGCTGGAGGCCCTGCGCGAAGCGGACCGGAAACATCCGATCGACATCGTTAAGACCTTCCTCGGGGCGCACGAAGTGCCCAGGGAGTATAAAACCAGGAAAGAGGCTTACATCGACCTCCTCACTCATGCGATCCTGCCTGAGGTCAAGGCCAAAAACCTGGCTGAGTTTTTCGACGTCTTCTGCGAGGAAGGCGTGTACAGTATCGATGAGTCCCGGCGACTCATCCGGGCCGCAAAAGAGGCCGGGCTCAAGATCAAACTGCACGCGGACGAGTTTGTGCCTCTGGGCGGCGCTCAACTGGCCGTCGAGGAGGGGGCCGTATCCGCAGAGCACCTGATCGCCATCACCGACCAGGGCATCGAAGAGATGGCTCAGAGTCCCACTGCCGCCATTTTGCTTCCCGGTGTCCCATTTTTTCTCATGCAGGATAAAAAAGCCCCGGCACGCCGCCTGATCGATGCCGGTGCGGTTGTGGCGCTGGCCACAGACTTCAATCCCGGCAGCTCCATGACAGAATCCCAGATGTTTATCCTGCAGCTGGCGGTATATAGCCTCCATATGACGCTCGAAGAAGCCATCCATGCCGTGACCCTCAATGCCGCATACGGCATCGATCGACACACCGAGGTCGGAAGCCTCGAGGTCGGCAAGAGGATGGACATGGTGCTCTGCGGCGCCCCCAATTACGCATATCTGGTTTATCATTTCGGGATCAATCCCGTTGTCCATGTGATCAAGAACGGGAAGATCGTTATCCGCCACCGGCAGCGGAACAATCCGCAGTGAGCTCAGCTGCGGGCGCCGGCTTAGGACCGTGCGTCGGATTCGGCGCTGGCGGACCTCACCCGGGGGACCGGCTCAGGCCGGTCCCCTTCCTCCCCCCAACATTCTTTTACAATCCTTTACATTTCCCTGACATTCGATACAATGTATTCACCTAAAATGACTTGCAAAGGGAAACGGTAGTTGCAGGCTAGAGCTGAAGGGCGGCACACGCATCCGACCACGCACTCATGGCCGCACCACACCTCACAAACATGCAAAAAAAAGGAGAGAACATGAAAAAGCATCTTGTGCTGCGAGTATTCCTGTGTCTGGCCCTATCGCTCACCGTTTTTGTTGTAGCGGACGCCTATGCCCAGAAGCCGATGATCCGTGTGGTGAAGGAAGATGCCAGTGTCCGGCTGAATCCCAATCTCCAGGGCGAAATAATCAAAACTCCTCCCCTGGGAAGCGTATTCGAAGTGGAAGGCCGGGAAGGCGATTGGTTCGAGGTCCGGGTACGGACCGAGGTCGGCGTCATGATCACGGGCTACATCCACAAGATGTACGTCTCGGTGGAGGGGGAAGCGGCCGAGGCGCAGGAACCGGAAGTCCAGGCAGTACCCGTGAAGGTCGAAGAACAGGCACCGAAACCGGCTCCCACCCAGACCTATGAGCAGCCCAAGACAGGGGACGAGCGGCCCAAACGAGCCGAGCTCGTCTTCCGGGTGGGCTATGTGACCGGATTAGACCTTTCGGGGTCCTATCCCTATTCCAAGAGCATAAGCGCCGGCGTGTTGGAGAACGCCACGGCCTCGGGAACGATCACCTCCGAGTTTAAAAGCCCCCTGGGATTCGACGGAGCCTTCAACTTTTTCATTGCTAAGGGATTCGGAGTCCAGGTCAAGTTCGACTACAACTCCACGGTCAAGGCCTCCGATGCCAGTAAAAGCGCCTATAACATGAACTGGACCTGGTCGACGGGAGGATCCTTCAGCCGCGAGAATGAGTGGGGCGTTACGGGTGAAGTGTCTCTGTATGCCCTGAGCGGGAACGTGCTCTACAAGATCCCGACCGGAAGCATGATCGAGCCGCTGATCAGCGGCGGGGTCTCGTATTTTTCTGGAACCGCCAGCCTGGACACCACGGTTGGCTATCCCTCGACCTGGGAGTCTGAGGGATTCCGCTACATCGACTATTTCGCGGTGCCCGCCATGGTCGAGGCGTCCCTGAGCGGGATCGGATTCAACGTGGGAGGCGGGATCGACCTGGTCTTCACGCGCGGTGTAGCCCTGAACGTCGACGCCCGGTATTTCGGCCGGGGAAAGATCGAGGAACCCTGGAAAGTGACTGCGGGCACCTATCCCTCGAATATCAGCGAGGGATGGACGATCACTATTACCCAGGAGAATGCCGCAGAGTTCGCGAACCTGATCGAGCCCTACTCGATTAATCCTTCGTTCTTCAAGGTCTCGGCCGGCATCAAGATCATGTTCTAGAAATAGAGGCCGACACCGAAAAGGATGAAGATGCCGTGCCCCCCGAACTCCCGGTATTTCGAAAAAGGGATGGCCGATAATCCATTTGATCGGGCTTCTTTCCATTTGTAGTTGAACACGCCCACATAACGAAGCTCGCCGAAGTAGAACCACTTCCCGCTTTTAGACCGCGTAACCGCCCCCACCAGGCCGTGCAGGCCGAACGATGGGTCGTACTTTATGTACTCATTGCTGTTCCCCACTTCGAATGTCATCTCCGGCGCATTGTAGAGCCCGGCCCCGCCCCCGGCATAGATCTGCCAGGACTTGGGGGAGGGAAACTCATAGAGCAGCGTCAGGGTCAGTGGCACCCGGGAAAATGTGACTTTGTCGCCCTTGGACGCGAACACTCCGGAACTCTGGATTCCTACGCCGAGCTCCAGCCTGAGCTCGCGCGTGAGGTAATACCCCAGATCCAGTATGAAACTCGATCCCCCCCCCGGAGAGACTTTGACCTCATTCAAAACTTTGCCTGTTTGGGTGTTATATTTTACATACCCGGTATCGAACGTCTCAAAACCGATTCCAAATCCCAGCGTCAGTTTCAGCGAAAACTTCCGCTTCAAGGCTGAGGTCGATTGAGATGCAGTAGGGGCCGTGTCCTGCGGCCTGTCCTGCGGGGCCGCCGCCGCTTGCACGGGGTATCCCTGGGGAGCGGGTTCCTCCACAGTCTCGACATGGATCCGGTGGATGTATCCGAAGATGCCCGACGCCACCTCGACCTTGTACCACTCCCCTACCATCGCGACCGCATTCAGCTCGGTCCCCCTGTCGGCCTGCCCCATCTCCCGGCTGTCAAACACGGGTTCCTCCTTGATCTCCGCCTTCTCGGCATTGACCCGGATCTTCCTGGGCGAGTCGAAAGCGACCGCGGCGGCCACCGCTGGCTGAGCCTCTTCCGCCATGCCGACGACCTCGACCTGGCCCTGATGGATGAAGCCTGAGACCACAAAGCCGTCCGCATCGGGCGGGAGGTCGACACGGTAATATTCGCCGGACTTCGACTCCGAGGTCAGGACCGCGCCCAGCTTAACCTTGGACACAACCGTACTGTCGGACCTGGCCTCCAACAGGATCGTTGCGTCTGGCGTAATAACCCGCAGTTCGAGCTCCTCCGCGAACCCGGTCTGTATCCCACCGAAGATCCCGATCACGAATAGCAACCCAAAAATGAAGAACCTTGTGTATGGTCTGATCATGTGTCCTCCCAGAAGATGGATCCGGGGTCCTAGGGGCCGGAGATCCTGGATTGGTTTACCCACTTTATTCCTATTATAGACAGAGCCAGCGGGACGAGTGTAAAGGAAATGTAACTGAATGTCTACGAATTGCCTGCTGCATCAGGAGTGGTGAGATCGACAGCGGGCTCAGTCCAACGGTCTGATCGCTACGCGTCGGAAGTGAACCAGCTTGCCTTCTCCCCAGCTGGATCCGGGGTGGACCTGAATACCGACATGGCCTGTAGCCGGTACGCGGGGCTTGTCATCCTGAAGTTCATCGGTGAAATCCACCAGGGCGGTGCCGTTGATCCATACCTGGATGTGGGCCGGCTGTCCCTCGATCCGCACCCTCACGGTGTTGAACTCATCGGGTTTCCAGAGTTTTTCTCCTTCGGGCTTATGGACCAGGAATCCACCCCCTCCCGGGCAGTAGATGGCCCCAACCTCGCCGTCGGGACGGTAGTCGATCGTAACCTGATAGGAGAGTACATCGGGCTGAACGCGCAGAAACAAACCTGAGTCGATTGGGTAATCGGCCTTGACCTCGGCCAGGAGCTCGTAATCCCCGTAGAGGGCCTCGGTCACCAGCAGCCCTCCCTCACCCGGAGGAAATTGATCGCCCACGATGGCTCCACCGACCACCTCCCACTTTCCGGCCTCGCCGCTGTAGGAGGTCAGCTTTCGCCACCCCGACAGTGTTTCCCCGTCGAACAGGTCCACAAAATCCGATTTCTCTCCCTGGCCGGCGTTGGCCGGTTCGGATGAAGTACACATCACCAGGCACAGGAGTATCAGGCTCAAGTATCCAAGCTTCTGTTTCATGTCGTCACCTCTTCCTCACGAGGCCTGTCCTGGGGGATAGGCCTCATTTCATTGAATCCAGACGGGTCTTCCAGGGGGCTCTCCTAAGCGAGCGGCCCTACCAGATCTTCAACCTCTGTCAGGATCTCTCTGGAAGCCACAAGGTCCTTCATGCGGTTGTGATCCGGGTAGAGCGGCCTGTCCAGGTCGAGATACTCCACATAGCGTCGGATGACCTCCCGGGCCTTGCCCACCCCTTTCCCATACAGATAGGGTTTGTCTTCGATGAGTTCCCTCAGGTCCAGGGCCTGAGCCGCCGCCATGAACTCGATCCCCAGGATACCGTAGGCGTTGTCCAGGATCTGCCGGTTCTTGAGAGCCGTGTTCATGCCCATGGAAACAAAGTCTTCCTGGTCTGCGGCGGCAGGGATCGACTGGATGGAGGCCGGGACCGAGAGGATCCTCTGCTCCACGATCTGCATGTCTGCCGTGTACTGGCTCAGCATCAGGCCGGAGAACATGCCGGCGCCCTTGGTCAGGAATGGCGGGAGCCCGACACTCAGGGCCGGATTATTCAGGCGGTTCATGCGTCGCTCGGACAGCACGCTGACGAAGGTCACGGCGACACCGATCATATCCATAGGCAGCGCAATGGGCGAACCCTGGAAATTGGCGCCCGAGAGCTGGAGGTTCTCATCAGGGAAAAAGATCGGATTGTCCCCCACCCCATTGAGCTCGATCTCCACCTGCTGACGCGCCCATGAAACGGCGTCATGGGCCGTGCCTATCACCTGGGGCGTGGAGCGCATGGAATACGCATCCTGGACCTTGACCTTGAGCCGCCCCTCCGCCAGGTCACCTCCCCGGATGATCTTCTGGATCGCCAGGGAGGTCCGCACGGCCCCGGGAAAACCGCGAGCCTCGTGCAGCTTAGGCGTATAGGGCTTCATGTTGGCCTTCAGGGCCTCCAGAGACATGCAGGCCGCGATCTCGGCCTGCCTCAGCCAGCAGTCCGTGTCTACGAGCATCAAAGCGCTCATGCCCGTGATCACATTGGAACCGTTGATGGTGGCGAGCCCGTCTCTGGCCTGGAGGCCTGGGACGGGGATCCCCGCCTTTGCCAGCGCGGTTTTGCCGTCGTAGAGCTGGCCCTGATAATAGGCCTCCCCTTCCCCCAGCATGAGCAGAGCGATCTGGGACATCGGAGCCAGGTCGCCGCAGGCTCCCACCGATCCCTTGGAGCACACCATGGGGGTCACGCCCTTGTTGAGCATGTCCACCAGGGTGAGCGTGATCTCGGGTCGACAGCCAGAATTGCCGTGGGCGTGGACATTCACCCGGCCGAACATGGCTGCCCGCACCACTTCGATGGGGAATGGATCGCCGATGCCAGCAGCGTGATTGTAGATCAGGTATTTCTGAAAATCCTGTATCTGCGTATCGTCCAGCACGACCTCGGAGAACTCGCCGATCCCAGTGTTGACGCCGTACATGATCTCCCGGGCCTCGATCTTCTTCTCCAGCATGGCCCGGCATTTCTTTATCCTCTCCAATGCATCCGGATGCAGCTCCACCGTCTCCTCTCCGCGGGCCACCCTCTCCACATCCAGGATGGTGAGCCCGGAACCTCTGATAGTCAGCGTCATTGCAGAACTCCTCAAATTATGATGGATAAACGAAAGATATCATTCTACTGAATACACAGGAAAATGGGAAGCGAAGACTGAGGGGATTCTGCCCGACGGGCCCCCGCGCAGACTACGTTATTAGCAGAAAGCCGGACCAAAGGCAAGTACAGGCCTGGATCACTATCTAAGATCTATTCGTCGAAGTATCCGGTGAGATCTTCCCGGTTGAGTTTTTGCTCGAGAGCCGTCCGCACCACAGCGTGTGAGACTTTTTTGTGGACTTCTCTCTCAAGGGGATTGGGAACCAATTCTCCCTCACCCGCAGCAGAGGCGATGGCCTTGGCCGCGGCGACCAGCATCTCCCGAGTGATATCGGTCACGCCGGCATCGATGGCCCCCCGGAAGATCCCGGGAAAGCCCAGGATGTTGTTCACGGACTTGCCGTCAGCCGCAAAAATGGCGCCGGCTTTGCGGGCCTCCTCCGGTTCGATCTCGGGATTGGGATTCGAGAGTGCCAGGACGATCTGGCCGTCCCGTACCATTCCCGGCTTGATCAAGCCGGGGACGCCTGTCGTGGCGATCACCACATCGCAGGTGGCCATGATCTCTTCCAGGCTGGAGGCCTTGCCTCCCAGCTCTTCAAGGCGCCGGACAGCATCGGAGTCCAGGTCTGTCCCGAATATTGGTTGTCCGAAAAGGTGCATCAGCATCTCGGAGATGGCCATGCCGGCGGCCCCAAGCCCGATCTGACCGATCTTTGCTTGGCCGAGTTCCACGTCCGCCATCTTGGCCCCATTCAGGAGAGCGGCTGTAACCACAACAGCGGTCCCATGCTGATCATCGTGCATGACCGGGATATCAAGCCGCTCTTTCAAGCGCTTCTCGATATCGAAACAGCGGGGAGCCGATATGTCCTCCAGCTGGATGGCGCCGAAGGTGGGAGCGATGTGGGCCACGGTGTCGACGATCTCGTCCACGTCCTTGGTGTCAACCAGGATAGGTACTCCCGAGAGGCCTACCAGGGTATCCATGAGGCTCGCCTTCCCTTCCATGACGGGCATGGAAGCCTGTGGTCCGATGTCACCCAGCCCCAGGACCGCTGTCCCATCCGTCACGATGGCCACCATATGAGGGATGGAAGTGAAACGCCGCACGAGCCCGGGCTCCTTCTGGATCTTGAGGCACACATCCGCCACCCCCGGGGTGTAAACCCTCCGGAGCTGACTCAAGGTATCGATCCGGTAGCGGCTGCGGACTGCGATCTTGCCGCCCTGATGCATCTCCAGGACCTCATCCCGGACCTCGAGCAGCTCGGCGTGAGTGCAGCCGTCGACGGCCGCGATCAGCTTCTCCATATGCTCAGCGTTATCTGCAAAGACCACGAGGTCCCGGATCACGGTGCCCCGGCCCATGTGGATGGTCTTGATCTCGCCTAGAAATCCCTTGGCATCCCCGATCGTTTCCAGCAGTTTCCCCAGTTCACCGGGTTTCTGCTGCAGGCGACATCGGAATGTCCGCATCATTTTATTCTCGAACCACATTGCGAATCCCCTTCCTGTTTATTTGATTTTGAAAATATCGACCCACATTATACACGATTTCTCAACGGATTTTGATTCAAATCCCGCCGGCACATCGCTTTGTCCCTGATGACGAACCACTTTTTTTGCCCAGGCGAAGAGGGTAAAAAAAAATGCAGCCGGCATCCGGCTGCATTTATCATTGCCAAATACTAAAGGTCAGGCCAGGAGGCCTTCGAACTGGCTCACCAGCTGGTCTTTCGGTTTGAAGCCGACCACGCGGTCTTTTTCCTCACCGCTCTGGAAGATCAGCATGGAGGGGATCGCCATGATCCCATACTTGGCAGCGGTCTGCTGGTTGTCATCCGTGTTCAGTTTAACGATCTTGATCTTTCCGTTCATCTGTTCCGCGATCTCTTCCAATACAGGGGTGACCATGAGGCAGGGACCGCACCAAGGCGCCCAAAAATCGACAACGACCGGGACTTCTGCTTCCAGGACTTCTGTTTGAAAATCATTATCTGTGACTTCTTGAATACTGCTCATCGATACACTCCTTTTGTTTAATATTGCCTTTTTATTATATAAGCTTATCATTATATGTCAAGGAAAAATCATCATATTTTTCCGACCTGGAATAAAAGTGACCACGACGAAGTCGATGTGGTGAGATTTGTGCACTCGTATAGCGGGACCAGCAAATGATCCTGCTATGACAACAGCTGAGATCCTGTGGGGGGCAAGATTGCCGCAGCGACAAGGAAGTGGTTTATGAGCTGTAGTACACTACAGCGATTGGACCACGACGAAGTCGATGTGGTGAGATTGCCCCCCACAGGATCTCAGCTAGTAGTGTTTGTCGAGGATGCGGTACTGTACAGCCTCCCCCACATGCATGTCACCGAGCTCTTCAGTCCCCTCCAGGTCGGCGATGGTCCGGGCGACCTTGAGGACGCGGTGAAACGCCCGCGCGCTGAATCCCAGCTTATCCACTGCAGCCTGCAGCAGCTTTCGGGTGGTCCCCGACACGGAACAGAACCTCTTTACCTCCCGGTTCCGCATCTGGGCATTACACAGGAGGCCTGCCTCCCGCAGCCTCTCCAGTTGCCTCAGGCGGGCTTTCATGACCCGCCTCCTGATATCCTGTGAGGTCTCAGATCTCTTGCTGCCGAGAATCTCACGGAACTCCACTCGAGGCACCTCGATCTGAATGTCGATACGGTCCATCAACGGCCGGGAGAGTTTGGCATAGTACTGGAATCTCTGATGATCAGTACACTCCACTGGCGAGGAAGACAGCCCGGCATAGGCATCCTCGCAGGGATTCATGGCTGCCACCAGCATGAATCGGCAGGGATACGTCACGGACATGGATGTCCGCGTGATGCTGACGGAACCATCCTCCAGGGGTTGACGCAGCCCCTCCAGGGCCTCCTTGCGGAATTCCGGAAGCTCATCCAGGAACAGCACGCCTCTGTGAGCGAGGCTCACCTCACCTGGCCGGGGAACCAGCCCGCCGCCCACCATCCCGGCCGGAGAGATCGTGTGGTGGGGGCTGCGGAAAGGCCTCCGCGCCACAGCACCCCCCCTCCCTTTGAGCAGGCCGGATGCGCTGTAGATGCGTGTAACCTCCAGGATCTCCTCAAAGATCATGGGTGGAAGTATGGAGGGCAGCCGCCGAGCCAGCATGGTCTTGCCGGCGCCCGGGGGGCCGATCATCAGGAGATTGTGTCCTCCTGCTGCCGCGACCTCAATTGCTCGCTTGGCATGCTGTTGGCCCTGGATCTCGGAAAAATCCACATCCCACTCTTCCGGGGGCAAAATATCTTCTTCGCGGAATCCGACGGCAGGCAGCGAGTGAGGTGCATTCAGGAGCTGTATCACTTCCCCCAGGTCGTGCAGGGCAAATATCTCCAACTCCCGGACCAATGCCGCCTCCCGTGCGTTCTCCCGGGGCAGCACGATCCCCTCAAAGCCCTTATCCCTGGCCAGTACCGTTGAGGCCAGAAGCCCCTTTCCCGGCTTCAGCCGCCCGTCCAGGGCCAGCTCTCCGGTGAACAGGTAGCTTTGAAGGCGTTCAGCCGGGAAGGCCTCCAGGTGAGCCAGGATCCCCAGAGCGATGGGGAGGTCATAGGACGAACCTTCCTTGCGCCGGTCAGCAGGTGCCAGGTTCACAACGATCCGTAAGCGCGCCGGACTGTAGCCGCAGTTCTTGAGAGCAGCCCTGACACGCTCCTTGCTCTCACGCACGGCTGTATCCGGCAGCCCCACGATGACGAACTGCGGGATCCCGCAGTTGATATCCACCTCCACCTCGACCAGGTAGGCATCGATCCCGGCGAGCGAGGCACTTCCGATCTTGAACAGCATAATGTTCCTGTTCAAAGGGACGAACGAATGCCCGTCTTTTTTTCACGAACTGGATTTGGGTCAGAGTTGTTTTTAAGACTTGCCGCCGAATTCCCGGGCCAGCTTCTCGACTTCTTTCTCGATGTCGGTCTGATTGCTGAATTTGATCTTTGTCATGCGGACCGGAGTTCCCTTCTCCTCGGTAACAAACTCGAGGTCATCCTTGGCTTTTGAATCCTTCGCCTCCTCGGCGGGTGGCGGGGGTTCCTTCGGAGCCGCGCTCTCAGAGGCGGGCACCTGCGGTTCGGCAGCGGCCTGAGCGGCGGGCAGTTCTTCCGTGGGAGGATCCTGCTGCACCGGTACCGGTTCCTCTCCGGCCTCGGCTTCGATCGGCTCGGGCACGTTTATTTCAGCAAGCTCGAGGTTTTCCAACGCCATTGGATCCGCTTTCTTGGGCTCTTCCGGGGTTTCTGCCTTCTCAGCATCCGGCTCCGCCTTTTCCCCGAAAACCTTTTCCTTGACATGAGGGATAGTGAGCTTGGCGATCTCTTTGAGCGTTTCGAAAACCCCGATGCCGTTTATCGCCGAGGCTTCCACATAGGGAAGTTTCAGGGGATTGAGCAGGCTGTTGAAGGTCTCTACAGGGATGAGGTTGTCCAGATCACGTTTGTTGAACTGGAAGATGAGGGGGATGAAGTTCAGATCGACATTGAACTCCAACAGGTTTTTGCGGAGACCGTCGAAGTTCTCGAGGTTGGCATCCAACAGCGGAATTTGAGAATCCGCCACAAAGACAATCCCGTCCGCTCCCTTGAGCACGCTCTTGCGTGAGGCTCCGTAGAAAACCTGGCCCGGGACCGTCATCAGCTGGAAATGGATCTGGAAGTCTCGGATCATTCCGGCCTTGATGGGCAGGAGATCGAAGAACAGGGTTCTTTCGATGGGGGTTTCCAGGCACAGCAGATCCCCTCGGGATCCATCGTCCAGTTTGCTGTAGATATAACGAAGATTCGTGGTCTTCCCGCTCAATCCGGGGCCGTAGTATACGACCTTGATCGCAATGGTTTTGGTGGTGTAATTTACGAACGCCATGATTCCCTTACTTTCTTAATTAACACAATCCATGTTCCAGAGTCAACAAGACAGCAGTCCCGAGGCTCATGCAGAACACATGCGCCTCTGCTCACGCCGCACCCTCTTCAGACATAAGGTGTACAAAGATCCGTTCATATTTGTCTATGATCCGAGGCCAGGAATAATTATCCCTGACATACTGTAATCCGTTCTTTCCCAGGGCATCACACAGGCGGCCGTCAGCCAGCAGGACAGCTGCGGCGGAACCGAATTCGGATGCGTCGCTATACCAGAGCCCGCAGCTTCCCTGGACGCAGTGCTGCCTGAGCGGTTCTGTCTGTCCCTGGACCAGGATCGGGGTCTGCACCGCAAGTGACTCCAGGGCCGCCATGCAAAGGCTTTCCAGATGAGACGGATGGACGGTCGCGGAGGCAGCGGCCATGGCCGCGTTTTTCTCCTCGGGGGAAACAAATCCGAGGTATCGGATCCGGGAGTGGGCCGGAATGTCCATCAACTGCTTGCCGATCAGAACCAGGTCCAAATCCGGCTGAGTGTGGGCCAGCGGCATGAAGTAATCAATCAGCTCGGCGCAGCCCTTTCCGGGTTCGATGCGTCCCGCATACAGGAGGAACGGCCCGGAGATCCCGTGTGTGTCCCGGAAGGACCGCTCGTCGATCGCCTCGGGAATCTCGACTCCCACACCCACGATATCCTGGTATTTCCCTGAAAAATCAAAACTCCGGGCAAGCATGTCCCTCTCCGCGACCGTGTTGAACACAAAGGCGTTCGGAGAGGCAAACACATCCCGCATCATGTCCAGGTACAAAGCGGGCTCGTCATGGGCTGTGGGCACCAGTGCCTTGCGCCCGGGAATACGCTTGAGCCCCCAGTAGGTGTTGTAATAGAGATAGGTGAAAAAAACGAATACGTCATGGGCGGAACGCTCCTGTTCCAGAGCTTCCAGAAGAGCCAGGCAGCAGGGGCCCTGTCGGTCCATCCAGTCTTTTTCATCCTCAGGTGAGTGGGGATTGGTGAAGATCCAGTCGGAATACCGGTTGAAATCTTCGATATCCCTTTCTTTATCAACGGGATAGCGCTTGACTACCACGCCGTTCAGCAGGGTCTCTCCGGGGGGGAATTCGTTCCGCCAGCTGACATAATCCTTGGCGGTAGTGGTATATACGGTGCAGTCGTAGCCCGCCGCCGCCAGCCGCTCCGCCACCTGGCGGCAGTGCAGCTCCGAGCCGCCCATGACTTCCTTGCCGTATCGTTGCACGACGAATGCGATCTTCATTGGTGCCTATGGTGGTTTGTGCCCTTTAGTGATCTCACAAATCTATCAGGCATAGATTTAGTCGTTCCCTCCGGTGAAAAATGAGAGGTTTTTTAGCAGGATCTGCTCCAGATCCTGCTCCTGGTATTCCCGGAGCCGTGCTCTCTGTCCCGCGATGATCTTTTTTTTCAAATTTTCATCCCGTGCCACGACCTGGATCAGCTCCGCCACCCGTTCCACAGGCTTGGTCTTCAACAGAACCCCAGAGCCTCCCAGGGTGAACGGAACAGCAGTGCAGTCATAGGCGAGGATGGGGAGATCGAACACCATGCTCTCGATAAAGGGCAAGCCGAATCCCTCGTGTTCGCTCAGGCTCAGGAAGACATCGGAGGACTGATAGAGGGCGTACATCTCCTCGTCGGGAATATGGCCGGTGAAACAGATCTCCTCGGGCTTGAGATAGAACTCGTCCGCCAGACTGATCAGGGAGTCGTAGTAGGGAGGTAGAGACGATGTCTTGCCGACGATGATCAGGCGCACCAAGGGAGAGATGTACTTTTTGAAGTAGAAGACCACCTTGATAAGCTCATCGATCCGCTTGTTGGGAACGATCCGGCCTACAAACAGGATGTTGACCCAGTCGTCCCGAAACAGCTCGGATACGAACCGGTTTGCCGGCTTCCGGTATTTTGAGAAATCCACGAACAGGGGGAGGACCTCGCTGCGCGAATAACCGGCCGCTTCCAGCTCCCTGCGGTTGTACTCGGAATCTGCCAGACCCATGTCCGTGGCTGCGGACAGGGAACGGAGTTCGTCCCTCCCCAGGCGGGAAATACGCGCCATTTCCTTGGAGTAGGGCGCGAAAAAGTGCTCGGGAGTGATGTTGTGGTACAGGAGAATCTTGCGGCTGGCGAGGCGGGCAAAGGCCGGGGTCAGCGGCGATGGCAGCGCGAAGTGCATGAGAGTCACATCTTCGGGCCCGGGGTTTGGGAACGCCTCGAAGGGCCGGCTGTCCTCCTCCAGGCCCGGATCCCGATCCAGACAGTAGATCTCGGAGCTGAATCCCTGCTTCCGCAAGAATCCCTTCATGTGGAATGCGGTGTCGCCGATGGCATCGCCGCGGTGAAAGGCCGGGACCAGCTGGTCGATCCTCATGTCTGCCCCACCTGCTCGATGTGTTCCATCAGGATTCGTACGATGTTGTCTCGGTCATACCTCTTCAGGGCGGTCTCCTGTGAGGAAAGGACGCGCTGGCGGAGTCCGGTGTCTTTCCGCAGCCTGTCCATGAGGGACGCTGTCTTGAAGAGGTCCTTCTCCCTGAGGAGGATCCCTCCTCCGTTCAAGGTCTCCTCCACGGCTCCTGCTGCATAGGCGACCACGGGGAGGCCCTTGTGGAACGCCTCCAGGAGCGGGACGCCGAATCCCTCGTGTTCGCTCATGCTCAGATAGACGTCGGCGAGATCATAATACGCTACCAGCTCGGGAAAGCGGATGTGCCCGGTAAAATGGACATCCCGCAGCTCGAGATCTACAACGAGCTGCTGCAGACCCGCGAGATAGCGCTCCATGCCCCGGTGGTCGCCAGCAAGGATGAGACGGGAATCGGGATCGAAGTATTTCTTGTAGAAATGAAAGCACTTGATGATGTCCTCAAACCTCTTGTTGGGGATGACCCTGCCCACGAACAGTATGGTCCGCTTGGGCTCGCTGAACATCTCTCTGACGACCGTATCGCCCGGTTGATCGAATTTGGCCAGGTCCAGCATGAGCGGCAGGACCCCGGTCCGAGGGTATCCCTCTCTCTCGAGTTCCTGCCGGTTGAATTCAGAATCGCCCAGGGCCAGGTGGGTTTTTTCCTTAAACAGTTTCAGCTCCAGCCGCCCCTTGTAGCACTCCCGGGCCAGGATCCTGTGGTGATCCAGGAAAAAGGCGTGCGGTGTGATGTTGTGATAGATCATGATCTTCCGGTCTTCAATACGGAAGAAGAGCTTGGACACGGGAGAGCCGATAGAGAAATGGAATATCACGACATTGTCCGGCCGGCTGAAGCGCCGGTATTCTCGGTAGTCGTGGATATGCCTCGCCATACGCGGATCATGGAAACGGACAAAGATCTCGGAGTGGATCCCCTGTTCCTGCAGGGCGGAGCGGATTTCCATCATCTCATTGGAGATGGCATCTCCGTAGGTGAGCGAAGTCGCGAACTGGTGTACTTCCATCTCTAGTTCTCCGACACCCTCTGCACCAGATCAAGGTATTTGCCCTCTATGGCTTCCCAAGTGTAATTCTCATTGAAGTAGCGGCGCCCATGTGTTCCCATGGACTGTCTGAGCCTCCCGTCGTCCAGAAGCAGCTGCAGGGCATCCCGATACTCTTCATAGTTACCATAGTACAGCCCCGCGCTGCTGCGGCGGACCTGGCCGCGCAGAACCTCACAGCGGGCATTTGCCAGAACGGGTTTCCCCAGAGCCCAGGCTTCCAGGGTCACCATGGAGAGGCTCTCATAGAATGACGGCATGCACAGCACCTGAGCCCCCTGCAGGGCGGCGAACTTGTCATCCTCGGGAAGGAACCCCAGATAGACGATATCCGGATGTAGCGGGACCTTGATGACGCTGCTTCCCACCAGCACCAGGCGGATACCGGAACCGGTCTCCTGCTTGAAGCGCAGGAAGAATTCGAAGAGCTCCGGGCACCCCTTGTTTTCATCGATGCGGCCGATGTATATGAGGTAATCGCCCTCCAGTCCATAGGAACGGCGGAAGTCTAACTCGGAATAGGTCTCCGGGAGCTCCGTGCCCACGCCGACGACCTCGCCGGGAATATGATCATTCCCGGACAGCGTCTGGATCATGTCGCGTTCCTCCACCGAATTATAGACAAAAGCGCGCGGTGTTCTGAACAACTCCTTGAACAGATGGAACTGGATGACGGCATCGCGTTCGGCCGTGGGGACCAGGATGCTCTTTCTGGGGACGGCCTGTATACCCCAGTAGGAATGATAGTACCGGTAGCTGAAGAACACGAATAAGTCGTAATCTCCCGAGTGCTGGTGGATGTGATCGATGAGCTCTGGCGAATACGGCCCCTCCTCCTTCAACCACTCCAATTCATCCCGATGGGTATGTTCGCTCTCGAAGATGTGTCTCTGGAGCTTTCCAAATCGCTCCGGATCGCGGGTCCGGGCCACTGGGAAGCGCCGCACCTGGACGCCGTTGATTTCCTCCAGGTTTGAGGGATAGTGATCCTTCCAGGTGATGTAGTCCCGCGCCTTGGTGGTCAGCACATGGACCTCCCAATGCTTCCGCATGTGCTCGGCCACCCAGCGGCAGTGCAGCTCCGCACCGCCGTTGATGTCCAGGCCGTAGCGCTGGACGACAAACGCAACCTTCATTTCACGATCTGCTGCTCGAGGGCCTTTTCCCTGTTCCGCAGGAATTCGAAATCCTTCTCCAAAATCCTGGCCTTGACCTTGATGTCCTCCTCTTCTATCTTCAGCTTGCTCAGCTCCACAACCATGTTGTGCGAGAGGCTGTGGAGGAGCTTGATGTATTCTTTGGCATTTGCCAAGGTACGGCCCATCTCATCGAACGCCTTGTCCATGCGCTGGTTAGCGGCATCGTTGAATCCATCGATTTTCTGGTCCAGCTTGTCGGAGGAGCTATAGAGTTCCTGGGTCACGGCATCCAGGGTTTGCTCGAATTTCTGGTTGAGAAAATCCAGTCTCTGGTTGGTGAAGTCGAGGCGGTGAACGGATTCCCGGAGCTCATGATGGACAGGAAGGATCAGGAGCTTGATGAGAGGAGCCAGGGGACGCATGAGCTTCAGCAACAGCTTTTTAGATCCAGACAGGGCGAGCGGTTCATAATTAGGAGCGGAAAGGTTCGGCAATGAAAGCTCGGGCCCGTCCTCAGCAGGCTCCTGGGCCACCGCCTCAGGAGAGGGCATGTGGATCCCCTCCTGGATCTGGCGCATGATGTCCTCTACGTCGGGATCGTCATAATCGATGTTGAGAGCGGGCCGCCCCCCCTTCGCTTCTTTCATTTTTTCGTCATCGGCCATGGCTTTCTCCCCTCACCCGTCACTTTTTCTCTCTGAACAGGTGGTTATCATAAACACTCTGCACATCCTGGATGTCGAGCTGAGGGCGCAGCTTCATCTCGACGATCTCCCGGATCTCACGTTGGGTGAGCAGCCCGTCTTCGATGCGGCGGGCGACGGCCTCGTCGATCTCCTTCTCGATCCGCTCCTGCTCCTCTGGATTCAAGCCCTTGATCTCCAGAAATTTTTTCATCTCTGCCTCCGTCACCGAATATACCCCAGGGCCTTGAGCTGATCGCGCACGCTCTGGTCGATCCGGGCCTTTCGGGTCTGTGCCTTCTGGGCCCCTGCATAGAAGTCATTGATCCAGCGCAATATGTCGTTGGCCAGGCTCGGCTGCCTGCTGGCGATGCTGCCGCGCTCAAGAGGATCGTCTGTCAGATCGAAAAGCTCTGCCGGCCCATGTTGGGGCGGATCGAAGCGGAAAAACTCCAGGTCCTCAACCGAATAGGCCTCGTTGAGGATCATCTTGATCCGGCCCCGGTTAGTGGCGATCTTCTGTGGGACATGGGAACCCAGCACATTGCTGCCGATATCAGCCAGGAACATCCGGTCCGCCGTCTCTTTCCCCTCGATGACCGGGACCAGGCTCCTCCCGTCCCATGCGCGGCCGGAAGAATCCCAGCCCAACACGTCCATCAGTGTCGGCATGACGTCCACCAGCGACACGATCGTCTCCGGAGCCGTCCCCCTGTGTTCGGACCCCGGAAGTTTCACGACCAGGGGTACCCTCAGCAGCTCATCATACAGGCTCTGACCGTGTCCCCACGCCCCATGATCAAAAAATTCCTCCCCATGATCGCTGAGGAACACGATCAGGGTCCTGTCATACAGTCCCTGGGTCTTCAGCTGGGCGAGCAGGGGTGCGATGAGCCGGTCGTCCACATACCTGATCTCCCCGTCATACAGGTCGATGAGGTTGCGGCGCTCCGCCTCGGGCAGGGGACGGTACAGGTTTTCCTTGCCCCCCAGGTGGTTGAAGAGGTCGGCATGGCCGAAGAGGGAATCATCATCGAGATACATGACCTTGTAGGGGGGCGGGCAGGCATACGGGCTGTGGGGCTGATATGTGTGCAGGAACAGGAAAAAACGGCGCTCCACATGGCGGTCGATCCACTTGGATACAGACCGGAACACGCGGTCTGCAGAATCCTGATGAAACACGCCGCCCGCACTCACATCATAGGTATCGAAGCCCTTGGAAAATCCATAGGCGGGACTCACGAAGCCGCCCCCGGTGAAGGCAGCACAGGAGTATCCCTCGCTGTGGAACATCTCGGCCAGGGTGACCAGCTCCGGATCCATCCGCTCGTCGTCATGGTAGACCTGATGATGGACTCCATGCAGGGAAGTCATGAGCGACACGTGAGAAGGAAGCGTCCAGGAGGACGAAGCATAGGCATTGGCAAAGCGGATCCCGTCTTCAGCCAGGGCATCCAGGTTGGGGCTGGTGTCCCGCTCATAACCGTAGCACCCCAGATGGTCGGCCCTGAGCGTGTCGACGGAGATCAAAATCACGTTGACGCCGGATGGATCCCTCTTGAAAAGAACCGGGTTGGCCCAGAAGGCTGGTGCGGTCCCCTCTCCCATGGTGACAAAGGACAGGCGGGCCTCGCGGAGTTCATAAGGGAGCTCTATCCGGTGCCTGGAAAAGGACCCTCCCGAGCCTTCGGATGCCCCGGGTGCGGCCAGAAACTTCTGAAAAAGCGTCCTCTTCCGGCCCTGGGACTCCAACTCAACGCGAAAGTCTACACCGGACTCGGATTCCTCATCGGCCCCGGCCGGGCTTTCCCGTAAGGAATCTTCAGCGATCCCCACAGCGAATTCAAGCTCGGAGGCCGCCGTGAGATCCACCGTGAATGTGTATTCGGATCCTGCAGGGGCGAAGAGGATCCTGCGGTCCGTGCCCCCCAGGCGGAGCCTCCGCTTCAGGCCCAGGGGATTGTGCGAGACGCCGGCCTCCTCCAGGATATTGGACTGCTGGGGATACGGGGGGGGATCACTCCCCTCGACTGGTTCGGCCGCGCCCCGCAGGGGGGACCGCACGATGTGGTCATCCGTCAGGATGTCGATAAAACTGACAGGATCCAGCGGTTCCGGTGTCCTCCCCCGGCAGCCGGCCAGGAACAGAATGCAGACCAGGAATCCAGTCATTACTCGCTTGCCTGTCATCCTCTCTACCTCAATTGGGCATTGTAGTCTATTTGGTGTAGCGGTTCAATCCTGTGACACGGATTGCACTTTGCAGGCGTCTTGTATAATATCCCCATAGCATCATCGACAAATCATGATGGTGAGGAGACACCATGGACTTAAGGAAAAGAATCCGGGTCGGCGTCATCGGCGGAGCGGCCCCGGAAGCGCGGTTCCGTGAGATGGCGTTCGAGGTCGGCCGCCTCATCGCTGAGAAGGAAGCCATCCTGGTCTGCGGAGGGCTGGGTGGAGTCATGGATTCTGCAGCCCGCGGTGCCAAGCAGGCCGGGGGGATGACGGTCGGGATCCTGCCCGGCGGATCACCCAAAGATGCCAACCCCCACATCGACATCGCCGTGGCCACGGGAATGGGCTACTCCCGAAACAACCTGGTGGTCATGAACTCGGACGTCCTCATCGCCGTAAACGGCTCCTTCGGCACACTCTCTGAGATCGCCTATGCCAGGGTTCACGAGAAGAAAGTGGTGGGCCTGGGGACCTGGGAGATCGAAGGCGTCGTCCAGGTCGAGTCTCCGCAGCAGGCAGTGGATCAGGCCTTCAAGGAGTTTTTCCCCCTGCTCCGCTGAAACGCAGAGGGGATTGCTCCTGTCGGGAACGCACGGCAATGAAGCAGAACTACAAGATCGTCCTGAGCTATGATGGGACAGACTATTGTGGGTGGCAGATACAGCCCCGGAAAAAAACCATCCAGGGAACACTGGAGGACGCGCTCTTCCGGTTCCGCACGTGCCGCATCCCGGTCATGGGGGCCGGGCGGACCGACTCGGGAGTGCACGCTTTGGGTCAAGTAGCAAACTTCCAGGCTGAGCTCGACCTGGGTGACGCCGAGCTGCTCCAGGCTCTGAACGGCCAACTCCCCGACGACATCCGCGTCCTGTCGCTCGAGCGTGCAGCGGACATCTTCCATGCCCGGAAGTCGGCACGCTCTAAGGTCTACCGCTACCGGATCGTGAATGCGCGGCAGATCAGTCCCTTTGACATGCGCTTCGCTCTGCACTGGCCTGGAGCTCTGGATTTGCATCAAATGCGTGCCGCCGCTCGTCTTTTCATCCGGGAGGCAGACTTCTCCACCTTCTCCTCCAACCGGCTGCGGCATCCGGTTCGCAAAGTCACCCGCTCGCAGGTCCGGATGTCCCAAGGCGAGATCACATACACGGTCGAGGCCAGCGGCTTCCTCCAGTACATGGTCCGGACCATGGTGGGAACCCTGCTCGAGGTGGGCAAGGGAAAGGTGGAACCGGCAGGTCTAGAAGAGCTTTTCGAGCAGAAAAAACGCTCCCGAGAAACTCCCACCGCCCCGGCCAAGGGGCTCTGTCTCCTGAAGGTCGATTACTGATACCGAAACTGGAGGCGGATCCGGTTGTCATCCCTCCTGGGTGGGGCTGAAGTGCCGGATCATGACCATCGCATCTTCCGGCGGATCCTGATAATACCCCTGCCGCATCCCCAACAGAGTGAATCCGAATTTTTGATACAGGATCACAGCGGGAGTGTTGGACGGGCGGACCTCGAGCACTACGTGGCGGGCTCCCATGGTCCGGATGATGCCGAGGGTCTCCTTCAGCATCGACTCCCCAACGCGGAGACCGCGGAAATCCGGATGGAGAGCGAAGTTGCTGATCTGGGCCGCATCAGCCATATACCAGAAGATGATGTAGCCGACAATCCGCTCATGGGGTCTCTGCACGATGACATTGGGAAAGGAGATGTGCAGGTTCTCGATCTCCCCCCGAAAGGATGACTCCTTCCAGGGATTCGGAAAAGAGAGCCTTTCTATCTCCAGGATGAAGGGGAGGTCACGCTCCTGCATGCGGCGCAGATAGAAGGAGGAGGGGGGCAGCACAGCCTTACCGATGGCCTTCCTCCGCCTGCGATTTCCTGAAGTACAGCGGTTCGAGCTGAAAACTGTCCAGGCCATGACCGGCCTTCAGCCGTTCATACCCGAGGAGGCCGACTTCGTAGCCGACATACCGCGAGCGGCGTGAGAGGCGGGCCTTGTCCTTGAAATAGTCCGAGATCCTGTCCCGGTAAACGGGAACTCCGCTCCCGATAAAGGTGACGATCCGGTGTGCAGGAACACGGAAAAACAACGAGTCGGGCGTATATAATCCCTGGGGGATGATCTCCTGCAGGTCACCGGCTCGGGCTTCGAACAGGGCGGAATACACTTCGCTCTTCTTCGCATCGATGAGAGGGCAGAGCAGCCGCGCCTGCGACTGCTTGATCTTATACGCCAGGGCTTCAAGGTTGGAGACCGCGGCGATGGGCCTGTTGGCTGAGAATGCCAGGGCTTTGACCGTACTCATGCCGATGCGGATCCCCGTGAACGAACCGGGTCCCACGGCCAGGGCAAACCCATCCAGTTGGGGCAGGCCTATGCCCAGGGACTTCAACAGCAGATCGACGGCCGGGAGCAGCCGCTCCGAATGAGTTTGGGGAGAATCCAGGTTGATCTCAGCCAGAAGGCGCCGGTCCCGCAGGATCGCGACCGATCCGGCTGGAGTGTTGGTGTCGACGGCCAGTATGAGCATTATCTATCCCCCGCTCCCATCGTGGGCGTAGGCGAATAGCCCACCGGCAAGCCAGATGTCGTGCTGAACACCGCTCATGGGGCTGAGCGAAAAACGCGAATCCCGAGTCAGGTTTCGGCCCTCTCCAGAGATCAAGTCGACTCTGACCGAATCACCGGTCTGCAGCAGGCCCTGTGCGACCTGGGCCGTCAGATCTGTGCCGTCGAGGACAGGCAGCCCGGAGTTGACGGCATTGCGGAAATATATGGCCCCAAAAGAAGGGGCCGCGATGAGGCTCACCCCCAGTGCGATGAAACAGTCCACGGCCTGCTGACGGGACGAGCCCGCCCCGAAATTCCTGCCGGCAAAGAGGATGTCACCCTCTCGCGCTTCGCCCGGGAAGTGCTTCCAGCCTTCCAGATTTCCCAGAGCAAAAGGGCCCATTTCGCTCAGTTCGGTGATGTGGAGGTGAGCATTGTGGAAGATCTGATCCGTATCGATGTCTTCTATGAGCCCCCCGCTGCCGCCGGTCAGGACCCAGATCCTGCCCTCCAGCTCAGCGCTCAGGTTCATGAGAATTCCTCCGGTGATGTGATACGTCCCGTGAGGCAGGATGCTGCCACGACCTCGGGGCCGGTCAGATAGGTGCGGCCCTTGCCCTGCTTCCCCTCGAAATTCCGGTTGCCCGTGCTGATCTGCACCTCGTTTCGTCCGGTGAGGCCGACGTGGCCTTCGGCGCATCCACCGCAGCCGGGATTGCTGATCACGGCGCCTGCGGCGAACAGATCCTGCAGCAGCCCCGACTCCAGCATTTCGCTGTATACCCGCCTGGTGGCCGGGACCACCTTGAGAGTGACGCCATCCTTGATTTTCCGGCCCTTGAGGATGCGGCCTGCTGCCTGCAGGTCCTCGAACCGACCGTTGGTGCAGGAGCCGATGAAGCCCGTATCTATCGAAACATCCCGGAGGCTCCGGACCGCTTCCACATTGGTGGGCAGGTGGGGGGCTGCAACCAGGGAAGGGATGTCTCGGATCTCGATTTCCAGTACTTGGGCATACCCCGCGTCGGGATCTGACTGGGGATGACTGAAGGGATCGCTGGTCAAGGTCTCCATCTCGAGTGCTGCCCGCTCATTCCATTCGGGGATAAAACCAATGATCCCCGCCATCTCCGTAACCATGCTGCACAGGGTGATGCGTCCCGCGAGGGAAAGCTCACGAACCGGCTCGCCGTAGAACTCCACAGCCCGGAGCGCCGCAGACTTGGTTCCCAGCTCCCCGAGCAGGAAAAGTGTCAGGTCCTTGGCGGAAGCGGCCCCCGCCTTCCCCTTGAGCACGACCTTGAGTGTCTCGGGCACCTGGAACCAGCTGCGGCCGGTCTTGAAGCCGAATGTGATATCCACATCGCCCATGCCCTGCCCGAAGCACCCGACAGCACCCAGGATATTGAGGTGGCTGTCCGTGCCCACGACCGTGCCGCCTGAGTGGGCAAGGCCGGCCTCGATCAGGACGTGGGAGCCGATCCCTTCGTCCACGTCGAACACGCGTATTCCCTGCCTGCGGGCAAACTCCCGGCAGATCTGCTGGTTGTCGGCGTATTTCAAGGAACAGGCGGGCACGCACAGATCAAAGGTGAAGAAGGTCCTGGCAGGATCGTCGACCGGGCCCTGCCCGTATTCGGATTCGAAATTCTTGACCACGTTGGGCCCGCCGAAGTCACGCGCTGAACGGACATCGAGATCCATCCACACGATCTTCCCCGGCGCCACCACATCCCCGGTGTGCGCCTGTATGATCTTTTCGATAATGGTTAGGCCCATGCGAGCTCAATCCAGGTGAGCGGCCACGGCCTGAGCCACGTCCAGCGTGGTCGCCGTCCCGCCCAAATCGTAGGTCCGGACCTTCCCCTCGGCGATCACAGCTGCGATGGCTGCTTCCAACCTGAGGGCATCCGCATCCTCCCCCAGCCAGTCGAACATCATCTTGACAGCCAGGAGCATGGCTATGGGATTGACCTTGTACATTCCGGTGTACTTGGGTGCGGAGCCGTGCGTGGGCTCGAACACCGCGTACTCATCCCCGATGTTGCCGCTGCAGGCAAAGCCCAGGCCGCCGACCAGCTGGGCCGCCAGGTCGGAGATGATGTCGCCGAAGAGATTTTCCGCCACCAGCACCGCATAGTCCTGCGGATTCTTGACCAGCCACATGGCCATGGCATCCACGTTGGCCTCCCAGAACTCCACATCGGGGAAGTCGGGGGCCATCTTACGCGCAATATCGAGGATGAATCCGCCGGTCTCCCGCAGCACATTGGGCTTCTCGACAAGCGTTACCGAGCGCCGGCCGTGCTGGCTGGCGTATTCGAAGGCGCGCTGCAGGATTCGGGTGTTTCCTTTCCGAGTCATGATGCGCGTACTGATCGCCAGGTCCTCGTTTGGGACATCCGAGAATTTCTTCATCTTGGGATGTATGAGCAGGGCGTCCTTGACCTCCTGGGGCATGGGAAAGAACTCCACCCCCGCGTACATTCCCTCCGTATTCTCGCGGAAGATGACGAGGTCCACATCGTCCCGGTAATTGAGCGGATTGCCGGGATAGGCCTTGCAGGGCCTGAGGTTGGTGTAGAGGTTGAACTCCTGGCGCAGCCTCACGATGGGGCTGAAGTACACAAATCCCTTGTCGCTCAGCCGGGGATCGATCTCCAGGGCCGCATCTTCGCGGGGCTTTGAGGTGATGGCTCCGAACAGGCAGGCATCCGTCTCCTTGAGTAGAGAGATCGTTCTCTCCGGGAGCGGATCTCCTTCCCGGCACCAGAATTCCCAACCGATGTCACCCTCCAGATACTCGGCATCGAAACGCATCTTGTCCAGAACGATCCGCGCGGCTTCCATGACTTCGACACCCACTCCATCCCCAGGCAGGACTGCGATACGGTATTTCGGCATCTAAGGCTCCTTTTTCTATTGATTCGTGATATCCGCGCCCATCAGCCCGATGAGGGCAGAAGTGGGGACTTCTATGATAGAAGAGCGCGACAAAAAGTTCAAATCCCCTGCTTGAGCTTCTTCTGCGTATAGGCGACGAGCCCGCCTGCCTGGAGGATTCCCAGGACCGATTCGGGCAGGGGAGCGAACTCAAAGGTTCCCCGGGGCGTCTGAATGAGTCCGCGCGTAAAGTCGATGCGCACCCTGTCGCCGGCTTCTATTGCCTCAACCGCTTCCTGGGACTGGATCACCGGCAGGCCCTGGTTGATCGCGTTGCGAAAAAAAATGCGGGCGAATGACCCGGCGATCACAGCTTGCACACCCGAGAACTTCAGGCAGGAGGCGGCCTGTTCACGGGAACTGCCGCAGCCGAAGTTCTTTCCGGCGATGACTACATCCCCGGGTTGGACCTGGCTGGCGAAATCCGTATCCAGGTCTTCCAGAGCATGTCCCGCCATCTCCTCGGGTTCCATGAGAGCATATGTGTATTTCCCGGGGAAGATCACATCGGTGTTGACGTCATCCCCATATTTCCAGGCTTTGCCTTCAGTCATGTTGTCGACCTCGGATCGGTAATTACGCCGGTGAGCGCCGAGGCCGCCACGGTGGCCGGAGACGCCAGATAGATCTCGGAGTCCCGGCTCCCCATGCGACCGCGGAAATTACGGTTGGCCGTGCTGAGGGCCACCTCACCCGGAGCCAGTATGCCCTGATGCGCGCCCAGACAGGGCCCGCATCCGGAGTTCAGGATCACGCAGCCTGCCTCAGACAGGCTTTCTAGGATCCCCTGCCTCAGTGCCTGCACATACACCTGGCGTGAGGCCGGGATGACGAGCACACGCACCGCAGGGTGGATCCTGCGCCCCCCCAGGATCCGGGCCGCGGCCTCCAGGTCTTCGATCCGGCCGTTGGTGCAGGTGCCGATGAGGGCCTGATGGAAGCGCGTTCCCAACACCTCGGAAACCGGCTTGACATTGTCCACAGTATGGGGACACGCAACCTGGGGCTCAAGCTCAGAGAGATCATAGCTGAGGACATGGGCAAAATCCGCGTCTTCGTCCGAGTAGACGGGCGTGAACTCCGTCCGGGCACGGCCCTCGAGATAACCGAGGATTTCTTCATTCGGGGCGAAGTAACCGTTCTTGGCACCCATCTCCGCCGCCATGTTACTCAGTACGAGCCGTGATGATAGGGGGAGCCGCTCCGCGGCCGGGCCGGCAAACTCGACGGCCATGTAATTGGCAAAATCGGCCCCGTTGTCTCCGATGATCTTCAGGATGGCATCCTTGGCCGTGATTTCCTCACCGAAGCGGCCCTTGAGGTCGATCCGGATGGTCTTGGGTACTCGCAACCAGATCTCATCCGTGGCCCAGAGGCAGGCCACCTCGGTCCGCCCGATCCCCGCTGAGAAAGCCCCGAAAGCCCCGTAGCTCGTGGTGTGGGAGTCGGCGCCCAGTATGAGCTCCCCCGGGAGGGCAAAACCTGATTCGGAAAAGACCTGGTGGCAGATGCCGTTCTGGATATCGAAAAAGTGTGAGATGTTCTGAGCCATCACAAATTCCCGGATGAGCTTGTGATTCAAGGCGTATTTTTCGGCGGCAGCTGGGACCACGTGGTCCAGGATGATGACGATCTTCTCGGGCTGGCGGACCTTCTCTACTCCCAGCTTGGCGAACTCCTTGCTGATGGCGGCCGTGTTGTCGTGGGACAGGATGAAATCCGGAGCCACAGTGACCACCTCACCGGCCTTGACGTCCCTGCCGGTCCGGCTCCCCAGCACCTTTTCGGAAAATGTCTTGGCCAAATCCCCCCCTCCTCGTGTTATGCCTGGCTAGTCGATCTGCAGCGCCTCAAAATTCACGAAGTCGGCATGATTGACGATGATGGCCTCCACGGTCCGCCGCGCACCATCGCCTTCCTTGGAATGGGCGGCGATGATGTGCAGGATCTCCTGGGGGATGTCAAACCGGCCGGCAAAGGCCGCGCCCGAGACAGGATGCCTGAGGAGCTGTCCCTCTCGGCTCTTGACAAATTCCCCGTCCCGGCGTGTGTATTCGAAAAGCTTGCCCACGTCATGCAGCAGGGCGCCGGAGAGCAGGGCGTCGCGGTCAATGGCAACCCGGCCCCCATATTCCTCCACCAGCACCTCGGCGATCTGCAGAGAGCATTGTGTCACCGCCCGGGTGTGGCTGACGATGTTGACGGGAGTGTGACGGATGAGCAGAGTAAAGGGCATGTCCTTTAAATCTTCGACCGTCCACCCGCTCTTGTCCATCGCCTCCAGCCACACAACAATGGTCTTTTCCTGGAGTTCGGCATCCTCGATGAGTTGAAACTCAGGCATCAGAGAAAGGAGTTTGTTTCGCATCATTCGTCCTCTTCGCTCCCCGGTCCGTCATAGGCAAAGTCCGTGGGATGGATCTTGCGCATGGGACGCATGCGGGTCTTTTCTTCATGGATGTGGGCGGTCAGGCCGGCTGTCCGGGCGATGATGAAGAACGCATTCCCTATCTCGGGCGGGAAGCCCAGGTCACAGAGCAGAGCGGCTATGGCCCCGTCCACATTGATGGGCAGCGCCTTGCCCAACTGCCCGGCCAGGGCATGTTCCACGGCACGAGCAATGGACACATGCCGCCCGGAGAGGCCAAGTTCCGCGGCCAGCGCAAACAGCCTGGCCGTGCGCGGGTCCTGAGTGTGCAGGCGGTGGCCGAATCCGGAGGCCCGCTTCTTGCTCTGCCGCATTTCCTCGAGCACCGCGCCTGCAGCCTCCTCCATCTCCTTGCCCGCCTCGGACATCAGCTCTGCGATGCGGTAGAACAGGCGCATGCCCTCTTCGATGGCACCCCCGTGATAGCGGGAGATCGCCAGGATGCCGGCAGCGATGGATGCGTTGAGCTCGGAACCGGTGGACGCCACGGTGCGAGCAGCGAGAGCCGAGGGAGGGCTGGCCCCATGGTCGATCGAGGAGACAAAGATGGCGTCTATCAGCCTCCCCACTTCCGGAGACGGCATCTCACCTTTGAGGACCAGGTAGATAGCCTGGGAAAACGATATCGTCCCGATGAGCTCATCCACCGGCTGCCCGCGGACCGCAACCCTGTTGGGCGCCACTTTAGTGATGCCGGTTTTCCAGTGCAGTTCACTCATTTGGTCCTCCTGCCTTGCCGGCCAGTTCGAGGGCGGCCGCTGGGATGTCTGCCACGCTCTCGACAACATGCACGCCCACTTCCTTGAGCCGGCCGACCTTGCTGGCGTGGGAGCCTCTGGTGCCCTCCACGATGGCGCCGGCATGTGAGAAACGCGTACCGGATTTGGCGGCCTTTCCGCCTATGTATGCGACCACGGGTTTGGTCAGCTTGCCGGCCGCGATCAGGTCCGCGACTCGCTCTTCTTGTGTGGTCCCGATCTCGCCGAACATGACGATCAGATCGGTCTGTTCATCCTCTTGGAAGAGCTCCACGACCTCGGGATGGGAAAGGCCCACCACGGCATCGCCGCCCACATGGACGATCGTGCTCTGGCCGAGCCCGGCCTCGGTGAGATAGTAGGACATGGCGGATGTCATCCCCCCGGAACGGGAGGTGACACCAACGTTTCCAGGCTTGAACCATTCGCGTGCCCTCTCCGCCCGGCCCCCAATCATCCCCAGCACCGCTCGGCCCGGGCTGACCAGGCCCAAGGTGTTGGGGCCCACGAAACGCGCACCTCGCTTTTCGGAAAAGGCGGCGATCTCGAGCACATCCTGGATCGGCACGCGGTCCGGGACGATGACCACGAGCTTGACACCCGCGGCAATGGCCTCCAGGGCGGCGTCCTTGACCAGGGTGGCGGGCACGAATATGACACTCACGTCCAGCGCACCTGTCCGCTCCCAGGCCTCTTCCACGGAGTCATAAACGGGAACCCCCAACACATCCTGGCCACCCTTGCCCGGAGTCACTCCGGCCACGACCTTCGTCCCATACTCGGTCATCAGGCGGGTACGGACCATCCCCTCTCGACCTGTGATCCCCTGGACCACGACCTTAGAATGTTCATTGACCAGGATCGACATGTTATTCTTCCGATTCCTTACTTCCCTCGGGTGTCCGAACTCCCGGTCCACCCTGTTTCTCTATGATGCTCGAGCGGTATTCCCGCAGTCCGGGCATGGGAAGATGGATTGCGATCGCGTCCTGTTCATGGAAGCGGCAAAAGATCTCGCAGGCCAGGCACTCCGTGCACTTTCCCTTTCGGGCCGCATCCCTCTCCACGGCCAGCTCCGGCCTCTGCTCCCCATCCAACCTCAGGATCCCGGGAGCACAGGCTTCGATGCATCCATGCGTGCCGCAGGCGGCACATTTCTCGTGATCAAAATAAACAGCACCGGTCACGGTCGCAAAGGAATACCACGTGTCCGGGAACTCCGGCTCTTCCAGCGGCCGCACCCGGTAGGGCCGGCTTCCGCTCTCCGCGATCAGCTCTTCCATGCGCCGGGCACAGAACTCAGGAGAATCATCCCGACCATAGCCCTCGACGGTGCCGGGGATGTTTTCGAGGTATTGGTCCAGGATCTCGATGGCTTTTTCCTCGTAGTTTCCGCCCAGGCGGATGACTGCGGGGATGTCGAGCCCCTCCTCCAGGAATGCCTTGACCAGGCCGCGGGCCGAGTGGAACTGCTCTTGGCTGGCCACGCCCGAGCCTGAAGCGAAATATCCCTTGATGTTGGGCTGCGAAAGGATAACCTTGGCCGCCCGGTACACTTTGGCGGCGGCCGGATTGCCGCTCGTATCACAGTAGTTGGCAAGCATGAAGCCGCAGCTCAGGACCGCGTCCATGGACATCATCGAGCCTCCCCCGCCGGCACCGTTGAAGCCGATGGCCTTTTCCTCCGGCGAGAGGTCCTCGTGCATCTGGAGGAAGTAGAACGTACCGCGGTAGTCCTTTTCCTCGATGCGGTAGGCGATCTTTTCCAGTTCGGTGGGGGGACGGTCGAATTCACGGGCGACCTCGATCCCCAGGTCGGGATGCCGGAAGACCGCATAGTCATCCACAGTGAAGTGGCAGTCGGCCGCATAGACCCTTCCGTCCGCTGTGCGGACCAGTGGATTCATCTCGGCAGAGCGGGCATCATACGTTCGGGCCACACGGTAGAATTTTGCAAGCAGCCCCGAGAGCTGGAGCAAAAGCTTGCCCTTGATCCCGGTACGGCGGATGAGGTTGCGGACCTCATACTCCCGCACGCCCTCGAGGATGTCGATGGGCATGCGCGCGATCTTTTCGGGATGGATCTTCGCGATCTCCTCGATCCCGGTGCCGCCCACCGAGCTGAAGACCAGGAGCGGAGCCTTGGCGGCATCGTCGATGACCAGCCCTGCGAAATACTCGGCTTCGATCGCCAGTTTTTCCTCCACCAGGACCTCGTCCACCACGAAATTCTTAATCTGGGAGCCCAGCAGCTCGCGCGCCTGGGCTTCGGCCTCTTCGGGAGAGTCTGCAAACCGGATCCCACCCAGCCCGGCCCGGCCCGTGACCCAGACCTGGATCTTCAGCACCACCGGCCGTCCCAGGCCTGCCGCGATCTCGCGGGCTTCTTCAGGAGTTCGGGCGACACCACCCTCCGGGATGCGGATACCGCCATCCTTCAACAGCTGTTTGCTCTGGTATTCGAATAGTCGGGCCATCTGTATTTCCTGAAAAGGAAACCCTATCTTATTAAAACAGCCCCGGGCAGTCAATCTCTCACTCCTTTTCACCGACCGGCTGGAATCACCCCCCCACAAAAAGGCCTCGGGGAAGCATTGACGACAAAACCTGGCGGATGTAGTTTGGGAAAAGATGCCATGAGCGTCGGAGGGGGAATGAGATCTAAAAAAGCCGCCTTGATCTTGGCTACCTGCTTGTTAGGAGCCTGTGCGACAGGCAGGCCCGATGCCAGGGCCAGGTTCTATCAGGATGAGCTGGACATCATGCTCATGCGGGGCAAGGACTACCAAGAGGTCACGCAAGTCTTGAACACATGGGAATTCGGTGTCCTGGACACCTGGGAAGCGATAAATCCTGATGAATCGAGCCTGAAACGGCTGGACAACCGAAAACTCGGCCGGTTTTCCGAACAGGAAAAACGGAACATCTTCAAGAACACGGGCAGCTACAACGTCTTCTATCTCTTAAAACAGGAAAGCAGCGAGTCTGCCTCTCTGGGCGAAATATCCGGCATGGGCTTCAACACACGGAAAGACAACACCGTGGACATCGAAAGATACTCTCTGATCCGGACGACCTTCCACAACCAAAAACTCATTCAGTTCAAAGTCTGGACGGACATCACGACCTCCAACGTCAGTGGATTCAAGGTCAAACGGGTTCCCTAGCCGGCTCATTTGATCCACATCTGGAAGGTCACGCCATCTTCCTCGCTGTAGATCTCCAGGACCTCTCCCTTCATAGACAGGAGCTGCCGGATCATCCTGTCCAGGTCATATCCCTCTTTCTTGAGACGGACCTTGTCCTCCTGGGAGATGGCGGAAAACGCCAGGTCGGCCAGGGCCCAGGGGATGTTGAGCCTCAGAGCCGGCTTGCGCTGGCCCTCCTTGTAGATACGCAGGTACAGGATCCGAGCCCCCCGCTCATCCTGCTCCTCTCTCTCTTCCCCGAATTCTTCGAAGGCATCTGGATCGATGCGGAGGATGGCCAGCCTGGCCCGGTCGCGGAGCTCGTCGTCTCGGGAATCATCCAGGATCTCTCTCAAGACCGGGAGGGCCTTCTCCCTGGCCCGCTGATCATCCACAAAACTCAATTGAATAGCGGCGTAGTAACGCACGTCCCGGTGATCACTCTTCAGCCTCGACTCCGCCTCGTCCAGGTAGGATCTGCGCCCGTTCTTGTGCAGGCGGATGGCCAGGTCCACGATGGTGTTCTCGGCATCGTCGATGAGGCTCCTGTCTACATCCTCCTGCCTGAGGAAACGCTTGAACAATGCAAGTGCATCCGCCTCTTTGCCCCGCTGCTCCTCCAGGCACTTGCCCTTGTAGAAGAGGGCTTGGGCATAGTAGCGGCTGTCCGGATATTTTTCCAGGAGATCGTCCAGGATCTTCTGGGCCTTGGTCCACTTCTTGTCGAATATCAGGACCTTGGCCTCGGTGAACAGGTCATAGTCGGACTGGGCTTCGATGATGGTCAGTCCCAGTGAGGCGGCCAGGAACACTATCAGAATCACACTATTGATTTTTCGCATTTCAGATCTCACTTCCCTGCAGTTCCTGTTTGACCAGCTTGATCTTCATAACCAGCTGTCTCTCCTGGATGAGCGCCTGGAGCTTGGCCAATTCGGCGGCGGGAAGCTCCGAGCTGATCTGGCTCAGTTCCAGGAAGAGCAGCTCGATCTGGTCGCAGAGGATCTTGGCCTTTGACATTTGGTAGGAACCGAGCTGCTGGTCGATGTATCTTTTTTTGGACAGGAGGTCCTTGGCCTGATCTGAGGCATAGTCGCTCTGCCAGAAATCGGCGGCCTTCTCCGGAGACGACTGGACCAGATCGAGCAGCAGATACTGGCTCCTGTCCAGGTAGTCCAGTGTGGTGCGCCGGGCCACTTCGATATCCATGTCCTCGAGCGTCCCGGCCGGGATGACCAGTTCCAGAGAGGCCAGCTCCAACGGTCCGGGGGAGCGCAGCACCAGGAAGGTCAGGGCCGCACCCAGGAGAGCACCGATGAACAGGGCCGCATAGACCGGACGCATCCGGGATTGGAGTAGGATTTCCCGGAATCCCCGTCGCCCGGGAACACCGATCCTGGATCCCTTCCCCAACACTCGATCCGCGATCCTGTCGGGCAGACCTTCCCAGTCCACACCCTCCATGGCCGCAGCTATTTCCGGATTCAGGGTATCCGCACCATTAAAGACCTTCTTCATATCGTTCATCTCCCGGCGGCAGTCCGAGCAGGCCTGGAGGTGGCCCTCCACAGCCCAGCTCATCTCATCGGGGAGTTCTCCGTATAGATAGGCCGCCAGTTCCCTCTGATATCCTTCACATTGCTTATTCATGGCTGTGCTCCCACATAGGGGCTCATATGGATCTTCAGGTTCTGGATCGCCTTGAAATTGAGCGACTTGACCGTGCCCACGGCGATATTCAGAATCTGGGCGATCTCTGTGTACTGGAGCTGATTGTAGTGCCGCATCACAAAGATCAGGCGCTGGCGTTCTGTAAGGCGACCCAGGCAGGTTCCGAAGACGTCCTTCAGGTCCGATGCTGAGGAGGGGTCCTTGACCGGCCCGGTTCGATCCTGCCTGACTTCTTCGGGTTCGGCATCCACCAGAAACTCCCGGTCCTTCTTGTGCTGCTTGCGGTAGTGATCGATGCACAGGTTCTTGGCGATCTGGAGCAGCCAGTTCTGGAAGTTCTTTTCCTGCTCGAACATGGCGGCCTTCTGAAAGAACCGCAGGAAGGTTTCCTGTACGATGTCCATGGCATCCTCATGGTTCCGGAAAAAGGAAAACGCCAGCAGATAGACCTTCTTCTGGAAGAGCCGGGTGATGGCCTTGAAGGCCTCCCGGTCTCCCTCACGGGCCTGCAGCACGAGTGCGCGGATGTGTTCCTGCTCGGCTGAATCGTTGCGCTCCATCAGGCTTCAGGTCTCCTCATGATCTTCTCTTCGTCGAGTTCTACGGAAGATCTCCCCAAAAGGTTCATCCCCGTTCCAAGTCAGGAATAAACCGGCTCTATCTATAGCGGAGCCACTTGAGGATCTCGGGAAGGCGCGGCGGCTTGCCGTACATCAGGATACCTACCCGATAGATCTTGCCTGTGAGCCAGATCATGGCCAGGATGGCGGCCACCAGGAGGACGATGGAGCCCAGGATCTGAGAGAACGGGGGCAGGAGGATACAGACGCGGAGCAGCATGAGCATGGGCGCAAAGAAGGGAAACAGGGAGAGACCGACCGACAGGGAGCTGGATGGGCTGCGCATCACGAACATGATCAACAGCAGGGGGATGACCAGCATCATGATCACCGGCATCATCAGCTGCTGGGCCTCCTTCTCGTTGTTGACCATGGAGCCGACGGCAGCGAAGATCGTGGAATACAGGAAATAGCCCAGCACGAAATAGATCACGAAGGCGACGAAAACATAGGGGGGGATGGTGGGGATCTGAAAGGAGTCCATCTGGGGAAAGGCGGAGGCCGCCAGCGCCCGGCCCTTGGTAGCCAGGGCGATGCCGAACAGGGTCCATATCGCATACTGTGTGAACCCTACGGCCGCGATACCTATGATCTTGCCGGCCATGAGCTGATAGGGCTTCATCGACGAAAGTACGATCTCGACGACCCGTGAGGTCTTCTCTTCGATCACGCCGCGCATCACGGCCTGGCCATAGAAGATGAGGGTCATGTACAGGATGAGGACGAGGAAATAGGAGACGAGGAATGTGCCTCCGGTATCCTCTTCCACTCCCCTGGACGTGACCTTATGGGTAGAAAGGGGGACCGGCATTATCAAGCGGCCGACCAGCTGAGGATCTATGGCCTCGCCCTTGAGGCGTTTCTCGATGACCACGGAATTCAGGGCACGGCGTATGTCCTGCGTCTTTTCGAAGTCTGAGACATGTTCGGAGACAAATTCGGCCTCTCCACCGGACACGATGTCCGTGGGCAGGAAGAGGTAGCCGGAGAGATCCTTGCTCAGGACCTTCTGGTTCAGGCGTTCCCTCAGTTCGCCCGTGTCGTCTGGTGACCGATGCTCTTCCAGGAGGTAGCGCTGGGTCCCGTCTTTTAGCCGGACATCCTTCAGCTTGAGCTCCAGCCCGGTCAGGATCTCGCCGCTGGTGTCTATGACCGCGATCGTCTCCTGCTCTTCCACGGTAATCACAGACAGCACGATCGGCACCACGAGCATGAGAGACATGAACACCGGCCCCAGGACCGTGCCGATGATGAATCCCTTGGTCCGCACGATCTGTAGGTATTCCCTCTTGACGACAGCGAGTATCTTATGCATTGCTGCCTCCCACCTTGTCGATAAAAATGGCGTTAAGCGTCGGCTCTTTTACCTCGAAGCGGCTGACCCGCAGCCGGTTCGCCACCAGCTTCAGGAGCTCCTGGGGATCGATGCCTTCCTTCAACCTGATCTCCATGGAACGGCCATAATCGTCCAGCTTAGCGATTCCGGGAAACTCCTGCACAAAAGCGGCATCACCATCATAGTCCAGGACCACCGTGTTTTTCCCGTACTGCTGCTTGATCTCCTTCAGCTCGCCCTCCAGAACCTTCTCAGCCTTGTTGATGAGGCAGATGTTGTCGCAGATCATCTCGACCTGCTCCATCCTGTGTGTGGAAAAGATGATCGTCGTACCCCTGTCCCGCATCTCCAGCATCACGTCCTTGAACAGCTTCGTATTGACCGGGTCCAGCCCGGAGAAGGGCTCATCGAGGATGATGAGCTTGGGATCGTGCAGGATCGTGGCGATGAACTGCGCCTTCTGCTGCATTCCCCTCGACAGCTCCTCCGTCTTTTTTCTCCGCCAGTCCGACAGATCGAACCGTTCCAACCAGTGCTCCACCTTGCTGCGCGCCTGCTGCGGCTTGAGCCCCTTCAGGGCCGCCAAGAAGAGCAGCTGTTCCCCCAGCCGCATTTTTGGATAGAGCCCGCGGTCCTCCGGCAGATATCCGACCTCCCCTTTCATGTCCTCGTCCATGCCGCGGCCCAGGACCTCGATCCGCCCCGAATCGGGGATGATGATGTTCATGACCATCCGGATGGTCGTGGTCTTGCCGGCACCGTTGGGCCCCAGGAGGCCGTAGATCGATCGCTCGGGGATCGCAAAAGACAGTTGTTTCACAGCATAAAATGTGCCGAACCGTTTGGACACATCCTCTATGGCAAGTGCATTGGCCATGGGCAGCTCCCTCTTCACCAAAGATAAGACTGTATTCTAATGAAGGGCGCGGGTATATGCAAACCCTGTTCGGTTTACTAAACCAAGGAACTCTTATATAGTATGAAATCGCATATCCGCTGTCGCCGGAAGGAGAGAAGATGCGCAAAGGAACCTACGTTCTTATCATCCTGATGATTTTTTTCATCTTACTGACGGTCACGTTCGCCTCCTTCTTCTATTTCCAATTCACCAAGGCCCCAGCAGTGAAGGCCAACTCATTCCTGGAGCTCAGGCTCATGGGAGAGATCCAGGAAAGGGTCGGCCCCGACATCATGAGCCTCATGTATCTCAAGCCCGAGCCGCTCGCCATGCACGACATATGGTATAACCTGCGGAAAGCCAAGGTCGACACCAAGATCACAGCCGTGGTCCTGCGTCTCGGGAACCTCGTGTGCGACTGGGCAAAGGTCAATGAGATCAGGGACCTCATCCTGGATTTCCGCCAATCCGGTAAAAAGGCCTATGCCTACATCGAAGAGGCCATCGAATTCGACAAGGAGTACTACCTGGCAACGGCCTGTGACGAGGTCATCCTCCACCCCCAGGGATTTCTCATCATCAATGGGATCGGGGGCTACATCCCCTTCGTCAAGCAGGCCCTGGACAAACTGGGTGTGGAAGCCGAGGTCGAACATGTGGAGGAGTTCAAGACCGCCTACCACATGTTTACACAGGAAAAACTGACTCCGGCGCACCGGGAGATGCTGGATTCGCTCTATGCCAGCCTCTATGAGCACTATGTGAAGGAGGTCGCGGACGCGAGAGGGAAGAGCGAAGAGGACATCCGGAAACTCATCGACCACGGCTTTTTCCAGGGAGAATCCGCCCAGGAGGCAGGGCTGGTGGATGAGCTGCTCTATGAGGATCAGTTCCTGGACAAGCTCATGGGTGACCGCTCGAAAATAATCCGGGTGACACATCAACAGTATCTCCGAGTCAGTCCCTCATCGTTGGGCCTGAACAGGGGCAGGAAGATCGCACTGATCTACGGGATGGGCCCCATTATCAGCGGCAGCGGGATGTATGGCATGATGGGGAGCGATACGGTCTCACGCTGGATCCGGCGAGCCCGCCAGGACAAGTCCGTGGAGGCCATCGTCTTCCGCGTAGACAGCCCGGGCGGATCTGCCGTGGCTTCCGATTCCATCTGGAGGGAAGTGGCCCTTGCCAAGAAGGAAAAACCCTTTGTCGTTTCCATGTCTGACATGGCCGGCTCAGGAGGGTACCAGGTCGCCATGGCCGCCCACAAGATAGTGGCGCACCCCCAGACGCTGACAGGATCCATCGGCGTCATCTTCGCCAAGATCAACCTGATGCAGCTGTATTCCAAGCTGGGCATCACGGCCGAAAAGATCCAATATGGGAAGAGGGCCGACATGTTCTCCACCTTCCGACAGGCCACTCCTGAGGAACGCAGCCTTCTCAAGCAGGAGATCCTCAAGACCTATGATCACTTCATCACCAAAGCGGCGGAAGGTCGCTTGATGACCAAGGAAGAGATCGACGAGGTCGGGAGGGGCCGGGTATGGACCGGGGCTCAGGCTCTGGAGCTGGGCCTGGTGGATGAGATGGGCGGGCTCTCTCGGGCTATCGACATCGCCAAGGAGCTGGCCGGCATCGCAGACCGGGATCCGGTACGGCTCGAGGTCTGGCCCAAGAAAGTCTCCTTCTGGGACATGTTCTGGGGAAGGAGGGCCGTGCGCATAGAGGCCGAGCTTCCTCCGCGAGTGAAGAAGCTTCTCTCCACCCTCTCTCTGCTGGACCGGAACGTGCCGTGGGCCCTCATGCCCTTCTGGCTCCCCACCGACTGACTTGTATCATCTGGGGGCCAATCTCACCACAGCGACTTCGACGTGGTTCAATAGGCGTAGGAGTCGGGGCAGATGCTGCTGAACTCACAGTTGCTGCAGCTGTGGTAGTCGGGTTTGGCCGCAAAAACCTGCTTGCGGATCCCGGCTTCAGCTTCCCGGATCTTGTCCAGAGCCCTCTGCGTCTCTTTGGGGCTTTTGCGTGCTCGGCCGATGATGTCCGACTCCAGGAAATGGAGCCGCGTCTCCAGGGCAGGTACCCCAGTGGCCTTCAAAAACGAGAGCGCATAAACGTCCATCTGCAGGCTGGTGGCTGTGCGGCGATCCGCCTCTACCTGCGACTTGATCTCGGTGGCCTTGAAATCGGTGATGACCTCGCCTTCGGGGAGCCGGTCGATCCTGTCCCACCGCCCCGTGAAACGCAGATCGGCCTCCTGCCATTTGAAGACACGCTCCAGTGACTCCGGCACCTGTCCGGAGGCCTGGTCCCGCTCGATAAAACTCTGCAGGGCTCGTTCTCCGGCCTTCTTCTTCATCTCTTCGTGTTCCCGACTGAGGAATCCCTCGTTGATCCAGCGGTGCCTGTATTCGGTCAGCACCTCCCCTATGGGAGGAAACTTGCCGGACATCCTCTGCAGCAGATAGAAATGGATGGTTCCGTGCAGCACACGGCCGTATACCAGGTTGTAATGTGGAGGCACGGGAATCCGGACGATATGCCTGTAGCGGAATTTCAAAGGGCAGGTCAGGTAGTCGTCCACTTTATAGAAACTCAGCGGGGACACGGCCTGAGCGTATTCCTGCGCTCCCCGGGACGCTGACTCGGGGCTTCGCGCATAGCGCTGGATCTCCTCGAGAGCCGAAGCCTGCTGTGTTTCCTCGGGGATCCGAGACAGGTCCAGGGCTTCCAGGACAAAGGGGCTGACCTTCTTGAGCCGCTTGAGGCCGTAATCGCGAGCCCAGGTCAGGTAGAGCGTGTGTTTGGCCCTGGTCATGCCCACATAGAACAGGCGCCTCTCTTCCCTGATATAGGAGATCCCGTCCTCCTCGGGAAGCGGATCTGTCTCCGGTGAGTCCTCCCCCTTTTCGGTGTCGTCAAGGATCGCCTCCGGGAAGGGGATGCGCTCCCTGCGGGCCCGGCCGGGATATCGGTCGGCGATCAATCCGACCATAAAGACCACAGGGAATTCCAATCCCTTGGACTTGTGTACGGTCAGCACATTGACCGCATCCTCGTCCAGCTCGGCCTCGGCCGACGCAGGATTGTCTCCCACTTGACGGAGCAGGTCCAGGTGCTTCGCGAACGCAAACAGGGAGTCCTGATCGGTCACACGGGAGAAATTTTTGACTTTATCAAAAAAGATCCGGATGTTCTTGATCCGCAGCTCGGTCTGAGGGGACAGCTCTCGCGTGAGATCCTTGAGGAAGCCTGATTGTTCCAGAAAGGCGTACATCACCTGGCCTGCGTTCTGTCGGGCAGCCAGGTCGACGAAGGTACGTAGATCTTGGTAGATACGCAGGATCAAGTCCCGGGAGCGTGCCTCCACATCCACGGGATTTTCCCCCCGATGGAATTCCCGAAATACCTTGTGCAGTGTGAGGTTCCTTTTGTGAGCATAATTGGCCACGGATGCGAGGTCATAGGCATCCATCCGATAGACATCGGAGAGGGCGAGGTGGAAGAGGCTGGGACTGTCTTGAAAATCGGTCATAGACTTGATGAATGACATGAGGATCCGGATCTCTTCCTGTGCGTACAGGCCCCGGCTTCCGGAAAACCGGTATGGGACATCGCGCATGTTCAACGCCCTCAGATAGGGATCGGCATCCGCATTGGTCCTGACCAGGATAGCGATATCGCTGAAGGGGAGGCCCTCCCCCCCCCTGGTCTGTTCCTGGATGATTTCGGCGATGCGATCTGATTCGTGGGAAAGGGTGTCGAACTGCAGTTTGTGGATGCTTTTCCCGCGTGGCTCCAAGGCGGAACGCAGAGATTTGTCGATGTCTTCCCTGACTTCGAGACGGTGAGGATCATTGTGTCGGATCAGGCGGTAGGCGGAATCCAGGATGACCTGAGTGGATCGATAGTTGGAATTGATGACCACTCGCTCCGCCTGAGGGTAGATCTGGCTGAAGCTCAGGATATTGTTGAGGGATGCACCCCGAAAGCGGAATATGCTCTGATCATCGTCTCCCACCACTGTGATATTGTGATGGCTGGCACTCAGAAGTTTCAGCAGTTCGAACTGGATACGATTGGTATCCTGGAACTCATCTACAAGGATATATTTGTATTTGTCCTGATAATCCTTCAGGACGGAAGGTCGGGCTCGCAGGAGCTCGACGGTCAGGGTCACCTGGTCCTCAAAATCGATCATGCCGTGTTCGCGCAGGAGCTTCTGATATCGCCGGTACACCAGGGCCAGTTCCTGATGTTTGCGGGCCGTTTCAGCGGCAGCTGGATCCGAAGCCTTCTGGATCTGCTCCCGGGCATATCGGATGTAGTCACGGGAACTGATGCCCTCCTGTTTCAGTTTCCTTAAGGAAGCCAGGAGCTCCTGAATGTGTCTGGCAGGCGAGCTCAACGGCCGGTAGTGGCGCAGGGGGAAGCGGAATAGGTTTTCACGAAAAAAAATGGCCTGCTCGATCTCATCCAGCAGCATGAAGTCCAGATGGAAGCCCAATTCATGGGCATGATTGCGGAGCACCCTCTCACCAAAAGAGTTGAATGTGCTGATCTCCACAAAGGAATAACTGTACGGGATCAGGAGATCGACCCGTTCCTCCATCTCATTGGCTGCCTTCTCCGTGAATGTCACGGCGAGGATCTCATCCGGCCTGGCCGCCTTGGAGGAAATGAGGTGGGCGATCCGATGCGTGATGACCTTGGTCTTTCCTGTTCCGGCCCCAGCAATGATCAGCAGGGGCCCCTCACCAAAAGTGACGGCTCTTTCCTGCTCCGCATTCAGTCCCTGCAGCAGAGTATCCATATGTTTCTTTCCAACCGGCGGTGCGCCCATACCTGGCCTCAGGAGAATCTGATCCCCTCACGATCCGGAGTGTGGGCGAGGGGAAGGAGGTGTTTTTTTTACTTTAGGATAACCGTTTCGTCGGGCAGGCCAAGCCCCAATTCACGTGCCCTTTCCCTGATTGCCTGGGGATTGTCTTCGAGTTCCCGGATCTCCCTCCGGAGCTCATCCCTCTGATGTGTCAGCTGTTCCACACGCATCTCGAGCGAATCGGCCTTCCTGCTTATCTGATAGATATCGATCAGGCCCCTGTCTCCGAAGAACGAGGCGATCACCAGGACCAGGAAAAGAAACGACACCGCTGCAATCAGGAGTTTCGTCTTGATAGACAGACCAGCCTGTATCTTTTTTCTTTGTTGTGGTTGCTGCGGCATCAGGTTATGAGCTCCATTCCAGCTTTCATGAGACGGTGCAGTTCTTCGGCCGTGCCCGCCTCGGCATAGCCTCGGATGACCGGGACCGTCCCTGAAAAGCGTAACAGAATCCAGTCGTCATCGTCAAAATTTAATTTGAGCCCGTCTATGGTATCCGCACTCCTGACCTCTCGGCCAGCCAATCGGGTCGGCGGCCGCCTGATCAGCTGCCTCAGCTTTTTTTCCCTGGCCGTGGTCAGGGGAATCACCCGGGTGCTCCCCTCCAGGGTGCCGTATTTGACGAACAGGCCATCGATCAGCTTGGACAGCGGCTGGCCCCTCGCCGCCAACATCTCAACGACCAGGAGTCCCGCAAAAATCCCATCTTTCTCGGGGAGATGGTCCTTGACAGCGAGACAGGCGCTCTCCTCGCCGCCGAATATGATCTTCCCTTCCAGGAACAGGTCGGCCAGATATTTGAATCCAACCGGCGTTCTGAACAGCGGCAGGTCGTGTGCGCGGGCGATCCGGTCGATGATGTGCGTGGTGGCAACGGACCGGGCCACGCCTCCTCTCCACCCCTTTTCTGTGACAAAATAATCCAGAAGCAGCGCCAGCACAAGATTCTGCTCAATGAAGCGGCCCTGCTCATCGACGATGCCGAAACGATCCCCATCCGCATCGGTGGCGAGCCCCACATCGAGCTCCTTCTCGGTGACCAGGGCTTTCAGCTCTTCCAGATTCTCTTCTGTACAGGAGGGTGTGAAGCCTCCGAAATACGGATCCAGGTAGCCGTGGATCTCCTCGAACGGAATGTGATTCTCTTCCAGGATCTCATCCAGGTATTCGCGGCTCGCGCTGAAAAGGAGGTCAACGGCCACCTTGAGCCCGGACTTGCGGATCAGGTCGAAATCGATCCCATCCTGAATGTAAGCCAGATAATCCGCCTGCAGATCGATCTTCTCGACAAATTCGGTCTTGGGGTAAAACGGGCAGAAGGCGTCGCCCTGCATAAGGAGCTTGATCTCCTGCTCTATCTGATCGGTCTCATGAGGCAGGGCCGGCGCACCGGTTTCGACGTTGTATTTGAGCCCGTTATACTCAGGCGGGTTGAAGGAGGCGGTGAAGTTGATCCCGGCATGCGCCTTTCGGAGGATGACCTGATAGGCCTGGGCCTGGGAAGGAGCATCCCGGTCGGTGAGGTACACATGGATCTTATTGTGAGAGAGGACCTTCGACGCCTCGGCGGCGAAGCGCTCGGAAAGAAACCGAGTATCATGGTTTACGACAACGGAGATCTTGTCTTCAGGGAATTTTCGATGAAGAAAATTGGCGATCGCTTGAACCACCGTCCGGACATTCTGGAAGGTGAATTCTTCTCCCATGATGGCCCGCCAACCGGATGTGCCGAACTTGATCATGGTCGCCTTTGGTCTTAAGTAACACAAGTCCCCCTGAAAAGCAAGGCCTTGCGGGAGTTCGCAGATAAGATCCTTAGCGTTTCTTGGTGGTCATGGGCACGAAGCGGACGCTGCTGATCCGCTTCGTATGAGGCCTGCCGCCCTTCTTGGTGATCACACACAGAGTCTGATAGGTGCTGGGATCTCCTAGAGGGAGCACGATCCTGCCCCCCTCCCGAACCTGCTCAAAGACTTGGGTCGGCAGCTCGGGAGTAGCGCAGGTTATGATGGCGCCATCGAACGGTCCCTCGTCTTCCCAGCCAGCACCTCCATCGCTCCATCTAACGCGGACGCCGTCATAGCCCAGTTCGACGAGTGTGGCTTCAGCCCTGTCTGCCAAGCTCCGGATGATCTCCACAGTGAAGACAGAAGCGCCTAGCTGAGCCAGCACGGCTGCCTGATACCCGGAGCCCGTCCCTATCTCAAGTATCTTCTCACCGGGCTGCGGCTCAAGGAGTTGGGTCATCAGGGCGACGATATAAGGTTGAGAGATGGTCTGATCGTCTCCGATCGGGACCGGATGGTCGGCATAGGCCAGATGGCGGAAAGTAGGACCGACAAAGAGATGGCGAGGGACTGCGGCCATGGCCTCCAGCACACGAACATCTGTTATATCCCGCGAGACGAGCTGCTGCTCCACCATCATCTTGCGACGGATGGTATAGTCGTCCTCCTGTCCGGCAGCCCCAAGTAGGGCGACAAACACGCAGAGAAGTACAGAACCAGCCACAGGTCTCGCGCTCCTCAGTATCATTGTCCCCTGATGTTGTTCCATGGATATTATAGTCCATCCGAGAAAATCCTCAAGTCCCACCGTCTTTCCTATGTGCTCCTCCCTACTAACTGGGGCTTCTGTAACTCAGGACGAATCCACATCCATCCGCCCCCTTCATTCAGGGTGGGAGGGCCTGGGGGTGGTTTGGAAGGAAAACATCACCCCCCCCCCTTTTAAGGTGGGTGGC
>RCNB010000035.1_pt1 | contig 105726 bp, 86 predicted proteins | sample 2041321 | NCBI WGS metagenome assembly RCNB01 (sample SAMN09708232, study PRJNA481090) | Marine sediment metagenome, whole genome shotgun sequencing project. | reverse complement strand
AGAGTACAAAAGGCTGATGGATGAGCCCAATATTCGAAGTTCTCACATCACGAAAACTCCTACTTTAGGAGGTGTTTCTTTTTTTTACACATTGATTTTTGCACTTTTTTTTCTTAAGAACTGGTGCCAAAATGATGAGGCTTTTTATATAATACCTGGACTGACAATTCTATTCATAATTGGCTTAAAAGATGATCTGGTAGTGCTTTCGCCTTACACAAAACTCGTAGCACAAATAATCGCAATAACATTCATTATAAGCAACACAAGCTTTACGATCCATTCATTGAATGGGTTTTTTGGCATTTATGAAATCCCGGTTTATGTCTATTATTTTATTTCAGGGTTTATCATGTTAACAATTATTAATGCCTATAACTTAATTGATGGAATTGACGGGTTAGCAGCTATTATAGGAATAGTCATACTTATTATTTATGCCACTATTTTTTACATGACCAAAGAGTATTTTTTCCTGTTGCTCAGCCTAACATTGAATGGATGCTTAATAGCTTTTTTAAAGTATAATTTATCTTCAACAAGCGAGAAAATTTTCATGGGAGATACAGGCTCTCTTATTGTGGGGTTCATTATTAGCATATTAACACTAAAGTTTTTAGCTCTAACCCCAGATGAGTATGATAGCCTTCCTTTTTTAATAGAAAATATACCCTTAATAGCGATAAGCATACTGATTGTCCCTTTATTCGATACCGCTAGGGTTTTTACCATTAGATTAGCCAACAAAAGGAGTCCATTTTCGGCTGACAGGAATCATACACATCATATATTGATTGATTATTTTAAAATGTCCCACAAAAAAGCCAGTTTGATCATAGGTGGCTTTAACTTAATCTTTGTGTATCTTTTTATTATACTCGGAAGTTCGTCCTATAATTTTTGGTTAGCTGCGGTTTTGGCAGCAACTGTAATTATTTTAGGATATTTTTTCTATCGGTTTGATTATAGTTTTTCCAACGTTAAAAGAAAAATTCGATTAAAAAGAAAAGTTGATAATGCAAGAAAGAAAGGAAAGGATTTGATGCGGAAAAATAAAGAACAAAAGCATCAATGATATTTTTTGAAGTTACCGATTAATGTCTTTATTTTATATGATCAAAAAAGTGCTCCCAATGAATTAAAATTAGGACACTATTAAAAATCAAAAATTAACATTTCATAACACAACATTTTAATGGGTGTAAAAAATATTTGTTGCATTGGGGCTGGCTATGTTGGAGGGCCAACCATGGCAATTATAGCACAAAAATGTCCCCAAATAAATATCACAGTAGTAGACATTAATGAATCCCGAATAGCTGCTTGGAATGACAAGGACCTGAGTAATTTACCCATCTTTGAGCCAGGGCTAAGTGATGTGGTCAAGGAAGTACGAGGGCGCAACCTTTTCTTTTCTACCGATGTAGATGAAGCTATAGACAAGTCAGAATTGATTTTCATATCTGTAAACACACCAACCAAAACATACGGGAAAGGCAAGGGAATGGCAGCCGATTTAAAGTATATTGAACTGTGTGCTCGTCAAATCGCGAGAGTATCCAAATCCGATAAAATTGTCGTCGAAAAATCCACACTACCTGTACGAACAGCTTCAGCTATTAAAAGCATACTCGATAACACAGGGAATGGTGTTCAATTTCAGATTCTATCCAATCCAGAATTTTTGGCTGAAGGCACGGCTGTACAAGATTTAGTATCCCCCGATCGTGTATTGATAGGAGGGGATAATACTTCGAAAGAAGGAAAAAACGCCATAAATACATTGGTTGATATTTACGCCCACTGGGTGCCAAAAGAACAAATATTGACAACCAATGTATGGTCTTCAGAGTTATCAAAATTAACAGCTAACGCCTTTTTGGCTCAAAGAGTTTCGTCCATAAATGCAATGTCAGAAATTTGCGAAAAAACTGGTGCCGACGTGAATGAAGTCGCCAAGGCCATTGGTATGGATAGTCGTATCGGACCTAAGTTCTTAAAAGCTTCAATAGGTTTTGGAGGTTCATGTTTTCAAAAAGACATATTGAATTTGGTTTATATCGCTAAATCCTATGGATTGTATGAAGCAGCAAACTATTGGGAGCAGGTCATCATCATGAATGATCATCAAAAACAACGTTTTTCGGATAACATTGTTAAAACATTATATAATACTGTATCAGGCAAGAAAATCACATTCCTGGGATGGGCGTTCAAAAAAGACACAAATGATACAAGAGAATCTGCCGCGATTAATGTAGCTGACAATTTATTGAGTGAACAAGCCAATATTTCGGTTTATGACCCAAAAGTTATTCCGGAAAGAATTTATGCTGATCTTGATTACTTGAATACGCGATATCCTGAAGAAAATAAAGAGTTATTGAGCGTTGTCAAGGATCCATATGAAGCTTGTCAAGATTCTCACTGTGTAGCAATTTTAACGGAGTGGGATGAATTCAAGGAATACGATTGGAAAAGAATATATAACGGAATGAAAAAGCCTGCATTTATTTTCGATGGCAGAGGTATTTTGAACAAGAATGAACTGGAAAGCATAGGATTTGTATATTATAAAATAGGAAGTGGAGAGTAATTATATAAAATGGCCTTTATGTCTGTCTAAATGAAGCTTCAATTTTAAATAACAAAATAATAATGAAACGTGTTTTAGTTACTGGAGGTGCGGGTTTTTTGGGATCTCATTTGTGCGATAAATTTATTAAAAAAGGGTATCATGTAATTGCGATGGACAACCTAATCACGGGGTCCCTAAAAAACATCGAACATCTTTTTAGGCTTCCTAATTTTGAGTTTTACCATCATGATATAACTAAATTTGTTCATGTTCCAGGCAAATTAGATTACATCTTGCATTTTGCTTCACCCGCCAGCCCTATAGATTATTTAAAAATTCCAATTCAAACACTTAAAGTCGGCTCACTTGGCACACATAATCTTTTAGGACTTGCGATGCAGAAAAAAGCACGACTTCTTATAGCCTCTACATCGGAAGTTTATGGAGACCCATTAGTACATCCGCAAAGTGAAGAATATTATGGGAACGTGAATACTATTGGACCGAGAGGAGTCTACGATGAGGCCAAGCGCTTTCAAGAATCCATGACCATGGCCTATCATAGATTTCATGGTCTTGAAACAAGAATAGCAAGGATTTTCAATACCTATGGACCTAGAATGAGGCTTAATGATGGCCGCGTGATACCTGCCTTCATAGGACAAGTGTTGAGAGGAGAGAATCTAACGGTATTCGGCGATGGTTTACAGACAAGGTCCTTTTGTTATGTCGATGATCAAATTGAGGGAATTTTTAAATTGCTTTTAAGCGATTATAATTTACCAGTTAATATTGGAAATCCTGATGAAATCAGCATTAAGGATTTTGCTGAAGAGATAATTAGACTTGCAGACTCTGATCAAAAGATCATTTATAAAGCTTTGCCTATTGATGACCCTATGCAACGGCAACCAGACATTTCATTGGCCAAAAAACTACTAGGATGGCAGCCTAAAGTTGGCAGGAAAGAAGGAATGAAGAAAACATTTGAATACTTTAAGTCTTTGAAAAAAGATGAATTTTTTAAAAGTCAGCATAAAGATTTCTCCAATTACAACAAGATGTAATGACTGAATTAAAGTCGAAAAGAAATTTATGGTTGAATTGGGTTGTCCAACTATCATTGGATATACTAATTGTTAACTTTTTAGCATTTAAGTTACTTGACTTCGGAGATGACAGAATATATTTTTTCTCTTACGATTTTTTAAACAATAAGTACTTATTGTTTATTATATATTCATCGATAGCATGGACAATAACATCACTACTAGCTAAATTCTATCAAATTAGTAGGCATAGTTCAGGTATTGCCATCATGACCTTATTGCTAAAACAAATTTTGGCATTTTCAATATCTATATACGCCTTTATTGGCATTTTTAGAAGCATAGATATTGATGCCACACTTACCTTTAAATATCTGTTGATTGCTTTTTTGGCGATTGCAGTAATTAAGCTTCTAAGACAGTTTATCTTTAAAAAGTTGGGACTTTATCTAGAAGGTGGAATAAAACAAATAGTTATTGCTGGGTATGATCAGAGCTCTGAAGAATTAGAATCCTTGGTAACCCAAAAAAAAGAACTTGGGTATGAATTAAAAGGCACTTTCAGTAATTCGGAGGGTAGCTCAATATCTGGAAATATCGCAGATGCCATCAAGTTCATCAAAAGTAGTGATGACATAGATGAAGTTTATTGTGCCATAGATCAACTTTCGGAAGATGAAGTGAATGATTTTGTGAAACTAGCGAGCATGAATGACATTGAATTGAAATTCATCGCTAATACAGAAAGCTACTACGCCAAGAAACTTGAAACAAATTATTATGACTACCTACCGGTGTTGTCCATTAAAGAAGCTGTACTAAATAGTGAGATCAATCAATTGGTCAAAAGGATATTTGACGTTTTTTTTTCATTGCTAATTATTATATTCATATTGTCTTGGCTCTTGCCTTTATTAGGGGTGTTGATAAAAATGGAATCAAAAGGGCCTGTTTTTTTTAAGCATAAAAGGAATGGCATTAATTATGAAGAGTTTACTTGTTATAAATTCCGGTCATTACGAAAAAGCGATATTTCATCAACAAATCACGTTATGGAAGATGATTCAAGAGTAACAAAAACAGGAAGATTCATACGAAAGACCAGTATTGATGAATTACCACAATTCTTCAACGTACTCTTCGGAGATATGTCAGTAGTGGGACCAAGGCCTCATATGTTGCCTTTTACATCAGCTTATTCCAAGAAAATAGACAAATATAGATTTGCCTATAGACATAGTGTGAAGCCTGGAATAACAGGACTTGCTCAAGTAAAAGGTTATAGGGGTGAAATCAAGAATGATGAAGATATAATCAACAGGATAAAGTATGATATATTCTATATAGAGAATTGGTCGCTATTATTGGACCTGAAGATCATTACACAGACATTTTTTAATGTGATCAAAGGAGAGAAAAAGGCTTACTGATCTTCTATATTTAGGATTTTAATGAGATTGTATATCTGATTGTCAAAGTTGAATGTCTCAATGGCTGTTCTTTGAATCCGACGTTTTAGTTCCATATTTAGTTCTTCCAAACGTATCTTTTTCAAAACGGCATTCAAGTCATTGTAACTTCCCGATTTTGCAATCCATCCCAAACCATTCTTCAAGACTATTTGCTCACCTTCACCACCGCCAAAATACAATATCGGCAAGCCTAATCTGGAATACTCAAATATCTTTGATGGCACAGACCCATAAATTCGTTTCAATAGAGGTATGATGGTTAAGTCATATTGAATAAGCAAATCATGTAATTCAAGACGCGTCACCTCGCCATGATATCTGATTGGCAAGTCTGGATTTGATGCAAGAAATTCTATGATCTTGTTGGCTTCTGCACCATCCCCATATATATCAAATTCAATGGTACTGCAATCCAAGTTCTCACAAAGACTGTGAATGCCTTGCGCAACACCTAAAAGACCTGCGTAAACCATTTTAATTTTGGTTGAAGTAGTTGCTATTTCACTAGTTCTCGGTGAATTGAAATCAGGATAATTTCGATATAAAAGTGTCTTTTTACCTGGAATTATTTTAGTGACATGTGTTAAGATCTCTTCACTTTGCCCTAGAACCATAGTTGCTCTGCCGTAATTGAATCGTTCTATCCTCTCAAGAATTCTATAGCTAAAATTTTGTTTAAAAGCACCTAGTTCCAACCCAGCAATGGGCCATAGATCCGAGACGTTCAATAGGAGTTTCCTATTATTATTCAAGAATAACATACAGGTAAAAGCAACTAATATTGGTGGAGATTGAACAATGACCCTTTCAGGAATCTTGTGGGTAATGAAAAACCATATCAGGCTTAACGAATAAGAGAGCATGGCAAGCAATCTAATGAGTTTATTCTTCGAGTTGCTCGCATATATCCAAAGGCGATGAATTTTTATATTATTCTCGACTGCTGTGTAATGGTATTTGCCTTTGTATTCCTTGAATATCTCTCCTGTAGGGTAATTTGGTAATGGTGTGACAACCGAAACCTCAAAGCCATGTTTCTTAAGTCCTTCAGCAAGATGAAAGATCCTGTTGGCGGCCGCACCGGTTTCAGGAGGAAAATAGCTCGTAATAATAAGGGCTTTTGTCATTTAAAGAAAAAGATGAAAACTGTTTCAATTTACCGCTTTTACTGCGTTCCAATGATTCCTTCCTTTCAAAAGTAATATTCAATCCACTTTCTAGATAGGTTTCCATTTCTTTTTTTATTATTTCCATTTTCCCTTCTGCAAGTATTTCCCTTCCAACATACAAAATCTTGAAATGAGATGGGCTATGTTGTTCAATAACAAACTCCTTTACCTTACCATCATTTTCTATGACACTTTTCGTGATGTAATAGAATGTTAGCCCTGCTGCTTTTTTGCCACTTGGCAAGATGGCAATATCATTAGTCCTTCCAATGAGAGTTTTCAAAATTGGCTTTTGAATGGTACTATCTTCAAATAGTGCACCAATATCGCCAATATCATAACGAATAAATGGATGTGCCTTGTTGTATAGAGAGGTTATCACAATACGTCCTTCTTCACCATATGGCAGGATTCTGTCTTGGTCGTCCAAGACTTCTACATATAAAGTTTCAGAGTTCACTTGCCATTGATCATCAGTATTTTGAAATGCAATCAAATCCAATTCCGAAGCGCCATATTCATTGACAATAGGCACACCGAATTGAGATGCCATGAGTAGTTTGTCATCTTCAAAAAGCATTTCGGAAGTCACGATACACGCTTTAAGTGTGGGGCACATATCTTTAAGAATGATACTCCTGTTTTTTAGGAATTTTGCAAATTGAACAATAGAACTAGTATACCCATTGATATAGTCGAACTTGGTTGATTGAAAGATCTTTAGATGCGCCTCAAAAGCGGTGTCACTTAGGTCAAAAACCGAAAACCTAGTGCGTTTACCCAGGAAATCTTTGGATCGTTCTTTGTAATACCCTTTCATATCAAGAGGGATACCATAAAATCGTGCTTGTTTAGAGCTGTTGAAATCAAGTCCAAACCACCCGAACCTATTTTGTATTAATGCCCAAGTCATGGCATGACAGAATTTGTCCTTTGCAAATATGAAAGGCTCGCCCGAGGAACCTGATGTTTTGTTTACATAGGCGTTTTTTATTGAATAACCATTACTTAAACGTTCCTCCAAGGGCTGTTGTAAATCGCGCTTGGTCATTACGGGTATTGAAGACCAATCGGATGCGTCAGAAGTTTTAGCTAGAGACTTATAGTATCCATTATGATCAAGATGAAAAGAGATGATGTCTTTCTTTTTCTGAAATACATAGTCTTCAAAATCAATTGTATTCATCCCATGAATGCTGTCAAGCATTTGCCGCGCTTTATTAATCGCAAAGCCATTAAGTCGTAAAGAGATATCGAATAATTTCAAAAGAAGATTGCTTCAGCTATGTTTGTGTAAATTAATTATTTTTTGAACGTAAAAGCAATTATTTTTGCCTTTTAAACAAAACATCCAATATGAATATTTTAGTTCTTGGTTCTGGAGGAAGAGAACATACCTTTGCATGGAAACTGGCGCAAAGCAAAAAATGTCACAATCTTTTTGTGGCTCCAGGTAATTCAGGAACTTCGGAAATAGCGGTAAATATCCCTGTTAATGTCAATGATTTTAAAGGAATCAAGGAAATTGTTTTAAAGCACGATATTTCAATAGTTGTCGTTGGACCAGAAGACCCTTTGGTTAATGGAATCCACGATTTTTTTCTTAATGATGATGCGTTAAAACAGGTCAATGTCATTGGTCCGCAAAAAGCAGCTGCACAACTTGAAGGCAGTAAGGAATTTGCCAAGAAATTTTTATTCAGGCACAATATTCCAACAGCAGCTTACGGAAGCTTTGCTAAAGAATCTTTACAAGAGGGTTTTGCATTTTTGGAAACCATGAATCCACCTTTCGTATTGAAGGCTGATGGATTAGCTGCAGGTAAGGGTGTATTGATAATTGATGACATTAATGAAGCCAAACTCGAATTAAAGAGCATGCTTGTCGATTCTAAGTTTGGCGAAGCAAGTGCCAAGGTGGTCATTGAAGAATTCTTGAGTGGCATTGAGTTGAGCTGTTTTGTCCTTACGGATGAGGAAAACTATAAAATATTACCTACAGCCAAGGATTACAAGCGAATAGGTGAAGGAGATGTGGGATTGAATACAGGTGGTATGGGAGCAATTTCACCAGTGCCTTTTGTAGATGACGTGTTCATGCAGAAAGTTGAAGATAGAATTGTTAAACCAACTATTGAAGGATTAAAAAAGGATAATTTACCATATAAAGGATTCGTGTTCATCGGCTTGATAAAAGTAGGCGATGATCCTTTTGTCATCGAGTACAATGTTAGGATGGGAGATCCAGAAACAGAAGTTGTTTTACCAAGGCTACAAAATGATTTGGTTGAGATATTCAATGCCATGGGTGAAGGAAAGTTAAATAGTGTTGAATTGGATATTAATCCGCAAGCCGCAACAACAGTAATGATGGTTTCTGGAGGGTATCCCGAAGCTTATGAAAAAGACAAAGAAATAACCGGTTTAGAAACGATCGAAGGATCTATTGCATTTCATGCCGGCGCACAGTTGAAAAATGATAAGGTCGTGACCTCTGGAGGACGCGTTATGGCGATGACGTCTTATGGCGAAACTTACAAAGAGGCCATAAAAAAATCTTACCAAAATATTGAAAAAATCAAATTTGATAAGATGTATTATCGCAAGGATATTGGTTTTGACTTATAAATATGAGTGAGAGGTAATGCTCTTATCCTCTTCTCCATTTTTATCAAAGGCCCTTAATTGCAACATCCAATATACAAAGGCAACCAATCCTAAAGCCATCAAAATCCATGACATGATGTTGGCACCGAACCAACTATCCAGTTCCAATGCTCTCAAGGCATCAAAAGGAGCGAATAGAAAGTTCACAAATAAATCTTGTATAGCGTAGAAAAAATCTTTCATTGGTCTTATATTTACAAGGCAAATATACAAAAGGTCTAAATGATTGCAAGGATTTTTGATAAATCAAAACCCATAAATTTTTTAATAGCACTCTCTATAGTGCTTATTGCTTTTGTGTCTGCACAGTTCAAGGTATTTCAAGGCGAGTTTAAATTGGATCATGTTCTTACACAAATCGCTAATTTTTCATTATGCTTGCTAACAATGACATTACTGAATTTCATTGTGAGCAAAAACAGCTTGACCCAGAATAGCAGTTATAAAATATTATTGTTTAGTTTATTTTTTGCAATGATTCCGTTCGCTATGAATAATACAAACATCTTAATTTCAAATTTGTTCGTTTTGTTGGCATTACGCAGAATCGTAAGTCTTAAATCTTTATTGAAGGTCAAGAAAAAACTTCTTGACGCCTCTGTTCTTATTGCCATAGCGTCTTTTTTTCATTTTTGGAGTATATTATTCATTCTATTGGTCTTCGCTTCACTTTTGTTTTACTCGGAAAACAAATTGAAAAATTGGATAATCCCATTAGTTGGCTTATGCGCAATTACCTTGATATTCGTGGCCTATCATATTGTTAGATTTGATACCTATGGAGATCCTATGACCTATATTGATGGTGTGGATTTTAATTATGAGAATTACAATTCTTTAAAAATGATCATTAGTATTACGGTCTTGCTTTCTTTTGGGATATGGGCATTATTCTTTTATATAAAAAGTATCAACAAGAAATTGAAAACTTTTAGACCATCATACATTATCATCACGATAATGGCGATTATTTCGCTGTTTGTCGCAGTTATCACCCCTGATAAAGATGGGAGCGAAATTATTTTCATATTTGCACCACTCGCCATAATTATTACGAACTATATTGAAGTCATTGAGGAGAAATGGTTCAAGGAACTCTTGATAGCCATTCTGATCTTGATCCCTGTTACTTTTCAGTTTTTTTGAAATGACCTTCTTTAAGAATTCATTGTATCTTTGCGTAATAAAAATTCTTGCAGATGTTTACAGATTTAGCTAATGCGATTTTCAAGGATGTGATAGACAAATATCATATCATAAATACAGTTGACCAACCTTTTAAGAGCATGTATGACAAAAATGGACATACCATTGAGCATCTACTTTATAGAAAATGCTGGATAGATACTGTTCAATGGCATTATGAGGATATTATCCGAGACCCGAACATCGACCCTATCTCTGCTTTAAAATTAAAACGGCAAATAGATGCCTCCAATCAAGACAGAACGGATATGGTGGAGTACATTGATAGTTATTTTCTAGATACATATAAAGGTGCAAACACAAAAGACGATGCTACAATCAATACCGAAAGCCCAGCATGGGGAATTGATAGGTTGTCAATCTTGGCGTTGAAAATTTATCATATGAATGAAGAAGCAATTAGAAAAGATGCTTCTGTCCTTCATAGGGAATCATGTCAAAAAAAACTTAATGTCTTGTTAGATCAACGTGTTGATCTCTCAACGGCAATAGACACATTATTAAATGATATTGCAAACGGAGACAAGTACATGAAAGTATATAAACAAATGAAGATGTATAATGATGACGAATTGAACCCTGTACTTCGCTCACAGAAGTAGGTCATTTATTCAATAATGTCGATTAAACCAAAACATATACTCGTCATACGCTTGTCTGCAATGGGAGATGTGGCTATGACTATTCCAGTTTTACGAGCATTTTCAAAGCAATATCCTGAGGTAAAACTTACCATTCTTACACGACAATTATTCTCTCCTTTTTTTAGTGATATTCCTAATGTAGAGGTTTTTAATATAGACTTAAAAAACAAACATAAAGGAGTTATAGGGCTCTATAGACTTTCTATAGAATTAAAAAAACTCGAAATAGATGGGATTGCCGATCTGCATAATGTATTGCGCAGTAAGATTTTGAAGGTGTTCTTGAATAGATTGCCTTTTGCTCAGATTGACAAAGGACGAGCAGAAAAGAAAGCTTTGACTTCAGGTAAAGTATTCGAACCATTAAAATCCACGCATCAACGATACGCAGATGTTTTTGAATTACTCGGCTATAAGATTGATTTGTTGAATCCATCATTTCCTGATAGAAGGACTCTTACAGAAAATGTACAGAATTTAATAGGAAATAAAGCTCAAAAGTGGATCGGAATAGCGCCATTTGCCCAATACGAATCAAAGATGTATCCATTGGGTAAAATGGAAGAAGTAATTAGTATGCTTGATTCTCAGAAAGACATTAAAATTCTGTTATTTGGAGGAGGAGAATTAGAAATTTTGCAATTGGAAGACATTCAATCTAATTTTGATAATGTCGTCAATGTAGCTGGTAAATTCACAATGGATGAAGAACTTGATATTATTTCAAATCTAGACCTCATGGTGTCTATGGATTCTGGTAATGCTCATATTGCAGCGATGCTTGGTATAAAAGTAATTACGATATGGGGTGTTACCCATCCTTATGCTGGATTTTATCCGTTTAATCAAAATATTGAATGGGCTATTTTGGCAAATAGAGAAGAATTTGCGGAAATTCCAACTTCGGTCTATGGAAATAAGTACCCAAAGGAATATCGTAAATTAATGCGAAGTATTTCACCAATTGAAATCGAAAAAAAGATAAAAACTCTTCTATAAAAGAAGGCCCCGCTCAAGAGCAGGGCCATAATTTAAACGTATTCATCTTAAAATAGATAATCCCAAAATCTAAATAACGCTTAAAGATTTTATAAAAGTATTTCGTTTTAGTTTCAGTAAAAATTTATTGTAAGAAAATCTTTAAAATATTCGTTGAAATCCACATATCACAGATAAAGTGACGCATTATTCAGATAAAATGAAAAGCATAAAAAATTAATTGGGCAGAAAAAACCTAATTATACATCATCATAATCCACCTTTATCTTTGCCGAAATAGGATGTGCTTGGCAGGTTAATATCAATCCTTCATCCACTTCAGCATCTGTTAAGATATTATTCTGACGCATGGTCGCAGCACCATCCGTGATTCTTGCTAAACAACTACTACAAATCCCTCCTTGGCAAGAATATGGGACATCGAGATCATGATCCAAAGCTGCCTCAAGTATGGATTGTTTCTGGGACATTTCAAAGGAAGATTCTCCATCATCCACTATTATTGTGATATTGGTTTTTCCAGTATTGGCAACATCTTCTTTGACCTCAGTTGGTTTAGCGGCTTTAAAGAGTTCATATAAAATAGAGCTTTCATCGATATGATGTTCTGCCAAAACATTTTTGACAGTATGTATCATGGCTTCTGGCCCGCAAAGGTAAAAGGCATCAATAGCAACATGTTTATATTCGTTCTTGACCACAAAATTGACTGTACTTTTCTCGATACGACCAAATAAGGCATTTTCCTCTTGCGCTTGACTGAAGACAAATCGAATTATAAAACGGTCTTTATATTGATGCTGCAGTTCTAAGAGCTCATCTAAGAACATTGTATCTCCAGTAGTTTTGTTACCAAAAACCAAAATGACCTTACTATGTATTTCCTCTTCTAAAGCACATTTAATGATACTTAAAACAGGTGTGATGCCACTTCCAGCAGCAAATGCTGCTATATTTTTGGTTTTTTTGTCGTTAGGCTCAAAAACAAAACGACCATTAGGTGTCGCAACGTCTATAGTATCACCTTCTTTAAGTTGATTGTTAGCGTAAGATGAGAATGTTCCGTTCTTTACTTCTTTAATTGCGATAGTCAAATCACCACTTTTAGGTGAAGAACAAATAGAATAATCACGACGCACGCCATTACCATTGATCGATGTTTTAAGGGTAATATATTGTCCAGCTTTAAAAGAATAATCATCTTTAAGATGCTCCGGCACATCAAAACTAACACTTACAGCTTTGTCAGTTTCTTTTTGGATGCGCTTTATCTTGAGTTTATGGAATTGAGACATATTTAAATTTTCAACAAAAATACTAAAGTGCTAGATGAAATATTGTTTAGTTGTGTAACAAAAGCATTAGTTTTATTACTTATTCTTTAAACCAAACGTATTTAAATATGATCAAGCACTTTTTGAGCTTAGAATGGAAACAATATTTCCGTTCTTCGTATTGGCAAAAAAGCATGTTACTGAACATTTTGCTTGCTTTTTTTGCACTATGGATAGTTGCTTCATTTCTTATACTGGGATTTGCGGCGTTTCCGATCATCAAAAAGTTATATCCCGAAAGTGATCCTTTCATTGTGTTTAACAGTTTCTTGTTCTTTTGGATCTTAGGCGACCTCTTTGTAAGATTCTTTTTTCAGAAACTGCCAGTAATGAGTGTTAAGCCATTATTGACTTTACCAATTAAACGAGGCAAGGTCGTTAATTATGTTTTGGGGAAATCAGTGTTTTCTTTTTTTAATTTTCTCCCATTATTTGCTATAATTCCCTTTGGAATCATGCTTATAAGTAATGATTATCCGATAACAACGGTTCTGGTTTGGATATTGGCGATGATCATTATCACACTCATCATCAATTTCTTGAATTTTATCATAGAAAGCCTATCAGCAAAGACGGAATTAGCTTTTGTGCCGATTATGATTATTGTAGGGGTTCTTTATGGTTTAAATCATTTCGGAATTGTTTCATTTTCAAGTTTGGTTGGTAATGGAGTTACCGCAATAACCAATAACCCTGTTTTACTGATCATTCCATTGGCAATTCTGTCATTACTCTATGTTCTCAATTTCAAGGAACTTTACAAGAAGCTGTATTTGGATAGTTCATTGAAAACAAAAACGAAACAAGCGACTTCAACAAATCTGGAATGGACTAAAAAATTTGGAGATATCGCTCCATTCATGCAATTGGATCTTAAATTAATAACACGAAGTAAGCGCGCAAGATCATCTCTTTGGATGCTTGGATTAGGGTTGTTGTATGGATTGTTCTTCTACCCGAATCCAATATATGCGGAGATGGATTGGTTCTTCATTTTCATAGGAATTTTCGTTACAGGAATATTCTTGATCAATTTTGGACAATTTATCCCAGCTTGGGATAGTGGATATTACAAGTTACTGATGAGTCAAAACGTGAAATATGAAAAATACCTGAAGTCTAAGTTTACCTTAATGGTCATGAGTGTTATAATCATGTTCGTGTTGAGCATACCGTATGTGTATTTTGGATGGAAAATTTTATTGGCTCATTTCGCCGCCGCAGTTTATAACATAGGTATCAACTCACATGTAATGTTATTTGGTGGGTCTTTCAACAGGAAAAAGATTGCACTTGACCAAAAAGCAGCATTTAATTTTCAGGGAACTGGTGCAGTACAATGGTTGATCGGTCTACCTTTAATGGTTTTGCCGATGATTATTTTTGCGTCACTTAATTACCTGTTTAATTTCGAGGTCGCAATTGGGGCCATAATTATTCTCGGTCTCCTAGGAATAGCATTTCATCAAAGTATCATGAGATTGATAACTAAGAAATACCAAGATTCAAAATATAAAATGATTGATGCTTTCAGTCAAGACAATTAATATTTAAGAAAATGATAACAACATCAAATCTGTCAAAAGCTTATAAAAGTAATATGGTGCTCAATATTCCAGAGCTGGAAATTCCGAAAGGTCAAAGTTTTGGGTTGGTAGGAAATAATGGCGCAGGTAAGACAACATACTTCAGTTTGCTACTGGATCTTATAAGGCCAACCACAGGACATATAGAAAATAACGAAATCTTAGTACATGAAAGTGAAGAATGGAAACCGTTCACATCGGCATTCATAGACGAAAGTTTCCTGATTGGATACTTAACCCCAGAAGAATACTTTTATTTTATTGGGGAGCTACGAGGTCAAAACAAGGCCGACGTGGACGCATTAATTTCAAAATTCGAAGATTTCTTTCATGACGAGATCCTTGGGCAAAAGAAATACCTGCGCGACCTTAGCAAGGGTAACCAGAAAAAAGCTGGTATAGTCGCAGCTCTTATTGGCAACCCAGAGGTCATTATTTTGGATGAGCCTTTTGCCAATTTAGACCCAACCACTCAAATTCGATTAAAACAGATCATCAAGCAACTTACTGAAAACCGCGAGGTAACTGTATTAATTTCAAGTCATGACCTAATGCATGTTACTGATGTATGCGAGCGTATTGTTGTTTTGGACAAAGGCGTAATTGTTAAAGACCTAGCTACTAGCGCAGCAACATTAAAAGAACTCGAAGCACATTTTTCGTCCACGGCAACTAGTGTTTCCTGAGCAAAACAACTTATAATTTAGCATCAAAATCAAAAAGATGCTTATTTTTACGGTTCTATATAATAATGACTAACCTTTTAAGTTATTGTTTACACCAAAAGAACCAACGTTGAATAAACCATTTAGAGTTTTAACGGTACTTTTTTGCATGGCCATCGTCATTGCCAGTTGTTCAAGAAAAAAAGACACTTTTTTGAGCAAGAATTTTCATGCTGTTACGGCTGAGTATAATGCCTTATATAATAGCTATAATGCGCTACAAGACGGACGTTCTAGTCTCAATGATTCTTACAATGATAATTATTGGGAGCTACTCCCGATAGAGCGTATGCAGATCTCTGAAGAAATCTCACTGCCTGGTCAAAACAAGAACCCAAACTTTGAACGAGCAGAAGAAAAAGCTGTAAAAGCCATTCAGAAACATTCCATAAAAGTTGATGGCAAAGAGCATAACCCACAAATGGATGAGGCTTATTTGTTACTTGGTAAAGCCAGATATTACGATCAGCGCTTTGTTCCGGCATTGGATGCTTTCAATAACATCTTGAATGATTACCCCACTAGTGATAAAATCAATCAAGTTCGTATTTGGAGAGAAAAGACCAACATACGAATGGAGAACGATGAGTTAGCCATTAAGAATCTCAAACGTTTGTTGGAAATTGAAGAACTTGAAAAACAAGATCTAGCAGATGCAACTTCCATGTTGGCACAAGCATATATTAATGTTAAGTACATGGATAGCGCCTTAATGCAAATGAAAATCGCCTCTAAGGCAACTAAAAATAATGAGGAAAAAGGGCGCTATAATTTTATAAAAGGCCAGCTCTATAATTTACTTGAAGAAAAAGACAGTGCAAATATGGCATTTGATGAAGTCATTGAACTTAACAGAAAGACACCACGTATATATATGATTGGTGCCTATATTGAAAAGGCTAAGAACTTTGATTATGATGATGGAAACAAATTGGAATTCCTTGAACTTTTGACCGACCTGGAAGAGAACAGGGAGAATAGACCGTATCTAGACAAAATCTACCATCAAATAGCAATTTATCATGAAACCAACGAGTCAGATACTATAGCAAGCAAGTATTACAACAAATCTCTAAAGGCAGAAGCTCAAGACCGTTATTTGCAATCCAGGAATTATTTGGCCTTAGGTGATATGAATTTTGATAATGCCCAATACAGTATTGCTGGAGCATATTATGACAGTACAATGACCAAGCTGGTTGAAAACTCGAAACCCTTTAGAATAATAAAACGAAAACGCGACAATCTTGATGATGTCATTCTTTATGAAATGGCCTCTCGGCGTAATGATAGTATCTTGAATTTGGCAGCTCTTTCAGATGAAGATAAGTTGTCGTTTTTCGAAGATCATATTGCTGGGCTAAAAGCAAAAGACAAAGCCGAAAAGGAGAAAGAAGAGATAGCGGCTAGAAATAAAGGCCTTGCCCAGAATGAAGGCAGTCAAGGAAATAAGGTTAATGGAAATGAGGGACAAGAGGGAGGGCAGTTTTACTTTTACAACCCAACATCAGTCGCTTTTGGTAAGAACGAATTCATCAAGATTTGGGGAGATAGACCATTGGAAGATGATTGGAGAATGTCTGGACAAAAGATCTCTGTTGTGGGCGCCAAATTAGAAGACCTAGAAATTTTAGCAGCAACTGAAGAAGAATTGTACGACCCACAATTCTATATTTCAAAAATACCTACAGATACCGCGGAAATAGATAGCATTGCAAAAGAGAGAAACTTTGCCTATTATCAACTAGGGCTCATTTATAAAGAAAAATTTAAGGAGTATGAACTCGCAAAAGACAAGCTTCAAAAACTTCTAAAAAACAATCCTGAAGAGCGATTGGTCCTGCCTTCAAAGTATAATTTGTTCAGGATATATGAATTAATGGGACTAAATGGAGAAGCGGACATCATGAAAAATGATATTGTCTCCAATTATCCCGAGTCAAGATATGCGTCTATAATTACCAACCCAGATACCGTATTATCTAAAGACGAGAATAGCCCAGAGAGTTTGTATAAAGCGCTTTACGAAAGACATGAGAACCAAGAATACGTTGATGTTGTTTCAAAGTCTGAAGAATATATAAACACTTTTGAAGGTGAAGATATAGTGCCTAAATTCGAGTTTTTGAAAGCTACGGCAAGTGGCCGATTGTATGGTTTTGAAGCCTACAAGAAAGCCATCGAGTTTATTGCATTGACGTACCCTAATAGTAATGAGGGGAAAAGAGCTCAAATGATGGTCGATGTTGTTTTGCCAAAGATGAATACGAAAGAATTCATCGATGATACCGACGCTAAGAACGGTAAAGTCATATATCCTTTCACTGATATTTCATCTTCAGAGACCGAAGATTTCACCAAGATATTGAACGAAGTAATAGCGAATGTAAAATACTATGAATTAACTACTTCGGTCGATGTTTATGATAAAAACACTACTTTTGTGGTGGTGCATGGCCTTAATAGTATTCAAGGTGCCAAAGGTTTTGCGGAACTTTTGGGAGAAGATAAATACAAGATCACAAAGACGGATTATTTTGCAATCTCATCGAAAAATTATGAGATTTTACAAATTCATAAAAATTTAAATACATATCTAGAATCTCAATAAAATCAACAGCAACCCAAATTAATTAATAGCAACATGTTTTCAGATAACAAAAAAGGGAGCCCAGAGTTAGACTCTACCTCTCAACAAAACAGAATAGCCCAAGGAACTAAAATAGTTGGGGACCTTACAAGCGAGGGAGGTTTCAGGATTGATGGCGAATTAGAGGGAACACTTAAGACGCCTGGAAAAATAGTCGTTGGCAAAACGGGTATCATCAAAGGGACTTTAGAAGGCGCTAATGCAGATTTCGAAGGTAGGTTTTCTGGCAAATTATTATTGTCAGGAACGTTAACTTTAAAATCATCTGCGCTTATTGAAGGAGAAGTTGTTGTTGGTAAATTAGCGGTTGAGCCTGGCGCAAAATTCAATGCATCATGCTCCATGAAAGGCGCGATAAAAGAACTCAATAAAGGTGAGCCCCAAAAACAAAAAGCAGAACAAAAAGCAGAACAATCAGCTTAATTCTTATGCTCGTTTTTCCGGAATTGCCTTTCAAATGTTTGCGATCATTGGGTTAGGCACTTTTGGAGGTATAAAATTGGACGAATCCTATCCTAATAAATATCAAGCCTTCACTTTAATTGGCTCACTAGGAAGTATAGCAATTGCCTTATTTATAGTTATTCGACGAGTAACTAATTTTTCAAAAAATCAAGAATCATCAGATGAGTAAATCCATAGGCATTTTTTTAGGGAAGTTAATTGGTTTTGCTTTGCTATTATGGGCGGTTCACTATTATATACTTAAGCAATTTTTTGATGGCGATCTTCAAATACCCTTGTGGATTGTGTATGCATTCAATACCATTATGGTATTACTGGTTTTTAGTGTAATGCGATATAATAGCGACAAAGGCAAAGACATGATGAAACTTTTCTTAGGTTTCACGAGTTTAAAAATGGTGTTGGCAATAGTGCTGCTAATTCCGCTTTTCTTGCAGAAATCTGAACATACGCAATTGGAAGTTTTCAATTTTTTCATTCCTTATTTTTTGTTCCTGACATTTGAGATTTTCAGCCTCAATAGTTTTCTCCAAAAAAGCTGAAACAAACTGCTGTTTATGTTTGTTTGTTTGTATAATGTGTGTATTTTTGCAGCGAATTTTAAAGGCATGATTTTTTAAAAGGAATTTTCGATGCAGAGCAATACATTCAAGGCTTTTTTAACAGTTTTATTCTTATCATTTTTTGCAACTAGCTTTGCGGATTCAAAAGACCCATCTGATGATGAAAAAGAATTCAACGCTTCGGAGTTGATTTTCCATCATATTGGCGATTCTCATAATTTTCATATAGCAGGCGATCTTTCGGTTCCACTTCCAGTAATTCTATGGACCGATAATGGGCTTGTGGCGTTTTCAGCCAGTGAATTTCATCATGATGTTGATGGTAAGACCATCGTTGAAAAGAAGGGATTGAAATTCGTAAACCTGCATGAGAAAATCTATCAATTGAACGAAGGTGAAAGTGTCGTAAGCCTAGATAAAGAAAATCACGCAACAAATGCCGTTAGGCCTTTAGATTTCTCAATAACGAAAAATGTATTCTCAATGTTCCTTTCGGTAGGGTTGTTGATCTTGATTTTCGGACTATCAGCACGTTCGTATAAAAAATCGGGTAACAATATGCCAAAAGGTATTGGTAGCTTCATGGAACCAATTATTGTTTTTATAAGAGATGAGGTGGCCATACCAAATATTGGCGAAAAACATTATGCTAGGTTTATGCCATTTTTATTAACCTTGTTTTTCTTCATTTGGATAAACAATGTAATTGGCTTGATTCCAGTTTTCCCATTTAGTAGTAACCTAAGTGGAAATATTGCATTTACATTGACTCTGGCGGTCATCACATTCTTAATAACCTTATTCAGTAGTAAAAAATATTATTGGAAGCACATGCTTTGGATGCCAGGGTTACCTGTGCCAATGAAGCTGTTTTTGGCCCCAATTGAAATTATAGGAATGTTTGTTAAACCAATAGCCTTAATGGTCCGTTTGTTTGCAAACATAACCGCGGGACACGTTATTGTCCTAAGTTTAATTTCCTTGATATTTATTTTCGAATCCGTTTGGGCGGCTCCTATATCAGTGGCGTTTACCTTGTTCATAAGTGTAATTGAGGTATTGGTTGTTGCTATTCAGGCTTATATATTTACTATGCTTTCAGCTATGTATTTTGGCCAGGCTTTGGAAGAAGAACACGAACATTAATTAATTTTTAAATACTTGAACTATGAGTTTACTATTATTACAAGATGCCGCAGCTAATTACGGTGCTTTTGCAGCTATTGGAGCTGGATTGGCCGCTATTGGTGGTGGTATAGGTGTAGGCAAAATTGGTGGTGCTGCTATGGAAGCAATGGCGCGTCAACCAGAGATGCAAGGAAAACTACAGGGATCTGCAATTGTACTTATTGCCTTTATCGAGGCGGTAGCACTTTTCGGAGTTGTTGTTGGTCTTCTTGGTGTCTTAAAGTAAAAAAGGAATCAAGGTGCAACGGTTGGTTGCACCTTGATTCTATTAAAAATTAATTAAAAAATTAGATAAAGATGGATTTGATTACACCAGAACTAGGTCTTATTTTTTGGACAGCATTAACCTTTTTCATTCTTCTTTTTGTATTGAGAAAGTTCGCATGGAAACCAATTCTAGGCGCAGTTAACGATCGTGAAGAAGGCATTAAAACGGCTTTGGCAGCTGCAGAAGATGCTAAACGTGAAATGGAAAACCTTCATGCAGACAATGAGCGTATCCTTAAGGAAGCACGCCTAGAACGTGAAGCAATGTTGAAGGAAGCTCGTGAGCTTAAAGAGACGATGATCACGGATGCTAAAGAAGAAGCACAAGTCCAAGCTGGTAAAATGATCGAGCAGGCTCAAGCTGCGATTGAAAGTGAAAAGAAATCTGCCATGGCAGAACTTAAGAACCACGTTGCAGGATTATCTATAGAAATAGCTGAAAAAGTGGTTCGTGCAGAATTATCTAACAAGAACAAACAGCTGGAATTAGTTGAAGACATGTTAGCAGAAGCTACATTAAAGTAAAACAATGGCAGGAACAAGGGCAGCAAAACGATATGCAAAAGCAGTTCTGGAACTAGCTAAAGACCAGAATTTAGCGGATGTCGTGAATAACGATATGAAGCTCATGGCAACTACGATTAATGACAATATGGATTTGGACAATGTGTTACAAAGCCCTATCGTGCGTTCTTCCGCAAAGAAATCTGTACTTATCGAAATTTTCAAGAATACGAATACAATTAGCTTAGGTCTTATAGATACACTCATTGTTAACAAACGTTTGAATCTTCTTGGTGTTATTGCTTCGGAATACAATAAGTTGTATGATAAACTAATGGGTACGCAGGTTGCTAAAGTGACCACAGCAGTTGCATTGACAGAAGATCTAAGATCCAAAGTCCTAGCTAAAGTGAAAGAATTAACGGGTTCTAAGGAAGTGACTCTTGAGAATATAATTGATGAAAGTATCTTAGGAGGCTTCATCCTTCGTGTAGGAGATATACAATATAACGCTAGCGTAGCGGATAAACTAGGCAAATTAAGAAGAGAATTTACATTAAATTAAGATATAATAGAGATGGCAGAAGTAAAACCAGCTGAAGTATCGGCAATCTTAAAACAACAAATTTCAGGATTCGAAGCAGGCGCTTCCTTAGACGAAGTTGGAACAGTCCTTACCGTAGGGGATGGTATTGTTCGTGCTTACGGTCTATCGAACGTACAATATGGTGAATTAGTGGAATTTGACGGTGGACTTGAAGGTATCGTATTGAACCTTGAAGAAGATAACGTTGGTATCGTATTGTTAGGACCTTCTAAAAACATTAGTGAAGGATCTACAGTAAAACGGACTAATCGTATCGCATCCTTGAATGTTGGTGAAGAGATTGTAGGTCGTGTGGTAAACACTCTAGGAGAACCAATAGATGGTAAAGGTCCAATTGGAGGGAAATTATATGAAATGCCATTGGAGCGTAAAGCCCCTGGTGTTATTTTCCGTGAACCAGTTACCGAACCATTACAAACAGGAATTAAGTCTATCGACGCGATGATTCCAGTTGGTAGAGGTCAACGTGAGTTGGTTATTGGCGATAGACAAACGGGTAAAACCACTGTTTGTATCGATACCATCTTGAATCAAAAAGAATTTTACGATGCAGGTGAGCCTGTATATTGTATATATGTAGCTATAGGTCAAAAAGCATCTACGGTTGCTAATATCGCCAAAGTATTGGAGGAAAAAGGAGCATTGGCATATACAACGATAGTTGCCGCTAACGCATCAGATCCAGCACCAATGCAAGTATATGCACCAATGGCTGGAGCCGCTATCGGTGAATATTTCAGGGATACTGGTCGACCAGCTTTGATCATTTATGATGACCTTTCTAAACAAGCAGTCGCTTACCGTGAGGTGTCATTATTATTAAGACGTCCTCCAGGGCGTGAGGCATATCCTGGTGATGTATTTTACCTTCACTCAAGATTATTGGAGCGTTCATCAAAAGTGATTAACGATGATGCAATTGCAAAAGACATGAACGACTTGCCAGATAGCTTAAAGCCACTAGTTAAAGGTGGTGGGTCATTAACGGCTTTGCCAATTATCGAAACACAAGCAGGTGACGTATCAGCATATATCCCAACCAATGTGATTTCGATTACAGATGGTCAGATTTTCTTAGATGGAGATTTATTTAATTCTGGTGTACGTCCAGCAATTAACGTAGGTATTTCGGTATCTCGTGTTGGTGGTAACGCACAGATCAAGTCGATGAAGAAAGTAGCAGGTACATTGAAACTGGATCAAGCGGCTTTCCGTGAATTGGAGGCATTTGCAAAGTTTGGTTCTGATTTGGATGCGGTTACTTTAAATGTAATTGAAAAAGGAAAACGTAACGTTGAAATCCTTAAGCAAGCTGAAAACGATCCATTTAAGGTTGAAGACCAGATCGCGATCATCTATTGTGGTTCCAAGAACTTATTAAGGGATGTTCCTGTTGAAAAAATAAAAACATTTGAAAGAGATTATATCGAATTGTTGAACGCGAAACACAGAGGTATTTTAGACACATTGAAGTCAGGTAAATTGACCGATGAGGTTACTGATACTTTGGAACGTGTTTGTAAAGACCTTTCTGCAAGTTATAAAGGGTAATATCCCCATCTAACTTCCCTAAAGGGGAAGAAGGATCTATATAAGATAAACAAGTCCTTTCCTTTGGAAAGGATTTAGGATAGGAAAAATGGCAAACTTAAAAGAAATACGTAATAGAATATCGTCGGTATCTTCAACGATGCAGATAACAAGTGCCATGAAAATGGTGTCTGCTGCAAAATTGAAAAAGGCCCAAGATGCGATTACCGCAATGCGTCCTTATGCCAACAAGTTGACTGAGTTATTACAAAGCTTAAGTGCGACTTTAGATGCAGATTCAGGAAGCAAGTATTCTAGCCAGAGAGAAGTGAACAATGTTCTTGTCATTGCAATCACATCTAACAAAGGATTGTGTGGGGCATTTAATACAAATGTCATTAAGGAAACTATACGACTTTCTAATGAGGAGTATGCCGGTAAAAAAGTGTCTGTAGCAGCAATCGGGAAGAAAGGGAATGATATTTTGTCTAAAACTTTTGATGTCGTTACTAATGATAGCCCTGTTTTTGATGATTTGACTTTTAACAATGTTGCTGCAATAGCGGAAGAATTAATGAAAAAGTTTGTTGAAAGCGAATTTGATAAGATCATATTGGTTTACAACAGGTTCAAGAATGCTGGAACACAGATCGTTATGACTGAACAATTCTTGCCGATTGTTCCTATGGAAGGTGACGCACATACCAATGCAGATTATATTTTCGAGCCTTCAAAAATCGAAATTATTGAACAACTGATTCCGAAGTCATTGAAAACGCAGCTTTTTAAAGGTGTTAGGGATTCTTTTGCAAGTGAACATGGCGCTCGTATGACAGCGATGCATAAAGCAACAGACAATGCGACAGAGCTCAGGGATCAATTGAAATTGACATATAATAAAGCGCGTCAAGCTTCAATTACCAATGAGATCCTTGAAATTGTTGGTGGTGCGGAAGCACTAAATAATTAGGCGCAGCCAAATTACTTTATACGCGAGGCACTCAATAATTAGGCGCAGCCAAATTATTATTTGTGTAAAAGCCTTGAATAATTCATGACTATACTAGACTAACTCATATTAAGCCTCACTTTTGTGGGGCTTATTAATTTATATGGCATAGCTATTGATTTACTATCTTTATATTTTTAAATCAAGTAATATGATGACTATTAGAAACAGCATAACGTTAATAATACTACCATTGATCATGTTTAGTTTTTCGCAATGTTCAAGTCAAAAGAAATTGCAGGACCAGGCGCCAATGCAGTTAAAAGAAGTGTATTGTCAAAGCTGGGTTGCTGGAGTTAGAGGTGGTGGCGCAGGAATCAATATTTTTATTCCTACCAATATAAAAACGTACGACAATACGCGTTTGGATTCGGTTTATTTTAGAGGGAAGTCTGCTAAATTGCAAATCATTGAGGATAAAACAATAGTTTATGTAGGTCGATTTATTTCAGAAGCGAATAAGAACCAAGACCTTGTCATGAGTGGTAATAGAAAGGAAGAATATGGCAATAAAACACCTATGGGTGAAGAAGGCATTCCTTTTGAGTTAAAAGATGATGAGTGTGTTGTCAGCTATAAAGTGGGTGCAAAGACGAAGTATTTCAAGATCGAGAACATCGTAGAAAAGGTTTCTATTCCCTATCCAAGCGCAGCGTCGAACAAGCAATAAGTTATTTTTGTAAAGCGTTTGCTAAAAACGTAAATTTAGCATCGTAAATCAAACCTCGATTGAGCGCACTTCAAAAACTATTTAAACAGACATTTATTTATGGTTTGGCTACTGTCTTACCAAGAATGTTGACCTTTTTGTTAGTACCTTTATACACAACCCCTGGGGTGTTAGATTCAGTAGCGGATTATGGCAAGGTTTCCATCGTATTTTCATGGGTCATTATTTTCAATGTTGTTTTAGCTTATGGTATGGAAACCGCTTTTTTTAGGTTTTTCAATAAAGAAAAGGACCATGAAAAAGTTATTAGCACTTCCACTATTTCCTTGATCGCATCCTCTTTTATTTTCTTTGTCATAGCCTTTTTACTGCAAGAACAAATAGCCAATGGTATAGGCGTGGAGTTGCAATACATCAAGCTTGTCTTGTGGATATTATTGTTAGATGCCTTAGTAATAATCCCTTTTGCTTGGCTGAGAGCTAAAGAGAAACCTAATAAATATGCGGCAATCAAGATTACTAATGTAATCGTGAACATGGGATTGAATCTATTCTTCCTTCTCTGGCTCAAAGACTTATCAAAGGACAATTCAATCTTAGAGTCGATTTATGTTCCGCATTTCCAGATCAATTATATATTCATTTCAATTCTAGTTGCGAGTGCAATAACCTTATTATTAATGCTGCCATTTTATTTTAAGGTGAAATATAAATTCACTCTAAAACTATGGAAATCAATGATGCGATACGCATTTCCTGTGTTAATTGCAGGCCTTGCTTTTTCAATTAATGAAAGTTTCAATAGAATAATGATGGATTATTTATTGCCACAAGATATTGCTGAAGAAAAGATAGGGATGTTTGCAGCGTGTTATAAACTGGCATTATTTATGACGCTATTCGCAACAGCATACAGATTAGGTATCGAACCTTATTTCTTTAGCCATTCCAAAAGTGTCGAGCCTCAAAAGAACTATGCAAGAATTTTAGAGTACTTCGTGATCTTTGGAAGCACAATATTACTTGGAGTTGTAGTATTTGCAGATTTCTTAAAACCGATCATCATAAGGAGCGATGCCTATTGGGAAGCAATGTGGATCGTGCCAATAGTATTGTTAGCGCATCTTTGTTTTGGAATCTACCAAAATCTATCGGTCTGGTATAAAGTAACTGATAGGACTAAATTTGGCGCCTACATTTCAGTGTTTGGAGCGATCATTACCATTGTATTGAATTTGTGGCTCATACCTATCATGGATTACAAAGGCTCTGCTATCGCTTTACTAGTGGCATATGCTAGTATGATGTTATTGTCGTATTACTACGGAAGAAAATATTATCCAATACCCTATAATCTAAAGAAAATAGGATTGTATTTGCTACTTTCCATTGCATTTTCGGTAATTTCGTTTTATTATTTCAGGGAGAATTATGCAGTGGGCATCCCAATGCTGCTCGTATTCATGGCCGTTGTATATTTACTTGAGAAAAATGAATTGAAACAACTATTGAAAAAATAGAATGAACATAAAAATCATCAACAAATCATCACACGATTTACCAAATTATGAAACTATTGCTTCAGCAGGAATGGACCTTAGAGCGCACTTAACTGAAGCAGTTGTTCTTAAACCACTAGAAAGAACCATTGTAAAAACAGGTTTATATATTGAATTACCTATTGGATACGAAGCACAAGTGCGACCTAGAAGTGGTTTAGCAGCCAAGAAAGGCATTACCGTACTCAATGCTCCAGGAACAGTAGATGCTGATTATAGAGGAGAAATTGGAGTTATTTTGGTCAACCTATCAAATGAAGAATTTATCATTGAAAATGGAGAACGTATTGCACAGTTAGTGATTGCTAGACATGAACGTGCCGAATGGATAGATACAGAAAAGCTCTCCGAAACGTCCAGAGGTGAAGGTGGTTTTGGAAGCACAGGTGTTAAATAAATCCCGAAGAAGACAGGAATCTCATAGCAAATAAAAACATAGAAGTTTAATTAAAAGATACCACGCTAAAGGCGTGGCAATAATATGAAAATAATAGTACCCATGGCAGGACGAGGATCACGTCTTCGCCCTCATAGTTTGACAGTCCCTAAACCATTAATCCCAGTTGCTGGCCATCCCATTGTTCATCGATTAGTGAAAGATATTGCTAAAGTTTTGAAACAACCTATTGAAGAAGTAGCGTTTGTTCTTGGCGACCCAGCTTGGTTTGGTGATGATGTGGTTAATAGTTTAAAAAAATTGGCAAATGACATTGGAGCAAAAGCATCCATTTATCGTCAAGACCAACCTTTAGGCACAGGACACGCAATAATGAGCGCTGAGCCTTCTTTGTCTGGACCTGCGGTGATTGCCTATGCAGATGCCTTGTTTAGAGCAGACTTCGAACTTGACAACCAGGCAGACAGTGTTATTTGGACTTTTAAAGTGACAAATCCGGAAGCTTATGGTGTTGTAAAGCTAAATGACAACAACGAGATCATAGAACTCGTTGAAAAACCAAAGACTTTTGTGTCCGATCAAGCAGTAATAGGCATTTATTATTTTAAGGATGTTGCTATGCTAAAGGAGAAACTTCAAGAAGTACTTGATGAAAACATCATGAATGGTGGTGAATACCAAATAAATGATGGTATCAAGCGGATGATGGCAGAAGGACGGATATTCAAGACAGGAACAGTTGACGAATGGATGGATTGCGGTAACAAGGAGGTTGCTGTCGATACCAATACCAAGATGCTAGAATTCTTGATGCAAGAAGGGGAAGAGCAATTAATTGCCTCTTCCGTAAAAAAAGAAAACTCGAACATTATTGAACCTTGTTTCATCGGGGAAAATGTAGTGTTGAAAAATGCTCAAATTGGACCAAATGTGTCTATTGGAGATCAGTGTGTTATAGAGAATGCATCCGTTAAAAATAGCTTAATCCAGACCAATACAACGATTAAAAACGCTAATTTAGAGAATGCTATGATCGGGAATCACGTGACTTACGATGGAAACTTCAAGAGCATTAGCATCGGTGATTATTCTGTTTTGGAATAAATTCCTGCTCAGGCAGGAATCTCAGAACAATTCATGTATTGCTTTTGGAACAACTATTGTTACTATAATGATATATACAATCGTCGCCAAGAGTGTTCCACATAGCTATCAGTATAGTATCTCATTAATATGAAAAATAGTTTCAAAATACTTGTTTTCATCCTAGGAATGATTCTCATTCCTAATCAAGCTATGTCTCAGGGAGAAGAGGATGTTGCCGAGGACGACCTTGGGAATGTTACCGATGAATATCAAGAATTTTTCTTCGAGGCACTTAAACAGAAAGGTATTGAAAATTATGACCGCGCTATAGCAGCACTTCTAGAGTGTATAGAGATAGACGATTCAAAAGGCGTGTTATATTACGAATTGGGCAAGAATTATGTGGCACTTAAAAACTTTGGTAATGCAGAAGATGCACTGAAGAAAGCAGTGAATAAAGAACCATCAAATGAGTGGTTTTTAGATGAATTGTACGGCGTTTATATTCAACAAAAAAATTTATCAAAAGCCATTAAGACAGTTAAACAATTGGTTAGTTATCACCCGGATTATAAAGAAGATCTAGCCGGATTGTACCTGCAGATCAAGAAATATGATGATGCCTTAAAAATCTTAGACGAGTTAGACAAGACCATTGGAATATCTCCAACGCGCGATCGTATGCGTAACCAGATCTATGCTGCCACGGGACGGAAAAAAGATCAAATTAAGAACTTAGAAGAACGTGTAGAAAGCAATCCTGATGCTGAAACAAATTACTTGGCACTTATTTATAGGTACAGCGAAAGTGGAGATACGACAAAAGCATTTGAAACGGCAAAAAAATTATTGGAGGTCAATCCGAATTCACAATTGGTACATATGGCGTTGTACAAATTCTATTTAGATGATAATGAAGCCGATAAGGCCATTGAGTCTATGAAAATAGTTTTGAAGAGTAATAAGATCAAGGCGGAAGCCAAGTTCAAGGTCCTGAAAGATTTTATCAAGTTCGTTGGTGCCAACCCACAATACGAGGACGACCTTCTGGAAGTAACCTCCGATGTCAGTGAATATGAAAGCGCCAAGACCAATGCAGAACTGGGCGAATATTATTTCAGAAAAGGAGATAAGAAAAAAGCCTTGGAATATTATCAGGATGCTCTAAAGGCTGAGCCGGACAATTTTGGGGTCTTAAGAAACGTTTTATTGTTGCTGATCGATACTAAAGATTATGAAAAGGCTGTAACTGAAAGTGCAGAAGCTATTGAGAATTATCCAGCGCAACCTGTTTTGTATCTTATTAATGGTGTTGCCTTGAATGAATTGAAACGTGGACAAGAAGCCATTGAAATATTAGAGACTGGGTTAGACTATATCATAGATGACACCAAAATGACGTCGGATTTCTATAGCCAATTAAGCGAATCCTATAGACAGGATAATAATACTGTGAAAGCAGAGAGCTACGCTAAAAAGGCAAAAGACATAATGAGTAAAAATTAATATATGAGCCCTAGATCATTAACTAAAATTATTTTTTCCGCACTATTATTTGGAATGCTTTTAATAGTGGGCTGTAGGTCCACCAATAGTATTTCGTCTTCAGGAGAATTGAATGAAGGATTAACAGCTAAACAAATAATTAAACAGAGTAACCGAAGCAAGGCTAATTTCAAGACGCTTCAATCGCGGGTCAAGATCGATTACACGAGGGATGGTAGTTCAAAAGGCGTAGGTGTTAATTTAAGAATGGAGAAGGGTAAGGTTATTTGGCTCAATGGGCCATTAAGTGTCGCCAGAGTTAAAATCACTCCCAATAAAGTGAGTTTTTATGATAAATTGAACAATCAATATTTCGATGGAGATTTCAGATTGTTGAGTGATCTGCTTGGTACGGAGTTGGACTTTGATAAAGTACAGAACCTGTTGATTGGGGAAGCGATCTACGATTTAAACAAAGGGTCCTATAAAGCATCAACCCACGAGCATTCGTATGTTATACAGCCCGAAGAACAACTTGCTTTGTTCGAGATTTTCTTCTTATTGAATCCAAATCATTTCAAGATGGACTCGCAGCAGATTTCACAGATTGATGAAAATAGAATGCTTCAAGTGGATTATTTAAAATACCAGGAAGTGGAGAAGCAAAAATTACCAGAAGTGGTTAAGATCATCGCATTGGATTCTGGTGATGAGACAATTATCGATATGGAATACCGTTCTGTTTCTTTGAATGAAGACTTGCGATTCCCATTTCGTATTCCGTCAGGCTATGATGAAATAATCCTTAAATGATCAAAACCAATAGCATAAGAACTTCAATTGTCCTGCTACTGTTTCTTATCGTAGGAACTGTATCGTTTGCACAGAACTCAAAGAAAGAGCAACTCGAACAACGGCGTCAAGAAATCCTAAGAGAGATACGGCAAATCAACAACTTATTGTATAGTGATAAGAAAAAACAAAAGTCTGAACTCACAGCCATTGAAGACCTGAACTATAAAGTAAGTGTTCGCAAAAACCTAATTAAGGTCACGAACCAACAAGCCAATCTTCTTACGAGAGAGATCAATACAAACCAGAATACCATTAGTAGTTTGAGAGACGAGTTAAAGCAACTCAAGGAAGATTATGCTGCAATGGTTGTAAAGTCCTATAAAAGCAAGTCTGAGCAAAGCCGAGTAATGTTTTTAATGTCTTCGACAAACTTCCAGCAAGCGTATAAAAGATTGCAATACATCAAGCAATATGCTAAGTATCAAAAGCAACAAGGCGAAGACATTAAGGCAAAGACCTTCAAACTTCAGGAAGTCAACAATCAATTACTTGTGCAGAAGAAAGACAAGGAAAAACTTATAGCAGAAAATCGGATAGCCAAGAAAGAATTGGAAAACGAGATGAAGCAGCATGAGGCTTTAATGAAAAGCATCAAGAAGAATTTAAGCAAGTATAGTTCACAAATAAAAACCAAGCAACGCGAAGCCAGTAGAATAGACAGGCAAATCGAAAAGTTGATTCGAGACGCTATGGCGAGTTCCAATACCAAGGCTGGGAAATCAAGCACTTCTGGAAGTTTTGCCATGACGCCTGAGAATAAGGCATTGGCAGCTAGCTTTACATCAAATAAAGGCAAATTACCTTGGCCCGTAGAAAGAGGGGTCAAGAAAATGGGTTATGGTACTCAACCTCATCCTGTGGTTAGAACCGCCACAATTCAAAGTAATGGAATACGAATTGCAACAAATAAGGGAGCCAAGGCGCGAGCTGTTTTTAACGGAACGGTATTAGCGGTTATGAGACCAAAAGGAATACCCCCTATTGTCGTGATACAACATGGAAATTATTCAACAGCCTATAAAAATATATCTAAGGCTTACGTTAAAAAGGGCGATAAGGTTACTACGAATCAAGAGATTGGTGAAGTATTCACGAATAATAACGGACAGACGATTTTGAGTTTTAGCGTTTTCAAAGATGGTAGAACACAAAATCCAGAATATTGGATTTCTAAACGTTAATTCTAGTCTAGAAACAAGGCTTTTAATTCAGTCGCTTCATTTGGTTTCATTTTACCAGCCAGCACCAAACTTAATTGCTTGCGTCGCAAGGCGCCTTCAAAGCGTTCTTTTTCAAGAGCCGTTTCTGGTTTTATAGGAGGTACAGGCACAGGATGCCCCGCTTCATCAACTGCAACAAAGGTATAAATAGCTTCATTGGCCTGAGTTCTTTCACCGGAGATACGGTCTTCCATCCAAACATCCAAAAACACTTCCATAGAGCTCCTAAAAGCTCTAGAAACCTTAGCTTCTACAGTCACCACACTTCCTAATGGGACAGATTTATTGAAAGCAACGTGATTCACCGAAGCCGTTACCGTAATGCGCCTGGAGTGTCTTCTGGCCGAGATACTTGCAGCACGATCCATACGAGCCAATAGTTCGCCACCAAAAAGATTATTCAAGGGATTGGTTTCGCTGGGCAGGACCATATCCGTCAGTATGGTCTTGGATTCTTCAGGTGTTTTTGCTTGCATCGCTTTGGGTTTAAATCGATGCCAAAGATACTACCTAATAAAAAGGAATGTGTTATAAAAATGCAAAAAGTAGTGTCATTTCGAGCTTGTTGAGATTTTTTTTAGAAAAGTAAAATCGGATAGAGATTCCTCCGCTACGGTCGGAATGACAAAACCATAGATTAATTCATTTTATACCAATCACTCAATTCTGAAATGTCATTTCGAGTCATTTTCAGAATGAAATGATGAAAATTGTATCGAGAAATCTACAGATTAGAGTTGCTTCACCAACAACCAAGCATCCCGATTGTGATTATAGCGAATTTGTCTCAAGGCTTTAAGTGCTCCGCTTCGGTTCTCATAGCTTGAATACACTACTTGATGTAAGCCATATTTATTTTTACCTATTTTACGAGCATTGTAACCTTTTCTTTGCAGCTGGCCTACCTTTTTATCTGAATTGGCTTCAACCCTAAAGGCACCAGCGACAATATGGTAACGACCCGATTGCTTCTCAACATTCAAGGCAATTGCTGGTAGCGGATTGTCAATAACAAAAGTAGCCTGTTGTATGCGTTGCTCTAATTGTTCCTGAGCGTCTTCTTGTGCTAATTGATTATGGGATTCAATCTGTCCAACATAATACTTTGAAGCGGCAAAACCACCAATGGTCAATGCGATTAAAGCAATAGCCGCATATTTAAGATAAGGTCTCGCTTTACGTGTTTCTGGCGTGAAAGCAATTGGAATTACCTTCTCTAATTCTTCAACCTCTTCTTTATAGATTTCTCTAGTGACACTTGGAGAAACGAACTGTGATAAACCGAAAGCATCCGTCAAATAGTTGAGGTGATCAACAGGTTCAAATAGTATTTTGCCTTCTTGGTTCAATAGCATCTCACCGATATTCTCAAAGGTCAGTGTTTCACCTTGGATCAAATAAGACTTCAAGGATTTAGTGCGCTTGGTGATTTTCTTGACAGCGGTTTCGTATGGGATCTTTTCAATCTCTGCGATATAATTGGCCAATAGACCATCATTATTTTGAAGCTGTTCATTGAAGGACACCACCTTTTTCGGCGGATAGAAGGCATTGGTCGTTTCATTGACATTTGCAGAGATGGCATGCGTCAAGAATGCCCCAAAATTTGGCACAGTCACACACTCGTAACGGTAAAGTAAATCGCTGATATAAGTCTCCAATCGCATTGAAACAAAGTTAAAATTTTTTGCATGCTAAAAAAAGGTCGAAGCAAGTAGTTATTAACAGGCGATATTTTTTATTATTATAGAAAATATTCTCTATTTTGTAGTCATGAAGAACCAGGAACTACTTTATACGCTCGCTTTACAGAATGTGGCTAAAATAGGAGATATCACTGCCAAGAAACTTATTGCACATTGTGGTTCTTCTGAAGCTGTCTTGAAAGAGAAAAAGCAGAATCTCATGAAATTGGATGGTGTTGGAGGTTTAGTGATCAGTGACCTATTTGAAAAACGACACCTTATTGAAGCGGAGGAAGAATTGAAATTTATCAGGGAGCATGACATTGTTTGCCATTATTTTGCTGATGAGGGTTATCCGGAGCGATTAAAGCACTGCGTTGACGGTCCGATCCTGTTATTCCAAACCGGGAATATTAATTTAAAAGAACAGCGTATCATCAGCATTGTGGGCGCACGCAAGATCACAACGCACGGCATTGCGGTTTGCGAGAACTTGGTTGAAGCTTTATCTCCTTTTAACCCTATAATCGTATCTGGTTTTGCGTATGGCACCGATATCACCGCTCAGAAGGCCGCCTTAAAACATAATCTACAGACTATTGGCTGTTTGGCTCATGGTCTGAACCAGATCTACCCTAAAGTACATAAGAAGTATGTGGTGCAAGTGGAAAAGCATGGTGGCTTTTTCACGGACTTTTGGAGTGGAGCTCCCTTTGACAGAAACAATTTCTTGAAACGCAATCGTATTATCGCTGGACTAAGTGAAGCGACCATTGTCATAGAATCTGCCGAAAAAGGCGGTAGTCTGGTCACAGCAGATATTGCGAACTCCTATAACCGAGAGGTATTTGCATTACCAGGACGAACAACGGACAGCCAAAGCGAAGGCTGTAATAACTTGATAAAGCACCAAAGAGCGCATCTACTCTCCAAACCTGAAGATGTGCCTTATATCTTGAATTGGGACGTTGATACCAAAGCAAAACCGATACAAAAAAAGCTGTTCGTAGAGTTGGATAGGGATGAAAAAGTGATTTATAATTTCCTAAAGGAGAATGGCAAGGAGCAGTTGGACCTTATTGCCCTGCGTTGCCAAATGCCAACCTTTCGTGTGGCCAGGATTTTACTTAATATGGAACTCAAAGGGGTAATCAGGCCTTTGCCTGGGAAGCAGTTCGAGGTTATTTAGATTTTTTATAAGCATTAATATAGCTTCCAATTGATAGTAGGACAATAATTAAAGCAGCAATGGCGAAAAAATCAAAATCAGGCCTTGATACTATAATTAGAATCATAGCTGCTGTATATAGCAATGGACTTATATACTGTTTATTCATTTTAATACCCAACCTTCTCTCTAACACGTTTGAGCACATCATCGGCCACTAGCTTAGCTTTCTCAGCACCAATGGCTAAGGCTGCATCCACTTCGTTCAGGTTGGCCATATAATGGTCATAGCGCTCACGTTCCGTTGAGAATTTATCAAGGATCAGCTTGTAAAGAGCTTGTTTGGCATGCCCGTAGCCATAACCACCTTTTTCGTAATTATCTTTCATCTCATTTATTTGAGAAGAGGTTGCCAACAGGCTATAAATAGAAAAACAATTGCAGGTAGTCCAATCTTTTGGGTCTTCTAATGACGTGCTATCCGTTTCAATGGACATGATCTGCTTGCGAAGTTTTTTTTCAGGTAGGAAGACATCAATAATATTGCCTTTGCTTTTACTCATCTTTTCGCCATCAGTACCTGGAATGAGCATGGTCTCTTTTTGTACATCAGCTTCAGGCAAGACAAAAGTCTCTCCCATTTGCGCATGAAAACGTGATGCGACATCTCGCGTCATCTCGATATGCTGTAATTGGTCTTTCCCAACAGGGATAATATGTGCATCATATAACAAGATATCTGCAGCCATAAGCATAGGGTATGAGAACAAACCTGCATTGACATCTTCCAAGCGGTCTGCTTTATCCTTGAAACTATGTGCCAAGGTCAAACGCTGGTAAGGAAAGAAACAACTTAAATACCAAGACAATTCTGTTACTTGTGGGACATCACTTTGCCTATAAAACACGGTTTTTTCGATATCCAACCCGAAAGCTAACCAAGCTGCGGCGGTTGAGTAAGTGTTTTGTTTTAAGGTTTCAGAATCCTTTATCTGTGTGAGTGAATGCATGTCGGCAATGAACAAATAAGACTCATTTTTTGAGTCACCCGACATGCTTATGGCTGGCATAATGGCCCCTAAGATATTGCCTAGATGGGGTGTTCCTGTACTCTGTATTCCTGTAAGTATTCTTGCCATAACATTCCCCACAATAGTAGGGATCTTATTAATTATTAAACGAAAACACAAAGGTACTTTTTTTATGTAAAATGAGTATTTAATTAAAGCTTTGATATTTTTACTTAGTTTTGGGGCGCATGATCGTATTCAAGTATATATTCTGGACATTGTATCGTATTTGGTTCTATGTCCTCATAGCACTTCCGATACTAATACTTTTCCCGATTCTTTTACTTTCCATTTCTAGAGAACAGTGGTATCCTTATTTTTTTAAGATAGCGCGTTTCTGGGCGAAATTCATTTTAATAGGAATGGGCTTTAATTACCGCATCTTACGAGAGCAAACCCCCGAAAAAGACAAGAGTTATATGTTCGTAGCCAATCATACATCGATGGCAGATATCATGCTTATGCTAACCACCGTAAAGAATCCGTTCGTATTTGTTGGAAAGAAAGAGTTGGCAAAAATACCTTTGTTTGGGTTTTTCTATAAACGCACTTGCATCTTAGTAGACAGAAGCAGCCTGGAGAGCCGTAAAGCGGTATTCTTGAGAGCGCAACGGCTATTGAAATCAGGATTGAGCATTTGTATCTTTCCCGAAGGAGGTGTGCATGAAGACGAATCCGTGGTTCTGGATAGTTTTAAGGACGGCGCTTTCAGATTGGCGATCAATCATCAAATACCCATTGTGCCAATAACGTTTTTAGATAACAAGAAACGCTGGTCTTATACATTTTTTAGTGGTAGCCCAGGTAAAATGAGGGCAATAATTCATCCGTTCATACCAACAGTGGGTTTGACCACTGAAGATACTAGAGGACTTAACGATCAGGCAAGATCCTTGATCTTGGCCGAATTGGAAAAATCACGAATTGACCAAAAATAAAAAGCTGCCCTCCACAGAGCAGCTTCTCGTTCATCATTGCTTCCTTGTATAAGGTTACAATAATCATCTAACCAACTAAAACCTAAAACTTAATTTTTAATCCTGTGTTCAGGCCTAGGATATAAGGCTTGAAATCTCCAGAAGTATTGTTGAATGCATTGATTTGGTATTTGAAATTAGGCTCAAAATTAAGATTGATCTTTTCTGAGATCTTAACGCCCAAACCAACTCCAAAATTGGCGCTGTAGCTGACACTATTAATATTATTAGCTTCTCCTAGAAGCGTGCGCTCGTTATCAAAATCTGCGTAAACGTTGTTCTCAGTTAAAAATAATGTACTGAATCCACCAATCAGGCTAACATCTAATTTCTTATCAGAAATCTTATATTCCATTTCTAAAGGCACCTCAATAAATGTAATTTCTTGATCCAAGGACGATTGCAAGTTCTCTGCAACAACAGAAGGCACTTGGCCAAATGCTAAACTTTCGCCACTAAAAATCGTGATGCCCCGAACCTCTTCTTTTAAGTCAATGTTCTGAAGCACGCGACTATTTGAAGCCAACGGAGAAGAGGTGTCCGGTGTTCCTAGACTCTGGTAAATGATTACGTCATTGGTATTGTATCCAAGATCTATCTTATTCACTCCTGAGCGAATACTCAACCTATCTGTAATGGCATATCCAGCTTTAACACCATAAGACATATTAAGCTGACCACTTTTAGAATTGTTGTTGAATTGTTCATTGATAGAAGATCCTTTGCCTAAAGTATTGTAATAAACAGGCGAAACATTTGGTGTAACGCTCCACCTGTCGATTACTTCTTTTTCTTTTTCATCGTAATCTTCTCCATCTTCAGAGGAGGCCAATGCTTCTTCAATTGAAGGGCTGGTTTCTTCTGTGATTTTGTTAGTGTCTTCTTTTTCTTTAAGTTCTTCTTCTGATGAAATATCGGTCACTGCAAAACCTTCAGTAATTGATGGGTTTGAGGTAACTTCCTTTATGTCACCAGCATTTTTTTCTTTCTCTACGGGTTGTTCAGGAAGATTTTGCGGACTAGTATTAATCGTAATGGCATTTGAGAGTTGAGACCCTTCAGAATCTTCAGGACTTTTATTTTCAGTCCTTGGTTGTGCTTGTTGTACAACACCTGTATTTGTTGAATTATTATTTACTTTGAGTTTGCTGGCTATGCTGTTTGGCTCAGGGACATTGTTGCTTTTATTTAACTGTATGGTATTCGCAATACCATCTTCTTTGGAAGCAGTTGCATTCTTATCGTCGGTGTTCGATACCATTTCAAGGTCATTTAATAGGTCGCCTTTTTCAGATGCTTTTTCTGGCGATGTTGCTATATGATTCTGCGGCACCAAATTATTGTTCAGGCTATCATCAGCGGCATCATCAATGCCAATGTTATCTGCGTTAGTTGCTTTCTTGTTTTGGGCATTATCATCTGTCGATTCTCCTTCAGTGGCAGTATTGGTATCAACTATATCGGTAGGAATCTCCACAGGGCTTGTTGTCGAATTATTGATAACAGCGTATCCAATGGCAATGAGTAACAACAATCCTGCTGCTATGCTACCTATTCTCCACCATACAGGAATCGCTTTTGGTCGTCCACCCTCTTCACCTAGTTGGGTACTGATTCGTTCCCAAACAGCATCGTTCGGAGTCGCTTCAAAATTCTTGAGCTTTTCCTGAAATAGCCTGTCTATGTGTTTCTTGTCTTTCATTCTATAATATCAGCGAATTGTAATTCGCTTTATGTTTTACTATTTTTTCTTTCAATATCATTCTGGCTCTTGCCAGATTCGATTTGGACGTTCCTACCGAAATATTCAACATCCCTGCAATCTCCTTATGAGAGTAATCGTCCAACGCATACAAGTTGAAGACTAATCGATACCTATTCGGAAGACCTTGTATAAGACCTAACAAATAATCTATGTCTATGTTGTCTTCTTCAACCTCGACAACTACATCTTCAATCCGTTCTTCATTAATGATTTGATAAACCCCTTGACTGCGATATCTCTGTAAAGCGGTATTTATCGTTACTCTTTTAATCCAACCCTCAAAAGAACCTTTGTTTTCAAACTGATTAATTTTTTTGAAAACTGTAATGAATGCATCCTGCAAAACATCTTCTGCTTCCGCATGGCTTTTCGAATACTTTAAGCATAGCGAAAATAATGTGCCCGAAAAGAGCTTATATAATTGGCTTTGTGCTTTAGCATCGTTTTTCTTACAATTTATTATGAGTTGTTCTAAACTCAAATTTTCAATGTATTAGTTTGTCAAAATCATTAATTTACTGGTACTTCGATTTCAAGATATAAATCCTGATTATTACTATCTGTGCCTTGCCAGAACCTAAAATGATAAGTACTATTTGTATTAACGACAAAATTAAAAGTCCGAGTTATAACTTCTAATTCTAGATCCTCACAAGGAGATGTGCTCTCTGGATACACGGTGTTGATAAGAAGAATGGTTCTATAATCCAATTCTATCCTATAATACAGGTCGTTAAAGACATGACAGGTCGTCGGCCTATAATACGTGTATTCAATTTCATAGGTCTGCCCTAATTCAAATTCAGCAGGCATATCAACGGTTGCGATAGGTACAAATTCAGTAAAAAAACCATCATTTATCTTGTCACTTTCGACACTACAAGAGCCCAAAAGAAGCATTATAAAACCAGCAAATAAGATTTTCCTCATTTTATTCGGGGTAATACATTTTTACTATAGATGCGGAAGTTATCAAAAGGTTGCGTGTAAAAACAAAGAATCCCGAGATATTACTCGGGATCCTTAAGTTTTTTATTCCGAGATAATCACTCGAATCTTCTGTTCTAGCTCATCCATGAGGTCAGGATTGTCTTTTATAAGCTCTTTAACAGCGTCTCGTCCTTGCCCTAGTTTTGTGTCCTGATAGCTAAACCAGGAGCCACTTTTCTTTACGATTTCGTGTTCAACGGCAATATCCAGAATCTCCCCGACTTTAGAGACACCTTCTCCATACATAATATCGAATTCAGCCATCCTGAATGGTGGAGCCACTTTGTTCTTAACCACCTTGACGCGTGTCTTGTTACCAAGCACTTTTCCATCACTATCTTTTATTTGGGTGGAGCGTCGAATATCTAATCTTACGGAAGCATAGAATTTCAAGGCATTACCACCAGTAGTTGTTTCTGGATTACCGAACATGACACCAATTTTCTCTCGTAATTGGTTAATGAAGATAACGGTACAATTCGTTTTGCTGATAGATGCAGTCAATTTTCTTAGCGCTTGTGACATCAAGCGTGCATGTAAGCCCATTTTAGAATCACCCATTTCACCCTCTATTTCACTTTTAGGCGTTAAGGCAGCAACGGAGTCAATAACGACAATATCAATAGCGCCAGAGCGTATTAGATTATCTGTTATTTCTAAGGCTTGTTCACCATTATCCGGTTGTGAAATGATGAGGTTATCTATATCTATACCCAAATTCTCAGCGTAAAAACGGTCAAAAGCGTGTTCTGCATCAATAAAAGCTGCAATACCACCAGCTTTTTGAGCTTCAGCAATAGCATGGAGCGTTAAGGTGGTTTTACCAGACGATTCTGGGCCATAAATTTCAACCACACGCCCTCTAGGATATCCCCCAACTCCCAAAGCAATATCTAGCCCCAAAGAACCAGAAGGAATTGCATCTACATCTTCAATGGCTTGATCACTCATTTTCATGACGGTTCCCTTACCGTATGCTTTGTCCAGTTTGTCTAAAGTCAGCTTTAAAGCCTTTAGTTTCGCTTCTTTTTCAGTACTCATTTACTATTTATTTTCAATTATAGGATAGCTGCTAAAATACTATTTCTTTTGGCAGGATACAACAGAAGTTCAATCGTGTTTTGAACAATTTTTGAGATGGAATGCCTACCTTTGCAGTTCAAACTATTTTTAACATTTAATACCAGTTATTATTTGTAAATACTGTAAAAGAAAGGAATGATTTTTTTTCTTTTTACGAGACAGAAAAATTAAACTTAGCCATAGTTACGGTTCATTTTTATGTTGAAGTAGAAAGTGAAAAAGGGCGTTTTGTTGCGGTGATTACAAATGATGTAAACATTAGTATAGCATGCAACTGTACAATAAACTAAGTGCTAAAGAAAGGGCTGAATTAATTCAAGAAGCGGGTAAAGACCGGCTAACACTTTCTTTTTATAAGTACGCCAAAATTGGCAACCCTCGTATATTTAGGAATCATCTTTTCATCAATTGGGACCAAATGGAAGTCCTTGGCAGGATTTATGTCGCACTTGAAGGTATTAATGGACAATTGTCTCTTCCGGCAGACAGGTTCGATGAATTCAAGAATCATTTAGACAGTATCACATTTCTGGAAAATGTCCGATTGAACATTGCCATTGAGCATGATAATATGGCATTCTTGAAGTTGAAGGTAAAGATCAGGAATAAAATCGTGGCCGATGGATTGAATGACCATACGTTTGATGTTACCAATAAAGGAATTCATGTCAATGCGAAGACTTTCAACGATTTGATCGATGATGAAGATACCATTTTAGTGGATATGCGCAATCATTACGAAAGTGAAATCGGCCATTTCAAGGGTGCCATGACGCCCGACGTTGATACCTTCAGGGATTCATTGCCAATCATAGAAGAAGATATCAAGGCCCATAAAGAAGAAAAAAAGCTAGTGATGTATTGTACGGGTGGTATCCGTTGCGAAAAGGCGAGTGCTTATTTCAAACATAAAGGGTTCAAGAATGTTTACCAACTTGAAGGGGGTATCATTGAATATACACGACAAGTGAACAATAAGAATCTTGAGAACAAATTCGTCGGTAAGAATTTTGTTTTCGACGAACGTCGTGGCGAGCGCATCAGCGAAGATATCATTGCAAATTGCCATCAATGTGGACAACCTTGTGACACTCATGTTAACTGCGCCAATCAGGGGTGTCATTTACTGTTCATTCAATGCGAAAATTGTAAAACGAAGATGAATAATTGCTGTTCTACAAAATGTAAGGAAGTACACAATCTACCATATGAAGAACAAAAAGCGTTAAGAAAAGGGCATGGTAATAGTAATGATATTTTCAAGAAAGGCAGGTCCGAAGTGCTAAAATACAAGAAAGACCTTAAGTAGTTTTCAAAGAGATAAAAATAGTATATTTACGTTTTGAACTAAATACTAACTTTCTTCTGACAAATGCTTAGCATTATCAGAATCAATATAAAGACCCAATGGCGTGTAACAGTTGCTCAACTGGTAAAGACGGTCAACCTCGTGGATGTAAGAGTAATGGAACCTGCGGAACGGATAGTTGCAATAAACTAACTGTTTTCGACTGGCTGTCCAATATGTCATTGCCAACTGGCGAAAAGCCTTTTCATTATGTTGAGGTTCGATTCAAGAATGGCAGAAAGGACTATTACACAAATACAGAAGGACTGACTTTAAGTATTGGTGATATTGTGGCAACCCAAGCCCAATCCGGTCATGATGTTGGTATGGTTACACTCACCGGTGAATTAGTGAGAGTCCAAATGAAACGGAAGAAAGTAGTGGTTGATGGTGATGAATCACTAAAGATCTATCGCAAAGCGTCCCAAAAAGACATTGATATTTGGCAGAAAGCAAGAGATAAAGAAGAGCCAATGAAGGTGAAGGCGCGTCAATATGCCATCGATCTGAGATTGCAAATGAAGATATCGGACATCGAGTTTCAAGGTGATGGTAGCAAGTCCACATTTTATTACACCGCAGAAGAACGTGTAGATTTCAGGGAACTCATCAAGGTGTTTGCAAGAGAATTCAGGACACGTATTGAAATGAAACAAGTCGGTTTCCGTCAGGAAGCATCACGATTGGGAGGAATTGGTTCTTGTGGACGAGAATTATGCTGCTCCACATGGTTAACAGACTTTAGATCTGTGAGTACATCGGCAGCCCGTTATCAGCAATTATCATTGAATCCACAAAAATTGGCAGGACAGTGTGGTAAATTGAAATGTTGTTTGAACTATGAGCTCGATGCTTATATGGATGCCTTGAAAGATTTCCCAAAATCAGATACAAAGTTATACACAGAGAAAGGAACAGCCGTTTGTCAGAAAACAGACATTTTCAAAGGACATATGTGGTTCGCCTATGAAGGTGAATGGATGAATTGGCATATACTTACCACAGCACAAGCTAATGAGATCATTGCCTTTAACAAACAAAAGAAGAAAGTGGCAAGCCTTGAAGAATACGCTGCTGAGCTAATTGAGGATACTAAAGTCGAGTTCGAGAACGTTGTAGGTCAAGACAGTCTTACGCGTTTTGATAGGCCAAAAAGCCATAATAAACGTAGATCTAATAAGAACAGGAACAAGAATAGGAATAGGAATAGACGAAAACCCCAGAATAATGCTAAGTCGTAGTGTATTGGTATCTATCTTATTTTGTATTGTTTTAGTTTCTTGTGACTCGAACAGGGTGTTTGATGAGTATCAATCCGTTCCAGATAAATGGCATAAGGATTCCGTTATGGAGTTTAACGTAACGCCTCCAGATTCGATAAGCAAATACAATCTATTCGTAAATCTCAGAAACAATAACGATTATGCGTTCAGTAATCTGTTCTTGATCGTAGAAATGAATTTCCCTAACGGGAAAGTGCTGAAAGATACCTTGGAATATCAAATGGCCAAACCCAGCGGCGAATTCTTAGGAGAAGGTTTTTCAGATATTAAGGAAAATAAATTGTGGTACAAGGAAGGTGTGGTTTTTAATGAATCAGGAGACTACAAGGTCAAGATTCAACACGCCATGAGAACGAATGGAGAAGTGAATGGCATTGAAAACCTTGAAGGGGTTATAGATATCGGATTTAGAATTGAAAAATATTTAGAGAATTAGTAATGGCTACTAAAAAAGAAACAAAAAAGGACACGCTCAATTTCAGTAAGTACGTTCGATGGTTTTGGATGCTTTTCCTTGCAGGTATTCTAGCTGTGGCATTGACCTTCCTAACAGCATCCTGGGGCTATCTAGGTGAAATGCCTGATCACACACAATTGGAGAATCCTAGGACAAATTTAGCTTCCGAAATAATTTCTTCAGATGGTGAAACATTGGGCAAGTTTTACTTTAATGATAACAGAACGCCTGTAGATTATGCGGATTTGCCGAAGCATTTGGTAGATGCCTTGATTGCGGTTGAAGATGCACGTTACGAAGACCATTCAGGAATTGATGCCAGAGGAACACTGAGAGCAATTTTTAAGGCCGGAAGAGGTGGCGGAGGAGCGAGTACGATTTCGCAACAATTGGCAAGACAATTGTTCGTTGGTGTGGCTTCGAAAAATACATTTGAAAGAATCACCCAAAAAATCAAGGAATGGGTCATCGCAACCCGATTAGAACGACAATACACCAAAGAAGAGATCATAGCACAGTATTTTAATATTTATGATTTTGGCAATAATGCCGATGGGATTAGATCAGCGGCAAGAATATATTTTGGGAAAGAGCCTCAAAAACTAAATTTGAATGAATCTGCCATGTTGGTTGGGATGTTCAAGAATTCATCGCTATACAATCCAAGACGCAATGCAGAAGGGGTTACCAATAGGCGAAATGTCGTGTTGAGCCAGATGTATAAGTATGAATATATCTCTGAGACTCTGAAGGATTCTCTCCAGAAATTGGATTTGAATATCAATTACACACCAGAATCACATCGTGATGGCATTGCCACATACTTCAGGGAATATTTGAGGGATTTCATGAAAAAATGGGCGAATGAAGAAGCTAACAGAAAACCAGACGGCAGCAAGTACAACATCAACAGTGATGGCTTGAAAATATATGTGACCTTGGATTCTCGTATGCAAAAGTATGCCGAAGATGCGGTACAACAACACATGCCAAGACTGCAAGCAGAATTCTTTAATCAAAACACACCAAGACGAAACCCTAAGGCACCATTTCGCGAGCTTACCAATGGAGGTATTGATACATTGATGAGGGTGTCTATGAAACGTTCAGAACGTTGGCGTGTTATGAAAAAAAATGGTAATACAGAGAAAGAAATAGAAGACTCATTCCATAAACCGGTGAAAATGTCGATTTTCACTTGGGATAATGCTAAAAAAGAAATTGACACCGTTATGAAGCCATGGGATTCCATGCGTTATTATAAATCCTTCCTACAACCAGGGATGATGTCTATGGAACCACAAACAGGGCATGTAAAAGCTTGGGTTGGCGGAATGAATTACAGGCATTTTCAATATGATCATGTAAAACAAGGAAAACGTCAAATAGGGTCGACTTTTAAACCATTTGTGTACGCAACCGCCATCGATCAATTACATATGTCACCTTGCGATGAGTTACCAGACCGTCCTTTTTGTATAGAAGCAGGAAAGCATGGCAATACCGAAGAATGGTGTCCAGAAAACTCTAATAAGAATTATGGGGGTGTACGCACTCTTAAAAATGCATTAGCAAATTCAAAAAACGCCATTACTGCCCAATTAATTGACATGGTAGGGCCACAACCAGTAGTAGATCTAGCCCAGAGAATGGGTATAGAAGGAGATATCCTTCCAGTGCCGTCCATTGCTTTAGGGACACCAGACCTTAGTGTTTATGAGATGGTAGGAGCCTATAGTACCTTTGCCAACAAAGGTGTCTACACCAAACCAGTTATGGTAACTACTATTGAGGACAAAAATGGCACGACCTTGTATCAATTCGTACCACAAACCAAGGATGTATTAAGTGAAGAAGTGGCGTATGTAACGGTTAATCTAATGGAAGGTGTTACCCAGTATGGTGGTGGATATAGATTGCGTACAGTCGGTCGAGAAAAATACGATCCTTTATTTAGGGAAATAATAACGGGGTATCCATACAATCTTCAAAATCCTATAGCTGGAAAAACAGGAACAACTCAAAATCAAAGTGATGGTTGGTTCATGGGCATGGTACCCAATTTGGTGACAGGTGTTTGGGTCGGCGCAGAAGATAGAGCAACACATTTTGCGGGAATAGATTATGGACAAGGGGCTTCTATGGCATTGCCTATATGGGGCATATACATGAAAAGCTGTTACGAAGATGATGAGTTGAATGTCTCACAGGAAGAGTTTGAAATACCTGCAAATCTCAGTTATAATTTAGACTGCTCTAAAGAACCTAAAGAAGATCCAAATAAAAAGAAGGCAGGTCCAGACGATGAATTGGACTTCTAAAAAACTCAAACCATTCTATTTAGAATGGTTTTTTTATTTCGTAATTTTCAACTTCTAAAAGTGGAAGACAATGATTAATAAGAAAGTTGATAATGTTGCCATGGCACTTCAAGGCGTTGAAGATAATATGACCTTCATGTTCGGAGGTTTTGGGCTTAGTGGAATTGCAGAGAATTCCATAGCACATTTGGTTGAACTTGGGATAAAAGGATTGACTTGCATATCCAACAATGCAGGTGTGGATGATTTTGGGTTAGGACTTTTACTTCAGCAAAAACAGATTAAAAAGATGATCTCGTCTTATGTCGGTGAGAATGATGAATTCGAGAGACAAATGCTTAGTGGAGAATTGGATGTAGAACTAATACCTCAAGGGACATTGGCAGAACGTTGTCGAGCGGCCCAAGCTGGATTTCCGGCGATTTATACACCGGCAGGGTTTGGCACCGAAGTGGCTGAAGGGAAAGAAACGAGAGAATTTGATGGGAAAATGCACGTTCTAGAATATGCCTTTAAAGCAGATTTCGCATTTGTTAAGGCTTGGAAAGGTGATGCGGCAGGTAACTTGGTCTTCAAGGGAACTGCAAGGAATTTCAATCCTAATATGTGTGGAGCTGCCAAGATAACCGTTGCGGAGGTTGAAGAATTGGTTCCTGTAGGGGCATTGGACCCTAATCAAATTCATATTCCTGGGATTTTCGTTAAACGAATATTTCAAGGAGCGCATTACGAAAAGAGAATTGAGCAACGTACAGTTAGACAAAGAACTTAAGTTTATGTTAGATAAAAATGGAATAGCAAAGCGAATCGCTAAAGAAGTAAAGGATGGGTATTATGTAAATCTTGGTATCGGGATTCCTACGCTTGTGGCAAACTTTGTTCGTGATGATATCGAAGTAGAATTCCAAAGTGAAAATGGGGTACTTGGCATGGGTCCATTCCCTTTTGAAGGAGAAGAAGATGCCGACATTATTAATGCCGGTAAGCAAACTATAACGACTATGCCTGGAGCGAGCTTCTTTGATTCAGCGATGAGTTTCTCAATGATTCGCGGACAACATGTAGACTTGACCATCCTAGGCGCTATGGAAGTGTCTGAGGAAGGCGATATTGCCAATTGGAAAATTCCTGGTAAGATGGTAAAGGGCATGGGAGGCGCCATGGATCTAGTTGCATCCGCAGAAAATATCATCGTTGCCATGATGCACACTAATAAAAGAGGAGAATCCAAGCTTCTTAAAAAATGTTCTCTGCCATTGACAGGAGTTGCATGTGTCAAGAAAATAGTCACCAATCTTGCCGTTTTGGAGGTAACCGATATGGGATTTAAATTATTAGAACGCGCTCCTGGAATATCTGTAGAAGACATCAAGAACGCCACAGAAGGAACATTGATAATCGAGGGAGATATTCCAGAAATGAACCTATAGAATTTCCCTTTTACACCTACCTTATCAAACGATTTGTTAAGATCAAATCTGATTTGAACTACATACAATTGCAGTGTAAAAACCCTAAAATGTTACTTATTTCATTCTAAATGTTAAAATATTATGCATTTCATCGATTTATAGTGCTTTTAAACTGACAAATTGAATAATTAGTTCATCTTCGTAGTCCCTAAATTAAACGAACCTTTTTTTGCCCTAAACTACCACAACTGCTACTTATGGAAACGGCCCCAAATCTACCACGACCTACTACTACTAACAAATTAACCAAGAATTTTAAGGAAATGGCGCAAGTTACCCGAAGCGTCTTAATTTTAGCAAAGAAAGTCTTTATGCTATAGCCCCTTTGGGATTGCATTAATTAATTTCTTGGTATATTCTTTTTCGGGACTGGTGTAAATACTATCAGCGTCGCCTAGTTCTTCGATCTTACCATCTTTCATCACTAATAATTGATCCGCCATGTATTTAACCACGGCAAGATCATGTGAAATGAATATATAGGTAAAACCAAAATTCGCTTTTAAGTCATTCAACAAATTAAGCACTTGGGCCTGTACAGAAATGTCGAGGGCCGAAACAGATTCATCACAAACTATTAATTTTGGATTCAAGGCAATGGTTCGAGCAATTCCAATACGCTGCCTCTGACCTCCAGAGAATTCATGCGGATAACGACTGTAATGTTCAGGTTCTAATCCAACACGTTTTAATATATCAATCACTTTGTCCTTTCGCTCTTTATTGGAGCCATATAGTTTGTGAACTTTCATGGGTTCTAGTATGGCATTACCGACAGATATTCTTGGGTTTAGTGATGCATAAGGGTCCTGAAAGATGATTTGAATATCCTTTCGCATGTTACGTAAGTCTTTTCCTTTTAGTTTCGTTATATCCTTTCCGCCATAAAATATTTGACCAGCAGTCGCCTTGTTTAATTGGAGGATAGCGTTACCTAGCGTAGATTTTCCGCACCCAGATTCACCTACCAAACCAAGTGTTTCACCTTTGTAGATCTTAAAACTAATATCATTTACGGCCTTAAAAGTTTCCGGAGCAGAAAACCACCCCGAGCGAGACACATATTCTTTATCCAGGTTTATCACTTCAAGCAAAGGAGTTTGTGAATATAGTTTTTTATGATGCTCTTCTCTTTCACTTTTAGAAATGACGTCTTTTGAAATAGACTTATTTAGAAAATCACTTACTGTAGGTAGTTGCCTTAATCGTTTAGTTAAAGGTGGCCTTGAATTGATCAATGCTTTCGTATAATCTTGTTGAGGATTTTCGAAAATGGATTTTGTAGGCCCTTGCTCAACTATTTCTCCTTTGAACATGACCAGTATTCGATCAGCTATTTCAGACACAAGTGATAAATCATGCGTGATGAAGATAATGCTCATTTTAGTTTCCTGCTGCAGTCCTTTTAATAAAGAAATGATGTCTTTTTGTACGGTTACATCAAGAGCTGTTGTTGGTTCATCGGCAATTAAAATATCTGGCTTACAGGCAATAGCCATGGCGATCATTACGCGTTGCATTTGCCCACCACTTATTTCATGTGGGTAGGACGAAAATACACGCTTAGGATTTTGTAATTTCACGGTATCAAAAAGCCGCAGGGTCTCCTCTTTTGCATCTTTGACACTCAGAGAATTATGTTGTACAAGTATTTCTAAAACCTGTCGTCCACAAGTCATTGATGGGTTCAATGAACTCATGGGTTCTTGAAAGATCATACTAATGCGGTTTCCACGTATTTTTTCGAGCTCCTTGGTGTCAAGATCTGTTAGGTACTGTTCTTCAAACAGTACACTACCATTAGTGATCCTTGATATATGTTTGGGCAACAAACCCAATATCGCTAGTGCAGAAACCGACTTCCCAGACCCGGATTCACCAACAATACCAAGTATCTCGTTTTGGGCAAGATCATAGGAAATGGATTTAATGACTTGATTCTCATTGCCTTCAGAATAAAAGGAAATGGAGAGGTTATTTATAGAGAGTATTGGCTTTGATTTCACAGTATAAAATTAAGGTATTTTGGGGGTATTAATTAACACTAATCAACCTAAAAGGCCTGAACGAAAGTTCAGGCCTTTTTTTAAGTCAATTCGGATGCCTATTGTAGGTAAGATATTACTTATAATGCAGGTAGGCTTAATCTGGATAAAATTTACGGGTATTCCGTAATTGTTAATAAAATGGGATAAATCCTATACAAATAGGGGGTTTTCCCTCAATCATACTATGGTTTTATATCATAACTTCAAGAGAAATTATTTAAAAGCTATTAATCAAACTGTATTTATCATGAAAAAAAAACTATCCCTCTTCATCTTTACGATGAGTTTTATGTTCGTTCATTCTCAAAACAACATTTTCTGGCAAAAGCAAGCACCAGCAAACATTTTGGACGTTAAAGAAAGTAGGCAGAACCTACCTAAAATGCAAACCTATAGTTTGGATTTCCAAAGTTTGAAAGAATATTTAAAAGATGCTCCTGAAAGGGGCTCCTTTTCAGGGAATTCCAATCTAATACTTTCTTTCCCAAATGCGGATGGTGAATTTGAGCAATTCAGGATTATGGAAGCCTCAGTTATGCATCCGGATCTTTCAGCGAGATACCCAGACATTAAATCCTATGCTGGACAGGGTATTGAAGACCCAACAGCCAGAATCCGATTTAGTATGTCGCCTTTGGGTTTACAGAGCATGAGATTATCCAGTAGTAAAAATGCGTCATTCATTGAACCTTATACAAATGACCTTAGACAATACACAGTATATAAGCGTCAAGACAGGACGTCTGACCTTGACAGTTTCGAATGTGAAGTAACTAATTCAACTAGTAGAGCTATTTCGGGGGATGGTACTTTGAGAAATGCAGATGATTCCATTTTAAGGACTTATAGGTTGGCAGTTTCTGCAACAGGAGAATATACGCAATATCATGGCGGTACAAAGGCATTGGCATTGGCAGCGATGAACACAACCATGACGAGGGTAAATGGTATTTATGAAAGTGACTTTAATGTCACCTTAGTACTGATAGCAAATACGGATGATGTTATTTATACAAGCACTAGCAGTGACCCTTACGGTAATTCCACTTCAGGTTACAATAACGCATTGCAATCTACACTTACAAGTGTCATTGGGGAAGCGAATTACGACATAGGACACTTATTTGCCAACCTACAAAATAATGGAAATGCTGGCTGTATTGGATGTGTCTGTGTCAACGGACAAAAAGGAAGTGGTTGGACATCCCATGTGGCGCCTGAAGGAGATCCTTTTGATGTGGATTATGTGGCACACGAAATGGGACATCAATTTGGTGGAAATCATACCTGGACACATGGTGGTAATGAAGGATCAGGAGTTCAGATGGAGCCAGGAAGTGGGTCTACCATTATGGGATATGCTGGTATTACTGGATCTACGGACGTACAATCCAATAGCGATCCATATTTTCATGCAGCATCTATTGAACAAATTACAGATTACATAAAAAGCAGAAGCTGTCAGACAAATACGAATATAAGTAATGCTGTACCTACTGCTGATGCAGGGTCCAATTATACAATTCCGAAAGGCACACCATTTGTACTAACCGGAGCTGGAACGGATGCAGATGCTGGGGACGTATTGACGTATTGCTGGGAACAAATGAATAATGGATCCACATCTACCACAAATCCTAATCCTAATGCTACTTCCGGCCCAGCATTTCGTTCTTTTAACCCTACAACAGATACTAATAGGTATTTCCCGAGGTTAGAAACTATCAAGACTGGCGCTACTTCTTGGCAATGGGAAGCAGTACCTAATGTAGCTCGAACGATGAACTTCAGGATGACGGTAAGGGATAATCAAGCTGGAGGCGGAACTAATAATAGTGATGATTCTGTAATTACAGTAAATGGAACAGCGGGACCATTTGTCCTTAACGCTCCTAATACCAATGTAACATGGAATGCAGGAACTACTCAAACAGTGACTTGGAATGTTGCAGGGACGACAGGAAATGGGGTGAATGCATCAAATGTTGATATTTTCTTATCAATAGATGGAGGCGACACGTATCCTATCTCTTTAGCTGCAGGAGTACCAAATGATGGTTCTCATGATATAGTTGTGCCTAATAATCAAGGATCTCAAAATAGAATTATGATTAAAGGCTCTAATCATGTTTTCTTTGATATTTCAAACACCGATTTTACAATTACGGGACAAGTTGTTTGTAACGCAACAGTACCAGCAGGTGTGGCCGCTTCAAGTATTGGACCGGATTCTGCCACTTTAAGTTGGGATGCAGTGCCAGGAGCGTCATTTGACCTACAATACAGAGTAGTTGGTTCAGGAACATGGGCAACTCTTTCCGTAAATGGCATTTCTTCAGTTTTATCAGGCTTAACTGCGATAACCCAATATGAAGCTCAAGTTAGAAGTACATGCCCTGATAATTCAACATCAGCATATAGTGGTATTATTAATTTTACAACCACAGATGTGTTATTGAATTATTGTAACTCAGCCAGTACAAATGTTAATGACGAATTCATTAGTAGAGTTCAATTAAATACCATTGACAATAGTTCTGGAGCTCAATTCTATTCAGATTTCACAAGTATTTCAACTACACTTACAAAAGACAGTCAATATACAATTACGGTAACACCAACTTGGACTGGAACAGTATACAATGAAGCTTATGCCGTTTGGATTGATTATAATAGGGATGGTGATTTTGCAGATACTGGAGAACAGGTTTGGACTCAAGGAAATACACAAACAAGTTCAGTTAGTGGAAATTTCACGGTACCCGTAGGAGCCGTTGAAAATTCAACAAGAATGAGAGTGTCGATGAAATACAATGGAATTCCTACGTCATGTGAATCGTTTACATATGGTGAAGTTGAAGATTATACAATTATCATTGAAGGGTCAGGGCCTGATACAACATCTCCAGTAATTACACTGAATGGCCCATCAACAATTGACTTAAATGTTGGTGATACCTATACGGAACAAGGAGCCACAGCTGCCGATAATATTGATGGAGATCTGACTTCAAGTATTGTCGTTGGAGGTGATATAGTTGACACCAATGCAGGAGGCGTTTATGTAGTAACTTATAATGTAAGTGATGCCGCAGGAAATGCCGCAACCGAAATTACAAGAACAGTAAATGTTATTCCAGATACGACTGCACCTATAATCACTCGCATTGGAGCTGCAACTATTAATTTGGAGTTAGGCGCTTCATATACCGATCAAGGGGCAACTGCTACGGATAATATTGATGGAGATCTGACTTCAAGTATTGTCGTTGGAGGAGATGTGTTTGATACAAACATAGTTGGAGCTTATGTGATCACCTATAATGTAAGTGATGCCGCAGGAAATGCCGCAACTGAAGCTACAAGAACCGTGAATGTAAATCCAGATACTACGGCGCCTATAATAACATTGATCGGTGCTTCAATACTAAACTTAAATGTTGGAGAAACGTATAACGAACAGGGAGCAACGGCATCAGATAATTTAGATGGTGATTTAACTTCTAGTATAGTTATTTCAGGAATAGTCGACACCAATTTAGCGGGAACCTATTTTGTAAATTACAATGTAAGTGATTCCTTTGGTAACGCCGCTAATCAAATTACAAGAACTGTAAATGTAAATGCGGATTTAACGCCTCCAGTAATTACACTAATTGGTGCATCTACGATAAATTTAATAGTTGGAGACATCTATAATGAACAAGGGGCAACTGCCACTGATAATATAGACGGAAATTTAACATCTAGTATTGTTATAGCTGGAACAGTCAATACAGCTGTAACCGGAATTTATATGGTGACTTATAACGTAAGTGATGCTGCTGGAAATGATGCAACTGAAGTGATAAGAACGATGAATGTATCAGAGCCATCCATTGGATGTGCAAGTGGAATTTCAACGTTCCCATATACTGAAGGATTCGAAAATACCTTAGGTGCTTGGACACAGTCAACTGTAGACGACATCAATTGGACCGTGGACGCCAATGGAACACCATCAAACAATACTGGACCAGCAAGTGCTTCGCAAGGAACTTATTATGTGTTTGTAGAAGCGTCTAGTCCTAATTTCCCTAGTAAAAGAGCGATTTTGAATTCGCCATGTTTTGATTTAAGCGCCTTATCTGAAGCTACATTCAGCTTTAAATATCACCAATTCGGATCTTCGGACATGGGGACAATTGATCTTGAATTGAGCGATGACGAAGGAGCAACTTGGACATCTATTTGGAATAGCTCAGGTAATCAAGGAAATTCTTGGTTAACTGCAAATGTGGACCTTACAGCATATGTTGGAGGAGGAGTTCAATTGAGATTTAATAGATTCGTTGGCGGAACTTGGCAGGCAGATATTGCAATTGATGATGTCAGCCTAATTGATGGAGCTGTTGTGGTAACAGGTTGTTCAGGAGGAATCACATCATTTCCTTACACAGAAGGATTTGAAAATACCTTGGGTGCCTGGTCACAATCAAGCGCAGATGACATCAATTGGACAGTGGATGCTAATGGAACCCCTTCTAATGGAACAGGACCATCGAGTGCTATTCAAGGATCCTATTATATTTTCGTAGAAGCCTCTGGAAATGGAACAGGATACCCTAATAAGAGAGCTATTATTAATTCACCATGTTACGATCTAAATGCTCAATCCTCAGCTTCATTTAGTTTTAATTACCATCAATATGGATCAACCGATATGGGGACCTTAGCTTTAGAAGTAAGTAATGATAACGGATCATCATGGGTTAGTATGTGGAATAGCTCTGGTAATTTGGGTAACTCATGGCAATCGGCTAATGTAGATCTTACGGCTTATGTCGGAGGAAGTATTCAATTGAGATTCAATAGGGTCACAGGTAGTACTTGGCAAGCAGATATTGCAGTGGATAATATTAATTTAACAACTGCTAGTTCCGCCAAAGACGATTCAATTGTATCGCGAGTTGATGATCAAATTGGAATCGATATTAAATTATATCCTAATCCAGTAAAAGGCAGCTATCTAAATATCAAATCTATGTTTAGTGAAGTGAAATACGAAGTCTTCAGTACCATAGGACAATTGGTGGCTAAAGGAAGCGTGATCAATAATAAAATAGATATAAGCGAATTAGATTCTGCAGTTTATCATATCACATTTTTTGCGGAAGGTGAAATAATAAACAAACGATTTATCAGAGAATAGATAACCCGATTTTTAAAGAAAAAGTCCAGGTCTTAGACCTGGACTTTTTTTATTTATGAATGATTTCAGTGTCTTGTAGAATTTCATTACCTCGCAAGCGAAGAAGTATTTGCGCAACTGTGATGGTATCTCTCTCACAGTAAGTCACGATTCTATCAATATTTTTTTCTTCATAGAACACACCATAAACTTCACTACCATCAATATCATCTTTAGGCGAAGGTATATTAAGGACATTTGCCATGAGCTTTAAGGAGGTGTAGTTTTTATAGTCCCCGAATTTCCATAGTTCCATAGTATCCAGATGAGGTACTTCCCATGGTTTCTTACCAAAGAGGTTTAATTTAAATGGCAATTCGATACCGTTAATGATCATGCGCCGTGCAATGTAAGGGAAGTCGAATTCTTTACCATTATGGGCACAAAGCAGATGTTTGACTTGACTGAAATGTGACATTAGCAGGTTCTTAAAATCTTTAAGGATTTTCACCTCGTCATCAAAGAATGATGTTACCCTGAAAGCCCTTATATCATCATCGAGATTAAAATACCCAACGGAAATACAAACAATTTTTCCGAATTCTGCCCAAATGCCTGCTCGAGGATAAAATTCATCAGCAGTGAATTCATCCTTTCGCTGGTATTGCGATTTAGCGTCCCAGAGTTCCTGTTTTTCCTTCGTTAATTCAGAAAAATGCCGAGTTTCAGGAACCGTTTCAATGTCTAAGAACAATATGTTTTCCAAATTGAGTTTACTGATCATCGTCAATCTTTTATTTTATTGCTAGCTCCAATATTTTTTAAAATGATGTCCAATGCTTTTTCTAATGGTTCATCTTTTCCGTTCTTTATCCCTTCAATCGTAGGAAGCACTTCAACGTCTGGTACTATACCAATACGCTGCGTTTCTGTCCCATCAGGATAATTAACACCTATACCAGAGATCATGGTATTTAATCCCCCAGGAAGCGTTATTCTGGATACATTACCATCTGCACCGGCAGTTGTGCTTCCCAGGATGGTTACATTATCGCCAGCCCTGAATGCCATGCTAGTATATTCTGCACTACTTTGTGTAAGTTCATTTACTATAACTACTACTTTGCCTTTGTAGGTTTTGCCCTTGGCAGAAATCGAAAGATCTTTACCAAAAGTGAATTCCCCAGGGTTATCGACATTGCCATTCGTGAATTTAACGAATGGAGCATGATCCGAAGTGAAATATGAACCTAGAAGAAAGGGTGTGAACGCGGAAGGATAATTTCGAATATCTACAACAATACCTTTAGTGTTAATAAATTGTGCTTTTATCTCTTCAATATCTTCTAGCTTAATATTTTTCAGAGTAACATAACCAATATTGTTGTCGAGCATTTTATAGCTTTTGCCTTCAGGATCACGTCTATACCATCTGTAGTAATCGAGTTTATTTTTTTCAAACAATGATAGCTCTTTGCTTTCTTCTTTTTGCTTTCTGATATAATTTATAGAAATGGTATTTGAGTTTGATCTTAGCAAATCGGCCGAAATATCACGTAAGCGCGTAGGTTGATTGGATGCAGGGTAATACGGGTTGACTTCTTTGACAAGATCCTCAATTGTTTTCCCATTGATCTTGGTGATCACATCGCCTAATTCTAAACCAATAGATTTTTTCATTTCTGGGTTGTAATAATCAGTGACCACTAATCGACCCTCAATGAATCGAACATGAACAGGTGGGAAGAATTCACCTCTTTGATCTTGTATGGCATTATTTCCTCCCCAGAGATTGGCATGTGTGTCTTTTACATCTCCAATGAGTTGAATTGCCGCTAACTCAAATTCGAGTTCGTTTTTTGCATTGATGAATTTAGGTATGTACTCTGTCAAGGTGGTACTCCAATCCTTGTCCATCAAATGCCTGTATGGGAAATAATATTGAATTATGTTCCAGTATTTGAATAGTGTCAGCAAACGAAATCCATCATCAGGATACACACCAATATCAATATATGCTCTTTCATTCTTGAATTCAGGATTGCCAACATTAGCGGTCATGCCAATATAAAAGTGATCACCCTGATGTCTGTTCTTTTGAATGTATTTCAGTTTCGCTTTTAAATCTGGGGAAAGAGCATTACTATCCATCCATTTCAGATCTGGCTTTAAGAAAGAATCTTCAGGAGTTTCTTTGCACGATTTACATTCTGCGATACCTCCATATTTTTCGATCCACTTCAATAGCATAGTATCTCGGGCTACTTTGTCTGAAGCCTTTATATAATCAGGCATCATTCGGAACAATTCAAAATCCCAGTTGTAATTGCCTTTTCCGACCTCGGGATGATAGTACTTTAAAAACCCCCAAACTCTTCCTAGAAGGTCAAGATCAGTAATTATCTGATTGTTTAGCTCTGGAATTATTATTTTCGACCCAGTATTGAATTCAGAATCTTTTGCTGCTGGTAATAGCTCTTTTTCTGGGGCGTTTTCTAATGATTTCCCATCTATCGTAATTTTGAGGTCATCAATCCACATTTTACCTTTCCCAACCAAAAGACCACCGACAACAATTAGTCTGGCTTGAGAAGGTTTTAAGTCTAATTCTATTTCGTATTTCTTCCAGTCCGAAGTACCTTTTACACCGCGATTATTCATGTTATCAAAAGCGACTTGAGGATCAATACGCATCCAAAGTCCTGCATAGCCATCAGTTACGTTTTCAGTTTTGATGTAACCGGTAAGCTTGATTTTCTTTCCACCGTAATCTGCAGGAATGTTATAGGCCCAAGCCTTAAAGTCGGATGAATTGCCATCATACTCAATAAACGCAGAATTATTCCCATTCTTGGCAATCTTAGTATCGATTGAAATGGAATAATCCGAGCTTCCAAAATTTTTCCAACCTATTGGCTTGTTGTCGGAAACGGATTCGAAGTCTAAGTTCCTTAACTCTTGTTTTTCTTGTGAAAAAGAGTTTACGATAGATAGTATTGAACAAAATAAAAGAGCGATGAATTTTTTCATGACTTATTGGTTGTTTTAAAAAAAAGCAATTGCTTATCTACTCAACGTAACAAGCTGTTAAATAACAAAACATTAAGATTTTTGATTCAGCATTTTATATGCTTCTTCAATGTATATGGAAATATCCTTAGTATAAGATCCTATACCAGCATCCGGCGATTTTTGATGACCTAAACGCACAATGATCACATTGTCTTCAGGTTGTACAATAACATATTGACCTAAATGACCACGCATCATAAAAAAATCTTTTCCTAATTGGTTTTTTAACCACCATCCATAACCGTATTGAGGGCTTTCTGCAAATCGAGGTCTTATCGATTTAGATACAAAAGCCGAATCAAGAAGTTCTTTGCCCTGCCATTTACCATGATCTTTATAAAGCTTACCAAAACGCGCAAAATCCTTGGCATTACTGGCAATACAACAATAGGCCTTCACAAGGTCATGATCATCGCTATCCACTTGCCATAATGTGGAATTCTCACAACCAAGGGGTTTCCAGAAACTCTCGGACAAGTAATCATATATTTTCTTACCAGTGGCTTTTTCTATGACCATAGCTAATATCTGTGTATCACCACTAGAATATTTGAATTTTTGTCCAGGGTCTTCTACGACCTTTAATCCTAGCATGACCTTTTCAAGATCATCATCAAAATACGCTCTTGTGGTTATGGATAAGGGTGAGTAATAGGCTTCATCCCAATTAGTACCCGACGCCATACTGGATAGATCCCCAACAGTCATTTTTGCAGCCTTACCTTCACTGAATTCTGGGATGAAGTCACTGACTGGCTGATCTAAATTTTTGATCTTCCCCTGCATAATGGCTTTGCCCATTAATCCAGAAACGTAACTTTTAGCCATAGAAAACGAATTGGTTTTTGAATTCGCTCCATAGCCATCGTAATAATTCTCGAACCATATACTATCATTCTTAATAATAACATATGCCACAGTACCATACGCATTATTGGATGTAATAAGCTCATCAGTTTCTGTAACCGAGTTATAATTTTCGTGATTAGGCCAAGGCTGTGTTATGTCATTTTCAATTATCCGGTTGTCGAATTTTTTATAGTCATCTAGAAAAGCAGTTTTGTGCCCGCTCATATAGATGGTCCGAACTGCTTTTAGCAGGTAATCTGTATCAGTTATATAAAGGATACCTACAGTGAATAAAAGGACAATAGCCAAAACTTTGAATAATTTCTTAATGAACCGCATATAGTAAATTTTCTACAAGTTAGTAATATTATTAAAATAAAGATTGTTGTTTTACTGGATTTTCATGATCGAGCAACCACTTTTTTCTATGAAGACCGCCAGCATAGCCGGTCAAAGACCCGTCAGTACCAATGACTCGATGACATGGCACAACAATCCACAAAGGATTCTTCCCATTAGCATTGGCAACTGCTCGAATTGCCTTAACATTACCTAATTGTTTTGAAAGCTCGAGATAGGATAGTGTTTTTCCATATGGAATTGCCAAAAGGGCATCCCAAACTTTTTTTTGAAAATCTGTACCATTAGGATTAATCTTAAAGTTGAATTCTTTGCGCTTTCCCTCAAAATACTCATTAAGTTGAGAAGCACAAGTAGCCAACTCTTCTGGAAGATTGTCTGAAAGGATTAATTCTTCGTTCAGCACAGTGATTGTCTTAACTCCGTTCTTATCGCCTTCTATTTTAGCAGGACCTAATGGTGTGTTTATGATTGCATTTTTCATTCAATTAAAATATGTTTCTCTTTAGTTTATTAAAAAACAATGTATTTCATCGATTAAACGACTGTTTAATTGGACGAAATACATTTTTTATCTATGTTAGTAATCCCAAATCTATTAATAATGAAATCCCTACTTATTCTCTCTGCATTTGTATTTTCATCATTCACTTTCATCAGCCCTAACCATAATTTTAAGATTGAAAGCAATAACTTGATATGGCAAAAGGTCTATAATAGTGAGCAATCAGTTTTCGAATTATACGAATCACTGCGTGCGCATGGAAATTACGAAAAAATATACATTGTCAGGGAAGAAGTTATCTTCACTTTTAATTTTGATAGCGCCAATGAATTAGGGGCACATGGCTATAAAAAATCAAATTATCCAAGTTATTTGAAACCTGGAGGAAAATACACAGGATACTTACAAAAGAAAAATGGACGTTATAGAGTAACCATAACAGGTGTTAATTTCAATTGGAACGGTGATCTTGTATCCAACATTGATGAGGCAGCACTTAAAAGAGGTGAAATAAGAGACAATAACAGAACTAAAAAGGTCATTCAATTATTTGATAGATACTTTAATAATAAATTCAGCTTGATAAAGGAGTCTAGAAATAGTAATTGGTAATAGCTGATTTTACAGTTGATTATTAGCGAAAAAACTCGGTCTTGTTTCAAGACCGAGTTTTTTATTTTGGTTCATCAGGCTTTGTTTCTTCTAATAAGCCAAGACGCTTAGCCCGTGTTTCCCAGCTTTTCCTTGCCAACATTTGTAAGTCTGCAACATTATCACTTTCGTCCATGATCTCCAATCCTAATAAAGTTTCTATAACATCTTCCATCGTTACTAATCCGCTTACAGACCCGTATTCATCAACGACGAGTGCCATATGATTCCTGTTTTCTACCAATTGTTCGAAAAGACCGGGGATAGCAATGTCACGATTTATAATAATGATATTCCTCTTTATATCTGCCAGTTTTTTGTGACCATTGTCATTTGCCATTTCCTTATAGACTTCATCTTTTAGAACAAGCCCAGTAATATTATCGGGTGAATCGCTGAAAACAGGTATTCTAGAGAAACGAAGAGTTTGGTTGGCATCGAAAAAGGCCTTTACTGTTGTTGTTTCATCTTCAATTTTCATGACTGTTCTTGGTGTCATGATATCTTTGGCACGAACTTCCTTGAAGGTCAATAAGTTCTTAATGAAATTCCGCTCAGACTCTGCAAAAACGCCTTTTTCATGGGCAATGTCCGTCATCGCACCAAAATCTTCACGACTCAATACGCTTCCAGGATGACCACTACCACCAATAAGTTTAGTCGTGAGTTGCATCAACCAAAGAAGTCCAGTCCATTTTAAAGGAAATATCAAAACATTCAGCGCCATGGATGTAAAACTAGCCAACCCCTTCCAATAGGTCGCTCCAATCGTTTTTGGAATTATTTCTGAAAGCACCAATATCAATAAGGTCATTGCCGCGGATACGATAAAAATGGAATTGTTGCCATTACCAAATACTTTTTCAGCTTGTACTCCAACTAAAATAGCACCAACGGTATGTGCGATAGTATTGAGTGTCAAGATTGCTATCAACGGTCTATCGACATCCTTTTTAAGAACCTCGAGGTTTTTTGCATAGGCCTTGCCTTCTTTTACTTTTACGTTAATGAACGTTGGGGTCACACTTAGAAGCACAGCCTCTAAAATTGAACATAAAAACGAAAAGAAAATAGAAATTACAGCGTAAAAAATGAGTAAGCTCATAGAAAGTTTTCTGAATTCAAAAGTACAGATTATTTAGCAATTAGCTTTTGGTCTTTAAGGTCGTATAAAACACTTGTTGCAAAGCAGGTCGAATGTTCAAATTATAGATGTTTCGATGAGTTCTTGAAGGATATACACGATTGGATAGGAAGATGAAAACCAATTGCTCTTTGGGGTCGGCCCACACAAATGTTCCGGTGAAACCCGCATGACCAAAACTTTCAGGACTTACCTGAGGCGCTGGATAGGATTTTGTAATTGACAGAGTGTCATTACCGATCAATGGCTTGTCAAATCCCAACCCACGTCGGTTATCATTGTCTGGGTATTGGATTTTAATGAACTCGTTGATCGTAGATTCCTTAAGATAACGTTTGTTATCATAAATTCCTTTTTGCATATACATTTGCATGAGAATTGCGAGGTCGTTAGCAGTTCCGAAGAGACCGGCATTTCCGGAAAAACCACCTAATAATGCCGCATTTTCATCGTGAACCCAGCCCCTAGTGAGGGTTTTCCTGAAGATCGTGTCAACTTCTGTAGGAACAATGACGTTCTTAAAATTCTTGGATCTAGGATTGAATCCCAGTGTAAACAATCCAAGTGGGCGATAAAAATTATCTTGAAGATACGCTTCATAGGATTCACCGGTTATATTTTCAATCAAGCCAGGATAAATCAAGAAACTCAAGCCAGAGTATTTGTATACTTTATCATTGCTTATTTTAGATCGTTTTATTTTGCGATATATCTTTTTCTTGAAATGCTTATTGACGTAAAGACTGTCATAAACTTGATAGCTAAAACGTTTGCTAGGTTTATGTCTTAAAAAACGTTTTTTCAGCTTGTCTCTTCTCATGACATCATTCAAGAAAACAATGTATGGGTTAAGCCCGGCTTGATGCGATAGAATTTCACGAAGTGTAAGGTCTTTCTTGTCTGCGTGTCTTTTCCACGGTTTCCAATAACTACTAAATGGTGTATCCAAATCAAGTTTGCCCTCGTCGTATAGCTTCATGATGGCAGGTAAGGCCCCAGCTATTTTAGTAACTGAAGCAAGGTCATAGATGTCATTGAGAGCTACGTTTTGAATGCTGTCATAGGTATGATATCCATAGGCTTTATGAAAAATTATCTTGCCATTTTTGGCAACAAGCAATTGTGCACCGGGGAAGGCCTTTTTCGCAATACCAAGTGTCATTATGGAATCTACTTTTGTCTGGATTTGAGTGGCATCCAGACCAACGTCTTCAGGCGTGCCGTATACGAGGGCATCATGATGAGTTTGTCCTTGCAGGTGACCCCAAAAACACATGACGAAAAAAAGAAAAATTACTTTGTACATGAATTCAATTCTCAAATTGAAAGAACAAGTTATGAAATCAATTTCACAACATCCTTCGCAAAATAACTGGCTATGATATTGGCCCCTGCTCTTTTGATTGATGTGATTTGCTCCAACATGACGGCGTCGTGGTCTAACCAGCCTTTTTCAGCAGCCGCTTTCAGCATGGCATATTCTCCGGATACTTGATAGACTGCAACAGGAACATCAACAGCATTTTTTATATCTCTTACAATATCCAAATAACACAATCCCGGTTTTATCATGACAATATCCGCACCTTCCTTAATATCCAGTAGGGTTTCACGAATGGCTTCATCGCGATTCGCAGGATCCATTTGATAGGTTTGCTTGTCTTTAGGAACATCTTTTGCATTGACAGGAGCCGAATCCAATGCATCTCGAAATGGGCCATAGAACCCCGACGCATACTTTGCCGAATAACTCATGATTCCGGTATTGTGGAATCCTTCATCTTCCAATAATGACCGAATCTCGAAAATGCGACCATCCATCATATCACTAGGCGCTACAAAATCAGCGCCTGCTCGGGCATGAGATAAGCTCATTTCTGCCAATAGGGCATTAGTTTCGTCATTCAGTATTTGTCCATTGTGCACGATGCCATCATGCCCAAAAGACGAGTATGGATCGAGCGCCACATCGGTCATCACCAACATATCTGGACAGGCATTTTTTACGATTTTTATAGCACGTTGCATGAGCCCTTCAGGGTTGAGTGCTTCTGTTCCTGAATTGTCTTTTAGATTGTCTGGTACTTTCACAAAGAGTAAAACAGCTTTTAGATCGAATTTCCAAAGGTCCTTCACTTCCTTTTCAAGCAGGTCTAAACTAAAACGGTAGTAGTTCGGCATGGAAGCGATCTCTTCTTTTATACCTTTGCCTTCTACGACAAACAGGGGCACCAAGAAATCGTTAGGCGTAATGACTGTTTCACTAACCAACGCACGAATGCTTGCACTCTGTCTTAATCGTCTATTTCTCTGTAATGGATACATATTAAACCCAGTTTTTTGGTTTTTTTAAAACATCAATTAATTTTCCTTCTTCACTCCCTGTCTTAGGATGGTAGTTGTAATGCCATTGTACATGAGGCGGTAAACTCATTAAGATACTTTCAATGCGCCCGTTGGTCTTCAGGCCAAACAAAGTGCCTTTGTCATGTACTAAATTGAATTCGACATATCGTCCACGACGTATTTCTTGCCAGTCCCGTTGCTCTTTAGTATATGGCAATTTCTTTCTTTTTTCAACTATTGGGTGATATGCATCAAGGAAGCTATTACCTACTTCTGTGACAAAATCATACCAATTTTCCATGAACATGTCATTGGATGCTTTGCAATGATCGAAGAACAAACCACCAATGCCACGACCTTCGTTTCTATGTGAATTGTAAAAATACTCATCACATCTGGCTTTGTATTTTGGGTAGAATTCCGGATTGTGTTTGTCACAGGCTATTTTACAAGTTTCATGAAAATGAACGGCATCTTCTTCAAACAAATAGTATGGGGTAAGGTCTTGCCCTCCGCCGAACCATTGATCAACGATCTTTCCATTTTGATCATACATCTCGAAATAGCGCCAATTTGCGTGAACCGTTGGAACCATAGGGCTTTTAGGATGTATAACTAGACTTAAACCGCAGGCAAAAAAATCAGCATCTTTAACACCAAAATAGGATTGCATACTTTCTGGCAGTTTGCCATGTACAGCTGATATGTTGACACCTCCTTTTTCAAATACATCGCCATTCTCTATGACGCGTGTTCTCCCACCGCCACCTTCTGGTCGTTTCCAAATATCTTCTTGAAATTGGGCTTTGCCATCCATTGCTTCTAGCTCTGAAGTAATGCTATCCTGTAACTCTTGTATATATTGATAAAACTTATCTTTCATATGTTAATTCGTAAAGTTCCATATCCAATGGAGCTCCATTAGTTGGTGTGAATTCATGACGCATCGTTTTCACCCATGTATAACCACATTTTAAAGCTACTTTAACGCTTCCGATATTACTTTCATGAACGATGATCTGTAGTGTTTTTAACTTCAAATCCTCAAAAGCATATTTTGAAAGCGCTTTTACCGCTTTGCTCATTACCCCTTTTCCTTCAAAAGGATATCCAATGGCATATGCGAACTCAGCTTGTTTTTTATCTACATCCAATTCTTTAATATAAACTAACCCGACTAGCTCGTTCGATGATTCTTGCTTGATCGTGAATAACAACTCTTCTTTAGAATTGAATTGTTTCACCGTTTTCTGTACAAAGCTTTTTGACAATGTAGGTGTGATAGTTTGTTCAAGAGTCTTCGGAAAATAAAGCTTCAGTCGGTCTTCATTGGAATTCGCAAAATTGCAAAGACTCCAAGCGTCTTCTATCTGTATTGGATTTATATGGTAGTCTGCAATAGCGATCATTCCTTGTCAATTACTAAATGATTCCCTGCCTTTAGCAGTTCTATAGTCTTAGTTGATGCAGCCGTGACTGAAAGAGGTAGAACCAGAACAATACCAATTACGGGAATCAATAAAAAGAGCATGAAAACAATCCCATTGCCAATGGCAATGCCTTTATTCTTTCCAACAAAATTGATACTCTCTCGATATTTAAAATGGCGCTCCAAGGTATAATCCATATTACCAAATCCAGCATAATAGGCTTGAACCAAAAACAACAAAATAGTAGAGAGGAACCCAATCAACGGAATAAAACTGATGAGTAATATAGGAATCGTTAACAATAATTCCTTCAACAGATTCCTAACATTGATCCTAATACCACGCCACAATTGTTCCTTGAATGATGTGTTTCTATGAATATGCTTTTCCTTAGAGTCCAGACCTAGAAGATGACGTTCTATTTTTTCAGAAACGGGACTCATAAATGGGGCAGACAATGCCATGATAATGTGCTTATAAACAATAAGCCCTATCGCTATTACTGTTATTCCACCAATAACTTCACTAATGGTGGTGAATGTCTCTTTTCCCCAATCCCAAACCCATATTCTAGCAATGAAAGCTCCTATGTTATCTGACAATCCATAGGCCAAAAAACCAATGGAGATAGCAGTTACTAGACTAATTAAAACAGGAATGCCAAAGTACTTCCAGAGACCGAGCTTGGAAATCAGACCGAAGGTTCCGGTATATGCTTGTATGCCTTTAATAATGTTGTTAATCATCCTATCACTAGCCCTTTCCCGAGGAAAGAGAACTTTTATATTTTCCCTCTTAATGGCTTCTTCCCTTTGGGAAGATCAAGAAGGGAATTCTTTTACTGCATCAATGAATGCCTTGGCATTATCCAACGGAATGTTTGGCAAAATACCATGTCCTAAATTTACGATGTATTTATCTTTTCCGAAATCGTTTATCATCTGATGCACCATTTTCTTGATTTCAGAAGGCGGAGAGAATAAACGTGTTGGGTCAAAATTACCTTGAAGTGTAATATTGCCACCTGTTAAGTAACGTGCGTTTCTTGCCGAGCATGTCCAATCAACTCCTAATGCAGCTGCTCCAGATTTTGACATTTCGTTAAGAGCAAACCAACAGCCTTTGCCGAAGGCAATAACTGGTGCCTCATCTTTTAACGCGTTAATGATCTGCTGAATATATTGCCAAGAGAATTCTTGATAATCTACTGGAGATAACATTCCTCCCCAACTATCAAATACTTGCACGGCATCCACACCCGCTTTCACTTTTTCCTTGAGGTACGCAATAGTAGTGTCTGTTATTTTCTGAAGCAACTCATGGGCTGCAATGGGGTTTGTGAAACAGAATTGCTTTGCCTTGTCAAAATTCTTACTACCTTGACCCTGAACACAGTAACATAAAATTGTCCATGGAGAGCCCGCAAATCCAATTAATGGGATGTCATTATTCAGTTTTTCCTTCGTGGCTTTTATGGCTTGATAGACATAATCAAGTTCAATAGTGACATCTGGTACGATAACATTGTCCACATCTTTTTGAGAGCGTACAGGATTTGGTAAATAAGGCCCAAAATCCGGTTTCATTTGCACTTCAATGTTCATAGCTTGTGGGATTACCAGAATATCGCAGAACAAGATGGCGGCATCCATACCATAACGACGAATGGGTTGTACTGTGATCTCACTTGCAAGTTCTGGTGTCCGGCAACGTGTAAAGAAATCGTACTTGGCCTTAATTTCCATGAATTCTGGCAAATAACGACCTGCTTGGCGCATCATCCAGACAGGTGGGCGATCTACCGTTTCTCCTTTTAGGGCTCTTAAAAATAAATCGTTCTTTATCATGTTACTGTCATTCCTGCAAAAGCAGGAATCTTTTAAATTTAAACTTTATCATATTCAAGTGAATTCCTGCTTTCGCAGGAATGGCAACTATAAATAATGTTCATTCACCAATTCAATCACGCTCTCAACGGTTGGCACTTTAGCAATTCGTACATCCTTGAAATGCTTTTTTGCTTCATTGGCCGTGGACTCGCCAATACAGAATGCTATTTTGTCTGATCTGTTTTCCAGAATGAAGCTTTGCACTGTCGAAGGACTGTAAAACATCACACCTTCAATTTTGTCATTGATCTTTTTAGAGGCATAAGCTGTTTGATAGGCTTCGATCTCGTTCACAACGATATTGTTTTTCTTTAGAATGGATGGTAGGTCATCCAATCGCAGATCACTACAGAAATAAGTGACTTCGGTTCCTTCCAAATGATCTACCAAGTGCTCAGCGAGTCGTTTGGCGTTTCGCTCAGAATGAGTGACTTTCCCTATTTTGCTTTCAATCAGTTTTTTTGTACGGCGACCTACACAATAAATATTCTTGAATTTTAATTGATCCGCTGAAAAACCAGTCGTTAAGGATTCTACAGAATTTTTACTGGTAATGATAACATTCCTGATTTCAGATTTCAATAAGTGCGGTGCTATCCTATTGAATTTTATTTGGATGAAATCAGAGCTTTCAACGACAATGTCCTTATTCATCAATTGCGATTGACCTTCAGTCAAGGCCTTTGTAGAATAGATGTTCGTTTGCTTTTCTGAACGGATCATGTCATCCATCAATCGTTTTCCGCCACGTTCAATAATGAAGTCTGCACACCATTGAGCAATCTCATCTTTGTCTTCTAAATTGACTTCACGAGTGACTTCTATCTTCTTACTTCCGTCAGTGCTTAGTAATGCACCTTGAAAGAATACTTTCTCATCTTTGATATATGCCAAAGCTCCAATAGGTGCAGTGCAACCGCCTTCTAATAAATTAAGGAATTTGCGTTCAATACCAGTGCATATTTCAGTTTCTTCATGATTTATTTCAGCACAGATGGCTTGAATTTCTTCATCTTCTTCTAATGCAGTAATCATAATGGCGCCTTGCGCGGGTGCTGGAATCATCCAATCAAGATTAACGGCATCTTCGGGCCGTATATCCAATCTACCAATACCTGCAGCAGCGAAAATGGCACCATTCCAATCGTCATGGTCTTCCAGTTTTTCAAGCCTTGTATTTACATTACCACGTAAATCAACAATGGTGTGGGTAGGATAACGATTTAGCCATTGTGCACGGCGTCTTAAGCTTCCTGTGGCAATGACGGCATTTCTTTGTGCTAGGAATTCTTCATTCTTATTGAATACCAAAGTATCTCTCACATTGCCGCGCTTTATAACAGCGGCTTGAACGATTCCTTTTGGCAATACTGTCGGTACATCTTTGAGAGAGTGTACAGCAATGTCAATATCATCATTGAGCATGGCAATATCTAATGTTCTTGAAAAAACACCGGTAATGCCGAGCTCATAAATGGGTTTGTTGAGGTTGAGGTCACCTGTAGATTTTACAGGCACCAAAGTGGTTTCATGTCCTAGTCCTTCTAATATTTCTTGTATGGTCGTGGCTTGCCATAGTGCTAACTCGCTATCACGCGTGCCAATTCTTATAGTTCTAGACATCGTTTGAAGCTTCTTCTAACTGGAATACTTTTTTTATGAGTTCCAAACTCTCATCTGTGGATATGTTGTCATCTTTAAGATGATGTGCAAAATGATTCGTAATTTTCTGGATAATATTATTGCTAATCAATTCTGCCTGTTCTTCATTAAAATTAGATTGCTTCTTTCGCTGATTATCCAATTCAGTAGTTGCGAAATCTAGCAACTTATGTTTTAAAGCCTTTATGGTTGGTGCAAATTTCCTGGTCTCTAGCCAACTATTGAATTCGCTTTTTACCTCTTCGATAATGTTTTCAGCCAAAGGTATGTGTTTCTTTCTATTCTCAAGGGTCTCATCTGTGATCTGAGATAAATAATCCAGATGAGTCAAGGAAACATTATTCAATTCTGAGACATTATGATGGACATTTTTTGGAATGGAAAGATCCAAAATCAATAATTCTTTATCTGTTTGAATGATCTGTTTATCTATTGTTGGATTTTGTGCGCCTGTTGCTACAATCAAGACATCAGCTTCATTGATTTCTTCTTGAAGGTTAGCATAGTCCTTGACTATAAGATTGAATTTTCCAGCAATTTTTTCTGCCCTGTCCTTGGTTCTATTTATTAGTGTGATTTTCTGGTTATTAGTGTGTTTTACTAAATTTTCACAAGTATTACGACCGATTTTACCGGTGCCGAATAATAGGATGTTCTTATTTGATATGTTTTCTACTTCCCTCATAATGTATTGAACTGAGGCAAAAGATACGGAAGTTGCTCCGGAAGAAATTTCCGTTTCCGTTTTGATGCGCTTACTAGCCTGAATCACTGAATTTACTAATCGTTCAATGAATGAATTCAATAAATCATGCTTTTTAGAGAGTTTTGCACTTGTTTTTATTTGACTGATAATCTCAAAATCACCAAGAATTTGACTATCGAGTCCAGAACCCACTCGAAACATATGAGATACTGCGGCTCCACTCTTATGAATGTAAGCCACTTTCTGGAATTCTTCCACCGTACCTTTGGTATTATCACAAAGTAATTGGATGAGTTGGAAAGGATGTTGGGCAAATCCATAGATTTCTGTCCTATTGCATGTCGAAGTTACAACTAGGCTTTCAATGTTAGCAGATTTTGCTTGTTGAAGTAAGATGATTTTTGAGCCATCATCCAAACTAAAGCGCCCACGAATTTCGGCATCTGCTTTCTTATAGCTTAAACCGATGGCATAAAAGGATGTTCCTTTAGATATATTATATTGCTCCATTACCTGATCTGTAATTCTTCAACAAAAATAGAATGTGTAAAAGTCTAAAAATAACGCTCTAAGAACTTTTAGTGTCGTTTGTGGTTTTTAACTTTATTTATTCTAAAAGAATGATAAATATCATATTTTCGCAGTCGTACTATTGATTTGGCTAAAATTAGATTAGAATGAACTTAAATAACAACAACAATTCCCAAAGGAATCAATTACAAAAAAATGTCGCTGAAGGGTCATATTTTGAAACAAAAGTCGAAGAAGGTTTTTATGTCCTGACCTACAAGAATCTATCTAACGCCATTGAAGTTGTTGAAAAAGATTTAGATAGTAATTTTATCCAGTTTCATTTTTGTCTTAAGGGTTCGAGTAAATTTAACTTCAATGAGGGACGTTATTTATTGGATATTGTAGAAGAAAAATCCCTATTGCTTTATAACCCTCAAAGGGATTTGCCAATTCATTTAGAAGTGAATCCAAATTCTTGGTTGGTAACCATATTGATATCAATCAAGAAATTTCACGGATTGTTTTCACAAGAGGCAGATTATATTACATTTTTAAGTGATGACAATAAGGACAAAAAGTACTATAAAGATGGTATGATATCACCTTCGATGGCCATTGTTCTTAATCAGTTGATTAATTACAATCTTAACCCAACCATAAAAAATCTATACTTTAAAGGTAAGTCATACGAATTATTGAGTTTGTACTTCAATAGAACGGAGGATGCCAATATAGAGCAATGTCCTTTTTTAGTAGATGAAACTAATGTTGCAAAAATCAGGATGGCCAAGGATATCGTCATTTCTAGAATGGCTGAACCTCCAAGTTTGCAGGAATTGGCCCATGAAATTGGATTGAGCTTAAAAAAACTGAAGGAAGGGTTTAAACAGATCTATGGAGATTCGGTATATAGTTTCTTATTTGATTATAAAATGGAAGTCGCTCGAAAACTGTTGGAATCCGGTGACCACAACGTCAATGAAGTTGGCCTTAAAGTCGGCTATAGTACAGCAAGTCATTTTATTGCGGCGTTCAAAAAAAAGTATGGTACGACGCCAAAGAAGTATATTACTTCCACTACAATCAATTGAATTTATAGTCACATAGAAAGTGAATTTGTTTCGCCTCCATTGGAATTCTGGTCATGTCGCTTGATATTCGGAAATCAAATCACACTCACTTTATTATTTACCATAACTTTTGTGGTATTTGGGTTGATATATGTAGATAATTTAATTCCTTCCTTTGATGGTAAAGGCACCACTTTTGAGCAGGCAATGCTCATACCATCGGTTGGAGATTTAGTATAGGATTATATCTTTATTCAACAATTACCTTTTTAATAATTGTTTCTTTTTCAGTTTTAATATTTATTAAATAAACTCCCGGACTTATGTTATTTACATAAAATTTAGTATAGCTATCATTAGAAACACTGTTTTGTGAAAAGACAGATTGCCCTAAAATGTTAATTATTTCTACACTATTAATATTTTTATTGGAAGGATTAATAACGATAATACTTTTAATGCTATTCGAGTAATGCGTATCAATTTCAGTAAATTCTTCTTCTGGATTATCAAGCAGTCCCATAATGTCAAAACTAATTTCGAATCTATCCAAATACTCACCAATAGTAAGGTATACTTGATAGTCACTATCTTTAAGGTTGTGATATACATCTAGGTCTTTATCATGTAGATATATAATAATATTTTCGGAAATATTTTCTAAGTAATCTATTCTAATAGTTGCGTTACCTTCTTGTTCAACTTTCACTCCAAGCGGAAGTATTCTGTCTATATCAAAATTACTTACCCCTTGAATAACATATTTATTGCTGTTAAAAGTCCAGTACATATCCTCAACATTCTCATCAACAAGTGGCGCATCAAATCCAATATCATGATTATCAGTGGTATTAATATCTGCACCAACTAGTAGTTGTCTATGATATCCTTTGGGAGAATCATAGATTAAACTTATCTTTTCACGTAGATCAGGATCGGAATTACGAGTTATAGTATTATTTTTCTTGTCTTTTTTGCCACTGCCATTTCTTATAAATATAGAAGGATCCGAGGCTTCAGTTTTAAAGATGCGCTGACCGTTTTTAAATGTGACAGTCCCACCAGTATCTGCAGTTACAAAGAACCCTTGTCCTACAGGGATATAGCGTTCTGGAGCACCTTTACTACTTGTTAAACCTCCTGTATTATTAATTCGCACATCATTATTGATAGCAGCAGTCCCACCTATTAGGCTATAAGTAGCATAACCACCTTGGTATTCAGCAATAATATGAGTAGAACTTGCAAAGTGTTCCCAAAAATATAAAGCACCATTAATGATATTAGAGGCTGCTGCTCCTCCTCCATCGCTAATATTATCTAATATAAATTGATCAGCATCAATAGCTGAAGCGTATGGATTACCAATTAAATAATCATTACCAGCAGATAATGTTAATGTGACATCGCCATTATGTGGTTTACCATTAAAGACATAGTTTTGTTCATTAGAAATTACACCACCAGTATTTGTAGTTCCTTTCATGGTAAACCCTTCACCAGCCTGCAAAGACCCTGTACTCCTTACATGTTCCCAAGAAGGATAATTATCACTTACTTGGTTGGCGTATTTCCATATCCAGTAATCAGCAATACTTACAGGTGACCCAGAAGTGCCATCATACCCAGAAGTTAACCAATTAATTGATAAAGGAGAAATTGGAGTAGAACCGTCTTTTAGGACGTCAGGAAGAGTATAGTCATTATTATTACTAACAACACTAGTTACTCCAACAGGCGCAGCCCAATAGTTATAAGTATATAAATCGGCGGTACCTTGTTGATCTTTTTCAATGGCTCCTTTACTAGTAATATCAAGTGCGCTATCCATTCCTTGAACTAATTGCGATTCACCTTCAAGATCAATAAGACCATTTAGTTTTAAATACCAACTTATATTTAGTTCAGAATTATTTTGAACATGATATTCTATTGGATTTAAACCTGAGTCCAATTCATTTATAATTAATCCAAGATGTTTTTGATTATTGTTATAAGTAACATCATTGTGCTCAACTCGAACTATTGACCAATCATATGTTATTGCATCTAATCCTCGAACTCCATCGGAAGGAATATCTAGCGCGCTATTCAATATTCCACTTGATTGTGTTACAAATGGGAGTGGTGCAGTTTGATAATCAATTACTTTGAAATTGTACATTCTGGCACCAGAACCTGCATCGATTGTTGGCGTTGTTAGGTCGTCAGTTATATCGTCTTTATAAATATCAAACATATAATATCTAGATACATTACTCCAGGGTAAAGTGTTTATATCTCTAGGAATAACAGCTCCTCTTACTGATGTATTATTTTCAATTTCCTGATATATCATTTTTTGATATTCATCGGTAGTAAGTGCCTCATTAAAAACACGGCCCTCATCAATATATCCTTTGAAATATGAGCCATTGGTGTCTGGTTCTCGACCTATTGTAAATTTTGAAGTGTCACTTGCTAAGGAGCTTGAAATAGGAGTGCTTGCATTCTGGACACCATTAATATATAATTTAAATTCTCCATCACTATTACTATAGGTTGCTCCAATATGAATCCACATGTTAGTAGTGAGTGCTGAACCATTACTAATTGTATTTCCGTTTGCAATTGCAGAAACGCTTAAATCTGCATTAAGCCTCAAAAAGAAGTTGTCCTGACCCATTAAGATTTTTGTACCACTAGTAGTTGGATCAATTTTAATCCAACACATTTGGGTAGCTTCCGGCCAGCCTCCCATAAACGATGAATCCTCAATATAATCATTACGACCATCAAAATAAAGATCTAGCTTTCTATTTAAGTCTCTTGGTGAACCAAAAGTAGCATCATTCGTATCAAATAAATCAACGATACCATCGCCCTCAGCATCATTTGTGTCGTCAATAACACCATCGTTATTAGCATCTAAACTAGCGTATAAGGTTTGTGATATATCATAGGAAACTCCATCTGATGAAACATCTATATAATCTGGAGTTCCATCACTATCACTATCTAAAACATAGTAAGTATTTCCTAACCCTTGATTTGAATTGCCGTAGGCTGTGGCAAATGTACCACCATTAAAATGATCGTAAATATCTAAAATACCATCGCTGTAATACTCTGAAATACCATCAGAGTCGACATCTGTCTCTCTTATTGCATCTGTATCTGTGCCATCACCGACTCCATCACCAGTAATATCACCATCACCGTTTTGATATAAAGCGTCTGCTATATTTCCTGCTCCAGATTCATCAACATCAAAAACAGTATCATTATCACTGTCTAAATCTAAATGGTTTGGAACACTATCTCCATCAGAATCTAGAACTATATTTCCTTCTATAACATCATGCATTCCATTACCATTAGCATCTACCCAAGCAGTTATTGAAGTTAATGTTGCTTTTCCTTCACTATGATTTCCTAAACCTGCTTCTACTACATCTGGAATGCCATCGTTATCACAATCTAAGTCAAATAAATCAGCAACACCATCATTATCGCTATCACATAATGTCTGTGAAATTACAATATCATCAATAGCTAAATCATTTCCGTGGCCGCCAGAAGCGTTGTTTATAAATCGTACGGTTATGGCATTTACGTTTCCAAGGTTAACGCTTGTTGTAAATTGTTGCCATTCTCCTTGAGCACAACTATTGTCAGTAGCACTTGCAGCACATCTTCCAAAAGGGCCTGTATTGATAGTAGCAAGAATATTATCTGACAAATCGACAAACTGTACAGTTATATCTGGTAAAATAGAAGGCGAAAAATTAGATTGAGCCATGATATTAAGCGCCCAAAAACTATAGGTTATAGGTAAATTTGATAAAACTCCGTTTATAGTTGTTTCGTAAAACACCCCGTTAGAAAAACTCGCGTTGAAAACAGCCATTCTACCATCTATGTCGCCAGCTGTATGATCTTCACCATTATACCAGGCTAAATCACCGTGAATATTGTCAGGATCACTAGCGACAGTACCAGTTATTTTTGAAACAACCGTATACTCGGCATCATCGAGTATCCAAGAGGATTGACCAGGACATTGTGCAGTATCGGTTCCAGCAATACCATCCTCATAACAATATGTGCTAGTTGCTGTATAATTATTTGTATTTATTGTTGCCCTTCCAGCACCTGTACTGAATGTTTCATTTAAAAATTTATAGTTAACTGTATTGCCATTAACGCTTTTGCAATAGTTTTCTTCAGTTAAGTCTAGAATCCCATCGTTGTCATCATCCACATCAAGATTGTCTAAGACTCCATCTCCATCACTATCAAAAAAGGATTGGATTCCGGTGCCTTGAATTGCAAAATCATAAGGATTTTCGTCACTATCGTCATTAATAATGGAAACTGTAGCTATTTTTAAATTTATTGAACTTGGGTTAAATAAGATGGAAAAAGTAGTATTACCCGCGACCGCAACCGTAGCGTTTGGGTTAGTTAATATGCTAAAGTCAGCAGCATTCAATCCAGTTATTGAAACAGCGCCTATATTTAAAGTAACTGTACCTAAATTTTCAATTATATATGTTTTCACTGTAGCCCCAGAATTGTGGTCAACAGAGCCAAAATCAGTTTTGTCTGTTAATGATGGTGTTGTGCTTCCATCTATAATTGTGATTATAGTATTTCCAAGGATATTAATTTCTGGTTCAATGATAGGCGCAATTACTATAATTGAATAATCCTCAACTTCTCCATCAAAACCAGTTTCACAAGTTGTTGGATTAACACCCCATTTGGCAGAGACTCGCATTCTTGTAGTGCCTAACGTTGCTCCCGGGGGAATAGTAATTGAAAATGGTGATAATGTTGTAGAGCCGTTTGTAGTGTTAATTGCGGTACCTAAAACGTATTCCTCACCAGTATCAAGGAAATCATTATCTTGATTCCAGTCAATCCAAGCCATGGCAGTAATAGTATAATTTCCACCAGTATTTAAATTAACCGCAAGGTTATATGAAGAATTCTGGACCACAGTAGTAGAGATGCCAGTAAAGTCTGAATAGTCATTAAGCTCTATTATAGTAGCATTATTAATAGTATTAAAAGTGACCTGTCTAATTCCAGTTGCAAACGCTGTACTGCCAGATGAAGGACAATATTGAGAATACGTCACACTACTTATTAATAGTATAAATAAGACATAAATTTGCCTTAAATATAAAAACATCCTATGTTTCATAATTAGGTTAACATTTAATAGCTTGAGGCTAAATGACGCGCCAATATATGAAATATATCGATTAAACGCTAAATATATCGATGAAACACACTATTTGATTTTTTTTTTAGTCAAATACTTATAATTTATTCAAGAATAATAGTCTGTTTGGGTTCTATGTTTAAGTAATTATCATTTTCAACTGATTAACAAAAAAAAGCCTTTTATACAGAAGGCGGTCACACCGAAGAATCGTTTTCTGAAGCCGATTTCAGGCAGCACTTATTAGATGGAATATTGTACTGTCTAGAGTAGTAATCAATTGCATTTATAGCGGCATAGAAAGTGAATTTGATTCGCCTTTATTTCAGGTTATGAAAGCCTTATTTTTGTAAAAAGAAATCGTATCAATGAAAGGAGTTTTATTAGTTAACCTTGGTTCGCCAGACAGCCCAAATCCGAAGGATGTAAAAAAATATCTTGGCGAATTCCTGATGGATGAACGCGTCATTGATGTGCCGCTATGGGCAAGAACATTGTTAGTTAAAGGGATTATCTTGAATACGCGGCCAAAAGCATCTGCTAAAGCCTATCAAAAAATATGGTGGGAAGAAGGGTCTCCACTCATTGTTTTGTCAGAACGCTTACAGGATAAAATACAAAAACAGACAAGTCTACCTGTTTCTCTGGCCATGCGCTATGGCAGTATGACCATTAAGAAAGGGCTTCAAGAATTGACTGATAAAGGGGTTGATGAGGTTTACCTAATTCCTTTATATCCTCAATTTGCTATGGCAACGACTGAAACCATTTTGGTTCTGGCCGAAGAAATACGCAAAGAACATTTCCCAAGCATGACTATAGATAGTTTATCAGCCTTTTACAATAGGGAAGACTATATCGAGGTTCTCTCCAATAGCATTTCAAAAAGTTTAGAAGGCCAGGACTACGAACATCTATTATTTTCTTATCATGGAGTCCCTGAGAGGCATATACGCAAAAGTGACATCACTAAGTCTCATTGTAAGATTGATGGAAGTTGTTGCAAGACAAAATCGCCAGCACATGAGTTTTGTTACAGGCACCAATGCTATGAAGTCACACGATTAGTAGGTGCAAAATTGAAGCTTAAAGAGGGAAGCTATTCTACATCGTTTCAATCAAGATTAGGATTTGATCCATGGTTGCAACCTTATACAGACAGAACCATAGAACGACTAGGTAAAAAGGGCATCAAGACCATGGCTATTGCAACACCGGCATTTGTGAGTGATTGTCTGGAGACCTTGGAAGAAATAGCCATGGAAGGGGAAGAAATTTTCCATGAAGTAGGAGGAAAAGAGTTTACAACCATTCCTTGTTTAAATGATGATCCTGAATGGACAGCGCTGATGACTAAATGGATAAATGATTGGGCTGAAATGAAAACCGTAATAGCTTAATGGCGAACGTTTCCTCCACCGATTTAGGAACTCAGTCTATAGGAAAACTATTGGTTAAGCAGGCAGTCCCTGCATCCATTGGGATTCTAGTTATGTCTCTCAACATTTTGGTAGATACCATTTTTGTTGGTAACTGGATTGGGTCCATAGCAATTGCCGCAATAAATGTTGTGCTTCCAGTGTCGTTTTTTATCGCAGCATTGGGTATGTCAATTGGTGTTGGTGGATCATCAATTATATCTCGGGCACTTGGTGCTAATAACAAGGAAAAGGCCTTAAAGACCTTTGGGAATCAAATTATGCTAACCATTTCATTTACGATTGTCATGGTGTTTTTTGGTTTGCTCTATGTAGATGACATTATACTTGCATTTGGAGGTAAAGGGGCCATATTTGAACCGGCAAAAATATATTACACCATTGTTCTTTACGGAGTGCCAATTTTAGCTATGGTTATGATGGGTAATACGGTCATTCGTGCCGAAGGAAAACCCAAATTCGCAATGTATGCCATGATGATACCCTCTGTTGGCAATTTGGTTCTTGACTATATTTTCATAAACCTCATGGATATGGGGATGCATGGCGCGGCATGGGCCACCACAATTTCATATGCACTATGTCTTAGCTTTATATTATGGTATTTTCTTTCTAAAAATTCTGAATTGAAGATCAGAATGCCTCATTTTAGTTTTGACAAAGCTATTGTTTCAGAAATTGGATCACTTGGTTTTGTAACATTAGCAAGGCAAGCAGTGGTAAGCGTCACCTATTTGTTCATGAATAATATTTTATACGATCTTGGGGGAGAATCATCGGTGACAGCTTATGCGATTGTTGGGAGAATGTTGATGTTCGCCTTATTTCCAGTTTATGGAATTACACAAGGATTCTTACCAATTGCAGGATTTAATTATGGGGCACATAAATACGATCGCGTAAAGGAAACCATATTTACGGCCATTAAATATGCCGTGGGTCTCGGAATTTTGGTATTCGCTGGGTTAATGATATTCCCTGAAGCAATAACGCGGTTGTTTACTTCTGATGTAGATGTCATAAGGGAGACACCTCCCGCGATGCGCTGGGTTTTCGCAGCAACACCTATCATTGCTATTCAGTTGATTGGAGCAGCTTATTTTCAAGCGGTCGGGAAAGCGACCCCTGCATTATTATTGACCTTGTCAAGACAAGCGTTTTTCTTTATTCCGTTGATTTTCATTTTGCCAAAATTCTTTGGAGAATTAGGTGTTTGGATCGCCTTTCCGATTTCAGATGTGTTGTCCACTTTAATTACTGTTTACTTTTTAAATAGAGAAGTCAAGTTAAAATTGAACACAAAACTTTCAGAATAGTATTTAATCCTTAATTTTAGTCATCATTAACTAAACCAACAATCAACATGCGATTACGCTTTTTATTACTCGTAGCCCTCATTTTCTTAGGAACCTATTCTGAAACTAACGCACAAACCTTTAACGAGGACCTTTATTCTGGTCTTGAATACCGACTTGTCGGACCATTTAGAGGTGGGCGAAGTGCTGCAGTAACCGGAGTGCCTAATAAACCGAATTTATTTTACTTTGGCGCCACAGGAGGTGGTGTCTGGAAAACCACTGATGGAGGGCGTAGCTGGGAGAGTATGTCCGACGGCTTTTTTGGCGGTAGTGTTGGAGCGATCACCGTATCTAAAAGCGATCCGAATGTTATTTATGTTGGTGGTGGTGAGAAAACAGTACGCGGGAATGTATCTTCTGGATATGGCATTTGGAAAAGTGTCGATGCCGGTAAAACTTGGACCTCTTCCGGGCTTAAGAATTCTAGACATGTGCCGAGAATTGCCGTTGACCCTAATGACCATAACATAGTTTATGCTGGTGTTATGGGTAATCTTTATAAACCAACTCAAGAGCGTGGTGTTTACAAAAGCACCGATGGAGGAAAGACTTGGAGGAAGACGTTATTTGCTAATGCAAATGCTGGAGCTGTAGATCTTTTGATTGACCCTACGAATCCAAGAATATTATACGCGTCAACCTGGCGAATAAATAGAACCCCTTATAGCTTGAATTCTGGTGGAGATGGTTCAGCGCTATGGAAAAGTACAGATAGTGGTGAATCATGGAAAGAAATTTCAAAGAATGAAGGTTTTCCAACTGATACTCTTGGAATCATTGGTGTTACAGTTTCTCCCGTAAACAACGATCGTGTATGGGCCATAGTAGAAAATAAAGAAAAAGGCGGTTTATATAGAAGTGATGATGGCGGAAAGACTTGGAAACAAATAAATAGTGAACGCAAATTAAGACAACGTGCATGGTACTATACAAGAATTTATGCGGACACAAAGGATGCAGACAAGGTATACGTACTTAATGTGCGATACCATAAAAGTGTGGATGGAGGAAAAACATTTAGTACGCATAATGCACCTCATGGGGATCATCATGATCTATGGATTGCCCCTGAGGATCCAAACCGCATGATCATAGGGGATGATGGTGGCGCGCAAGTGACATATGATGGCGGCGAAACATGGAGTACGTATCACAACCAACCTACATCACAATTTTATAGAGTGACCACAGATAATCATTTTCCATATCGTATTTATGTGGCACAACAAGATAATTCGGCCATACGAATCCCACATAGAACAGATGGACGAGAGATAAGTGACGATGATTGGGAAAGTACTGCAGGTGGTGAATCTGCCCACATCGCCGTGGATCCAAAAAATAATGACATTGTTTACGGAGGAAGCTATGATGGGTTTTTAACACGTGTTAATCATAAAACGGGTGCCGTTCGAGCAATTAATGTGTGGCCAGATAATCCAATGGGCCATGGTGCCGAAGGGATGAAGTATCGTTTCCAGTGGAATTTCCCTATCATATTCTCAAAGCATAATCCTAATAGATTATATACCTTTTCGCAGCATGTCCATGTGACAGAAAACGAAGGACAATCTTGGGATATCATTAGTCCAGACCTCACCAGGAACGATCCAGAAAAACTGAAATCTTCAGGGGGACCAATTACACAAGATAATACATCTGTTGAATATTACTGCACCATTTTCGCAGCCCAAGAATCACCTCTTAAAGAAGGCTTGCTTTGGGTTGGAAGTGATGATGGCTTGGTTCATGTTTCACAGAATGGAGGTCAATCATGGGACAATGTCACGCCTAAAGGCATGCCAGAATGGATGATGATCAACAGTGTAGAGCCAAGTGCATTTGATGCTGGAACGTGCTACATAGCTGGAACAAAATATAAGACTGGTGACTTTACACCCTATTTGTACAAAACCACTGATTACGGAAAATCTTGGACTAAGATTACTAGCGGCATCAATTCTGAACACTTTACAAGAGTTGTAAGAGAAGATCCAAAACAAAAAGGATTATTATATGCTGGTACGGAAACGGGAATGTACATTTCATTTAATGATGGGAAAAACTGGCAACCATTCCAGTTGAATTTACCAATCGTACCGATTACGGATCTAGCGATCAAAGACAATAATCTAATAGTTGCCACACAAGGAAGAAGTGTTTGGATCATAGACGATCTCTCTGTTATTCATCAACTAAATGATTCAATGAAAAACCAGAATACGATCTTGTTCAAACCTAAAGACAGCTATCGTATGAGAGGCGGCAGTAGAAAGGGAAGCAAAACGTCAGGGACAAACCACCCTAATGGGGTCATCACCTATTTTAATTTAAAAAATCACAATGAAAAGGATGAGGTGTCATTAACCTATTTCGATTCCAAGGGAGATACGATCAAATCATTTAACACTAAGAATAAGAAAGAAGATAAACTGGAAGTTAAGAAAGGTGCCAATCAATTTGTTTGGAATATGTCGTATGACGGGGCAGAAAAATTACCAGGTATGATTCTTTGGTGGGCAAGTTTGAATGGACCACGAGCAATTCCTGGCGATTATAAGGTGAGTTTGAATGCGAATGGGGAAGAGCTATCACAAACCTTTAAGGTGGTTGCGGATCCTAGATCCGAGAGTTCTCAGGCAGACATGCAAAAGCAATTCGAATTCATTAAGGATGTGAATAAGACGATGGATAATGCTCACAAATCCATTAAGAAAATTAGAAAGATAAATAAGCAACTATCGGCTTTTGAAACCCAGTACAAAGGAAATGATGATCTAAAGGATTTATTGGAAAAGGCTAAGGAACTAAAAGAAAAATTCTCTGATATTGAAAAAGCACTTTACCAAACAAAGAACAAAAGTGGACAGGATCCTTTAAATTTCCCTATCAAACTGAATAACAAACTCGGGCATCTTAATTCCTTGGTAAGCATGGGTGATTTTCCACCTACTGAACAGGATATTGCAGTCAAGAATGAACTTTCAGGTCAAATTAATACTCAGTTAACGGCTTTCGATAAGCTGATAAGTGATGAGATCAAGGCATTTAATTCTGCGTTCAACACAAAGCAGCTTAATTACTTGTTCGTAGAAGAAGATTGATGGAATACTATCTATACATTAAAGCGCTGCATCTCATTTTTGTAATAACATGGTTTGCAGGGCTTTTTTATATTCCTAGATTGTTCATGTATTATATAGAGGCTTCGGAAGGACAATCACCAGAAAAAGAAATCCTAGGCTCCCAACTGAAATTAATGACCAAGCGTTTGTGGTACATCATCACTTGGCCATCTATGATTCTTACAAGTCTATTTGCGTTTTGGATGCTGTATTTAAACTCAACATTGATCTATGCGTCATGGATGCAGATCAAATTGGGCTTTGTGCTTTTGCTTTATATCTATCATTTCAAGAATCATCAAATCTTCAATCAATTACAAAGGGATGTCATCAAGTATTCCACTAATTTTATGCGTATCTGGAATGAAGGCGCTACACTTATATTATTTGCCGTGATATTCTTGGCCGTGCTAAAGGATGCCCGAAATTGGGTGTATGGTTTAATCGGATTGGTTGGATTAGCCGTACTACTTATGCTCGGCATTAAATTGTATAAGCGAATCAGGGATAGAAATCCAAATGCCTAAGCAAGGTCCCTTCGGTACAATAATTGCTATATTTATGCATCTAGAAAAGCATTAATGAATTTCAACAGACCTTCGTTGCGTGTCCGCATATTCATATCGATGATACTTTTGGTATTATTGGCATCGATACTCATAGCTTTTGTTGCTATTTATCAATACCAAGAAGAGGCCAAGGACTACCATGAAGATAGATTGGAAAGAAAAGAAGATGCCATAACACGCAGTATTAATTTTGTGCTAAGAGAAACTTCCTTTCCTGTTGAGACGGATAAAGTCCCGTTTATTTTCAAGGAGAAAATCTATGAAATTGCCGACATACATAATCTTCAAATAAATCTGTATGACCTTGAGGGAAATTTACTAAAGTCCTCGAAGGCCGATATTGTTCCCGATAGTATTACTAAATGTTTGGATGCCGAGGTCATGAACAAATTGGCGAATACGGTGGAAAGACGGTATGTGGAGAAACGAGAAGAGAACGACAAGAGGTATCAATCGTCCTATACGTATATAAACGATGGTAAGTTCAAGCCCATTGCCATTTTGAATTTACCTTATCTTGAGGACGACGATTTCTTCTCTGGTGAATTAATTGAATTCTTAAAAAGATTAGGAAGCGCCTACTTTTTTATGTTCTTGATTGCTATTGGCTTGGCTTTCTTGCTTTCAAAATACATAACTAGGTCCTTGAAAACCATTAGCGATAAGATCACCGAAACTCGATTGGAAAAACGCAATGAAAAAATAGAAATCGAAAACACGAGTGAAGAGATAAGTACCTTGGTCAACTCCTATAATGCCATGATCGATCAATTGGAGGACAGTGCTGTCAAATTAGCGCAAAGTGAGCGCGAACAAGCGTGGCGGGAGATGGCGAAGCAAGTGGCCCATGAAATCAAGAATCCTTTAACTCCAATGCGTTTGAGTGTGCAGAGTTTCCAGCATAAATTTGACCCTCAAGACCCAAGGATCCATGAAAAGGTTGATGAATACAGCAAGACCTTGATCCAACAGATTGACACTATGAGTTCAATAGCATCTGCCTTCTCGAATTTCGCTAAAATGCCTGCTCAACAGAATGAGACATTGAACGTTGTGAAGACCGTCAAGTTAGCATTGGATATTTTTAGTGAAGATTATATTGTATTTGTCTCGGAAGAGGAAGAGATTATCGCCAAATTAGACAGAACACAATTAGTGCGTGTGGTAACTAATTTGGTGAAGAATGGGATTCAAGCCATTCCAGAAGATAAAAATCCTAAAATCCTCGTTTCTGTTGGAATTGAAAATGATGAGATCTTTATTAGGGTTGTAGATAATGGTATTGGAATTACCGAGGAAAACAAGCCAAAGGTCTTTGAACCAAAATTCACAACAAAGTCAAGCGGCATGGGGCTAGGATTGGCTATGGTCAAAAATATCGTGGAAACTTATAAAGGAAGTATTACCTTTACTTCTGAACAAGGAAAAGGGACCGTATTCAAAGTCACATTCCCAAAAACCGTTTAATATGAGTTATCAAAATATACTTTCAAGCACTGAAGACCAAATTACCACAATAACTATTGATCGTCCCAGTAAACTGAATGCATTAAATAGGGAGACCATTCAAGAATTGCATAATGCTTTTGAAGCCGCTGATATTGATAAGAATACAAAAGTAATTATTATCACTGGCAGTGGTGAAAAGGCCTTTGTAGCGGGAGCGGATATTAGTGAATTTGTTGATTTCAATATTGATGAAGGTGGTATGTTGGCGGCAAGAGGACATCAATTGCTATTCGATTTTGTGGAGAACCTATCAACACCAGTTATAGCAGCCGTCAATGGATTTGCCCTTGGAGGTGGACTTGAACTTGCCATGGCAGCGCATTTTAGGGTTGCAAGTGAAAACGCAAAAATGGGTTTACCTGAAGTGTCTCTAGGCCTTATACCAGGTTATGGAGGTACACAGCGCTTACCACAATTAATTGGAAAAGGAAGAGCCATGGAAATGATCATGACCGCAAGAATGATCGATGCAGGCACCGCTTGGAATTATGGTTTAGTGAATCATGTGGCTTCTTTAGAAGAACTTCTTCCGTTCTGTAGGCAAATTGCTGGAAATATCAAGAATAATTCCTCCGTGTCAATTAGTGCTGCAATCAAAGCAGTTAACGCTCATTATGAAGATGGTGTTAACGGTTTTGAAACTGAAATACAACAATTCGCCAATTGTTTTGGCACGGCCGATTTTAGAGAAGGTACCACCGCCTTTTTAGCCAAGCGAAAGGCAGATTTCCCTGGAGAGTAAAAAAGAGAATAATGGATATTGTTTCATCGTCCCTTCGTAATACAAAAAAATTATTGGGTTAACTTATCAATTCCCTCAACGGGCATCTTGATATAGGGTCTTGATTTCCTTTTTTCCATTTCAGCCAGTTGCTTCTCACCAAAATTTGTTTTGTCCGCCGTGTACATGACGCGCCAGATCTTCCCTTGTTTCGATTCAGAAATATAAAGTGAGCCATCAGGGCCTTCAGCCAACCCCATAGGGCGATATTTCGCTTCTTCCATTTTTTGTAGGACGTCGATTCCTGTAAAACCATCAGCAAAAACTTCCCATGTTCCGGTTGGTTCTCCATTTTTAAATGGCACGAATGCCACTATATAACCTGCCTGAGGATATGGAGTGCGATTGGTTGAGCCGTGAAAGGCAATGAATGCACCTTTTTTATATCGTTCTGGGAATTGGTCTCCCTTATAGAATAGCAGGTCATTTGGTGCCCAATGTGCGGGCAACCCCATTATTGGATCTGCATAGTCCTCAGTCGATTTTTTACCGTCTCCACCATATTCTGGAGCTAACATGCGCTTCTTCTTAAAATGATCATAATAGGTATATGGCCATCCATAATCCTCATTTTCCTTAACTCTCATAAATTCTTCCGCCGGTAACACAGCCTCATCCCATTGACTATAGTATTGCGGTGCATGATTATAAAGATAATCTCGACCATGATTTATGGCATACAAGCTATTGTCTTGATGATTCCAAGAAATCCCAACAACACTTCTTATGCCAGTGGCAAATCTTTTAACATTCAATGGACTTTGGTTTAATGTATTCTGATCGAACTTCCAAATACCAGCCAGAATATTCAATTGAGAGCATGGATTTTCACCAATGACAACGGCGTTGGGGTCGTCACTTCTAAAACCGAGTTCTTCGCAGGCATTGGTTGGTGCACTAAACGTTACATAAAGGCCACCTTCATTATCGAAAGCCAGGGATTTCGCATTATGCCAGCGAATGGGATATGGGTCTTGTACAATGATCTCTGGGGTACCATCTGGAATCAATTTAGACGGTGTTAACTTCTGTCTATACACAACCTGTTCAGAGCTAAAATATAGATATCCATTGTGTATACGCATATCTGTTGCGAATACCCCATCATTAGGGTAATCTCCAAAGCGTTGAATAATATCTGCTTTACCATCATTATTGGTATCCCTCAATGCCATATTCCCTTTATCTCCTTCATTAGTGCGTAGCTTCACATAAATATCACCATTGCTATTCACCGCTAAATGTCTAGAGGGCCCAATACTGTCTGTAACCACCAATGCTCTAAAACCTTCAGGGAAGAAAAGGCCACCATTATCAGCCTCAAGAATAGGACTGTCATAAATTACTTCTGGTACCATCTTTTCTGTATCAGCTTTCAGGGGTTTCGCTGAATTATTGTTTTTGCAATTGATGAATGAAAAGAATAATATCGATATGAAGATAAACCTCATGAATGTTTGTTTTTTATTGAATTCATTGTTTTATGAAGCCTCATTCAGACACATGGTACATGAGGTAGTTCTTAATACTAAGAATGATTTTCAAATATACTAAATTGACCAACTGAAAAGTGCAGTTTTCTGGAATAAAAACTGCACTTGAATATTGTTCAGAAATTAACGATAACTATCTCAACTCCCATCCTTTTCTATAGGTTCCTTTTACCCATTCGTTGGCTTTTTCGTAATTGGTGACGCGCATATTTGGGCCATCCCAATGAAGTTTTCGACGTCCTGGATAATCAAATGGGGCCCAATCACCTTCTTTCTTTCCTTCTTGAAGTACTTTGTACTGGAAGGCTTTGATAGCCAGATTACCCATTAATACAGATTCTGTTAGCGGACCAGCATAAGAAAATGGTGATGAGGTTGGTATGCCATCTAAGCAACCTTCAACAAAGTTTTGTACGTGAGCCTGGTCTTTAATCCTAGGAATTGTTGGTTCGGGAGCCTTGAAGTATTTCATAGTGCTAGAAGGCAACAACCTTGCATTTCTTGAATAGGTGTCGGTTACCAGCATGCCTCGGGTGCCATAAAAGACGCTTCCACCATTCCAATCCCCGATCATCTCGCCATCTTTCAACTCATCGGGAAGATCTGGCATAATACCACCATCATACCAGTTAAGATCCACCTTACCATATTTTGCAGTCTCGAATTTCAATCTAACAATAGAAGAAGGAGGACATGCCTTCGCATAATTCGCTTCCACAAAATCGCCAGCCCAAACAGTGGTGCAACTCGCTTCAGCTTCATATGGCGAGCCCAAACCTAATGTCCTGAAAGGTGTTTCCATGATATGGCATCCCATATCACCTAATCCTCCAGTACCAAAATCCCACCATCCTCGCCACTTAAATGGCAAGTATGCTGAGTGATACGGACGTTGTTCCGCAGGGCCTAACCACAGATCCCAATCCAATTCTGCGGGTACCGGTTCACCTTCCGTAATATTTCTTAGTCCTTGTGGCCAAACGGGTCTGTTTGTCCAGCAATCTACTTTTTCGATATCTCCTAGGATTCCCGATTCAATCCATTCTTGGGCTTGCCGTATGCCGTCACTGGAACTTCCTTGGTTACCCATCTGGCTAACAATACCTTGTTCCTTAGCGACCTTTGCCATCAATCTGGCCTCAGCAATATTGTGTGTCAATGGTTTTTCTACATAGGCATGTTTCTTCTCCCGCATGAAAGGCAAGGCAATTGTTGCATGGGTGTGATCCGGTGTACCCACTGAAAAGGCGTCTATATCTTTGATGTGATTATCCAGTACTTTCCCATAATGCTTGTATCGTTTCGCCTTAGGGTGTAATTCAAAACTGCCTTTGGCCCTACGGTCATCCACATCGCATAAAGCAACGAATTTCACACGTTTCGTGGCGGCCATTTCCCTAACGATGCCTCCACCTCTTCCTCCAACACCGATACAGGCTACATAAAGTGTGTCACTTGGCGAGATATGTGCGTTGCCGCCCAATACAAAACTTGGAACGATACTAAAAGCAGCTGAAGCACCAGCTGTTTTCTTGATGAATTGTCTTCTTTTCATTTTAAGGATTGGATTAATTAGAACTTCAAGTTATAAAAAAAAGATGGAAACTACATTGTTGATAAAAGTGATGATCAATAGTGACTGGAATATAAGTTTTTGATTAATTTTGAAACACTTCAAAGTACATCCCATCCTACATTGTAGTTTTTATGAAATAAGCTTAAACCAATAGAATTAAAGTGGTATTGGTTTTTTGTGAATTACATCAATATTCTACATAAAATAATAAGAATTAGATGAACGACGAGACCATTAAAGGTCGTGGTGCACAGCGTAATGTGCACAACAAATTCTTTGAGCAGATTCATGAGACCAGAGATGATTTCTTGGAATTTTGTAGGAAGGAAGGTGAAATAGCCGACCCTAACAAGACCTTGTATCTGGAAACATTCCCTAAATCCATTGTCAATGAGGTGACGAGCCCAGATTTAGGCATGATGTATTCAATGAATCCTTATCAAGGTTGTGAGCATGGCTGTATATATTGTTATGCAAGGAACACTCACGAATATTGGGGCTTTAGTGCTGGTTTGGATTTTGAAAGACGAATTCTCATTAAAAAGAATGCACCTGAATTATTGGAACAAAAATTAAAGAGCAATAGATGGATAGCATGCCCTATAGTGTTATCGGGCAATACGGATTGTTATCAACCTGCTGAGAAAAAATTCGAAATCACTCGAAAGTGCTTAAAAGTATTCTTAAAATATAAACACCCTGTAGCGATCATTACTAAAAACGCTCTAGTCTTAAGGGACTTAGACCTTCTTAAGGAATTGGCAAAAGATAATTTAGTGAGTATGAATGTATCTATCACCTCATTGTCTGAAGACACCAGAAGGGTGCTTGAGCCACGAACTACAACAATTAAGAAACGGCTGAAAGTAGTGAAAACAGTATCTGAACTTGGCATCCCTGTAAATGCCATGTTTGCGCCTATCATTCCTAGTATAAATAGTCATGAAATCTTGCCAATGGCTAAAACCCTAGCGCAGTATGGCGCTAATTCTTGCGCATTTACCATTGTTCATTTAAATGGTGCCATTGGAGGAATATTTACAGATTGGATCAGAAAAGCCATGCCGGATAAAGCAGATAAGGTCTTAAATCAAATTCGAGCGTGTCATGGAGGCACTTTAAATGATAGCAGATTTGGAATAAGAAAGCGAGGAGAGGGAAAAATCGCAGAACAATTGCATAGCATGATGAGATTGGCGAGACGAAAATATTTTGGTAATAACGTTAAAGTTGTATTAAATACTGCATTACACCACCAATATAAGAATGGACAGATGAAATTATTTTAATATTTTTACGCGACATTAATGTAATAGTTATCTGAGAATTGCGCCAAATCACTTTATGAATAAATTATTTTTATTTTTTGCCCTCCTTGTTTGCAACCTCTCAATTGCACAATACCAAATAGCCATAGATGCTTATGTTTTAGATAAGGGAACTGGGTCGCCGTTGGAATATGTAAATGTTAATGTGTTAAGTAAAAATGTGAGTGCAATTAGCAACAATGTAGGTAGTATAAAATTAACCTACGATGAAGATTCAGTTGTGGAACAGGATATTATTAAGTTTTCTCATATCGGTTACAAGGATCTAGAGGTTAAAGTGGGTCTTTTGTACAAATTGCTTGTAAACTCAAATAAAATATATCTAGTCAAAAAAGACTTTTTGAGTGCCAATGAAGATTCTTCTGGAGGTAAAATTACAGGTACAATAAGTGATCCTAATGGATTTGTTCAGGGAGCAATTGTAAGAGTCAAGAATACACTTATTGAAACCCAAACAGATTTTGAAGGTAAGTTCGCTATCAGCGCTAATAGGGAGAATGTGATTGTAATCAATGCATTAGGCATGTTGCCCAAAGAAATGACAGTTCCAGAAGCGGGCAATATATCAGTTCAGTTAGTTCCAGATGGAGAATTATTAGACGCAATAGAATTAGTAGGTAAAGCGAAAAAGAAGCTAGTGGAAACGGCTGTTGGAAAGAAAAACCAAGATGCTCTCGGGTACTCGGTTAATACGATTTCTTCAGAAGATATATCTCCTGGCGCCATATTCTTGTCAGATGTTATAAGGGGTAGATTTGCCGGAATACGGATTGATGGATTTGGTGATGATGCTAAATTCATTATTAGGGGAAAGGGATCCGTTTCCGTGCCAGCTCCAGCAATTTTTGAAGTAGATGGTTCGATATACAACGAACTTCCAGGTTTTGTGAATGTTCAGCAAATTGAAAGTATCACGATCTTAAAATCATTGTCTGCTGTAAATAGATATGGCGCAATAGCACGTGGAGGGGTGATTAGGATCAAGACTAAGAATTTTGGGGTTCCAACCGGAGAGGATGGAAAACCAGTAGATACTGCATTGGTTAAAGGGAATGATTATAATGAGATTTTGGAGAATGTAGATGATGCATTGCAAGAGTCGAATATTTGTATAAGACTGGAAAATGCCAAATCTTACGAAGAAGCATTGACTATATATAAAGAAGAAAAATCAAAACTCAAAGGAGAGAGTGTTTCTTTTATGGTAGATGCATCAGATTGTTTTATGAAATGGAATGAAGATCAGTCAGTAAAAATATTGAAAGAAGCCATACAGAAAGCATACACCAACGTTAAAGCCTTAAAAACGATAGCCTTCAAATTTGATGAAAAAAGAGAATTTGAAGAATCTAAGCTTGTGTACCAAAGGATTGCAGAATTAAGGAAAAAAGATATTCAATCCTATCGGGATCTTGCTTTGAGTTATACTAATACGGGCAATTATCAAGAGGCAATGGTGCTTTATAAAAAAATGATGGCTAATGATTTACCAGGTGTTGATTTTATGCCCATAGAAAATACGATAATTAATGAAGTTCAAAACCTAGTTGCCCAGCATCGAACGGAAGTTGATTATAAAGACCTGCATCCAGACTTATTAAGTGTTAAATTCAAGAAGGATATTCGAATAGTTCTTGATTGGAATGACCCTAATGCAGAATTCGAGTTTCAATTCGTGAACCCAAATAAGAAATACTTTAAATGGGCCCATACCAAATTTGAAAGCATGGATCGCATGATGGATGAGATCAAGACCGGATATCATACCGAGGAATATATTATTGATAATGCAGAGCCAGGTGAATGGCTCGTTAATATTGAAGGCCTTACTGAAGAAGACTCCTTGAATCCTACGTATTTAAAATACACGGTTTATAAAAATTACGGACTACCTGAAGAAACGAAAGAAATTAAGGTGATAAAACTGCCTCGTCAAGAAAAAAAGCTAACCCTAGATAGAGTTAGCTTTTAAAGATTTATTTTTAGATCGAATCATCTAGAATTTAAGAATCATCAATAGTATTCCAGTTATTATTGGAAGACTTAACATGATTGAAATTAGCGATAAAGTGAATTTTGTATTTTCTGAAAGTCTCATTCTTTTGTATTTTTTGAATTAGTATATTTTTTATAGGATTAAAATGTAAAAAGTGAGCCTTAAGGCTCACTTTCTAATGTAGAAGTTTGATCGATACTAACTAAACCTTAAAATAATTAATGAACACTCTTCCTTCCGTTGTACAGACAATTTTATATTTGCCCTTAATGTTTTTCAGTAAATTAAATACTTTCTCAATATTTTGGGTTCCAGAGACTTCTTCCGTGTGAATTAATTCATAGTCTCCTGAGTCAAAGAAAATCTCAATTTTCATAGGCTCCATGTTTAAAGACAATTTGCCCACAAATAAAATGTTATTCTCTGTTCTAATAGCTGGTTTGAAAATAGACTTTTCCTCTTCTTTCTTAAAGATCACTTGCGCATCTTTTACAATAAAAGGGATGATGGTGATTTCAAAATCTTTGTCAAGTTCGAAAAAGTAATCGCCATTTGGCAAGGAGGTTAAATCAAACTCTTTTTTATATAGGCCTGTTTTTTGTATGGATTCTCTATATACAATAGTTCCAGTACTACTTTTAATAAGTAAACGCTGGCCTTCTTTAACATTGTCGAGTTTAATGATCGTTTTTTTAATAGTTTCATTTAAAACATCTGATGGTTTTAAATTTGCATATCCTGTTATAGCACCTAACATTGCCATTACTACGATACTGTTTTTAATTGTTGTTTTCATGATTTGGTGTTTTATAGATTCAACAAGGCAAATATATATCGCTTCTGTCATCGTAAAAACAACAATTTTGACTAATTTATATGCTGAATTATCATAGGATGCTATATTAATATCTAATTGGGGTAATTAAGTATATAATATGATTAATTTTGCATACTTATTTAAATAGAGATGCTTTACTTTTGTCATTGATAATAAGACCATTATGCCAAGCAGCAAACCTACTTTAGAAAAAATAACCCCAAGTTTTGGGAGCTCCCTTCTTGTTAAACAGCATACGGAAAAGAGGAAGAACAAATTAAAGACATGGCACTTTCATCCCGAAATTGAGCTTGTCTATGTTAATAAAGGGAAGGGCAAACGCCATATCGGCAATCACCTATCTTACTTTAATAACAGTCAATTAATACTTATTGGATCTAACTTACCCCATAATGGGTTTACGGATCGTTTAACATCTGAGGGTATTGAGACCATTGTGCAGTTTAAACCTGACTTTTTGGGAGACACCTTTATCGATCTACCTGAGATGAATAATATTGCACTTCTAATGGAACGTGCAAAAAAAGGAATTTTATTTAAGCCAGACACCAAGAAAATTGTAGGCCCGAAAATTGAAAAATTATCAAAACTTGTTGGCGTAAAGCAAATCTCTAAACTCCTTGACATTCTAGACATTCTTTCCATTGCTGATGATTATTCCTTACTGAATGCTGATGGGTATGCCTTTGAGGCCAAACTACAAGACAATAATAAAATTGATACGATCTATAAATACGTCAACAAAAATTTCCAGGAGCATATTGCCTTAGAAGATATTGCAGACAAAGTAAGTATGACGGTTCCTGCGTTTTGTAGATATTTCAAAAAAGTGACAGGAAAAACATTTACACAACTAGTGAATGAGTATCGCATAGTGCATGCTACAAAGCTTCTGTCAGAAAGTAAATCGAGTGTTACGGATATTTGTTACGAATGCGGATTTAATAACTTTTCGCATTTTAATAAGCAATTCAAGGAATTCACAGGACAAAGTGCTTCTAACTATCGGAAAGAGAAAAAACTCATTCTTCAATCTTAGGATACTCCATTCCACTCGGTATAAAACTGTTTCAAATAAATGATCATGAACTCATGACGCGCGCTAGCAATTCGTCGTCCGGACTTAGTATTCATCTTATCTTTTAAACGTAGTAGTTTTTCGTAGAAGTGATTGATAGTTGGCCCTTCAGACGCTTTGTATTCTTCTTTGCTCATGTTCAGTTTTGGCTCTATTTCTGGATCGTATAGTTTCCTATTCTTAAAGCCACCATAATTAAAACAGCGGGCAATACCTATGGCGCCAATGGCATCGAGTCTATCAGCATCTTGTATGACATCTAATTCTGCAGAAGAGAATATTTGGTCACTGCCTAAAGACGATTTAAACGAAATGTTTTCAATGATGCGGATCACATGCTCAATAATGCTACTATCTACATTCTGTTTGAATAAGAATTCTCTAGCAATTCTTGGTCCAATAGTTTCATCCCCATTATGGAATTTGCTGTCTGCAATGTCATGAAGTAAAGCACCAAGTGCAACCACAAACTCATCAACGGTCTCATTTTTGGCAATCAACAAGGCATTTTTGTAGACACGCTCAATATGAAACCAGTCATGACCACCTTCAGCCGTTTCTAGCTTTAGCTTCACAAAATCAATAGTATTATTGATTTGCTCTTCTTGGGTCATGATTAAAGTTTTGCAGGTTCAACCCACTTAAAATGGAATGAATTTTCAGGAATTTTAATTCTATCTGCTAGACGTCTCATTCTGTCAGGGAGTTTCATGAGATAATCCCGTGCTTTTTCAGCCTCATCAGTTAATCCTGTAATTTTATCGATTTCCCATCGGATAATTAATTTATCCAGGATATCTATATAATCTTGAGACGTGTACACCCCGATGCGCTGTGCAGTATTAGAGAATTCTTCGAAAGCGGTACTAACTTGGTTCCCGGATTCTCTTAAAAAATGAGCAGGCATGGTTATTTTTTGTTTCATCATATAATGAAAAGCCATCATCATTTGGCTAGGGTCAACGGTGAATATGCGCTCAACAAACTCTGAATAGGCATTGTGATGACGCATCTCGTCTCCAGAAATGATCTTACACATCTTACTTAACTGTATGTTTCCTTTTCCTTTAGCCAGTTTAGCTACACGATTATGTGAAATATATGTGGCCAGTTCTTGGAAGCTGGTGTATACAAAATTTTTGTAGGGATCGCGATCAGTGCCAATATCAAAACCATCACAAATAAGATGCTGTGTAGTTTTCTCTATTTCTTTCATATTAACGCGTCCAGAGAGATATAGATATTTATTAAGTACATCACCATGGCGATTTTCTTCACCGGTCCAATGTCTTACCCATTTAGACCACCCGTTTTGTCCTACCTGATCAACTCCTTCAACATCCATGAGCCAAGATTCGTATGTCGGTAGTGCTTCTTCGGTAATCATATCACCAACAAGAACCACCCAGAAATCATAAGGCAGCTCTTTCGCAAGTTCTCGAATTTCTGTTATTTCTTCAAAAAAGGCTTCTCCCTCAGAATCTGGCAGAAAATCTGTTGGCTGCCAAATAGTATCAATCGGAATTAAATATTTTTGGATTAATGAATCTACATCTTTTTCCAAGAATTGCATTACTTCTAATCTTACGTTTTTTAAGGACATAGGTGCGTTATTTAAATTTTAATAGCATCTTTTATTGTTGTCTCTATGGTGTTCAATAGCGTTTCTTTGTCATAATCACTAGCGTTTAATGGTTCATGGACCAGAAATTTTAAATCAGCACCTATCCCTAAAGGGAATTTCCCATAACGTAAAGTCTTCCAAGAATTATTAATTGTAATGGGCACAATTAAGGCATTTGGGATATATTTAATGAGTGTCTCCAAGCCCTTGGTCTGAAATTTTTTTGGAATACCATCCCTGCTGCGCGTGCCTTCCGGGAAAATAACTGCAGCGCGTTTAGTACGTTCAATATATTCAGCAAATTTTTTTATTTCCGTAAGCGCCTGCCTTGGATTTTTCCTTTCAATAAGCGCTGAGCCACCGTGCCGCAGATTATAAGACACACTTGGGATGCCCTTTCCTAATTCTTTCTTACTAACAAATTTAACATGATGCTTCCTCATGAACCACATAATAGGTGATATATCACTCATGCTTTGGTGATTTGAAACAATGATGAGAGGTCGGTCTTTCGGAATGTCATATGAATTATGAAACGTAAATCTAGTGCCCAGAAGGTTGAGGCATCTCATAAGACAAAACTGAAGAGCGTCTACACTTTTTTTGTGTACTTGGTAGCCGAAGACATTGAAACAAACCCATTGTATCGGATGAAAGACAAGCAATGTCAATCCGAAAAACAAGAAGTAAATAATTGATAGCGGATATGCTAGCAGTTTTCGCATTAATGGTTCAGTTGATAATTATATCAAAAGTAACTAATTATCGATAAAAAAAAACCACGCTAAATGCGTGGTTTAAATAATTTTCGGTCATTGCGAACAAAGTGAAGCAATCTTTTGAATTAAATAGATTGCCACGTCGCTAACTCCTCGCAATGACAAGTCTAACAATGTTCGTTATAGGCATCCACTAAGTTTTCAGCAATCAATTCTGCAGGACGACCTTCAATATGGTGACGCTCAAGCATGTGCACCAATTCGCCATTCTTAAAAAGGGCCATACATGGTGAACTAGGAGGAAACGGAATCATGTATTCTCTTGCTTTATCCGTTGCTTCTCTATCAACACCTGCAAAAACCGTGACCAAATGATCAGGACGTTTTGCATTTTGTAATGAAGTTCTTGATCCTGGACGTGCGTTTGCCGCTGCACATCCACAAACAGAATTCACAACGACTAACGTTGTTCCTTCTTTTGATATTGCTGCATCTACTGCTTCCTCTGTGTGTAATTCTTCAAACCCGACATTGGTCAGGTCTTCACGCATTGGTTTTATTAATTCTGCTGGGTACATATAGTGTATTTTTTATTTAATAATTACTGGTACAAAGATAATCAAAAAGCATGCAACTTTTGTTAAACTGACATCAAGGCAGTTTGTAACAAAGCGACTATTTTTTCAACTAATAAAATATATCTCGCATTACAGCCTGTTGCTTGTGGGGAATTAATTCAATCATCTGTTTTTAATTACTTGTTTCGCTCCCGAAACATCTGGATTAAAAACAGGATTTCATTAACATATACTATCTTTAGGGCGTATTAAATTAAACTTTATATGAGTGTAGGAAAATGGGTAGGAGCCTCTCTAGGCTGGTCCTTTGGAGGACCAATAGGTGCAATTATTGGCTTGGCAATAGGAAGTCTTGTTGACGGATTGGCTTCCGGAAAGGGAAGCCCTCTTCTAGGTGAGTGGAAAACGGAGCAGCGCCAGCAGCGCAGAAGACAACCCAATTATAGAGAGGAACCACAAAGTCGTCAACGACCGCAAACACAGTCTGGTGATTTTGAGGTTAGTTTATTGATCTTGTCGTCCATAATAATAAAAGCGGATGGAAAACAGGAGCAAAGCGAATTGAATTACGTGCGCAGTTATTTTGTAAAGATGTACGGGAAGACAAGGGCTAACCACGCTTTTAAATTGTTCAAGAATATAGTAAACCAGAATGTGTCTACGCGGCAAGTGAGCAAGCAGATCAAGCAAATGATGGACCATGCATCCCGTTTGCAATTGCTTCACTTCTTATTTGGTATCGCCAAAGCTGATGGCATGGTCACTGAAGACGAAATACGGCAGATCTATACCATTTCGGGCTATTTAGGAATTAATTCACGTGATTTTGAGAGTATAAAAGCAATGTTTTACAGCAGTCGTGAGAATGCGTATAAAATACTGGAAGTAAGTAAGAATGCCACAGATGATGAGGTTAAGAAAGCATATAGACGCATGGCCAAGAAATACCATCCAGATAAAGTAGCCCATTTGGGGAAAGAACACCAAAAAGGGGCCGAAGAGAAATTCAAGCAAGTGCAGCAGGCTTATGAGCAGTTACAAAAAGAAAGAGGCTTTTAATGTATAAGACCATCGTTTTTTGGCTTGGTATTCTAGGCGTACTATTTTTTGTGATTTCAGCGATTCTCGGAGGTTTCCAATTTGAGGAATACAGTCATTTTCATCAATTTATCAGTGAGAGTTATGCTTCCGGCACCCCTTATGGCAATCAACTGCGATTTTTTGGCTATTTACCTAGTGGCATCATGATTGGGTTGTTCGCTTTGTCTGCTCCACGATTTCTTCCTGAATCGAAAGGTATTAAAATCACCTTTTGGTTATTTGCTATTTTCTATGGACTGGGTACAGTCGTGGTAGGGTTATTCCCATGCGATGAAGGTTGTAATCGTGAATTTATTGACCCGTCAATATCACAGATCATTCATAATTTAGTTGGCGGATTGACCTATTTCATAGTGCCATTTCTTGTGATTGTCATTGGAATATTGGCCAGGTCATGGACAAATTCCAGACCGTATACGATGACGACAATTGTTTGTGGAACCATAGCTTTGGTATTTGCATGGATGATGATGGCCAACCCAAACGGAAGTTATATTGGGCTTTACCAAAGATTTGTTGAAGGGGCTTTATTGTTTTGGGTTGTGAATACGGCCATCTTGGTGAAAAGAACAAAGGCATAGTTTTTGCTCTTGAAGAGTACAATTAGTAATGAACTAAAGAGATATAAATGAAACAATTTCTACTATTAGTATTCTTGACGTCTTCATTAATAACATTTGCCCAGTCTAAAGAGCATGCGGGTAGTTATGAAATGACGCTTGGAGATGGAGAGGCGTATTTAGAAACGAATGAGTTGACTTTGAATCCAAATGGGACTTTCTTATTTCATTTCTATCGTAAAAGAGAACAAGGTATGCCTAATGAAGAGACCAAATATGGCAAAGGCACTTGGACATCTAATAAGCGATTGATATTCTTAAAAGTGGAAGATACAGATGTGGATGCTACCCATGTCCTGAATTTTAATAACTCCAATCTTCGTTATGACACCAAATCACCGCGCGACAAATCCGATCGAGACATCAAGACCTCTGTTAGGTTTTATGAGTCCGAAATATCTTGGATGAAGGGGAGAACCCTTCTTAAAATAGAGTAGCAAACTACCTAAATGTGTTGATGTTACATACCTTATATCATTTGTTACAATAGTGATAATGACTAACAGTTAATTGCGCTAATTTTATTATATTATAAACAGGCCTATAATAACAGCTTTAAAATAAAATTATCATGAAAACCATATTACTATATTTCAGTTTACTAATTTCTGGGTTGACATTAGCCCAAACGGGTATTAACTATAAAGCACTTGTTAAAGACGGGAGCGGTAATGTGCTTTCATCCCAAATGATAGATGTGGTGGAATTCACGGTGATCAAGAATATTGGAACTGTTGAAGTTTATAAAGAACTCCATGAGAATGTGATGACAGACGCAAACGGTATTATCATCCTGACTATTGGAGGAGGTGTGGCATCAATTGGGAATTATGCCTTAATAGATTGGGGAAGCGACAGTTATGCCTTAAAGACCCAAATAGATATAGGTGGCGGTCTGGTGAATCTTAACACCATAGAACTACAGGAAGTGCCATTCGCAGCGACTGCTAGAAATATTTCTGATGCACCTAGCAGAACCCTTGAAGTTGCGGGCATTGGAGATCAGAAATTAAGAATTAAATCAGACAATGGAAATGGAGTTGCTCTAGAACTTATGAGAACAGGGACTGCTACAGACTGGAAAATAGAACATTCAGATGATTGGTTAGATATACTTACTTCAGATGATGATTTCGCAACAGAAGATATTAAATTTTCTTTTCATCAAGAAGGGAGATTTGGTATTAACAATGTTAATCCAGCTGAAGAATTACATGTTACAGGCACCATTCGCTCGACCGATCTTGCTGGCACAGGAACACGAAATGTAGTTGCTAATGCACTAGGAAATCTGGTCATGGACTCTGAGACAAAATACATAGCATTAAATCCTACAGCTTTTAATGCGAAAACACCTTCTGGAGTAGAGGTCGGGACAACTGTTATTAGGGGCCTTGCGATGTCAGGGCAGTCTGGAGATAAAGTTTTTCAAGCCAATGTAAACATACCGCATGGTGCAACTATGAGAAATATTTGGGTCCATTATGTCGATAGTTCTGCAAGTTCAGACATAACTATCCAATTGAAAAGAAGACTGTTAAATTCCAATACTGATGCTGCGTTAATTTTTGATACCGCGACTTCTGGAGGCAGTACCGCAATTAGAGTTCTAACAGCTTCATCACTTATTACTATAGCTGCAGATAATTTTACATACTCATATTATATTTATGTACGTTCAACTAGTTGGCAAAACAACCAGTATGTAAAAGGTATTGTTATTGGGTATACTGAGTAGGTAACTGTCTAATAAGAGAAAACAACGATATTTTATAGAGTTTACTTTTTTTAATTCTTAAAACTGTATGGCTTTATCCTACAATCAAAAAGGAATCATCTTTTATTTAGTATATATTTAATTATTCATAAATTTTTAGTCTTGCCTAAAAATATATTTTTGTATTGGTAAATTTTATATATTTGCCATGTGATCACGCTATCGGAAGAAAATTATCTTAAAGCCATTTATCATCTCGGCAATCAAGGCTCACAATCTGTGAGTACCAACGCCATTGCCCATCAAGTTAAGGCTAAGGCCTCCTCTGTGACCGATATGATGAAAAAAATGGCCGATAAAAACTTGGTGAACCATAAGAAATATCAAGGTGTACATCTTACAGAAGCTGGACGCTCTCACGCAATTGGTGTTGTTCGTAAACATAGACTTTGGGAAGTGTTTCTTGTCGAAAAACTCAACTTTTCCTGGGATGAGGTGCATGAAGTTGCCGAACAGCTAGAACATATCAGATCGGAGAAATTAACTCAACAATTAGATGCGTTTTTGGGATTTCCTGAACGGGACCCGCATGGGGATTCTATTCCTGATAAGGATGGAAACATCACGATTACAAAAAAAATATTACTTAATGAAGCGAGTTTCGACACGGATTACACGATTGTAGGAGTTAAGGACTCATCCGCCGATTTCTTGAAATACTTGAATAAATACAACTTGACACTTGACACGGAATTGCAAATACTTAGTAAAGAAGAATTTGACGAATCCATGACGATTCGATTCAATAATATTCGATTGAATATTTCAAAGGCAATTGCCACTAACTTATATATTAAACCCATCTAGATTATGGAACAAATAATACAATATTTTGAATCGATCGACCCCATTTTGGCTGCATTATATGCCTCTCTCTTTACGTGGGGGTTGACGGCTTTAGGTGCCTCGTTGGTCTTTTTCTTTAATGGAATGAATCGGGCTCTCCTTGATGGAATGCTTGGTTTTACTGGAGGTGTCATGGTCGCAGCTAGTTTCTGGAGCTTATTGGCACCAGGAATAGAGATGAGCGAAGGAGAAGGGTTTGTAAAAGTTCTTCCCGCAGCTATCGGCTTCGCTTTGGGAGCATTATTTATTTATGGCCTTGATAAAATATTACCCCACTTACATATAAATTTCAGGGAAGATGAAAAGGAAGGGCTGAAATCCCCTTGGCATAGAACGACCTTGTTAGTTCTTGCAATCACCTTACATAATATTCCAGAAGGTTTGGCAGTAGGCGTACTTTTTGGAGGTGTTGCTGCTGGAATTCCTGAGGCTACGATTGGCGGAGCTGTGGCTTTGGCCATTGGTATTGGCATACAGAATTGCCCTGAAGGGTTAGCTGTCGCCATGCCTTTGAGACGACAAGGAGTTGGTAAATTCAAGAGTTTTTGGTATGGACAATTATCAGCAGTTGTAGAACCTATTGCCGCGGTTATCGGAGCAGTCGCTGTGACATTTTTCACTCCAATTCTGCCTTATGCATTGGCATTTGCCGCTGGTGCGATGATTTTCGTTGTTGTTGAAGAAGTGATTCCTGAAACACAGCGTGATAAATACACAGATATTGCCGTTTTAGGTTTTATTGGAGGGTTCATTGTTATGATGACTCTTGATGTTGGACTTGGTTAATGGATAATAGCAATAAAGCCCTAATTAATTTTACTTATCATCAACTAAACTAAAGGTACCGCTGGTTAGGATTTTATCAGTGTCTTTTAAGAGCCCATTGTCCAATATTTCATGGTAGCCATTCGCACGATTGCCTAAACTGACCTCTACTTGTTTAAAATGATAGATGTCATCGACTTCTTCATCTAAAACTAACACATAGTGATTCTCGCCGACTGCTACAACTGCAGTTTCTGGCAATGCTTTAGAGGTATTTGTGTCTATAATGATATCTGCATTTACGAACATACCCGTTAAAAACCGATTGGATTCATCCAGCGGATGACCATGTACTTTAATGGTCCTATTCTCGTCTATCGATGTACCTACCAAATAAACTTTAGCATCAAAGGTATCTTGCGAGGCTTCGGGAGTCTTGAATTTTATTATCTGCTCTTTTTTTATCTTCATGATATCTTTTTCAAAGACAGATAGCTCCAAATGAATATGATCATTGTCAATTATTTCCATGATCGATGTCCCAGGAGATACATAGGTGCCTCGTGAGACGTTTACTTTCGTGATGCTGCCACTTATTGAAGCATATATTGTTATGATAGAAGTTATGTTGCCACTTTCTACAATAATTGGAGAAATATTTAGCATTGTTAATTGCTTTTTCAAACCATTGTATTTTGCCTGTGCAGTTTTGAAGTTGCTCTCGGCTTTTAAATAATTCTTTTGAGACGTAATGTTTTCATCGAACATGGTTTTTTGTCGGTCATATTCAGATTTCAGATAATGGAGTTGCTCTTTTATTTCCAAATATTCTTGTTGCATGGTTACAAATTCAGGATTCTCTATAGTCACCAAGGCTTGCCCTTTTTTTACCATATCCCCTATGAGTAAAGGTGTAGTTTTAATATAACCGCCCATAATGGAATTGATTATTGCTCGATTTTCTGGTGGTACATCTATCATTCCATTAACTTTTACGACTGTTGGGAATGACTTTTCTTCAAGACTTCCCAACGTCATATTATTCTGGTTGAACTGTTCTTTCGATAGCGTTATATGATCATCAGAATCTTGCTGGATGCTGTTTTCCTCTTTTTTATCTGCATCTGCACAGTTAAAAGAAAGCACCAATAAACCAACAGTAAAAATTTTATATATAATACGATTCATAACGTTGTTTTTATAGAGTTAAATAATTGATTTTAATAACAGTTTGATTATAATTATTCAGATTTTCGAGATGGTTGAGTTCTATCTCATAAGCGTTTTCTAAGCTTAATATATATTGATAGAAATCAATTTCACCATTTTTAAAACTACTGTTGGCCGTTTTCAGTATCTCGTTTGAAAGTGCAGCGCCATCATTTCGATAATAATCCAATGCTTTTTCATGCTGAATTAATTGTGATCTTAATTCTTCGATTTTAGCAGTTAATCCGATTTCATATTCATTAGATTCTTCAACTGCGATATCTTCTCCGATTCTTGAGGCTTTGATGCGGGACGACTGTCCGCTGAATAACAGTGGTATTTTCAATCCTAATTGATACCCCGAAATATTAGTGTTGAGCCCTGAATTTGTACCTTGAAAATAATTAAGACTTATATCGGGAAGGAGTTGTTGTTTTTCGTAATTGTGTTTGGCCTCAAAAAGGAACATTCTACTTTCATTATACTTTAGTTCAGGACTACTTTCAAGATCAAGAAAACTTAATGCGATTTCCGAAAGAGGTTCATCAGCAATTGAAAGCGTGTCCTTACTTTGTACCACTTTCAGTAATTGACCATAAGCAATGTTGACATTTTGTTCCGCTTGAAGAAGCCTGAGGTTCACCTGCTTCTGTTTCGATTGCGCTGTGATCTTTTCCAAATAGTTAGTTTCGCCTAACTCAAAACGTCGTTTTGCTACCTTGGCAAAATTTTGATACAGACTGTCTAAACGTATTAATATCTTTTCTTTGTCTTTTGTGAAGAGGTATTGGTAATAACTTGAAGTTAGTTCGCGTTCCAGAGCTTTCTTCAGGATTTCATAATTCCAAGATTCTAGATTATAGTTTGCTTTATTCAGCTTTTTACCAGCAAAGTAAACCGTCGGGAACATGAATTCCTGTTGTATGCCAAACACATTAAGTGGTTCGTTATTTATGGCACGATTGTTCTTATCATATTCATAATAAACTTGTGTTTTTTCAAAATTGAAAGCACTACTAACGAGCGCGTCCGAGCGATCGACTTTTAGTTTATTGGCCTTCAACCCAGAATTGTTTTCAACGGCAAGCACAATTAATTCTTGAAGGGTATTCGAATGGTCTTGTCCAAAAGAACTTGATGACAACAAGCATATTAGTAGTATCCCTAATATTTTGTTCTTTTTGAATTTCGGCGATACCTTACTTTCATTTTTGCTAGCGAAATATGAATAAAGAACCGGCAGCACTATTAATGTAAGTAGTGTTGCAGACACTAATCCGCCAATAACAACCGTTGCCAAAGGTCTTTGTACTTCTGCTCCAGCGTTTGTAGAAATGGCCATCGGTAAGAATCCAAGCGCCGCTGCTGTTGCGGTCAATAGAACAGCCCGCAAACGATCTTTTGTTCCTTGTTTAATAAGTGTCTCCATATCATCAAATCCTTGTTGTTTCAGTTCTTTAAAATGTTCAATGAGTACAATACCATTCAGTACGGCAATGCCAAAAAGTGCAATGAAACCCACACCAGCAGAAATACTAAAAGGCATATCACGTAGCCAAAGAAATAGTACCCCTCCAACGGCTGCCAAGGGTATGGCCGAGTAAATTAAAAGCGCCTCTTTTATCGAGTTAAATGCAAAATACAGAAGTATGAAAATGAGGATAAGGGCAATAGGAACTGCGACTAATAATCTTGATTTTGCACTCTGTAAATTCTCGAACTGGCCTCCGTAAGTTATTGTGTACCCTATTGGTAATTTTACGTTTGTATTGATCAATTCTTGTACATCTCTGACCACAGATTCAAGATCGCGATTCCTTACATTGATGCCGACGACAATTCTCCGCCTTGTATCATCTCTTGAAATTTTTGCGGCGCCTTTCTGGTAGGTGATACTTGCCAGTTCACTCAATGGGATTTTCCCTCCATTGGGTAAGTCTATTTTAAGATTTTTAATGTTTTCAATATCTTGGCGTTTGGATTCATCCAACCTTACAACAAGATCAAACCGTTTTTCACCTTCAAAGACATTACCAACATTTTTTCCTGCAAACCCCATGGATAACATACTATTAAGCGCTTTTATATTAAGGCCATATCGGGCAATTTTATTTCGGTCGTACTTGACACTCATTTGTGGTAATCCCACAACTTTTTCAACAGATATATCCGCTGCTCCTTTAACATTTGCGATCAACGATTTTATTTCGTTCCCCTTTTTTGAAAGGATATCAAGATCCTCTCCAAATATCTTGATAGCAATATCCGCTCGTACACCAGTTATCAACTCATTGAATCGCATTTCGATAGGTTGCGTGAATTCTACCTCCATTCCTGGAATGATCTCGAGTGCCGCCTTGAATTTATCGGCTAATTCGTCTTTTGATTTGGCAGACACCCAATCTTTTTTTGGTTTTAAAACAACGATTACATCACTTTCTTCCATCGACATGGGGTCCGTGGGAACTTCCGCCGCACCTATTCTGGTTACTACTTGCTTCACTTCTGGGAAATTATCAATAAGAATATTTTCAATTTGTGTCGTTATTTCAACCGTTCTGCTCAACGAAGTTCCAGTTTTTAGTACCGGTTGGATCACAAAATCACCTTCATCTAAGGTAGGCACGAATTCACCTCCCATATTCGCGTATAAGTACACAGAGACACTTAAGAGTAAGATAGCGATACCTAGCACTAATTTTTTACTCTGTAATGCCCAATGAATCGTTGGGGCATAGAGGTTATTGAGCCAGCGCATGAATCGTACAGATATATTTTTATCAGATGTTTTAGATGGGCGCAAGAATAATGAAGCGACCACAGGCACATAGGTAAAGCAGAATATCATCGCACCGATCAATGCAAAACTAAAAGTCAAGGCCATAGGCTTGAACATTTTACCTTCGACACCACTTAGAGAAAGTATCGGAATAAAAACAATGAGAATGATAAGTTGACCAAATATAGCGGACTTCATCATTTTTGAAGCACCTTCAAATGTTATTCGGTCTTTATACTCCTGGACTTCATTTTTTGCTAAGGCATCAAGTTCATGGTATTTCTGTGTTATCCTGAAGGCAATGAATTCAACGATAATCACCGCACCATCAATGATGATACCAAAGTCTATAGCACCTAAACTCATTAAATTGGCATCGATGCCAAAAATGTACATGAGCGATAAGGCGAATAACAAGCATAAGGGAATTACAGATGCCACCACCAATCCAGACCTTATATTACCTAATAGCAAAACGACAACGAATACGACTATGAGACAGCCCAGAACTAGATTTTCAATGACTGTAAATGTCGTTTTACCTATTAATTCACTTCGATCCAAAAAAGCATTTATATACACACCTTTTGGCAATGATCTGGATATGGTTTCCACGCGTTCTTTAACCGCTTCGATGACTTGCTTGGAATTAGCTCCTTTCAGCATCATCACTTGTCCTAGCACTTTTTCACCTTCACCATTACCGGAAATAGCACCAAAGCGTGTTGCGTTTCCAAATCCAACTTGAGCTACATCTTTTATGAAAACAGGTATTCCAGTATCATTTTTTATGACGATGTTACCAATATCTTCCAGTGAAGTCACCAAGCCATCACCTCTAATAAAATAAGCTTGATTCACTTTTTCAATATAACCACCACCAGCAAT